>Ga0181612_122765_pt1 | contig 12329 bp, 11 predicted proteins | sample HoacroProtozoa21_FD_119630 | JGI IMG/M metagenome (GOLD analysis project Ga0181612, IMG submission 119630) | Hoatzin crop microbial communities from Cojedes, Venezuel. Combined Assembly of Gp0051906, Gp0051904, Gp0051908 | reverse complement strand
ATATCTCCAGAGAAGGAGACTCCACAGCCTCCCTGGGCAGCCTGGGCCAGGGCTCCGGCACCCTCAGAGGGAAGAAGTTCTTCCTCATGTTCAGGTGCAACTTCCCCTGCTTCAGTTTGTGCCCGTTGCCCCTTGTCCTGTTGCTGGGCACCACTGAAAAGAGTCCTAGAGCAGGTCATGCATGGGTGAAAACGTTAGACTCAATCTTGTATTTCTCAATAATCAAGGTTATGCTTAAATATGGCCGGTGTTTTTGGGGCACTCTACCACTAATGCTAAATCTTTTAAAAACAAAAGCAAAAAGAAACTCCTGAAAAATGCTGAAAATACTTAAAGCCAATTTTCTAGTAAGTCTTTTGAAATCAAATTGAAGCTGTAAGCTAACTTCTTTAAGAAGTTACCCAGTTGTCATTTGACCACCAGTCACAGAAAAGACTAGCACCAGGCAGGAGTACTGTTCTTACCTGATTTCTTCATGCTGCATTTTCATAATCTAATTCTTTATGTAGGCCCTGAGGGCAAGAGACCTTTGGATTCTGCCTCCTGAAATCTCCTGCAACAAGGTGCCCCTGGAGAGTGTTATTCGCACTGCTCTTGTCCACCGAGGGCAGGTGCGTGAAAGCCCTTAAAAATGTCAGTTCCCCCCTCCCAGCATTATGCATCCCCTTTCCTAACAAGCCTGGCTCCAGCTGTCTGAGGGATCTTACACCTCGGGATGTTTACAGGCTTGGAAGGAAGCGTGGAAGCGAGACAAGATCCCGTGGTCTGTGATGGCGGTTTTGCAACCCCAGTGCGGGGAAATTTCAACAGAGCTTTGGACATTTAGCTCATGGACGTGGTCTGCAGGGGCGTATTCAGCAGTAAAACAAACTCCCTTCTTTGGTGTGGTTATGCTCGTGGTCCCAGGCTGAAGGCTGGGCCAGAAATTTGGGAAACAGGGATTTAAAGTTTTGTTTGTAATCCAGTGAATTCAGGGCTGGTTCGTACAGTAGTAGCACGATACAGATGGAATCCAAAACTGAAGCATCTGTGCCTCAGCAAGAGGGGAAAGCAAAGGAGCAAATGACAGCCCAGAGGCTGCACGAAATGGTGGGGGACGAAGAGCTTTCCACAGGGGTTTGGCTGCCCTTGAGCCTTAATGAAGGCGTCCTTTGCAGACCTGCATGGCAGGCAGACCCCCGTGCTCCTCGGGTCATGTCTCTGCGCGGCCACCGTGGAGGCTTCTGCACTTGAGGGTGTGCTCAGCTCTCAGAAACTTAATCTCCCTGTTTGTGTGGCTTCTTAATTTCATAAAACGCTTTTGTACGTGGAATCTTCTGGTGTGTTGAGTTCTCACGTTGCTGATCGTAATTCACCGCCATCCCCTGAAAGACTGTGGCCCCCCCCAGCACCCTGAATAGCACCGTGCAGAGGCCCCTTTTGTTATCCTTGCAGTGGGTTTCCCATGCAGGAAATTTCAATGACGAAGCAGGCATCTTGGTTATTCATAACTCTTAATGCCATTAACCTCACTTGCAATTTAGATTAAGCAGTGACCTTAGCAACCAAACAGTGGTCAATGGGGGTGGGGGGCACAGGTTTTTTTCTTTTTTATTATTACTTTCTATTTTTGTTAGAAACACATATTAGTGATTGTTTCCTGTGAGTTGCGGTGTCCATCCTGAGTGCGTCATCACTGGTCACTCCATTTTTCTTTGACTTGTCAGATGGAAATATTCCGTCAGTGTGCTCAGGCTTAGAGTTCTGAGGCAGTGGGTTTTTTTTCATGAACTAACAATGTATCAATGCAAATCAAGCGCTCACACTGTGTTAATCTAGATAAGTGGTGGAGCAGAAAATGTGGTTATCAAAGTATTTAATCTATACGAGTAAGTTAAATCTCTGAAGCTTCACACCAATGTTATTTTATGGTGTATTATTTTATATCAGGGTAACATAGATAGGGCTGTGTTATGCCAGATATTGTACAGAGGCAATTGAATGAATTGCTGTAATTTTTCTTGAAGAGAATATTGAAAAATATCCCACTGGTTTGACACTCTCTAATTATTTTACTGCTCAGATTTCATTTACACTCTCTAGTCTTGAATCAGTGCCCTACTCTAAGCCCATCAAAACAAAAAAAAAGAAACCGCTACAAAAAACTGCAAACCCGACAAGACTGTGGTTTCCATCTCAATGTCTGTCATTCTTACTTTAGGGCTGAATTTCTTATTTATCTGTACTGGAGTGGGATTAAATTAGGGATAACTGGATCTTTGAAGGATGGTGATGAATGTGCCTTTAAATTGCTAATTATAGACTATAATCATATCTTAATTATACTGTGGACATGAACTGCACTAAATGCCTATTTATTAGGCGCTACTAAAGCATAGGTGTTACAATTTATGTTAACACTTTGCTAGGTGTTTTTGACAGTAAAACAAAATGGGATAAATTTGTTGCATATTTCAGGTAATTTTTCATACTTACTCTTTCCTTTGTAGCACCAAGTTGCCCCATAAACCTGAGGGAGAGAAAGAAATCTGCTTTTCTTGCACTGCTCTTGTTACCTGGCAGCAAGTGGTCCTTCCTCTCTGACAGTTTGCGTGGCTCTCCAGGAGGTGACATTTGCTTAGGTTCTCTCTTTGGGATATCATCTTTCAAAATAACAAAGATTTTTTTATTTTATGTGGTGGTCTCTTCACATGCAATGCTGTGGCTATTCCCTAAAGCAAAAAAAAATCAGAATTGCACCTCTGTGGAGAGAGAGATTGCAGGGGTTAGGGTTGCCTTCTGTGCTTAGGTGTGACTTTCTGAAGGGTTTGATGACAGCATCGGGTGAACTGTTGCCACTGTCCCTGTCCCGCGGGGGTGCAGGCAGCGAGCCGGATCGTGGAATGACCTGGCTGGAAAAACAAGTGCAAGATCAATGTGGTCTCGCAAAGATTCCTGCTGGCACATCTCTGGGTGTATCGTAATAGTAGGGTTAAGTGGATATAGTGAAGAGCCAAAGTGAAGGGTAGCGAGTGCCTTGTGGCGTTCAGCCGGCAGCCTCAGCAGCTCATTGCTTGAAGAGATCTTTTAAGTGGCTTTCCTCAAGGCAAGTGGAAATTATAAGATAGATCCTCTCTTGGTCACTTTAGAGAGGGAGGTAAGACAAAGGAGAAAAAATCTGCAGGTGTCAGAGAGACTGATTTGGAGAATAAACAAAAAAAACCAAAGAAATCTGAAGTGTCCCAGGACTGAAAAAATGCGTGGTGAGTAAATTAACACAGGAATATGAGTAACACATCTAGAGCCGTGTATTTGTGTGCGGCCTGTAATGAAGAATGCTTGAATTCTTTAAAAGCCTGTAAGATTGCTTACTGTATAACCTTCAGAAAGATGAACTCCAAACCTGGAGTGCCCACGTGGTTGAAAACAGTCTGCCTGACCTTCTGTGTAGCACAGGGATCAATGCCGGTCCCGGGAGACCCGTATTTCTGGGAAGAACTTAGCAGATGGAGCCCGTGCTTAGACGGCGTATCGGCAAAGGAGGGCTCGTGCTCCTGGAAGGGTTTTAGAGTCCAGGAGGCTCCAGCTTCTGGTGTCCTAAAACAGCTGTCACCACTGCACATCAGAAGATGTCAATGCTTTTGTGTGCTAATGTAGTCTCAAAAGCACAGCCAGCCTCCCAGAGGCACTGGTTTGCCTTGCAACTGTGGCTATACGGCACAGTGTTGATGTTTTTTTTGGTGCAGTTTGGTCCTTTTAGTCCTTTAGCAGAGATGTTGCTGTTTCTTAGCAGTCTGATGCTGTGGGTGCCCTAGCCATGAGCCCTCTGATACCCGGCAGCCTAATAATAAGGGAGTCCTTGGGGTGAAATCTTCTTCCTAGGCTGCACTCAAGGCTTTGGGATCCAAAGCCAATATCATCTAAATAGAAAAAAATTATTTGGAGGGCAGGGGGATTCTGTTTCAATAATAATCTATCCTTTGTTAACATTCTGCCTGCTTGTTTTGTTTTGTTTTGTAGACAGTACTGTTCCTCAGAGCTTTGGCAGCAGCCTTCAGAATACTAGAGAAACCCCTTTTAGTTACCGGGATGTTTGATTTTGCTCTGTCCTAAAGAGTTTGCTTTATATGGTGCTCATTTCTGCACCGTACTTCAATAACCCATTGCAGCTAGGAGCTACAGCTTAATATTCACCCTCTCCTTCCCAAGGGGGGTAGATGTGTGAGCGAGGGTTTTCTTTCAGTAGGCTCTTTGATGCTGCTGTCTGTGTATGTGCGGTCATGTTTACATCCAGCGTAGTGCCTAGCACGACGGACAGTGAAGCCAAGAGCAAAGAAACAGAACATAAATTTCTGGGTATCATAAACTTTATCACGGTCCTGTCCAGCACTGTTTTTTGATGGAAGCCAAAAATTTCAAACTGGGTGCAAGTGACTGAAGTCTGAATTTATATATAAACATGCAATGTAGTAAGACCAAATATTTAGGGGCCTGTACAGCATTTTAAACAACTAACCAGCAGACATCAAGTTTCAATAAAACATTAATTTAGTATAGGCCAAAATATGGCTTTTGCTTAAATGGAGGAAACACGCAGGAAGAGAAAATGATACATTTTAAAGGATGGTACTGAATACTTAAACAGTCGTCTTCAGCAGTGGGATCACACTAAGTTGTTATGTGGCTGTTCGTCCTTAGGCTGAAATGCCCGGGGCATCTTGAAGTCCTTTGAAGCCACAGTGGGATTTTTTTTTTTTTTTTTAATTTTTTTTTAGCTACATCTGTGTATTTTCCAGGTTCCAGAGAAGTTCTCACAAAATGTACTTATAGTGTCAACACAGTTCTTGTGTTTTTAAAAGCCAGCACTGCGTTTAGTTGATGCTTCTTGGCATGCCTGGAGGATGGATCGGGGCCAGGCAGGAGAGGGAGAGCTCCCCTCTCCTCCGCGGCCTATCTTACTGATCGGGGTGGGCTGCAGGGCGAACCTCCCCGTGCTGCTGATCTCACCACGTCTGTGTTCAGACCCGAGGCCTGCCGGCCTGTGTGCTTCTGCCCCACAGACAAATCGAAGGCCAGCGCCAGCTTTGCCGGCTTACCGCTGCGTGGTGCCTAACTGCACGTCCCGTCTCTGAAGCGCGAGAAGCGAAGTGAGTGACGTGGTCCTCTAAGCACCTCGAGCAGTTTGAGAATACATGGGCATAGGTGAATGCAGCAACAAGCGAAATGACAGATCCTCTCCAAACCTCGACCTAGGGCTCGTCCCCAGACAGCTTTGTAGTCTGATGGATTTTATGGCCAAATCGACAGTCTGGCTTCTTGCGCAGCGTTGGCCGGAGAGTGCAGCCTTATTATTTGTTACACTTGCGTCTCTTAGTCAACAAACACTTTCAAGTCCAAGGCTCAGTTACAGCACATCATTTTTTTTTTTTTGAAAGACCATTGCTGTCTGGAGTTTTAAAATGATTAACTGTGTTCCCTCCCCATGAGGTAACTGTACTCACTATTAGGAATTTGCATGTAAAGGTTGATTTGATTTAGTTTTCCTAATTTGAATCTCTCTAGTTGGAACCCGTTGATGTAGTACTTTGTCAGAACCACCCCTGCTTTCGAGTGTGTGACTTCTCTTTGTGCAAGAGCCTTTGGATGTAAAAGACTGAGCTCCTTCATTTTAGGTCTGGAACATTTTCCTAAGGCTCCGAGCAGCTCGCTTCTGGCCAGTCAATGAAGTATTGACATTAAACTGACAGGAGCACCTCCCTCAAGGTCTCACTAGTGTTAGGGTCCATGTTTTAGCAGTGCTCCAGTTCACACTGCTGTAATCGAGCTACCTGGATGGTGATTTTTCAAATAGAAGAGTTAAATCCTGTCCCCTTCATAAGCAAGAGTGGCATGGAGGCGGTGAGCAGTTGTCCTGGTGAATCTCCAAGCTGTGCTGTGAGCTGTGCACACAAACTGGGGTGAGAAGGAGGCAATACCTTGTCGTGACACCCCTCATGACAGACCAGAGCCCCTGCTGATCTGGAGAGTACGTGCAGAGCCCAGGGGCGTCATCAGGCTCAAAAAGCTGAAGCCCCTGATCCTGCAGACTGACAGGCAACATGTTGGCCAAGACCTGTGATTTCTGGTGGAACTCATACGTCTGTTGCATAGAGGTGTTGGGGAATGGGATAAAAACTTTTTCCACTCCATAGAGCTCCTGAAAGGACTGTGCTGTCTCAGAACAGGATTTAATCCAAGGCTTTTTACTGGACCTTTGTTTGTTTAATAGATGTACAGGTGAAACTTGAGGGAGTTGACACAGGCATTTTAAGTGCATTCTTTACACTTCTTAGGAGGATACCACAATATTCCCATTTTCCCCACTGGCAGGACAAGCAGTGTCTGTGTTTCCCTCTTGGCTTCCAGGTACCTGCTAGAGCTTTGCTTTCTCAAGATGGTGTTTGCCTTTCTAAGGAATTTTTGTTTTCTCAAAGTCTTCCTTTTCTCTGTAACAATTGAATTCCTGTAGGGAGCTCTTGAGCTGTACCCTCAGCCGAACAGGGTCTTTGAATGCAGCCGTGTAACTTTAGTCTGTTGGCTGGTACCATTCATTTCCCATACTGGATGGAAATACCAGAGTTATTACCCATTTCAAACCTATTGCCAGAGCGTGGGGCTTTTCATACACTTTCTTCAAATTCCATATTCTACTTACTTGGGAATGCTCCTGACAAGCATATACCTGGCATTAGGTTAAAATTTTGCCCACTGAGTTGTGTTTTGATTTGACGTTGCTGATTTGCTGTCATTAACAAAATTGTCCAGTTCACGGCATTTTATGCTTATCCTGGTAAACGTCTGGTGAAGTAAATACTGCTGTAAAAAGGCATAAAAGCAGCCAGCATTCTCTAGCACAGAAGAGGTGCAAACCTGTCCAGTGACACTGTCCTGTATTTTCAGCTTGTAGTCTGAGAGCTGTGGAGCTGTGACAGTGCCTGGGACGAGCTGGTTCCTCGTCTCTGGTCCAAGGATGACTGGAGATGGCTGTCTGGGCAGGTTGGGCTGCCCCAGTAGCGAGAGCCTTCCCCTGGGTGCTGGCAAATGCAGAAGGCGTAGGGAGCTGCCACCACCCTGAGAAGGGAGCATCGGAGCTGGGCTCTGCTGCAGAGCCTGGGGCTTAACCATGGCTCGGGCACCCACCCGGCGCCAGAAGTTCTGAAGCTTGGTCCCTGGGTGAGGCGGTGCCGCTGCTTCTCTGGGGGAGTGGAGACGAGCGTTGAGCAACGAGACACTAGAAATGAGGGTTTGGCTTTCACCAGAAATGAAACTACCCCAAAATTGTAACTTGCTTGAAAGTTTGTGGCTGCACAAAGTGCTGGCTCGCTAGCTTTCCCCCTTAATTTAAAAAAAAAAGAAAAAAGTAGAAAAGAAAAGGCACATTTATTTTGATGCTGTTCATAAAACAGAATTTAATTTTAGGGAGTCTCTGCAAATGAAATGTGTTTTGTGTTCACTAAGCATCTTTGTTTCTTCTTATCCCAGAAAAATTTATTGTGGGTGCACCCAGAGGGGCAGAACCTTGCACATCTACAGCAGCCCTGATTTCTGTAGAGTAAGCAAACCCTACTGGATTTCCCTTTTTGCAAGCAGAGGAAAAAAACACAAGCTGTTTAAGGTGTGAGCTTAGTGAGGCCTCCACTGAAACACGAAAGCTATGCTGTGGTAGCTGCTTGGAAGTTAGTATGTTTTAATATTTCTGTTAAATTTATCTGATCCTTTTGACCTCTCTGCCCTGTCACATATCCAGAATTGTTACATAGCTTCAAGCCAATTGAGTCCCTAGAGTTTAATTCCTAGTATAGACGGTAGTGCAACTGATTTTTTTTCTCCTTTAGTGATGCGAAACACAGCTTGTATGTGGCGCATCTGTTACGTGCTAGAGACGGTGATGCAGAGAGTGATGGTGCCCAGCCCTTTCAGCTTGTTCTGCACGTGAATTCCCGGTACCCTGCTACCTCCACGGTGGCAAAAGGATAAGTTTATTCGTAGGGTTTGGAAAGCTGTTTGCCTGGGCTTGTATTTGCTGGGCTGAAAGACTGTCCCCACTAATCACATCAGTGTTAGATGATGGGCATCCCCATGGCTCTCCACCTCATCGTCCAGCACGGGGGGCTGCGCGGGCAGAAGCAAAACGGTTAAGTGCACCGATCTGTTGGATGGAGCTGCGCCGGGTATGGTCCGCTCCACATTGGCTTGTTTACCTTGGCTGCTCATGATATTCTCCCTACGTTCCTCATGGAAGATTCCATTTTTGCAGTAGGGATGAGCTCATTTGTTTAAATGAGAAGAAACCATCCGTTCTGCTTATTAATCCTCTCTGCACTCATCCCGATACGCACAACTTGCCTCTTATTAAAGGGAAATGTATGCACGGCATCCAGCACACACGTGCATTTGCATTTCAAATCAGCTGAGTCAACACAATATAATGGTCCTGCCTGTAGGTCCTTAGGGAGCCACAGTAGCTCACAATGTGTGCTTAAAGGGAGGGTCTGCTTTTCTTCTTCTTCTCCTTCTTTTTTTTTGTTTTTTGTTTTTTTTTGAAGCCAGTCTCAATAGCCAATCGTCCTGCGTTAGAGGCGCTTGCACTGTAGCTGCTCGGACCACTGATGTTCAGCAGATGATTAGCCTGTCACAGTGGCTGGGATTTGATTTTATTTTATAAATAGCATTCATCTGGACAGAGAAGAATAAAAAAAAGAATAACTGGCAACAGTTCAGAGAAGAGAAGCTGCCGCCGAAGTGTTTCTGCTTGTGCTGCCCCTGATGCAAGCAGCTGTTTCCATCTGCACTGCAGCACTGCAGGCTCCGCACGGCCAGAGCTCCCGGGGCTCCTGGCTGGTGGCATCGCCGAGGACGCCGGCCTTGCTCGCGCCTAGCTGCGACCCAAGGGCACGCTGAGGATGGGAGGCTCGCAGTCCCTGCAGCAGGCACAGGCAGGCGGCCTGAACCGGGAACCCTCAGAGGCCATGTAAGTGTGGATTCCCTTTGCTCTCCTCTTTTTTCGCGGTACTGCTGGGCCTGCAGCCTTTCCGCCTTTAACCTGTGCGGTGCGTTAAGGAGCTGACTTTTGTGTCTGAGGCCTTTGTTTAATGCTAATTGCAGTCAGCTGGAGACCTAGTGAAGGTTTCGTTGAATACTGCGAGTTATATTTTATAATGCTTTCCTAGTATGAAGGCACCTCGCCTGGACTGACCACCTCGATTCATTTGTGTCGAGCAATAGCTGTGTACCATATGTTTAGTCTTTTTATGTTTTGGATGCATAATCAATCAAACACAAGGTCCATTTCCAGCGAACAAAAACCCAACCCCTTCCCCCCTCCCAAACCCACCACCTCTGTGTTTTCTGTTTAAAATGCGCAGTGTGGAGCTGCGTTTCACTGTTTTTTCAGAGCTTCTTTTTACTTTTCTCTATACAGATACTGTTTTTCAAGTCACATCCTCCTTGTCAGCATCCGTCCCTCTCACGGTATTATATCCTCTGATGAATCATATGCAAGGTGTCCTTAAAGGTCTTCTCACCGAAGGCCAACTTTAAAAGATTCATTGGGAGGAGGGAGGAAAAAGCTAACAATTAGTGCTAGTTCAGGACAAGTTATCACTTTTTCAGCTGGCTAAATCACGTATGAAAGTGCACAAATATGTATGTGCATGCTGAAATAGCAGAGTCATTTCCCATTTGTGAATAGGATTTTGTCATTTATTGGTGGAGGATTTATCAGTTTATTTAACCAACAGTCTCTTCTCCCTAACCCTCCACCCCAAACTACTAAGCTGGCATGCTGGAGTATGGACCTTACCTCTGAGTGGATTTTAGAACTGCCTTGTCTCCTGTTGTCATTTCGGTTACATAAATCACATTTATCTAATATGTCTGAACACTGAGTTCATTTCTGATCATGTATTTTGGTAAGTTTTAGGTATTGACCCACTAGGATAAATTATAAACTAGCCTCACATAGGTCTCTTAAGAATCTTTTTAATGTAATGTCTGCTTATTAAGGTGGATCTGATTATAGTTGAGACATGGTTTGTATGTTTAAGTGCTTCAGAGTCACTGGGGAATGATAGAGCAGTAACTGATAGTTTTTCCTCTATAATAGGCCTTACAAGTAGGTATATGCTCCCTATTGTCATATTCCAGTATATCAGCAGATAGCTTTGCTTGATACTGTCTTGTTATGTTTGTAAGGTACAGGCCTAACAGCATTTCTGCATCCTTTGTTCCTTTGATGTATAGCTTAAGCAATTAAGATTTTTTCTATATAGTTCTGTCTTACATAGTACTGACATTCCTATATACAGCATCTATTTTAATGTTACGGTGGAATAAACTGATGCCTCAGTATCTTTAAAATATGGTAAATTACATTTTCATCTGCACAAACTGGTGTTGATTTTTAACCGTGATCCAAGGACTGGGCCATAAAAGAGATGCAGCTAAAGCAGGGTTCAGTGTTTTTTATCTACAATTTTCACAACCTTTTAAGAATGCATTCTATTGAAGAACATACTGGTCAAGGGGTGTGTGTGTGTGTATATATATGTATATATTTTGAGGGCACATGAGTAAATTGTATTGGCATCTCTTTCAATGACTCCATTTATATGTGAGTATACTCATCTTTTGCAGTTAGTCATTCCTATGGGGTTTCAATGTGATATTTTAAGACCCAACTTAACCAACACATACACATTTAGCACAGGCGTCGGTCAGTAACTGTCGATGTCCTTGGGAAGAGTTTGTGAGATTACTAATCTTGTTTTAAATAAATCACTGAAAGAGTGTGCCATTTGCTTCACTCCCACTAAATACTCTGTAAAATGAGATAAGAATGGAGATGTTGCTTCATTGTTGAGAAAGTACAGGCCTGTTTTCTGAAAACAAGAACCTCCTCATAGGATGTCATGGTAATCAGTTCTGAGGTTTTGACTTTATACCCTCATCACTATAACTTTACCAATGTTTTTTTTAATGAGGTTACATTTAACTCACTTTGCACACACAAGCACATTCCTTAATGGCAGTGATAGTTCAGAGGCAAAAACATCTGGCCACGTCCCAGGCAAGCTGGGTGACTGCCCGCGTGCTTACAGCATCCCTGAAGCCATCGCTCTGGCCATTGGCAGAGGCTGCCGGCCTGGTGGAGACAGCTGCTTCACGAAGGGAAAGCGGGGCTGGGTTGGGCTGCCCTGAGCTCATTAGATTGGAGGGGTGTAAATCAGAAACCGTTACCGGAATAGATTTATGTTAGCATCAAAAAAGCAGAGAGACAAACCAATTCCTTACGTAGCTGCTGCTTTAGGAGTTCCCTCAAAGTGTCCTATGATGGACTTCTTCGCGAAACACTAGGGAAGGCCGTAGAAAGAAACTGATGGTAGAATCGGTGCTGAAAAGGGGTCTACGTTAAGATTTTAGAGTCTGTCCATGAGTAAATGTGCTCTTTTTGCGTGTGTATGCCAAATTCCCAATTTTAATGTAAATTTGATTCAGCCACGATAAAAGTATTTGTAATAAAATCAGTATTGATACTGACAGCCTGGGGTATTCTGTTGTTCATTGTGGATTGGTAGCGAGTCAGTCACTGGCAGACAATTGTCCTTTCATTTAAAGAAAAAAAAGAAGTCAATTTTGAATGATAAAAAAGGGAAGGCCCAAGGGAAGCCCGTGACAATAAAAGTTAACTGCAGATAAAAGTGGCGTGGTTCAGGCCTCGCTATTGACATTACAGGCGCTGTCATGTGCTCTGCAAATTGCAGCAGGCACCCTGGTGCTCACGGATTTCGCTAAATCAAGGGCACACTTCAGTCGGAAAACAGGAATAGACCCGGTTGAAGTACAAGCAGACGGCAGCATGGTGGTGTTAACGAGCGTGAATCTGCTCAGGTGCGTACACGCTTACATCTGGCGCACGCGTGACGGCGTCCTTGCGTGCGCTGCTTGTGCTGCGCCGAGGCGCCGGTTTTGTCCTGCTGAGGCTGTGAACAGAATTCAGCTTGCGCCTGCTATCACCTACACATCACTGGTTCTGGTTTTAATAGTAATATATTTGTCTACCTTGGTAATATGTTTTTAAGTATGAGAAAGCTGGAAACGTTGCTAGGTTTTTAAATGTTGGTAGCTCTTAGACAGTTGTCACCTGTGAATTGTTGTTTTTTTTTTCTCCAGTGGAAAGGGTTCACAGAATCACAGAATGGTAGGGGTTGGAAGGGACCTCTGTGGGTCATCTAGTCCAACCCTCCTGCTGAAGCAGGGTCACCTACAGCAGGCTGCACAGGACCTTGTCCAGGCGGGTCTTGAATATCTCT
>Ga0181612_106881_pt1 | contig 12329 bp, 4 predicted proteins | sample HoacroProtozoa21_FD_119630 | JGI IMG/M metagenome (GOLD analysis project Ga0181612, IMG submission 119630) | Hoatzin crop microbial communities from Cojedes, Venezuel. Combined Assembly of Gp0051906, Gp0051904, Gp0051908 | reverse complement strand
TCATATAAGAAATTAAAATGTTAAAGAAATGCACTAGATTAATACTTTAATTTTTAAAAAGAACTGTAACAACTTAATTTAAAAAAATAGTTTAAACAATTGATTAAAACAGAAAAAATGTGGATAGTATAGATATTGTTCAAATGCACTCAGTTACAAGCTGGCAGTAAATGAATACTGAAATATCAATAAGGATAAGTGTACCAACCTTATTTCAGCAGTTTGATTAAACAAAAAAGTGCATTAGAAGTCAAAAGGCAACCTTCACAAATTAGAAATTTTTATCACATAGTTATGATTATGTGAGATACAACATAGCATAAGCTCTGACAAGTTAAAAGAAAACTACAATAGACATGTGAAAAAGATGTTTAGTAACAATTTGCTAGAGGTGACAAAATATTCAAATGCATCAGAAGCTGAATATCTAGGGCATGTTTAGGATGAAAAAGACATGAGAAAGCTGATTATGAGAGAACAGCACAGTACATCTGAATTTCTAAAAGGTTTTGCTCAAGTCCAGTGTCAGTGGCTTCTAAAGAAACTATGCCATGGATAAGCAATAAGGCTTCTCGTTGCTTACTAACCAGTTACAAGATTGGAAGCAAAGGGTGAAAGCAATTGCACAGGTCCCACAAGGGAAGGGGAACAGATTATTAAAAGAAAAGCTGACCAGACAGAATTGCCTATGATAATAGCTGACTGGGGAGTAATATAATAGATTAAAGTCTATGTTACTAAACACAAAACAAAACACAAGGAAAGAAAATCTGAATAAGGTTTCAAGAAAACAAACAGAAAACCTACCAAATCAACTAGCTATTTAGTGCTAAGGAAAGAGGCATCAGAGGTAGTCTTACGAAAAAGATAACTTCTTGCTCAAGAGAGGTCAGCAAGTCAAATAGCATGTTAGAAAGAAAATAGAGAACAAAACACAAAATCAGTATCATGCCATGATGTAAACTCATGATGAGTACCTATGACAAATACTCTGTGGTGTCCCAATCTCCCCATCTCAGAAAAGGTATAATAAAAATATAAAAAGTTCATAGGTGACAAGGATGATCTAAGAAACGAAATAGCTTCTTTACAAGAACTGAACTGATAATTCTCTTCTGTTGAATGACAGATGCCTGGTGGGAGATAAGATAAATTATTATAAAATCATGAATGGCATACTAAAGGAATAGCTACTTTCCATCTTCTCACAATGCAAGTGCTAAAAAAGATCTGTGAATTATCAGGCAACAGTTTAAAAAAAAACCCATTAAAGAATGTCATTTTCATCCAACATGCAGTTGAAGAGTAAAATCACATTACCATACAAACCTGTAGAAGTCAATGGTATAAAAGAAACAGTACAAAAGAGTTCAAAAGGTAAATAGACAAATTCATGATGGAAAAGCTGTGAATACAGTCTCCGGCTCACAGCTGACTGCTGGAAACAAGCAGCATGTTCTAGGGGACTCAGCATAGGTTTGGACAATTCATGTACTTAACTGGTCACTGGCAAAAAGAGAACCTGGGCTGAAAAAGACTTTTTGTCTGTCCCAGTACAAAAAAAAGTAAAGAATACCAAATGATTTCACAGGTTTGATCCTCAAGGAGATGATGTCTCCTCAAAGTCTTCTGAAGTTCTGGAGGGAAGACCGATATTGACAGTTTGCTGTCTCTCCACATGGAGGTCATATGTGTTGTTCACAAATCTCACAACACAGATCTGCAAAAAATAATTTTCCCCAGCAGCTAAAATCATTGAAAAACTTGGCAGCAATACATGCACTTTCTTTTAAACTTGTTTTCTCCCAAATTAGTACAAAGCAATCTGTGCACTAAATACTATCACAGCTACAGTATCAACAACAGTGCAAAATATGCCTCCTGCTACACAACTTTCCATTGTGAGGAAAAAAGAGAGAATCAAGGAGCGCATACCAAATGCTGTCCACAAGTTTAATGAGACACTGGATGATAGTTAGTTGTTACAGTGATAAATACAGTGTAGCATCCTATGTAAAACTGATAGAATCAACTTGTTATTTCATACCATAATCACTGTGATTCAAACAGTTAAAAAAAAAGTAATCAAGTTATAGAATAACTTATTTGCTTCTATTTTATATTGAAATCCATTATGTAAGACTAAAGGAAAATGTAAGGTCTTTCTTTACTCAAGTCAATGGCCTAGAAAATCATTATGAAGCTGCTATGAAATAGATTTTCTTCTTTTGGGTATTGAAGCTTCTCAAGTGACTACGACTTCATTAAACTATTTGACTTTACTTATGTCTTATGAAATACCTTATGAAATGAGAGTAATTCTAGATTTGAATGACATTTTTCTTAGCAAATTACGGTTACAATTTCAACAGAGATGTTCAGATTTATCTCGCAGGAAATTATAGACAATGCAATACAGTATTTTCCCCCTTTCAAGCTGTCAGAGTAAATACCATGTTAGAGAAATCTAAATACTAAACTGAGAAAACATGCAAATTCATTGCTTAGATGACCTATTTATTATTCCTTTTATTATCCTCACAGTTTTATGCCTTATTATGATTTTACATATATTTGGGTAAGTTTGAAATGGGTTAGGTTGCTACTCATTAGGAGAGCCAGTTGTAACAGACGTAATACAGAAAATGTTTGAAGACTGTTATACCTGTTTATTAATTAAAGATATGCTTCTTTGAAGATAATTAACAGAGAAAAGTTCAGTTCCCATCTGCCTCTTTTCCTGCTATAATATTCTTTTTCTCTTTCCATATTGTCTTGCATCAGAAATCCTAATAGACTCTGATCCCTGAATGCATTGCTTAGTTTGTCATCCATTTTAGTCTCACTTCATATTCACTATTCTTACACTCCTTCTCAAGCATTGATCCTCCTGAAATAATTATTTCCACATTTTGTCTCATTTTTCAGCTGGCCTTGTGTGTCACATGCTTTCAAGAAGCCCATTTGTCTGGTGACATCTAAGCCGTACTATCACACAGCGACAGTCTTTCCCATACTTGAAGATTATTTACCTAATAAACACCATCTTTCTGCCTCAGAACAGCAGTATCTTAGCTAAGAATTCACATAACCCACTTCTTTACCCTCCTCCAAGTCTTCCGCTCTAGCCTGCTTCAGCCAGGCTTTGCCAATAGCCACCCGAATCCACTCGTCTTCGCAGCTGTCCAAGCCTTTCTCTCTCCCAGCGGAACCAAACCTCATCACCTATTCTGAAGATTTCAGAAACCTAGGTACAATCAGTACTTTCCAAAATTCTGCCCAGGTGGCAATAAGAAAAGACAAGTGAGAGCTTCCCAGATAATGATGCCTAATTTATTTATTTATTTGCAATTTGCATTGTCCTGTATATATTATATTTAATTTTAAAAGTTGCTGATAAAAAGTTCCTGTTTGTTCTGCTGTGTGTGATGATTATGTCCATTTGGGAGCACCATCTGGAGTTCAAAGCAAGGCAATAGAGATATCAAAAAATATTCAAGAGTGTAGATATCCAAAACATAGACAACCTGCAACACAAGTGAAAAAAAGTGATACTATTACTGCTGGCAGGAAGCAGTCATTGCCAAGTCACATAAGCGATGGAAATAAAGAAACTTATCCAATGGTTTGAAAAGGGACTGTCAAGAGTTTGTTGCAACATAGAGAACTGGTAAAAGTCACTTCACCAGTAGCAAGCTGGAAGGAAAGTAGCAGTTCTGAAAAGTAGTATGTGGCATGCAACAATTTGTTTGTAAACTCACTTTTTAAAGTCTAACAGTGAGGTGGTTTTTTTCAGGTCATTTTTGTTTATTTAACAAAACTTTACTTAACCATGCAATCCTCTCTCCCTTTTTTATAATCTCAGGAAAAACAGGCAGACCCACCTCAATGCTTTAGCCTGAGTTTCTCTGAAGTCTCTATTACTAAAACAAATTTGCAATTTACAAGAAAAAATTACATCTATTGACCTTTAGGGGCAGGGAGAGACACACAAAAGGAATACAAACAAAGACAAACTACTCCTTTTTCTTAGTCATTTGTGTAAAAGCAGTGCAGATCTTACAGTGCTAAGGGTATTGTATAAAACTACTCCTACCTGACATACTATTTTACAAATAAGAAAAACAAAACATTAATTTGCTGTGCTCTTCTTTATTACCATGACAGAAAAGGGCAACAAGATAAATTTCCTGTTTTTTAGAAATTATTTGAAGTAGATTTAGTATACAGTAAAGGTGATTTAAGATCCTGTTGGATAAAATAAACTATGACAAACACATCCAAAAAGACAGAAGAGTTTAATTTCCCTACTTTGGGAGAAGGTATTTGTCAGTATCGAAAACAAGTTATTTGAACCATCTAATTTTATATATTTTCTACTTACTTCCTAGGGGTTGACAGTTTAATTTATTGTACTTCTATTTCTATTCTTGATTGATCATTTTGGATACTCCTCCATGTGATTGTACATGCCACATCCTAGTCCTCCAAGAGCAAGAGGCCTCCTGCTGAATGAGGCACCGAATGAGGATTACCGAATTTGGAGCAATAGGTGTAATGAGGAAATACAACCCTTCTTATGGGAAATAAGGGAAGAGAATTTCTTTCTCGTCCCTTATTAAAGTAGGAAAGAAATTTCTAAGCATGTCATAGTCCTCAGCACTATAGGTAGAAATTATGTTAAAGCGTAGTCCCTATGGGGAACAAGAGTGACAAAGGCCTGATTTGCCTTTCATATGGAAAGGTGAAAGTTGAGCGCTCTGACCTATACTGCGGAAAAGACTGAAACGTTCTGTTGCAGCAGAGACTGTCGGGGAGCAGCTCTTTCAGCATAGCTAACCCAAGCAGAGCTGACTCAGATGAAATGGAAATGGATTGCCTGAGACTGAACCTGGACCTCGCTCTCCTGGAATCGTTTTCTCCCTAGGGCCATATTCCAGGAGATTCTTCCAAACAGATCTCTGAACAGGTTGGTCTGCTTTCTTGAAATCCAAGGTTGTGGTCCTGGTTTTGCCCTGCTGCCTCCTCTTAGGATCCTGAATTCCACCATCTCATCATCACTGCAGCCAAGACTGTCTCTTTCATATCTGTCATCAGTTCTTCCTTGTTTGTATTGGGTCCAGTAGACCAATTCTCTTTGTTGGCTCCACAGTTACGCATGCAAGAAAGTTGTTATTGGTGTATTCAAGAAATTTCCTTGATTGCTTGAGCCCTGCTATATTGTCCTTCCAGCAAATACCAGGTTGGTTCAAGTCCCCTGTGAAGATGAGGGCTTGTGAACCTGAGGCTTCTTCCAGTTGTCTGAAGAATTATCAAATCATAGAATCATAGAATGATTCTTCCTCATCAGAAGGTCCATAGCAGATACCTACCAAACCAGCCACCACACGGGTCTACCTGGTAATCTTTACCCATAAGCTCCTGACTGACTCCAAACATGTCCCAAGGCAGAGCTCCATGCATTCCAGCCGCTCTCTCACCATCCTCATCTTCCTAGCATGTCCTTCCTAAAGAGCCTGTGAGCCTCTCCACTGTATCAGTCCAGTCATGTGAGTTATCCCACCACATCTACATGGTCTCAGTGAGGCCATAGCCCTGTAACTGCACAGTGACTTCTAACTCCTCCTGCTTATTCCTCACACTGCGTGCATTAGCGCAGAGACATTTCAGAGATGCATTTCAGACGAAAGAGGCTTAAACTGTTGAGAAGAAGAAAGCATGGATTTGTGTGTATTTTTTAGGTTCCTCTGCCTAGGCAATGCTGCTTATTTTAATGCAAAGTACCAGAATGCTTTCAATGTCAAAGAAGAGTCAAAACTAGAATCTATGATTAAAATAGTAAGTTCATTTAAATAAGAACACCATTTGAAGCTTTTCGTGGCATAAGCCATATATTTTTTATGGGATTTATGAAAATTATTCTTAGACTTCATTTGGATACAGGTAATTTGTTTTCTTCCTAAAGAATTTCTGGTACTTATCAGTACAGTTGGAATACCAGACTAGATAGACATTAGTGTAATCACCTGTGATAGCTCCTTGTATTATTAAAACCTCCTCACATGCTGTTGAATAAAATAGAACTCACCTCCTAGATAGAACTCATCTCCTAGCTTCTACTGTCTGATAAAACCTTACTAAACCTTACTATAATTATATTACAAAGCTATTAAAGTAAGAGCAAACTAGAAGAATTAAAAAAATAATGAAAGATGAGCATGCGTTTTGCACAAAATGAAGATGCTGTTAAGTATAATAGTAAGGAGGTCACCAGTTAGCATTGAGAGAAAGTATTTTCTAACTACTTAGATATAATTCTAGAAGCTCAGGTAATTAAGGGAGCCAATTTAGGGACCATTTTCCAACCAACATCTCTTTTAGCCGAAAATGCAATTTTAATTTTTTTTAACAGAGACTCTTTTTGAAACATTGTGATTTCTTTTGACAATTAATTTTAGGAAAAAACAAAAATATATGATGCATTTACTAGAATATCAGAACATTTTGGACTTTCCAAGAAAAAAAAAAGATATTTTAAATTTTCATTTTTAAATTACTACATAAAATGTAGATTTTCCAAATTTGGCTTGAAACAAAACATTTAGTTTTTTCGTTTTCATTGGTAGAAAAGACCAACATAATTTTAAAATACTGATTAAAAATTAAAGAGAAATATATAATTAATGCCAATTTGATTTCTGAATAATACCTTGTCATACTAATTTTGCAAATTTATCACAATATTACTTGCTTTGATGCTAAATCACAGAGCTTATATTAACGTGGCACTTGACTTGCAGATTTTGTATTTTGATTCTGGACTCAAAAATATTGCTAAATGCTACATTAGAGAATGCAATTGCATCAAATACGTTCACATTAGATACAATCAGAAAAGATTCCAGGGAGATCTAGAAAGAATATATATGCAAACCTGAATAGTTTTCAGCTTACAAATAAACAGAAAGGACCTAAAAGAAACTTTCACTGCTCTTAGCCTGCTGGTGAACAAAATATTCCCAGTTTGATCACCAGTAAAGTAGCAGTAATGATGGCTTTTATGTGAGATAACAAAAAGAAAAGCAACCTTAACAGTTTGGTAAGGAAGAATGCAAGACTAGACTGGATAGCCATCAGTACTGCAGAAAAGGATTTTACGCTGCCCTGGATCACAGTCTCTGAACAGATGTTAAAAATATCCTTTTGTTGTGATAAAAAGCAAATATAATTCTGGGATTTATATGAAAGAGTGCTGCATTAAAAACATTCAGAATACATTTTTTTAGTCAGCTCGGTACTCTTATAGCATCTGCTGGCCTTTTTTGCATTTTGAAGGACTACAGCTCAGGAAGGATACGGAATAATTGGAGACAGCCCAAACGAGGCACATAAAAATTATTGTGAGTATACATAACTTGACCTACAACATACATGACAAATCTCTAAGAACATAAAAGGTGGTGTTAAAGAAGAAAATTCATCCATCTTTGTACAGTCTGAAGAGAAAATAAAAACCATTGAGGTAAAATTCCAGAAAAGGAGATTTAAGTTAGAAATCTTGAAAATCTATTTAAGAGTGAGGACAGTGAAGCATTAGAACAGGTTGCTTAGGAAGACTGTGCAATCCTTTAAAGGAAATTTCTTACAAACACTCCTTAAGAATGACAGCTTTATAGTATATACTGTCTTCATGCAAGAAATGTATTCAAGGAACTCGATAACCTCTTGTAGACCTATTTAGGACTCCAATGATCAAAGACACCTATAAATATATCCTTCTAGGATATGTCTTTTCCTTGGAAAGAATTGCTACTGGAAAAAAATGGTTTGAGTTGCTATCATTTATCTAGTTCTTATGCCTAGAGTTCACACTAGACATAAGCAAAGGAGATTTGAGGAAGATTCACAAGAATGATCAAAGCCATGTGAAGCATCTCTTCTGGAGGTAGGAATTAAATTCAACCTATCAAAAACGAAAGAACAAAGACTGATTTAGTCTCCCCACCTCCACAAGAACAGAAATTTCAAAAAAAAGGGGATCTTCAAAGCAGCAGACTAGGATATAAAGCACTGCAAGAGCTTATGAATACAGAGCACAGATTTTTAACAATTAACCATCAAAGTAATTTACCAAGGACTATAATAGGACATACGCATTTATAGAAAAAGATCTGAAAATGATGCCCTAGTGTAACTGTAAATTTAGACTCAGAACAAGAATTTTGCATTGACCCACTGAAATTTGAGCTTTCATTCAATGCCACAGAGATGCAATGGCAGTAGGCAGGAGCTGAGGTGCTGAAGTGTTCAAAGCACCTGGCGAACTTTGAGTTCAGAAGGAAGCATGACACTACATATAGGCATCATTGGATTATCCAGGAAGCAAACCTGGCTTTTCAGGATTACGTAAGTATCTATTTCACCCTGGAAAGGGGAACTGAAGCCCTGGAGTTCCATTTAGAAGGCAGAAAGAACTAGGGAGACAACGTGTGTGAAATTTGGTTGTCCAAACATACACATCCAGTGTTTTTTTTATGTTACTCAAGACAGCTCCTCTAAATGCTATACCCAGAGGGCAAAAGTCTCCTGTAGTTGTGTTGAAACTTCCAGCTACAAATGCATGATTTTTTTCTGACAATTTAGTGCTTCTTAGGTGGCACTGGGTGGCTTTGCTTAAGTAACTAAATTCAAACCATGAGCCTTCAATGACCTCACAAGGCAGTGAATCCATAATTACTTATTTTTTATCCTTCCTTCAGGAAGAATTGTTAACATTTTAGTCCATCACACCAGATTCTTACTGCCTCCTGGAAAACAGCAATGTCTCAGGATTGAAAGTACTGAACAAAGAGACAACACAAGTCTGTGTGACGTAATTTATTTTAAAAATCTTTTGGTGATATATTTTGTCATAGCTATGGTGGAGGTAAAATAAGTTAGTACAGATAATATCTAAAACACTTTCTGAAAACTGAATGATCGGGGACTTGAAAGTAATATTTTCTGCCTCAGGCTAAAAACAGGAGTAATGAAGAGAAATACTGACAGGAAAAAATGAGCTTGTACAACACACTGTTTTAATTTCAGTAGCCTGTACAGGCTATAATCGATTAAACTGTACTTATTCTACACAGTTTGCATATACAGAACAAACAGATAACATCTACTCACTGAAATTTTAATGCTTACAGTCCACCAGGCTTCCCTGATAAATAATGCATAATAAGTTAAGAAATAGAAGGGCTCTTTATTTGGGCTATTTTCTGATGCACTGTTATGTAACTTGGTTCCCAGCATGTTGATAACCACTCATACAGAATACAGTCAGAATATGTACTTGACCTCTCATTTCAATGGGTACACAGAGAATCACTATCTATAAAGTACATCACCATGTTTCATATATAAAATTTTTACATATTTTTCTATTTTCTTCTTTCAGAATCAGCTGGAGAACAGGTCACTTCGAACCCCACTAAGAAAAGCAAATACAGTGAACTACCATTTGCCTTTCTTTTCGTCCCCCGTCTTTCCCACATGGCTTAGGCAAACAATTGTTTCCAGGCATCTGTTGCTTTTACTCACACATTAACACAACGGAAGCCTACAAGACCATCAAAATCTCAAGGCTAGCTTTCAGAAAGTAGCAACTGAAATGTATCAGTGCTAACATTATACTGTTCCTTTTATCTCCCTCTTTGTGCCCCATTATTTCTGTTTTGCACGATACCATTTTGCAAGATAAATTTTAAATTATTACCTTTGATTCAATAATTTTTGTGCTAGTTAAATAAGTATGCTTGTTTTGTGTGGGTTTTTTAAAGCATATACAAAAACTTCCCTGGAAAAGAAAAGAACAAATCCATACACATAGTGCGATGCCCATCCATGGCTCTGTTCAATAAGTAGTCTACTCCCTAATATACCTTCAAGGTAGTAGATCTCTCTCTGTGCAGATCTCATACTACAAGCTCATGTAAAACAATGGCCTTGAACCAAGAGTAGAGGTTGAAATGTGCCTACAGCCGAGGAGCTTATATGAACACTTTTACAGTTGTGTTAGCTTTTCATAGCTTACCTAACCCTCTGCTGGCTCCTGTGGATAAAATGCTTTTTAAAATGGTTTCCACCATAGCAAAACAGAAAGTGTAATTTCTCATAATCTTCTACTTATTTGTGTGAAAAGTGAAGAAGTTAAGAAATGTACTGAATTGCTTTTAATCAAGGGATATGTTTATTCCCTGAGATGTGCTTGTTTTATCCCCAGTGACTTCCTGCAAGGAATTCAGCCCTGCATCAGAGTTGCCAATCAACATCCATATGGCCTGTAGCATAATACTACATCATTAGGCAGGACTATCTTTACAATAGAAAATCAGTAACTATAAAATTACTTTCAAGTCATCATCTATGCTGTGAAGCATATTTTGATTAACTTCCTGGCTCACATAAGCTAATTTTTAAGAAGTGGGCAGAAAGTAAGTCATACAAAAACTCCAGAGTGAACAGCCTGGATGTTTCATTACAGATACTAGACAAAGGTATTTTTCCCGAGGAAGGATGCTCTATTTCTAGAAAAATCAAGTTATCTAAATATTTCCAAGGGAGCACCAACTGGCATGTCACCTCTTGACAATATCGCTCCCAGAGAGTAAACCAGAAATAACTCCATACCTAACTACTGCAGTTGTTTTAGGAGAACAAGAAATTGGACAAAATCTGTGCTGCCATTGGCACTTTGCTACCAGCTTCCACACTCATCCACGCACACTTCTGTATTTTCCAATATTCTACATAGGTTTTCTCCTAAGCGGATCTGCAGTGCCACTAAGGACCACATTCAGATCAATTTATTTTGCAGATCCTACAAGCAGCTAGCCAACTAAAACTTGTGTTTCATTCCATTTTTGGTAATACCAATATTAAAACAACACTAAAACAGGATAAATCCATTAATGGCCTACAAATACCTCTCACTTCTAACACCACATTGAATCATGCTTGAGAACTTTCTCACCCCTCAGGATAGGGAGTATCTCTTTGCATCTATTTTGATTAAATCAAAATCACTTTCATCCAATTAGGTGCCACAGGAAATACATTATTTTTATTATTCTAGAGGCACTGACCAATGGAGAGTCATGTTTTGTCAATAATCTAATGTCAAAAATTGCTAGTGATTGTAATAACCAAAGCTGCAGTGCTTGATCATTTGCAAGCTCAGTGCGGTTTCCTTTTCTCTTTGTGGTAAATCAGCTGCTGAGTTTGCCTACAGTCTTTAGTGCAACACTAACTGCATGGGATTCATCCCTCTCTCATCACATAAAACAATAAGATCTTCAAATTAATCAGATGCCTTCATGATGCAGACAGTTTTAGCTGCATAATTACAGAAATTACTACACTCACTTGGCGACCTTCCAGGCACTAATGCTTGGCTATACAGTACTAACAGATATATTTGTGAACTGATTGTTCTGGTTTTGGACAGGTTTTGCACCGCTCCCCGCAAGTACGACCCCTAGGAGGAGAGCATCTAACACTCAGTTTATTGACGCCCTGCTTTAAACCATGACACTGATGCACCTTCTTAATGTATCCTGGTCTCCACGATCTTGCTTTGCTACTCCAAATTCTCACAATGTTCCAAAATGAGACTCCCAGTACAGAAAAACTTTGCTGCAGGCAGAATAGCTCTTCAGGTGCAGTTTCTGTAGAAAATGGCTAAAAGAACAATACGGATTCTATGTCAGTAATCTGCACCTAAAGTTTTATGCATCTCAATTACATCCACACAGATATACAGATGGAAACAATGTTGTTTTATAGAACAACACAGTAATAAAAATGGTAAAATACTTCCCATTCTAGTTTATGAGCTCAAACTAACTGGAATGGCAGGCAGGAATATTTTTAACACATATGCATCTTTTTTCTTTTCTTTATGAGGAAAAGCTGTGCTTCACAGTGCTTCCAGTATTGGAAGTTCTCATTCCACAGTGTAATTCCACATACTCCCTCCCATTCCTTTGTGACTCCTTCAATGTCAGAACCTTTCACAGTGCAGCCTGATTAGGCAGAATATACATTTATTTATAGCCTTTTTTCATCACAGCTGCACTACTACTATCAGGTTATGCAATACTTATTGGAGGTTTAAGACACTGCATACCTTTGACTTTCCCATGCATCAATACAGGCTTAGGGTGGACCTGCTGGAGAGCAGCTCTGCGGAGAGGGACCTGGGTGTCCTGGTGGACGACAGGTTAACCATGAGCCAGCAGTGTGCCCTGGCTGCCAAGAAAGCCAATGGGATCCTGGGGTGCATC
>Ga0181612_180423_pt1 | contig 12330 bp, 11 predicted proteins | sample HoacroProtozoa21_FD_119630 | JGI IMG/M metagenome (GOLD analysis project Ga0181612, IMG submission 119630) | Hoatzin crop microbial communities from Cojedes, Venezuel. Combined Assembly of Gp0051906, Gp0051904, Gp0051908 | reverse complement strand
GCCCCATTCCTGGAAACACTCAAGGCCAGGCTAGACAGGGCTCAGAAACCTGACCCGGTTGAAGATGCCGCTGCTCACTGCAGGGGCGTTGGGCTAGACCTGTAAAGGTCCCTTCCAACCCAAACCATTCCATGATTTTACCAGTTCAGACCTCATTCCCCACTGCATGTGTGCACGCACATACCAAGAACTGGGACTAAGCAGTACAAAAACATTCACTCCAATGCACGCTGGAAATTCCTGACCTTTCCAAAAAGGCACACGTGAGCATTTGGGTATGTGGCAGATCACCCAAAATGGTAGATGCTCAAGATGTTACATGCAGCTAAACACACAACAAGTGTCCTAACTCAAAGTTCAAGGTACATTTACACACAATTGCAGTGCACTGCAGAGATGCTCCCTCAGTAACCAAGAGTGTAACCACCCCACCTCCGAACTGAGTGGCTGGTATCGTGATGTACCCCAGGGGCTCCACGCGAGAGGAATCCTCACTGTCACTGCACGATGGACATAGCGTTACCTACTTTTTCATGCATCCAGTTTGGATTTTATCCACTGCCAGCTTTCAATCTGCGTGTCTACGCTTCAGTTCTAACACCAGATTTTCAGAAAAGAATCTCTGCAGCTCCCACAAGTTTCAGTAATCTGAACATCGGGTTACTTATTAGGTGGCTAATCTGACAAGTGCTGTTCCAAGTATTTTACACAATCACCACCTGGTATTTGTAGCCATTATCGTATCCTCTGTTCACTCTGCACCATTACTGTACCCCAGTAACTCTCGCAGTACACGCAGGAGCAGCTCCACAGCTCTGCGCCTCCGGATAACACGCTCTCGGAGAGCTGCCCTTCCCCCGGCACACAGCCCTCAGCCTAACATGTTTTACAGAGCAGACTTGTCAAAATAGACAGCGCTTTTAAATACCAGCTTGATCAAGAGCACCCCAGCAAATTTTAATTATTGTGTGACATGACTTTTTTAATACTATTTCCTAACAGTTAGTCTGTATTCAGGCAAGTAGTCAAAATGAGTATTTCAGCAACTGCTTGAACATGGAAAGGGGATTAAGTGCAACTGGAGCAGGTGTAAAGGAAAGCAACACTAACAACTCACAGTTCCTACAGTATTTACAGCCCGTTTCATTCTTTCATTTTCCTGCTTAAGGCCTTAAAGCACTGATGTCACTGGGTAAAGAATTCCCCAAAGCGATTAAGAAGAATTTGGTCAGGCTAAATTTGGTTTTCACTGGCAGAGCAGCCATTCTTATGAACAGGTATTTTCAAAAGCCACAGGATTACCATCTCCTGTAAGTAAAAGCTTCCAACAGGCAGCCTATTCAAGGCCAACCAGAGCAGCTCTCGCTCAAAAGCCAAGCCTACAGGTTCCTTACACATTCTAGGCTTGATGTAGCTGCTCCAAGCCTGTTCTGAGCGCTCCAAGCCAGTTCTCCATCAGCTAGGCCAAAGTACTAACCAGCACTGTCAACATGTTGCTCCTGAGCTACCAACAGGCCCAAAGAGAACTGCTGGACCCTAGCACATCCCACCCCCCCGACTATGAAGGAGTTACAAATGCCACTGCCGACATACCAACCTGACAAACAAGCGCCAGTTAGCTCAACAAAAGGCAAGGCAACCCTGCAAATTGAAAAGTTAAAACTCGTTTTCTGAACTCCTAAAGACAGGGACGAGTCGGCTAGCGGTTCTTGCTGTGGAGCTAGCGGGAATACACAAACACACACACACACACACACACAGAGAAGTGGACATACCCTCAACTGGTCAAGCAAATATTATACCTGCTCATAACAATATAAACCCACCTGCCATGATGTCATCCAGCGTGTCATTGAGCGTCTGAGCAGGGCTGGCTACCATTAACCCTTGCTGTGTTTCTGTCAGTATTCCTTGCCCCAGCCCTGCTAGTTGTGCTTGGCCCAGCACTGGCTGTCCAACTATAACACCTTGCAGTTCTGTAAGATTTGCGATGGACCCCGGAGGTAAGGAACCTGCTGCCAGAGGCAAAGCTTGTGGCATCGCCAGAGGCTGAATTGGTGCAAAACCCGTCTGCGCAGCAGCTTGCTGAGGATCATCTTTAAGCAAGATGGGGTCCACTTGCTGTAATCGTGCATAGTCTCCCTCTGAGAGTTGTTCTCCTACCCCAACAGGAGTCAGTAGTCCCAGGTGCTGGCAAGACTGTTGCTGCTGCTGCTGCTGGAGCTGAATTCTTTGCGCTTTTACCTCTAGATATTGCTTTTTTAGCTGCTGCTGAGTTTTCAGCTGTAACTCTCGCTCCACTTTCTGCAGTTCCTCCAAAATCTTTTGCTTCTTCTGAATTTGTTCCTCTCTCGTTTTGTTCAGCTCCTCAATCTTCTCTTTGGTGAGCTGGTCAGCGTGTGCCAATTCCAGGGACTGCAGCTGAGCATTCTTCTCTATGGCTTCTTTTATCCTCTGCTCCAGCTCTGTCAACTTGCCCTGAGCCTCTTCTACAATGCTCTCTGGAGACTGATTGGTGATGTAACCCTGCACATCCTGGTTGTTTGCTGGCAAATGACTGCTGGACTTTTGTTTAGAAGCAGCTGTGTGAAAAAGAAACCCCCTCAGAACCAATGGAAGTGCACACGAACGGCATCCTCACTATAGAGCTACTGTCGGGATGCTAAGCGGCCGCTTACGCCCCAAGACACGGCACCCACGGCAGGGCAGCGCGTACTGTCAGGCCCTCACAGAAAACCACCTCTTTGGCTAGCAATTTTAATACAGCCATCAGATTGCAATTTAACTGTACGGATTGCTGCGCATACATGCCAAATAACCCTGTGCTACGTTGACAGATTTACTCCAACAATCGTTAGGCTTTTGCCAAATGAAGCGATGGTCTCAAGAGCCGCTGCTCTCAAGTGGTGCTTAGGAGACCACTGGAAACAAAAAGGATATGCTGTCTCTTTACTCGGTGTTCTGCGCCTGGTATCGTGCTAAGACACAAACATATGGTTACAGCCCTGAAAGCACAGCAAAGGCGATGCAAAAACATCTCCAGGGAGTGGTGGCTTGTTCACGGCCACCAGTTTTGTGAGTAACTCGGTACGTTTTAGGAAGCGCTACACTCTCTAGGACTCCTGAATCCTTTCACTACAGGTATCCAGCTTTGCTCAGCTGACAAACAGCGCCAGAACCCAGGGCAGTCGTTTAGATCTAACATTGTCTAACAGGGTATGTTTAGCCACTACGTTTTGTCCATAGCAGACATGATTTTGCCTGTGTCAAAACTCAGCTCTCTGCCCAGGCAAGGCAAATCTTTCAGCCTTCCTGTAAGAACGAGCGATGGACTAATCCAATTGATCTTTTATGAAGAAGTCCACAGCAACACAGCTGACATGGTCTGCCGTACCGGTTGGAGAGGAACAATCGGTTAATTTTGAAGGGCGAAAGGCAAATCAAAACTCAGGATCTGAGTCAGTGGAGGTGCCCAGTTTCTTCCAGTCATCCTCGCTGTATTTCCAGAACAATACAAGTGTACACACAGCGTTAATTTTATGACATGCACGCCTGTATTTGCACTAGTGCTGATCCTTGAGAAAAATTGTTTTGGAAGAGAATTCTTAAGTACAGAAAGTGTGAAGTGTCAAAATGGCGATATCAAAATAGATGCAAATTTAGTCCTAGGAGGACCTGAGCCACATCAGACTAAATCTTTTATAGCACAAGAAATTCCGCCTTCAATCAAATTAGTCAAACCCACTCCAAGACTACTAGCCTAAGTAAACACAAGTTATCAACTGCGATAGGGAGATTATCATTGTTTTTGTAACTTCCATTATCAAATTTACATAGGCTTCTGGGTGACATTTTGCATTAGTCCAGTACGTCAGACTAATATATATATTTTAACGCATTTACTTAGGCAGATTTCTTGACACTTTATGATTACAGGGTTAGATGACTGATACTTCTTATTTGGCAGATAAGCAAATTCTTAAAAAAAAAAAAAAAATTGCCGTTTCCTCGACTGAATCCATAACCACTCTTCTTCACAGGAACTACTCTGCTAAAAGTGCCACCCTCTATCTTCTGCCTAGGAAGGATATTTAGAAAATAAGCTCCAGAACTAAGACTGACCTTTATTTCTGATGGGAAGGGTTGTGGCGACATTAGCAGGGGGTTTGTCAGGCTCCTGGGGTGGGACGACCATGGGCAGCGCCTGCACTGGTACACGAGGAGCCTAAAACGTTGGATACTAACAGATTACTTTTCTCATAGTCTAATCTAATTATAATTCAATAGAAGGTAAACAAAACCTGTTAAAAAAGCAGACTTCAATGGTGACTAATAACATTTAATACGTTTTTTTTATATGCTGAGTTCAGTAGTTAACAATTTTGAGACCTTCTGCCTTCTACATACTTTGTATTTTTAACCTAAGAAATTACTTGCCGAACAATACTCCTCTCAGCATGGTACAGTGCTCTGCTACAGCAAAGCAAACGCCAGCCACAAGGCACTACAAATGTAACTCTGAAGAGCCCCATTAAAGCAGACCTCTTCACTTGCTGGGCTCCCCCCCCATCATTTTTTCCAATAATATTTACAGAGCAATAAGAAGAACAATGAAAGCACTGCACAGTGATGCTCAAAGAGTCTTCACCATGTTCACAACAGCTTAAAGTGATTTTCACTGTGTTCACCTACAGTTCAGCAGCTCATGAAATGACACGACTGACTCTCCTCTCATCTTTAAACTCCTGAGGAAGCTGCAAGAAGAAATGCAAAAAAGCCCCACAAGCCCAGAGACAACCAGCCCTTAAACCTTACCCTATTTAAATCATGGGATGGTGGGGTCAGCTGAGTAGCCTCAGGTGGAGGAGCAGAAAGCAAGTTGTTTGGGTAATCTAGGAGGTAGCAAACCACACTGGTATGACCGCCTTTTGCTGCCTCGATTAACATAGTTGATCCATCCTGCAGGGGGAAAGATCACGGTATTACAAACCGGCATCATCAAAACACGACAACACTGAAGCACGTTGGGAGACACGACACAGTAGCTATTACGACTGCTTTAGTAAGTAGTCATTCCATCTGCAGTACATCCACATCTAAACTTAAGGACTCGATTAAGTATTTCCAGAAAAACTCAGTACTTTTTAAAATTTCCCTTCCTCTTCCACAGTTATGACCTTACAACTGGAGTGCAACCTTTACACGTGTGGTAGTCAATAGACCTGCACTCCTCCTAACTCCAACTTCTGTAACTATGTCCATGAGCATCGTGCCTGCTTGTGGGAATACCGGCTCCTGCATCTTACTTCCATTGAAATCATGACGTGCTGGGTCAGTTGCAGAGAATACAAATGGAGGAAATTTGGTTGGGTATTGTTACTTTTAAGATTAACGAAAGACTACCTCAGAGGAAACTCAAGGTAGCTGAGCGACCAACCTTCAATCTGTGCGTAGGATCAGCACCATGAGCTAGCAGTAACTCCACAACAGCCAAGTGACCTCCAGCACAGGCCAGTGACAACACTGTATGATCGTTGTTAGCTGTGGTCCTATTCACATTTGCTCCTTCAAAAACAGAGGGGGAAAGGTTATTTAAAAAGACTTCACCCAGTTCTCCTCCACTAGAAATGCCAGGAAGTGAATTTTTGTCTTAAATATGAAGATGTAGTTCTCCATGGCTGTGGTCTTACAACCGGTAAGTTAAATCAAACAGTCAATTACTACTCTCCTCAGAAGACCATTGAACATGTTACGTGTCACAAAACCCACTGTTCAAACAACTACATTGTAAGTATGGAACATCAGACAGCAGGTGAACCTACTGCTTTTAAATTTGCTAGAAATGGTGTCCCAGCTATGCCTCTTTAGAAAAAAACCACACCACCCCAAACTCCCAAACATTAAGCTCCAGCGCATGGATCCATGCATCTTAGCACCAGCAAGCAGATGATTAATTGCAGCTCTGCTTCTTTCCTCTACAATCGACACAGGAAAAAAATACCCCACACCAGAAGCTTTAGGCCAGTCCTGCTCCATACAAGCAAGGTACAAGAAAAATCCATCGGTGACAGCTCAAGAGAGAGAAAAGAGCAATTCCGAGCTCTGCATCAACTCGATGCATGCAACAGCGATGTAAGGCTGGAGCTGACAGTTCTGACAACATCAAGCAAGTTATAGCCAAACACTGGAAACAAACAGGCACCTGAAGTTAAACTTCTGGAAAGACAGTGCCCAAAAGCTGCCCCAGGAGCATGGAGACACCCAGTAACCACCACTGCTGTGGCTGCTTTTACTAGGAGTTAGAGACTGGAATACAACTATTTTCAGAAGTAGCTGCAGTTCCCACTACTCTCACCAGAACCCAGGGGTGATCACTACATGTCCAGTTGGAGAATTAATGACCTACTTGAGTTAAACTATTTGAAACAAATCCAAGGAAGTTACGTCGGCACTGACATGTTCTTAACTTCTAACAGCAGGAAAACCAAAACCTCCTCCCACTTACCTTTGCTAATCAAGAACTGAACAGTGCAAACATGACCTGCCCTTGCAGCTTTCATGAGCGGAGTTCTTCCACCTTCTGATTCGTGCTCCTAGAGCAGATAAAGGCAGGCTTCAAATTCAAAAGCAGCACACGTGAAAGCATGCAACTCAGACTTTTTGGGTTTTTTTGAATGGAAAGACACCAGACATGGAAGATCCCTTATTAGTGTTTCACAAACTACAGACACAAAAATTTACGTAACATTTGAACTGCGTGTACGTTGCAGACAGATGGAACCATCTACCTACCCTTGTACGGGTCTGAGACTCCTGGACAAACAGCACTCAAGCACATGGAGGGGATTTTAGTTAAACAAAATGCATTCTGTCCTGCTCAACTTCACCTTTTGATAACATACTGATGTACAAGCCTACTGAAATGTAAAAATCAATTTACCTCCACCATCTTAATTCCATTCTGTACACCCAACAGATCACACCAGAACAAAACTATCAACTGTTTGCTGCGTAAGGAACAGAACAAATTTGCAGGTATAAATACTAAGTCCTAATCAGGTCAACAATTTAAAGCTGAATACCATCCAGGACTGCACATGACAGGAACGAAATCCCCTATTTTTCCATACAAGCAACCTTGAATGCCTTGGGAACACGTCAGACATCAATGGCCAAAGTACTGAGCACTTTCAGGTAATTAAACAGCCTGAAATCCATTAGAAAAGCATCACCAATTCTCACTTAGTTAAAAGAAAAAGGTTCAAAGATCGTTTTATTGCCCAATTGCATTTTTTTAAGAAGGTACTGACTTACCAGGTCTGCGCCTGCCTGGAGTAAGACATCTGCTACATCAGTATGGCCGTTCTCACAGGCGTATGTCAGTGCCGTGTCACCTGTCGCCGTTGTGGCATGCACATTAGCCCCTGAAGCAGCAGTAACGAGCATGTCAGTTTTCTGAAGTTCATTACAGAAAATACGCAAGTCTCTTCATAATCTTTACAAGATCAGGTAACAAATTTGTAACTTCCCCATCCAAACCAACATCCATGACACTGAGAACTTAATCACATTTGAGAGGAATGAAAAAAATTAACATAAATTCTACGTTCAGTTCCAAGTCAGTTTACATCAGCTTGACCTTCAAAAGCCACATTAGGGTCCAACTAGCAAATTACTTAAGGTTCCACAAACCTCTGCAGTCAACTTCAAGAAGCTGCTAATGAAAGCGTGATGAATATGGAAAAAGTTATTTTTCTCTTAAGGTTACATTAAGTCTCTACAAAACTGTTAACAAAATTACTCCATACCTGCAGCTAATAAATATTTAACGAGCTCCAGATGACCCTCTTGAGCAGCCTCCATCAACGGTGTGGAACAACCAAGTTCTATGTCAGCTCCTGCTTTAATAAGAAAATCGGCAACCTCCAAAAACCCTCCACAGCAAGCCAGAGTTAATGCGGTTTCTTGCGTCTCCTCTGTTTGAGCATTGATGTTTGCTCCTTCAAAAAACAAAAGACCAAAACCACACGTACATCAGACAACACCAGTTACTGAAACCAGCAACAGCAGACAAAGCCATTTCCAGGCGTGCATCATCTTCTTACGTAGCTCATTTCCAGAGCTGCAGAAATATTCTTCTAAAATCACGGTGTATCAGACTAAAAGATTTCAACTTTAACTACTTTGGGAACCCCTCTGAGGTCTTCAAAGCGCTTCTCTACCGCTTTTCAGCAATAACACCATCTCAAGACCGGCCAACACCACCGTGCAGATCGTAAGTTGCCCACATGAACTGTCCGTTATTTGATGTCTGTCTGAGAAACGCAAACCTGTTCTGAAGAACCACTCAGAATGACCACTTACAAAGGAAACCAGTAGAGCAAAGGGTATTTTACTAAAAAAAAAACAAAAACAAAACACCCAACTGCTCAAGAAGAATGTATGTGTGTGAGTTCAGAAGTTGCTGACGAAAGAAACAAAAATTACAGCAACTTTGCTTTTTTCCCACCCCCCAACATACGCAGACGCCTACTGAACTGCAATCCACGGATGGCACGACCATAGTTACCTTGACCAAGCAGCAGTGCCACCATCTCCTCATGGCCTTCTCTAGCTGCTTCCATTAGCGGTGTGTATCCTTCATCGTTCACCTCCTCCAAGTTAGCTCCACGTTCAATTAACAAAGCTGCCAGTTCGACATGCCCGCCACAGGCTGCCAAAGTCAACGGAGACTCGAAAGAGTCCGCAGGCATGTTCACCTGAGCTCCACTGTCCAGAAGTAGCCTTGCCACTTCCACATGGCCATCCTGGGAATGCAAAAAGCAAGATCTAAAGACTGTCACAAAGGAAAAATTGCTGCTCTTCTCCAAAGCTTGAAGCGGTCACCACCTCGTACTCCCTCAGAAGACAAAGAACGCAACGGGTGAGCAAGGAAGTCCAAAAACATAAAGAAACTTGCTTAACAGTTTTCCAAAATATTCTTCCTAAGTATTTGCACAAAGACTAGAGATCTCCTATTAAACAGGCACCTGAAGAAACCTGGAGCGTGTTTTACTGAAGATGTTCCATTCAAAACTGAACTACTGTGAACCACGTATCAAACTGTCGCGTCAATGGCTCAAGTAACAAGCTGGTCAACTTCTTCACATCAGACTCAAGGTCAAGTCTTCGGGATTAGCTTAGTTAGGGGGACCAAAAATAAAACCACAGCAGAACCCAGGCAGTTGCGAGTGAGCTCGACACCATTTGAGAAGCTTGCTTTCTCCACACCAACAACACTGAGCTCCTTTAACACCCAGTACCTCCTCTTTGTTCAAGACTGCAGACACAGAACCTCCTGTGCGAAATTATTTAAGGAACACAAATTCTAAGAAATAAGTTACCATTCAAATCTATTTCGTCTTGCATTCTGCCAACAACTTTACTACTAACACCACAAGCAGTCTAATAAATAAAGGAGTATTAAGAGAATTTCAGTCAAAAAAGCATCTTCTCTTGGATGTAAAGCAGGTCTTGATGTTCTTTCCAGAGACTGCAAACAAGTTGCCCAGTGCCAATGCTCACCACTTCAAAGAGAGGGAATTTTGTTCTAAATTCAACATGTAATTGCATTATTTGTTAAATACAGTGTATTTTAGTTACAGAAAAAAGCATGTCAGGAATATAGTTCATCCTCAAGTCCAGCAGACTGTTAGCATCTCGGAGTATTGACGCTACAGATTCCCAGCTTTTGGGGAGGAGGCAGAAGATAGCACAGCATTTTAACAGTTTTGCTTCCTTCCTTTCTTAAAAAGCAGCTGTGCCCGATGACCTTGCTTGCCTCTTGGCTCCTGCAAAACTATTTCACTGCTCAGTTTAACGGCAGAGTCAGGATTTACTTTCTCCCTCCAAGAGAAAAGCCGAAACGAGAGCATTTGCCAGGGCTCCTCACACACCACAGGCGCCCCGTGAACTACAGCCTTCCGTCGGCAGGGTCTGGGCAGGGATTTCCAGACACCATTATCACGCTGCCAAACTCGTTTTACCAAAACGTAGCTCCTACGCTTGCTGTCTTCCTTTAGAAACAAAGAAAATACTTGAGCATATGATCTTCATCATGGTTTCCGCATGCCATAAATTCAGGAACTGTCTGAAGTGGCTTTTCAGCTGTATGTTTACGCTGGAGGCCTGACAGTGACATTTCCAACAGCCACTCAGTTCTGCTTTTTCCGGACAGAAGAAGAGACCAGCTTGGTCACTGCGGTCCCAAAACAGCACACACTCTCCACGCTGGTTCTCTCCACGAGGAAGCTGCCATCATTCCAACCTGGAGCAACCACCATGGGACAAGGTCCCACACACAGAACGCAGGAGGGCTGCACCCAGCAGCTGGCCAGGAGCACAGGGCCACCCCGTGGCTGTCACTAAGCGAGCCAAGGACACCTTGATCTCAATGAACGAACAGGAGGCAGCAAGTCGCAGCCATCGCCATCCTCGCCGAGCTAGAAACCACACCCCAAAAAGCCCTTTTCCAGACAAAATACGAAACCGCTTCTGACAGTTTTATGCTTCATTTTCTAAAGCGTTTTATACCTTCTTCTGATATCCAGGGAGCAAAACATTATTTCCTCTCTGAAAAATATCTAGGACATTAACTAGGACACGGTCACCTTTTACATGAAACGACAATACTATTTTAGGGAAAAACTCCAAGACTCCATAAAGAATCTTTCCTCAGGGACACGCAGAGATGGTGCCTCAACCACCAGGCTCTGGCCAGCCAGCTCGCCGATCGCCCGACTCCCCGCCGGCACGGCAAGCGGCAGGATAAAGGTGTGCTTCAAGGCTTCTTCTGGGGGCCAAGCAGCCCTGAGAGCAGCTGCTGGTACTTCCCCACGCACGGGAATTCTAGCCGTGCTTTAACACACCTTGCTGTCTACAACAGCAAGAGCCTCGCAACTGCTGTCAGATCACAGAAAGTCACCCGGCCAACCTGCACCAGGCGTGTTTTAAAGCTCAGCCAGCGTGGGCAACCAGCAGCCGGCCCTCGCTGTGGCAGACTCGCTCACTGCGGCACGGGGAAGCGCGAACCAGACAGACCTGATCTCTGCTCCCACAGCCAGTCACACTGCCCAGCAGCTCACCTGCGTTCCACCAACCTCACCGCTGTCGATAGCGAGAAGCTTTCGGTCAGAAGTCTTCCCAAATGCCGTGTGGGACAAGGTTTAAACAGTCTCACTGGCTCATCTATAAATACTCTGCCACATGCAGACAATTCTGCAACGTACATCCAAGTTCAACACTATCCCTGAGCAAGCAGCTTTCTTCTGCTACCGAAGAATCATCAGTGCCCACCAGTTCCGAGCAGCAGCGTGGCAATGCCCAGTCAGGAACAACTTCCCGCAGGAATAAGGACGACAGATTTTTCTCTATAGCCCAGTAACTCTTAATAAAAAACGGGTCTCGACATTTCTGCGAGTCCAATGGAATTCTGCTAGCTCGCTGGTGCAGGGAAAAGGCAGGGAAGAAGGGGGCAAGGAAAAGCAGGCTTGCTCCATGGCTCCATGAAATAACACCTTTCTCTGCAACGTTCTGATCTGCCAAAAAGCTGGCCTGATGACAAGGCTACTGCAACATCAAACATGGTGATTTTATCCTCACCTTCCAGGGCACTCGCTGCAAGGACAACGCCCATGGTATTTCTACAGCTGATGTATTAAGATTTCAGAGCATGATAAACAATAGCTGAGCCCTGTTTATCTACATGCCTGCCTTTCTAACAGCTTCTCCAGAAGTATAATGGTTTCTGTTAACGACTCCCCTATCTGAGGTCATTAACTTCCTTGAACAGACATAACTGGCCGATTTTAGAACCATTACAGCTGTTTCAGGAAGAGAAGAGTAAATACAGATTTGTGGCACTCCTCTCTAGCTACTGACTCACAAGGTGATGCTACACAAGGCTAAAGACACGAGAAACTCAACCGCGGAGAAACCCAGTTAGAGCGGAGGGTAAAAAGGCAACGCAAGAGAAGAGTTTTCAGTTTCACTTCTAAGTTCCACGTTCAGGCGAAGGATTGGGACTACGTCAGCACAAGGCACAAACAAGCTACTGACCTACCCACGCAGGCCGCGGCCACGCACCCCGAACAGCGGCGGCAACCTCTGCAGCAAGCACTGTACAACAGCCTACAGCAGCTCAGGGTCGCAGAGAAAACCGGGAGGAGGCCTAAAAATGGAGCCCGGTTCTGCTCCGTTTTGTTTTATTTACTTTCACAGAAACACAGAATAGTAGGGGTTGGAAGGGACCTCTGTGGGTCACCCAGCCCAACCCCCTGCCCAAGCAGGGTC
>Ga0181612_144130_pt1 | contig 12330 bp, 6 predicted proteins | sample HoacroProtozoa21_FD_119630 | JGI IMG/M metagenome (GOLD analysis project Ga0181612, IMG submission 119630) | Hoatzin crop microbial communities from Cojedes, Venezuel. Combined Assembly of Gp0051906, Gp0051904, Gp0051908 | reverse complement strand
GCCGGGGGTGCCACCACACTGGGGGGGGAAGGCGTGGGGACGGGGGTCGTGGGGTGGGAACTGGTGTTCGGGCTGCTTCTTCCACCACAAAGGGTTGGCGTGTGGGGTTGATCTATACCCCAAAAAAATAACTAAGGAAATCTTTGTACTCTTTTTTTTTTTATCTCCAAACTCAAAAACTTTGTGACCAGAAACTGCGCAAACTTATCCCGGGTTTTTTGTTTCTGTTGGTCAACGCTTAGCTGTTGGGGTTTTTCTGTTTTTTTCTAACGAGTTGATGGGAGGTAGCGGGAGTCTGTCCACAGCCCAGCTTGGGTTTTGAACTGGCCCCCAGGAGCGCACTGTCTGAGAAAGGAAACTGCTCCCAGACAGCTCTGCGAGATCGCCGCGTTCGTGCAGTTATTACCGGCAAAAGGTTTGGGTGGAGGGAGACACCAGGATCAGGCTTTCAAATACCGGTGTATTTCCCAAGAAGTTTTAAAGATGCCTTAGAAAAATGGAAATCAGACTCACCTGATAAGAATGCCTGGAGAGAGCAGTCTAGTGCCCAAATACCTGAAGCAGAAACCCTGTGCAGTAGCACGAGGCTGTCTCCTGTGCCCAGGAAGACGTCACTGCAATAGAGTAATGTTCAACATGTAGTAAAACTCATCATGAGAAGTTTGGATCACAAAGCAGGAACACCCGGACTTTCTACTTTTAGGGCATCTATTTCCTACCCTGACTGCCTCAGAGGGGTTGTCTTGCTTTATCGACAAGTTTTGCCCAGGAAACAGTTGTAACGGGGCTAGGGCAGGACCCGGGTATGGGTGAAGGTGCGTATTTGCTGGTAAAGGAGCCAAGGCTGCCTGCTGAGCGCAGGTGGAAATAGCCAACCGTTCCCCTTGGCCCCCGAGATATTTCAGATAAGCTCTGTGTCAGGAAGGTGGGTGCTGGATGGCTACATCCAGATGACAGCATCTTATTCCTTCCTTAAACATTTGTAAATGACTTCATGCAAATAACAGGCCCACTCACACTGCAGGACCCTGCAGAGGACACGCGACAGAAGGAAGAACAGGTCTGTCTTTGCCTTCCGTGTAGGTTTAGGGAGGGGAGGAAGAGAAGAGCAGGTAAGGAGGCTGGGAGCCTGCCTGTCCCTCCTTGCTCGTGCGCTCATTGCAACCAGAGAGGGGCAAAGCAATTAAAAATAATAGAATAATAATCAGAACCTCTCAGGAGACTTTAAGTGTGCATGTGGTCAGAGGAGATGCACCAGTGTTACAGAGCAAACCCTGATGCCTGAGCAGCTCGTTGGGCAGGGTAGCAATGCCCTGCCCTTGGCGCAGGCTGGGCTGTAGCAGTTGCAGTCCAACCTCTGCCACTTGTCTGCATGGGGCAGCACACTGCGAGACGTTCCCGCTTCTTCCCATTCCCAACTGTCGAGTGCACCAGCAGCAGCAAGGCCGCTGCCTACAGGAATGTGGACAAGGACGTGTGCGTGCTGTCCCACCCCGGGGCCCCAGGTACCTCCATTTCTGCTCTTCAATTCTCCATCTCTCCGCTCATGGCAAAAAACCATGCTCTTATGAAGTGTTTTGGTTCCTGGAGAAGATAGGTGCATACTGCCATACAGACTTCTGTGGCAACAATATTATCGACCTGCCAAAATAAATAGTCAATAAATTCAGATTGCCTGCTGCCACCCAGCAAGGATGCCGTCAAGAGTATTTTTATTTATGTAGCATCCTTGTCAACATGCTAACCTTTTCTTCAATGATTATGTATGTCCTGCAAACTAGCCCCTGTTTCTTCTTGGAGATTTTGCCCACTGGGCAAACAAAACCTCCCCTCAAATGGAAAAAAAAAAGGAATAAAAAATGAAAAATCCGCATACTTGTGGACAACACCACATGGTCCACTGAAGCCCTCAGAAGCACAGTTTGTGGAGACCTTACAAAGGGCCAGTTCACAAATTCTGAGTATTCAACAGAGAAGGAAAAAATGTGCATGTGTAACAAGTCATGCCCTTAATGTACAATGGTGAGGACAATGAGATATTGATGCCTGTTTAGCCCCTGTAAACTTTGATAAGAAATGCAGAGAAGAAGTTGATTTCTCCATCTTACAGGTAAGAACAATTTCCTAGTGATGACTCCTTTGAGAACTCTGTAGTGCCTTGAGGCTGGATATAAATATACATAGGTACCTAATTTCCATGTAGCTGCATAGCACCTACAACTATTTCAATCTTAGAAGACAAGATGTGGACATGTGACCTTCCCCTAATCCAGGCCATTTCTGTGCCTATCTCAGAATCAAATGAAAAAGGTCCAGCTCTTCAGTTTTGTTCTCAAAGCTTTAGTTTTCTATCTTATAAGGTAGGTTTTTCTCGGGAGGTCTCAGTTCAAGTTGGTTTAAATCTCACATGATCAGATGGCCTCAAAAGATTCACGTGAATATACGCGAAAATCTGTGAGAGTAGCTCTGCTGAATGTTCCCTAAGCTGTAGCCGGATTGTTTGAGACAAATATCTACATTAAACCAACGGCAAATTAAAATAGTAGAACAAAACTGGTTTCTTTGTCCATCTCTAGGCAAAGTATTTTTTAAATAACGGAAGCACAGAACTGGTTGCACTGGTGGACTTTCTGATGAAGCCCCAAAAGTTAAGCAAAGAAAGAATCCTGTCATTTGCATGAACGTGTCTGTGTGTTTTAAGACTCTGTCAGTAAGTGGGAGGGGCTGTACATCTCCTTTCTCTGGATAGGTTTTTTTCAGGCATTTTAATCAGGCATATACAGATAATTATGAAAAAAGTTTTGGAGCGTGCTTTAAGCTACCCAGAAATCCATCAGTACCGAAGGTGATATCTAGAAAGTGAAAAGTTCAGACACTTGTCATCCGAACGGCCATCTCCCGCGAAGGGTTCCCGCTGTTCTGTGGCAGTCACTCAGCATGAGGGCTAACCCACAGGGAGAACAAAGTAGCTTTTACTCCTACCTGCACTTTCCAGCCTGCCTCGTCATTCCCTGCTCTGCTCTGTCTGTAAGCAGAGCCAGTCCTATTGAATGACAAACGCTTTCACGAGGACCAAGTGCAAAACTACGCAGGCAGAGCTGGAACTTGCCTCAGCCTTCAGGGAAGCATTTACGGCGTCTCCGTCAGCTCTGTCTTTCCCCAGAAGTAACGCCGGGTGACTCCTTTAGGCACTGCACATCTCTGCAGGGGGGTGGTGCAGCCTAGCTGCATTGTACCAGTCTCGGGCTAGATGACTATTGAATCCTAGTTCATATGGAAAAATCTATATCCATTTCAGGAAGTGTCTCTTGCTGAGGGTGATTTAGAGCTCCACTGTAACCATTACAGTGGCACAAAGGATGGACGTGCCTCGTTATGTCAAGAGATATGAGTGCAAGAAAAAAAACACCTTAGTCCATCACATAAAGAGCAAGCATTACCTACCAAGGTGACTGACAGCGGCACAGAGTGCAAACTGTGCCAGCATGAAGGCTGCTAGGAAAAGGGTTGCACTTAACGCGTGAAAATGCGAGAACACGCTTCCATTTGTCAAGGCATATTAATGGCCTCACACAGCCCCCACAGCAGCCTTCCTCCCCACGTGAAACTCTGCTGGGGAATCTGCTGCTTCAGTGTCAGGAATTGATTGTAGCGGTTTTGGGAAAGCACCATTACACTGCTCACGTACATCACCTCTCCTTTGGACGAGAGCTCTGTGCGTAAGGCGCGGCGACCGGACGTAACAGCGCTCACGGGTTCGCACGCCGTACGCAATGTCTATACACCCAAGATACCAAAACCCACGACACATCTCGGTAATCTTTCTCCTTTTATACTTTCCCCACACAGACTGCCACAATGTGCAGTGTGGAAACGCTTCTGTAGGCAAGGCAATGCTGACTGCAGGGCAACCTTTAGAAGGCAACAAAAAAGAAGGGTGTCAGAAACGAGGCTGTAAAGAGATATATTAAAGCACCGAAGATGCCAAGGGCTTGGCCTCTGTGCCTACGAAAATGTGAAGACAGCTCTAAGAGATTTATTTCAGAACACTATTTTTCAAACTACTTTATTAGGAAAAAATAGTTAAGGGAGTCTCTCCTAATCTGCACACACCAATCCTACATTAAGTCTCTTTACAAAGCTTATTTTTTATTAGGTGAAATCACTCAATGAAACAACTCAGTGAAATTCAGACAAAAAGTTAATCATATTTTATAAGGCATTTCCAGTCAGTATAGTTTACTGCCAATTTTACATTTAAATTTTACTATCTATCCTCAGATTTTTTACCTCAAGACCTGTTCAAAAGCAGTCCATAGTGTCTGAAATGGCATCCCTGATTCTACTGAAAGCTTTCTAAACAGAGCACCCTTCAGAAAAGACCATTTTCCCTACAACCACAATATTTAGCCAGTGGGCCCTAATCAAATCCTATAAAATCAAATGTCACTGAAGAAAAAATGCTCCCTCAAACCACAAAATGCAGCATGAGCCTTCATCTGGCCAGATAATAAGCTTTTATTTTAAATAAAATTATGATTGCTCCATTTTAAGCCATAGCTATAGCTTATTTCTACAGTGCATAAACAGAGCAACCACACCATGCTAAGGTGTATTCGAAGGTTTCTTTATGCAGGGTCTTCCCAAGTGGAAGATCATTTTTTTCTGTAAATGCAAAATCTCCAGGCAGTATAATCCTTTAGTACTAACGTGAGGTGGGACTGGGACAGTTCTGCAGTGAACAACTGGAGATTGAACCCCTTATCCAGGCCTGATTCAGTCAGGGATTTTAGAATTTACAGAATTTTACAAATTTTTGTGAATTTTGAATACTGAAGGGTATGGCAGTTAATCTCATACAAACATTATGAGTCAATGTTCCTGACCTTTAATTGCTGTCAGCCAGTGTTGCTCCGCTTACTTTGAAGTCACTGGAGTTTAGGGTATGTTTTTCCATCCCCTGAAGAATTAGCTCAGTGCATGATTATGAGTGCGACCTTTCATATTTTGTTTAGCAAATATTTATGTGACTGGATTTTGCTTGGGGATTAATTGTTCTTTTTATAGACACAAGTTGAGTCATAGAAATGAGGTTAACTCCTCTACCGTTCTGTTTCTTGTTGACAAAAAACCACTGCAATTTACAGAGAAATAATATCAGTAATTTCTTTATCTTCATCAAGATAAAAACTGACTCCCACAGTACAGTCTCCTATTTTCCTATCCTCCTTTCCACTGTTTTTCTCCAACTGCCTTTTCTTTCACCACTTTTATTTACCTTTTCTTCTCCACCTCCCCTTCCTCCCTCTGTTTTTTCCCAATTTCTCCTGTCTTTCTTCTACTATTCATGTTGTCTCCTGTTTTTTTTTCTCTTCCTCATTGCCTACCTCCTCCCTACAAGAAGGAGAAGTCTGCTCTTATTCCCCAAAAATGGAGAACAGAGTTTGTGAGTGAGAAACTACCACAGCCATTGCTGGCTGAAGGGAGATATCCAGATCACTCAGGCTGCACCTTCAGGTTGAAGGTTTTTTCCTTTAACATTGCTCTGTCATCCTGATGGGTTTCTACGAAGCAACTGTAGAAACGATCAGCAGAAAAAAGTGGTCTAATTTCCTTCTTCCTGTGATGGCATCTGGGGTGGTCCCAGAGTGACTGAGCCCAGGATCAGATCTGGGCTTGGGAGATGCTGAGGGAGCTCAGGTCGGAGGCTGGGCTCCAGGACCCGCTCCAGTTCTGAGTAAAAGGGGATAAAACAGTCAAAACAACAATCCAGTGAGACCTACAGAGCACGGGCACTTAAATACCTTTCTGAAACAGGTTCCCATGCTCTTACCAAGGTGGTGAGCATGTCTGCTTCATGCTGGCTTTGGGATCTGTGGGCTCTGGCCATCTTTCAGAGGCAGCACTCACACTGGGTCTCCAGGGGTATCCAAGCTCTCTTACAGGAGCTGGACTTATAAGACTAACTCAACAGCATTCATAATTAAAGTTAGGTTCTATGATAAACACCAAATATGATCCTCAGTTCCCAGTTGAGAAAAAACGGAGAAGAAAACCAGAGCAAAACATCCTATTTCTTAGCATTTACTTTGTGCATGTAACAGCACTTTCTGTGTGATCTATACAGCATTCTTCTGTACTGCCAATGTATTTCTCGTGCTAGTGTGGGTTGCTTACACCAAGGTAGGTGGAAAAATGGGATCTTGCCTGTGTAACCAAGGCAGTGAATAAATGCATCTCTTCACACATGTGAGCAAAATCAGGCCAGCAGATTGCATGACACAGAGCAGCTGGAAGACAGAAACTCCTCATGATGTGGCTAGCAGGTAGGTACATAACACCGATGTATCTGCTTTATGTCATGCTGCTTTTTTTGTTTGTTTGTTTTTGGTGTAGTAGCTTCAAAGGGGGAGAAAAACCTGTTTCAGTGATGTCAACTGAGTGTGTTCAGCCACTTGATATCCCAGAAGACAGACGGGACAAGCGTGATTCACACTGTAACCATTTAGGTAAGTGTTATTAGATGATGTCAGTGCAGTAATTAGAGGGGTGTTGCCTTCATATCATTAGGTCCTGTCCAGTGCCTGTTTTTCCCCTCCAGCAATACAACTGAGCCCTCATGAAACCCGATAGATTACACCTTCTGCTGACGCTTCTGATGCCAGATGGAAAGGCAAAAATTGTTCTTCCTGCATAATAAATATTAGCTGAAGCTCTACAGCAAAGTTAATCAAAGAGGAGAATGGAAAAAGAGTCATTGTTCTTTTCCCTAGTAGAGAAAGTAGAGCAGTTTCTTCATTTATACCACAATGAACTGAAATGTAGGATACAGCTGAACCTTCCCTGAACACATATTGCATCAGCAATGCCAGTAAAAGTTTTCAAACACCCCTTTTGCCTCCACTGGGGTGGCTTTCTAAATACTTTTTGTCCTTCAGCATCAATCTGTTTCATTTCTGAACCTACTTCATACGCAGCTTTTGCACTGAGAGTACCAGAGGCATCTTTGCTCTGCCACATTCCTAAATACCAGACTTCGTACTTGATAGATGTGTTTTTTGCATATCCATGGGCTTTGCCTCTGCTTCAGATGCTATTACTTCGTTCCAGCCTTACAAAATTGTCATGAAGATTTAGCAACTCAGAAACAAAAATCTATTTGCTCGTTGTTACCCGTGGGATGACGATAATGAAACACAAAAGCAATTTCACTTGCTTGTCAAAAAAAAAGTGTCTCACTGCAGGCAAGCACAATTGTATAAACTTTGTTTATCTGGCCTGCAAGGAAGCTATTCTTGTTCTGCCTCTGCCACATAGCATTGCTAGCCACAGGCACCACTTTTACAACTTCTGGCACACCAAATGTAATTGTTCCATAAAATTAGTTATTTAAATAAGTAGAGAACATGTCCCATTCTACAGTCGGGATACTGAGGCAGTGGGAGGTTCAATGAGCTCATTAGTACTGTGCAGGAAACCTGTGAGGGCTGGAAAAAGACCCCACACCTTCCAGGTGGAGGTCATCCTTCCCATGTCTACTGACAGGCTCGCAGCTGTACGGCTGCCTCAGACAGCGTGAGAGTGCCTAGAACGAAGTCCTGTTGCACCCAAGTCTGCAGTCAGGGGTTGGGTGGCGGTAGGGGACCCCGCTGACACCAAACAAGAAACTTTTAAGAAATCTAAGCGTTGGTTTGTGTGATGGTACTAATGACAGGCCAGATTCAGTATTTTCAGCTTGAATTAGCACCCAGAAATGCAGATCCTTGCAGAAAAACCATGCTGACTGTCTGGGTCATCTGAGTCAAGGCCTATTTCAAGGGAAAACCAAAAATCCAGTGTAATGTTATGTAAATCAAAAGCAAATACCAACTGCTCAGTGGCTTTGGAAATAAAACCATCTCTTGAAGGGAACAATATACTGGCTTAGTTTACCCATACCCCAGGCTGACCCCACACACGTAAATCTTTCCTTCACAGAAGTGCCCTTGTAACTCTTGAAGACACAGCCTGCACAGTTAGCGCTGGACGAAAGAGGGACGGCCGTGGCACCGCTGCACACGACGGCGCAGCCTCCCCTCTGCCCTGTCACACACCGCTGCCCACAGCAATCTCCCTCTGCTTTATGCCTACCACCTACAAAGCAGAAGGACCACCTAAGTCACTTGACTCCCACGTAGTACAGAGGCCTCTTGTACTGACTACTGCAGAGACGCTTCTCCACAGGTGTTTTAGTGTACTCGGATGAAAGCAGTGTTAGTAAAGCTTTATTTTCACCACTGGGTTTATGATTTCCCCTCAGTTTCAATTTCCAGCCATCTTTTCTTTTTTTTTCCCCACAGAGGATCTTTCAGAGCAGCTATTTAAAAGCTGTGACCTCAAAAATAAACCAAGAAAAGGTAAAACCACCCAGGCTTCTCAAAACACTGAGCAGGAGCAAAAAAAGCCACGGAGAAAAGATACACCAGCTTTACACACCCCACCACCCCTAACAGGTGAGCACTGCACCTCTTGACTTCAAAATCCCAATTCAGCCTAGTGGACCAAATCCGGGCAAAGGTCTGGAGACCTCTTGTTCACTTATATCACCTTGGAGATGGGCAAGAAAGGAGCTCCACGCCATGTGCACCTGGGAAGGCAGGCAGACCCCCTTGGCTGACTTTCTCAAAGGCGTCTGCTGTTAGACGAAGGGGTTTTCTTCACAGGGTCTGGGAATACCAAGGTGGGTGGGCACATGTTCCTGTAAAACGCGCTCCCTTGCGTCTCATAGTCTTGATGCCTTTACGTGATAAATTATGTGTATTTATCTCTAGATGCTGAGCCATGCTAGATCTCCAAACTGGTTCTGTTCCAAAATCCAAAAGGATTCAGCTCAGCTCCTGCACTGTCTTACGGAACTTGTACCCAGCGCTCAGGGGGAGGCTGAACGGGGAGAGGGCTGGGAGGAGAGCAGAGGGGCACACGAGCTGGCTGCAGGTTGCTCCTCCTGCGAATCTCAGGGCTCTTGTCCTTATGGGGACTCTGGCAGAGAGCGGGTGTTTTGGGAAGCCAGAAACCACCACAGCAACAAAGGGACTCCTTGTAGGATGCACCCTGCTGCTGTGCATCCATAGACCTCTGAAGCTCAGGAGCCAAAGGCCACCAGCCCGGGGAATGGAAGAATGGCAGGAGACTGCCACTGAAACCTGACAATCTTCCAAGATCAGCAGTGGAGATAAATGTTTGTCACTTCTCTCTGCTAACAAGCACTCCTTGTTGTGCTCTCCAGGGAGAGCTGTGCTCCTGTATCAACGGTATTGAGTTCTTCTTCCCATGCTGCACATACACAGAGGAGTTAGCCAGTAACTACTTGCGCGGTCCCCTGCGTACCCACAACAATTCACCAAGTCAAAAACAAGTAGCTGGGATTTTCCAGTATTTGTAATCCAGACATTGAAATTGAGTCTGTCCAGCTTTCACATGTATCTTCCCCTCAGCAATTCTCTCGGGGAAGACTGGCTGAGAGGCTTGGAGAGCTGCACTGCCCATAGTAGCCATATCATAAAGAAAACCTTGTTTCACTGGTTAAAACAGGTCATTTCTGTGTGATCACATTGCTCCCTAGCAGAGGCTTGAGGGTCCATGTGATTAAACTACTTTGATAAGGTGTTTAAGCTTCTGGAATAGAAGATTGCACTCTTCTTCACAGAATCACAGAATGGTAGGGGTTGGAAGGGACCTCCGTGGGTCATCTAGTCCAACTCTCCTGCCAAAGCAGGGTCACCTACAGCAGGCTGAACAGGACCCTGTCCAGGTGGGTCTTGAATATCTCCAGAGAAGGAGACTCCACAACCTCCCTGGGCAGCCTGTTCCAGGGCTCCGTCACCCTCAGAGGGAAGAAGTTCTTCCTCGTGTTCAGACGGAACTTCCTGTGCCTCAGTTTGTGCCCATTGCCCCCTTCTTTACCATGACTTTTGATGGGCTACAGCTTAGTCCATTAAGTACAACCAGAAACCAGGTGGCCTGATAGCATCACTGCCTATAGCCTATAGGATATAATTGACTTGGAGGAAATATATGTCATTGCAAAGCCTTGAGAGCGGGTACACCATGCAGAACAGGTCACCCACTTGTGCAACTTTACTTCAGAGTAGTCATTGGGAAAGTTACACAGACTCAAATTTCTTCGATGTAAACAAGGCTGAAGTGGCACTTTCTTTTTTTTTCTTGAATGCAGGCATATTTTCAGACTTTTCTGATAGTCTGCTGAAAAGATATGGCATCACAGAGAAGCCACAGAGAGAGAGAGTGAGTCCAGGCTCTCAGGTCACCGAAATGGAGCACAAAAAGCCCAGGAGAAAAGATACACCTGCAATACACATCCCGCCCTTGATAATCGGTAAGAAACGTACTTAGGTAAAGGTACTCCAAAGGGGAAGCAAAACGCAGCTACTGTCAGAAGTATGCTTGGGAGGAGGCTGGAAGGAGGTTCCTCTACCCAGTGTACTCAGTAGTTCCTGCTGAACTGGACCTATTTGGTCAAAGTATGCAATAGCGGTGGTGGCTCATGGAAAGTCTTTTCCGTATTCCCTACTCATGCTTTTGGGATAGAAGGGAAAGGGAGTAAGAGAAGACATTAGGTCACTTGATTATCTCTTGCAAACAAGATCCTACTTTTGTGAAAGGCCAACTACTGCCCTGCTTTTCAAATTGAGCACATCCAAATTTTTGGGTCACCAGTACTAACATAGCTCACACTGCCTCAAACACCCTGGAGCAAAGCTGTCCTGATTAACCTCCTCTTAACTCCACAGTCCCTAACATGCACTGAGGAAACCAAGCTTGTGATGAACTTCTCATTAGCAGCACCTTAAAGACAGTTCTGTGCTTCCAACATAATACACAGTGCAGAAGCTAATTTGCTCGGTGACCAGATGAAGTCAGTCAGCCACGTCTGGGTCCTAAGACCCTTTCCTTGTTGTGCTTCCCACATTCCTCTACCACAGCAGAGCCTTAATCCATCAGTATTTCTGAAGGTGTTTGAAGATGCAAAGCATTGTGTAGATGTAAATTATCAGTGCTAGCCAGGGATGCAAGAACTAGTGCATGTTTGTATGCTATGTACCAGCCCTTTCCAGATCACAGGATGGAGCAAAAAATGAACAATTAAATGCATAAATGTATGAATGAAAAACAAACAAACAAACAAACCCAGATCCAAAACTAGTGCCAAAACTGGAAAATACTATTCCCTTAGGAGCTTCTTGTATGAACCAGTTTTGCTGTGGGTTGGCGCTACTGAGCAGTGAGGCACACTAAATGAGGAGGTCCTGAGACATACTTTGGCCCTGAGTGACTCAGCAACAGCTCGGTACATCAAGCACCTGAGTTTCAGGCACACTTTGAATGGAATTTCCTGTACACCTAATAATCATAAGATGTGCAAATGGCTTCATCAATCTAAACAGGCACCTGTACTTGTAGACATCTCCTTTCTTTGTGAATCTGAGCCTTCAAAACTGACTTCAACATGTGTAAGAATTCTTTTTCATTCAATCAGTTTGGGGCTCCCAAAAGCATAGAGGAGTATGACTAATTTTGCAGGATCATGGCAGCAAGCGTGGTGAATACTAGTGCTTTGCGTACCGATCTGCCTAAGAAAAACACATTTTTTATTTGCTCCCTGAACTCCAGCATCCCAGTGGCTTGTGGCATCAGCGCTGCCAGGAGTGAGTCACTGGAAACCTGGTCCAGTCATTTGCTGGGGGAAATTAAATCTATCATACAACTTCTGAGCCCAACTGCAAATGCTCTGCTTTGAAATATTTAATACAGAGGAGCACTGATAATGAACTGCTCATGTAATTGCTGGAGAAAATTACCCAGGAAATTACCTGGAATTCCACATGACAAATAAATTAGGTGGCAAAAAAATCTTAGTCTCTCAGGGATTGATTCAGAAACAGAAGCAGAGGCAAAATTCATCAAGCCATTTGTAATAAATATTAGTCCTGTGTATTATACTTGAAGCCTACCTTTCCCATCGACCTTGGAGGAGAGATGAGAAGTTATTTCGGACAGCTTGAAAACACTCCCAAGAAAAGTTGTCTTTGGCCATTTGTAGCACCTTTGAAGATGTTGGATGTCCTGTGCACTTCAGGGTATACGCAGAGAAGGAGAACCTGAAAGCAAAACACTTGTGATGATAGACATCAAAGATGAAAAGTGACAGAGAAGCTGAGAGGCTCTGAGTCTTGTTTGGTTTAAAAGCAATTGCTAGCTAAGAGGATGCAGCAAGGGTGAGTTATGTCCCTGACCTGCCTCAACAGCACTCTGGTTGGATTAGCATCTAGT
>Ga0181612_130175_pt1 | contig 12330 bp, 6 predicted proteins | sample HoacroProtozoa21_FD_119630 | JGI IMG/M metagenome (GOLD analysis project Ga0181612, IMG submission 119630) | Hoatzin crop microbial communities from Cojedes, Venezuel. Combined Assembly of Gp0051906, Gp0051904, Gp0051908 | reverse complement strand
CAAGCATAAAATAATTGATCCTCTCCACACACACCCCTTTCCCCTCCCATGCCACTAGCAAATAACCAGAAACGTGGTTTTACAGCTGTAAAATCAGCTGTAAAATACCTGGTCTCTCCCTCTTTTTCTCCCCCTTCCCTCTTGTATCATAAAGACACTATTTACTGGAGGCAACTCTCCGCACTGATCAGCACTTACAAAATGTGCAAGTTTCAGAGATTCTACTGATCATATTTACAAGCAGTGAACAAATGAATGCTTTCAAACTTACAAATGCATAAGTAAACATTTAATAACTTCTTCTCCACCTCATCTTTCCCAAAAGAGAGAAAATATTGTATCCAACAGATCCTCTTTTGAGTCTCCCTAACATTCCAGTAAGTAGGTGCTTTTTTCACTAGAACAGAAAAACACATCTGCTAGGTTTTATATCCAACTCTTTTTTTTTTAAAGATACTTTTACTGCCTTTTGCCTAGCATGGTTTTTGGAACATGTTAGCAAATATATTTTACCATCGGGAGTGTATGTTCCATTTTATTTTACAATGCAGATTTGAGAAGTCTTAGTGCTGAAGTTTGTTTTTCTAACCACGTGGAGGTTTGAAGCAACAAGCACATTCAAGAAAAATACTGTAAGTGGGTGCATATTTGTGCTGGGATCCTCTCTCTCATTTTGCAGTTTATGGAAAGCAATCAAGGTCAGCTTTTCAATACGTCTTTGTATATAAACTATCTAAAATATTCACCAGGAAGAAGAGAAGTTTAGGTTATCATAGCCTTTCTAGTTTCAGGTACATACTTATGACCCAACTTCAGCTGTCAAACAGAGCCTCCACAAGCAACTGGATAAATGCAGACATACTAGAGAACAAATAAATTTGTTCATTAACATGTGAGCCAAATAAAAAGAGGTCCCCAGTATTACAAACATTCTTATACTGGCACTTAACCTACATTAGTTACTCGAGTGGTCTTAGAAGAATTACTTGACAATATATACATGCTTAACCTCATGCTTAAACATCTGTACAGTGAGGGCCTAATTTTTATTTCTTGACTCAACTCAATGCAGCTCTGTCTTTAACAGGTGCCTCACTTTAATTACATGAATAGTCATTCTGAAGTGATGCCACAGGGACACTTCATCTGCTTAAAAGTCAGCAAACCTTAAGCCTCTTGCTAGATAAAAACTAGACTTTTAAAGTGTTTAAAAAGATAAGAATTATGAACACCTGGAATTTTCTTCAGTTCTTTCCTGTAGCACAGACTAACATTTTGGTCACTTCCAAGTTACAGTAATACAAAACTCATTCAAACCAGTATTGTAGCAGGAATGTGCTAATTGCATTTAATTCCAAATTTGCCAGTTTTGCCTCCGATTAATAGAAGAGGGGACACATAGCTAATGCCTATCTTGTTCCACTGTTTTAATTGGCTGAGAGAACAGCCCTCATCTACGGCTAGCTACCTAGAAAAGCTTCAGCTTCTAACGTTCTGTCATTTTCCAGGCATATACATACGTATATATGCACACACCAGAGTCTTCTCAAAGAAATATCTGTTTTTCAGAAAGAAAGTATACTGATTTTCATCCTCACATAACTCAGACAAGTGAGTAAGCAGACCCACCTTAGGCTTTCCACTACACTCTCACTGTCAGGATAAATCAACAACTTCACCACATACAGAAATATAGCAAGTTACAGGGTTTGGTTCAAAGGTTGGTATGTTGTTGAAAACACTGCGACTTCAACAGGGTTTGGATCAGACCAATTTTATGTTATTGAGGGGTCATTATAAGCTTGATTGTAGCATTTGTTTTTCTTATTTTCCGATGTTTTTCCAGCTAAGTTTCAGTGTTTGTAAAGCTTTCAAGGTACTTGCAGAGACAAACTCACTTGATTCATGCAGTATTATTGTTTGATAGGCTCAGAAGCTGAGGCACCAAAAAAGTCACAGTACACAAGAATAAGGGTCCAACAGGCTTATCAGCTTATCACCTACAAGACCATCTTCCCCTTACTGAACCATTTTTCCAACACACAGGAGCCCACAACAAGTAGAAGAGTACTGTAGTCACACAACACACATGCACCAAGAACCTTGGTTAGTATGTAGTCAGGGAAGACTATAAAGGCAGCCTACCTTATGCTGCTCAAGGACATGGATATATAGCTGATGCAGGCTATTTTCAACCTAGAGTTACATAAATTAGTGCAAACCAACTCTGAAAGTGGCATTGAGCTCCACGGTTTTAAAAAAAAACAGGTTATATTATTAGGGGCTGCAATTGCAGGCTTCTTCAAGAAGGAACTAGTTTTAACCATTCTGTAAAACACAGAAGCTCACCTACCAAGATTCTGAATCCCTGACTGGAGTTTATTGGTCACGATCATAATACAAATTATTAGAATTAGGAAAACGTCTCTTCAGAATGGTCAATAATCAAATCATCTGCCTCCTGCAAAGTTTCCTGTGCCTTCTTTTACAGCATCTGGTACTAGAAGTTAAGCTACAATACATAAGATCTGACTATTCCTATGTTCTTTCCCTAAGGCAAGAAAGAAGTAGTTAAAAGCTCTGTATAGCATCATTAGATTTGATTATGCAACTTTACAACCTTGGAGAGACAGTTCTGTTCTTCTCTGAAGTTTATTACCTGACCTGAAGAAGGGTGGTTTTTTTTAATTTGGTGGAACAGAATGATTAACACACCTAACTTCATAAAGTCAACTGGACCTCTGCCTCAGCATACAATATTTCAAAAGTTGCCAAATTACGCAACCAGATTCCGATCCTGCAAACATATGCACTTGTATTGCAAGCAGTGAAGCTGGCAGTACATAACACCAACTGCTCTCAACAGATCTTTCCAAGGTTAGGGTCCATAAGTAGTAAAATTCTGAGCTTTTGTTTTTGAGAGTTTAAGTCATTAGGATCTAGTTTAGTCTAAACATTATCTTCTAGGAGGTGAGAAATCTACTCCAAGTTTTATGCCTTCTGTGCTATTTAATTATGGCTTACCATTTGAACTGCTTCTTTCATCACTGATTTTAAGTATTCATATGCAAGCTAAACATCAATGCTTTGAAATTTACACACACCTAAATGGTTCTGCTACTTAAAAGGATTTGATCACCCTGGTTGTACGACATAACATTTCCATCAGCAGTACCAGTTAGGTAGGGAAAAGTAATATATTTCACTAAATAACCTGATACTATTAAGTATTTCAAGAGCATTACTACTTTATTTTTTTTTAATAAAAAAGTTGTACTATGCGCCCCCCCCCCCCCGCCAACCTACTACAATGGAAAGATAAAGAAAAAAAAAACCAGTTTGATAGCTTTGTGCCCCTGACAGACACAGAGTAGATTTGTATGTTTAGTACGTCTTATAGTAAATCTGTGTATAACAATCTTAGACATGGCTCCTCAAGCACATTTTCCGTAACGAGAAACCAGGAGCAGCAAAGCTGGAACTTCAGGATGGAGAAAGAAATCTGTAGAAAATGATGGGCCCAAGACTGATTGGCAGTTATATGCCTGGGCAAGCAGTTAAGTCTCTCTTTTCATAGTGTTCAAGAGAAAAATCCAAACTCCATTAATATACAGCACGATAAGTAGATCTCCTTCTACAATCTTCAGTATTCAAGTCAGTTAAAGTTAAGAAATCAAGCTAAGGGCATCAAATTAGAATTAGCTGATAACAGACAAGTACAGAAGTCAGGTTAGACTCACTCTGGTGAATAACTGTTAACACAACACAAAAAGGCACTTTAATGATGCCCAGCTAAAGCCAGGCTGTGCAGTGGGTAGATTTATCCCGTGTAACCTTCATTACAAACCAGAAGATATTTTTAAATCATAGCAAGAGCTATAGTAAACTATTGTATCAGCTCAGCTATGTTTCTCTTTACTTTGTGTTTCTCCTGTAGATGGAAGAATTGCCATGTTAGCTACGATTCATCAGACGACCCCTCTATTCAGGACAGTCCTTTCGTGACAGGCAGCACTAGCTTTATAGATTCACCGTGTACCAGTTGACTAATACGGGGTGGGGGTGAAGGGGAGTGGAAGGAAACTAGTTCTCTATGTGCACCCTCCCCTTCAGCTACTTTCTAAAGACAAAAAATAAGCCTTTGCTGATTCCAAGTCTACAGGACACCAATGACAACAAAACAGATGAGCAGGTTCAGATGTTTCAGAACACCACCCTAAGCAGACACAGCTTTGTGGTCCACATGCATTCTTTAGCTTTAGGGAAGGAAAACACCCTCTGTTGTTTTCAAGAGCATGTGTTCAGAGCATCTGAAGACTAGAATATGTTGAAGCATATGGCATATAATTTCCTTTCTTCCATTCATAATCTGCAGCAAGATCAGTTCTAGTAAGAACGAGCCTCAGCTCTCATTTGAAAATATTTCCACAGCCACGTCCTCCTAGAAATCCTGCTTAGGGATCATCTTGATGCAAGCGAATATCAGAAAAGTAGTAAAGTTACCATTGCTATGGATGGGCTAAGCAATTTGCTAACAGCAAGTACATGCCATACATCATTAAGATTTTCCATCTGCTTCCTACCGCCACTGATCTCTCATGCTGGAAGTACAAACACCGTATGATGGTGCTATCAACTTATTTGGTGCTAGCATACCATCCTAGTAACTAAGGTTTCATCCAAATGAGATAAAGCTTCTTCACTGCACTGCTCATGAGCCAAACATTAGAAGAAACAATGAGGGAAAACAGGCACAGACAGAGAAGCCAGTAGAACAACTCAGCACACTTAAGACCACACAGTGCAACCATTAAGTAACTGAAGGACAGCTGCTTGCTTTCAAAGACTTGCTATCTATTTGCTTTCCCCTTCACTACAGTCACCTGTTTGGTCAAAGCATTCTCCAAGTACCCGCAGGACAGAGGGAAAGAGAACATCAACTTACAAGAGCAACAGCCCCCTCAGACATGAGCCCTGCCTTACACTTCGCCAAGAACCTAGAAAGTTCTGGATGCCCTACAGACTTGTACCTCAACAGCTACAAGATTCCAGACTCCTGAATCTCTGACATATGGTGGGCTGGGTTGTCACAAGACAAAATCTTCCAGCATAGGCTTAACACCAGCTCTTGCCCCAGCTTGTGTGCAGGCACCCTTACACCCAGGGTTTGCTATGCTGACCTTGACTTGACTGCACCGAGATTGCTGGGCAGGGAGCCGGGTAGCTAGAACACACACTGTGGCAGGCCAGTCTGCAAAGCAGCACAGCATGTGCAACCTCCAGAGTGGAAAACTATTTTACAAGATGGTTTATGGCATCTTATTTTTCCCCATGTAGAATATGAATAACTTTAATGGTGACAGAGCCTACAGGCAATAAAAGGCCTTTGCAGGTATCAAACCACTTCAAACTTTGCTTTGGCTCTCTGCCAGCTGCTACAGTCAGCCAGCACTTCCTACTTAAGGCTAGGACCAGTGTCAATTAAGTAATTACATGGCCTTACTGGTTGCCAACGAGAAAACATATAGAAAACATATTATATTTTGATTTTTAAAAAAATCACATGAAAACTGGAAAGGAAGATGTTTGTTTCATGCACACCTGCCACTGTTTTAAATATACATTTCTAATGGATAAGGAAATTCTCATTATTCTCATATTCAGCTGCCAAGGCTCAAAACAAGAAAATAGGATGGGAAGCCAGACAATGGAAAAATCTCTACTTTTATTATCATCCCTTGTTCAAACAGCATGTAAAGGCTCAAATGAAGAGTCCAGAGGCCCCCTGTACTAAGCTGTTCATAGCGATTTGTAAAGGAGTTCCAAAGAGAACTTAAGTGTGGCAAGAAATTAAGAAATAGACAAAACAAGAAACAAGAATTTTTCTGGACATTATTAGTCTTGCATAGCACACAGCAGATTTGGCCAAGTGGTAAGGGCCTACATTTCAAAGCAAAAAACCCCACATTCCAGTTTCCACTGCTATTCAATTTTTTTTAACAGGCAAGACAACCAGCATACAACACCATCAATTAGGCAAAACACTTTGTATATACTAATAAGTCATCTTAATAAACAATTCTCATTTCACATCGCCAAATCATAGAAGCAAGAATCAAATTCTCATTGATTAGCCCAATTTGGAAGAGTGATATTTGAAGAACTGGCCCAGTTAATTTCTTCATGTTTTCCCTTCAGTTTTCCTGTTTTCATTTCTTTTTTTTTCCTGTTTTTGTTGACCACTGCAAGCTAGTTTCCATAAAAGTACAATTCAGCAATAGTCTAATGGGTTGTTTCTTCATTATTCATACATGAGTCGACAAAACCCATTTCAGTGAATATCTAAGCATCACACACACTTATCCCATGTCCCCACAAGTTTTTCTTAGAGTTAGGTTAGCATGTGTGTCCAATGCCATCAGTCACAAAGCATCAGGAAACCCTACAAAGTGGGTTGTTTGATGTGCTTTTTGTTGTTTCTTTTTTCCTTTTTAATACAAGCACCAAGGCAGGTTTCTCAGCACCTGCATTAGGTAAATGCTGTTGTATCATTCCCATTCAGTAAGAGAGAAAGTGGGAGCACATGAAGTAAAAGTTGCAGCAGGTCAGCTGCAGAAATGAGACTGGATCTCAGGAGCTCCTGGATTCTGGGACAATGCTATCCATGAATATGTGAAAATATTTCCCCAAGGCTCAATTATTGGCACATTTGCCACATACCCTGCAAAATAATAACATTTAAGAAGTAAGCCATCAACATCCAAGACACAAACATCTGTTTTAAGGAATACTCTGTGGGCTGGGAACAAGACAACCTTTGCCTTTCCACCAAGTACTAGTCAAATGAGACAAGTGCGCTTACTTGTATTTACAGTATTATCTAAAAACTCGAACCACTGCACTTATACAATCTAACATGTATACAGTATGCATGAACATATGCACATTTATAACGTATATAAAATTATGTGTTTAGCTTGCTACTAGAGGTAAAACTTCAGATATTGATAAAATGTTAAGAATTCTACTCAACAGTTTCCACTTCCACACTTATTGTAAAATGGGGAATACAGTTTACAAGTCTTAATAGTTAACAGAACTGCTGTTTTGCATCTGGCCTTATTATTTTATAAGATAGGAACTAAATATTTGATCATCTGACATGTTTTAACACCTGCACTGATTTCCTGTCCCCCAGTATCTTATGTACATTTATTGTTCATAAGTACAACAGACAGAGAATTAGGGAACCGAACCAGCTGTGAAAGTCTTGCCACCAGTTTCAGCAACAGTGAAGCTGTACTTGGGACATCTGATCACTGACTTCACAACGCACACCAGCCCTACACTTTGTCAGAGCAGAACTCCAAGCATAAGACCAGATTTCTCTTGTGCTGTGCAGTCAGGTCCAGAAAGAAAGTCCACGTATCCAGGAGTTCAGAAACTCCGTGCAAGTCAAGAAGTACAGGCTGGACGAAATAAAAAGGCACAAGCCTGTAGGTTAAATATAAAAGCAGCGGTTAGCAGAAGAGCAGACATCGTTACTGACCATTCAGTTGACAGACGCCAAACATCAAAGATTTAAAGCCATAATTCTAGGATCTGATCCATATAACACCGTTTAAAGCTCTTCATAACAAAGCAGATGATTCTGACCTGCATTTTCCCCCCACCCTCCTATGAAGCTCTTCTTCTGATCAAGAGAATTCCTAAGAAAGGAAAAGGAAAATATTCTCAATCTTGTTTTAAACTTTCCAAAGTCTGAAGAGTTTGGCAGGCAACTTTCTCCTGAGACACTGATAGATGATCTAGAAGGAAGGGCATGTGCAGGGAGAGGAAGAGTTGAGCTAGGCCCACACTACTGTCAGGGTAAAGGTGATGGTAAACAGGCTGATAAGACAGCAGCTCTGATAGCACTGGAGAAAGGCCCTTAAAGAGGCCAAGGAAAGGTCTTGGAAAAGGAGGACTGATGAAGGAACAGAAGAAGGAGGCAGTGTAGTTGAACCAATGACCTAAACTGATCCCACTAGCAGCACTTTCAAGAAGCTGGGAGGAAGCACGGGGAGCACAGCAGTTGTCAGCATGGCCACAGAGGCAAGAGATCCCAGTCCTAGAGCAAAAGCCTTGACAGTTCAGGTAGAAAGACAAAAGCCAGGTCTTTAAAATACTATTAAGGCGGGAGCATGGAGGCTCATTCACGGTTCAAGTCCACAGGTCAAAGAATAAGGCTCAGCACCATCTCAATATGGGCTGCCCATTGGTGTGCACCTCCACTGAGCCCCTGTCACTCAACTCATTTGTACAAGTCTATTAACAACTAAATAACAGATGTTTTTGGTATTGTACCTCTTAATTTTGCAAATATTATCAGAGTACTTTAAATACTCGAGAAGAGACAGGATGCTAGTGAGTTAGACACTATATGCACATGTCACACCTGAAGAGGCTGCACAGTAAATAAGACGAGAACAGGAGGTGGAATGGTATATTCCCAATTTACATATCAGAAACAGAGGTCCACAAAAGTTAAACCACTTGCCTGAAATCACAAAGGAAGCCAGGAACTCAACCTTACTCTCACAGTTCCCAGTGCTGTTTTCCAAATTAAAACTGCATTCAGTCCTTTTGTAGCACATCTAGACGTTATTCAAATTGCTTAGTAACTAGGGTTGGGGGAAGCAGGAAAAGTGTTCTAAAAGAGAAAATAAAAGTCCCTCCCATCAAGAAATGTATTTTACCCTTTCGACTGATTAGGCAACAGATTAAATTATTAAACATATGATTGATTTCCTTTCCCAAAACAAAGCTAGCATAAAAGACAAACCTGCAGCTCAAACGAAATAAACCAAAAACCACAGTGTTGCACATACCGTTTACCTGGACAATGCCACCACCTTGTGGCCTGTCCAGCCACACCACCCCTAGAACCTTCGTGCCTTCAATAGGAAATAAACCTAATGCTGTCTTGCTCTTCTCTTTTGAGAGAACTTTGCTTCGACTTCACTCATGAACCTTAACAGCTCTGGTATGCACTGGTGGAATTTAACAATGTACAAATATTTAGTCGTTATTACAAAGCTGATACCCCTTCTCAACACAGAGAAAGCTACACTCACTGAATGAGCATAACACCTTCTACTCATGTAACCCTGAAAAAAGGCCTTCCTAGTACTGTTGTTCTGGAATAGATGCCTTTTCTGTCTTATGAACCATATTGTACTCCAACAGGCTTTCCCATCTAAATTTTCCTTACAGCATCTTCAGGTCAAACTGATTCCTATAAAGTCTTGCCACTCCCCACTTTGAGTAGCGTAAATATACACTTTGCTTTCCAAGTTAACATGACATAGAAATATTTCCTGAATCTTTATGTTCAGAGCAGAGATTCAGTATTCTGCCACTATTTTCTTGGCTGGCATTACTGATGAACAGTGCTGTCTGCTGTCCAAGAGGGTAGAACATTTCTTGCCACATAGCACTGACACACACACGAGAGCACCTCTGTGCACGCACAGACTGTGGAATTACTTTAGCACTAGTGGCAGTCAGATGAATAGCACCACAAAAGTTAATCCTCCAGAAACTGAAAACATTGCAACTTCCAGCCAGCTTCCTACCTGTCACAGAACACTGGTGCCACCACCTGTTAGTCAGCCACTACCTGCAAATAGGAAACATTTGGTTAGCTGCCAGCCTTGGGGGAAAAAAAGCCCCACACAAACCAACAAATACCACACACAAATTACTGTCCCTCTTGGGAGTTCTAGTGGCAACCTCTCTGATGAATTTAAGGCGTTATCTTTTGGCTATGGACATGCTACCTGTTTCAAGTACAATATTATCTATAACAAGCAGTTTCTCTAAGACAGTAACATGCTCTGTGTAACATGGATGTAATTTCATCAGGTTGGATGGACTGCTTTTTTCCACAGCACCAGTACTGTAGGTCAGCAGGGGCAAGTCTGCCAGTCTCTAGAGCAGGAGCCCAATTTTACAGCCCTATCCAGGAAAATTTGTTTGAGATGTAATGACCTCAATCAAAACCAAGTTCCATAGAGTTTGGTACGTAAGAAGCCTTCCTCCACAACAAGGCTCTTTCCCCTTCCAAACACAAATGGCAACGTAGACTTGAAGTTATGCTATGTACAGAAGCAAAAGCAAGCAGGATCTTCTGCCACCCTAGAGCAGTTCCGTGTAAAGTGGAACTACCTTCTGGATTAGACCCAGCTTTCAGTGCCTACACAGACCACATCAAGTTGGAGCAAAAAATGGAGGATCAAAAACCCCAGGCTTTGCTAATGAGGCACTCCACATCATGAAGCATGTCCATCTCTTTTCCCCTACCTTTTAAATCAGCATATCATGCCTTTGCAGTGTGACTAAAGATCCTCAGGTGACAAGCAAAAAAAAAAAAAGCAGATATCAAAGTTATCATGTTTGGCCACATGATCATTTACTGCAAAATTCAGTTCTACTCTATCTAGAAAAAGCATATCTGAAACTGCCATAAAGAAATAAAAATACTTTGGATATCTGCTACTGATATAATCAAGACATCCTGTATGATGTAAACCTAGGCTGCTTTCCAGGATACTAGCACACACAAGCATTTATAGCAATTTTTCCTGTGATGATCAACACAGAACTGGTTCAGAGTAACACCAGAGCCAAGAATATACCTTCCAAGAAACAGACATTGACAGCCTGCAGTATCGTCCTCAGAGGCAGAATTACATCCTCCATTTGGACTACAACTCTTTGATGCAACACATGCTACCTTGCTAGTTTTACACTTGGTTTACCAGTTAATTTTGCAGTTCCACTACTCAGTTTAGCTTACACTTGCCAAATAGTCGCAGACGTCAGTTTTACATCATGGTCAAATTCATTCCAAAAATATCAAAAGCTAGTACCTTTCCTCTTCTTTTACCTTGCTGCTTCTTTCAGGTCTATGTGGAGCAGCTTCAGAACTCTGCTAGAGAAACAACAGAGGCTACACTCTATGGGAAAGGATGACTGGAATGTTTTATTACAGAATCAGCCATTTTACAACTGTTCTCATTTTCTCCAAAGCAGATCAAGACAAACCAGGATTTCTGGACTGGAAAGATCCGCTTTGGGAGTGATTAAGAACAGTTATGGAGTCATTCCTGTCATTTTTCTCACTTGGACAAGCTCTAAGGTCCAATTTCTACAGGCATTTGAGCACCCTATTCCTTTGAGGTCCTTTTGGAAGTTTTGGCCCATAAAGTCTTTCCCCTAAAGCCCGCTAGCATTTGCTAGATTCATACTCTATATTTAAATCTCTTTATCTAAATCACAAACACTATAGTCTCTTTACAGCAGTCATAGTACACTTAATATGATTTTCATCGCAAACGTGCATTTGTGCAGTTATTAGCATTAAAAAAAATACGTATTGGGGAAAAAAATAACCTTATGGTATAAGGATTGAATTTCATTTGCAAACATCGTAAATATCTGACAGAACAAGTAGTCAGAAGGACATGTTTTAATGAATGCAACACAGACAACGGTGCAGCATGTCTGAGTTTTGCTATACGCTTACATATTTAATATTTCTTTCTAGGTGTATTCATCATTCTCAGGGGGGGAAAAAAAAGACCACATCTTGGATTACGTGTTTGAGGACCTGGCAGTAATAATAATAAAGCAAGCCCAAATCTCTAGTAGTCTGGAATTCATCAAAGAGGTGTCCAGCTCACTGAAAACTAAGAACACAGAAGCACTGGCCTCAGACCGCATTAGACGCAAAAAACGGTGCATGAATTCTGATTACAGTCTCTGAAAATTCCTGCTCTACTACTTCACCACACACTGCAGCTAAATGAAGTGTACAGTCCTCGGGCTGAAAAGACATTGACTTGCTACCATACGTCTTTACATTTATTAATTTGATTTGCTACATGATAATCCATGGGATGGGTCAAGTCTTTTTTTTGTGAAATAATTCTTGTTGCAATCAACCAGGCTTCATTCCCAGTGTTACTGCAGACTGTTACAGACACATAATTTTTCCGAGAGGAAGATCATTAACTACCCCACTGAGGTTTTCAGACTGGTGCTTCCATTTCGCTGGTGAGAGAAGCAGAGGCCCCTTCAGAGACCCAGGGCATGTTACTTGCGTGCCTCAGACATGCCCCTGAACCAAAGAGGGACAACACCCCAGAGAGAACACACTGTTTTTAAATCTTGCTGACACCCCAGATACCAGGTCAGAAGTGGATACCCTGGAATCCGCACAAAATACTGTGACAAATGGTAGGACACCACAGAATAAGGTCCAGGACTCAGCACACAGCTGTAGGT
>Ga0181612_108215_pt1 | contig 12330 bp, 7 predicted proteins | sample HoacroProtozoa21_FD_119630 | JGI IMG/M metagenome (GOLD analysis project Ga0181612, IMG submission 119630) | Hoatzin crop microbial communities from Cojedes, Venezuel. Combined Assembly of Gp0051906, Gp0051904, Gp0051908 | reverse complement strand
GCTCCCTTTAAGTACTGAAAGGCTGCAATCAGGTCTCCCCGCAGCCTTCTCTTCTCCAGGCTGAACAAGCCCAGCTCTCTCAGCCTGTCCTCATAGGAGAGGTGCTCCAGCCCTCGGATCATTTTTGTAGCCCTCCTTTGGGCCTCCTTTATCCTCCTAATTTGTAAGGTGTGGAACAGCAACCGTTATCATCTTTAAATTTTAAAAAGATTCCTTATGTACAATATTTTCTTTAAAAGTGTATTCTTATAGTTTCACTGAAATATAATTGATTATTATAGTATTGTTCCAGTGAAAACTACACTAATTATCCAGCTACCAAGTGTCACACTCCAATTATGCCTCTGTTTGGTATAACAGAACAATGTTAGATTGACCTCTCTAGAACATGCTGGATTTTTTGCCTTCATTTCCAAAAGACTCAGTTGAATAATATTCCTAGCATCTCTCAGCAGTGCACTGTGCTGGCTAATTTTAGCTGAAACAGCTTATCAAATGTGGTTTTGCAAACTAAACTAGTAATCAAAAGCCCAAAACTTCAGAATACAGCAGAAATCACTAATCTTGTTTTATTCCTTACTCTGAAAATACAGTGAACTTTAACAAACAAAACATATTAAACGTAAAAACTAATGCAAACCTGAAATACTGCAATAACATAAAACACAGCAGTTCTACAGAAGATAGTTTTCAAAGCTCATGAGTATTAAAATTTCTAAATCATGATTATGGAGGATAAAGAAGTACTTTTTTACTATAAAGCAGCTATCAGCTTTAACAAAGTAATCTGAGTTGAATTAATTATATACAAAATAGTGTGTGCTTGTAAGAAAAAGTCACACATTCATCCTCAAACTGAAAAGTCAGGTAGGCTACTCATTACAGTTCCTCTGTTTTTCAGACTTCTCCTCAGCTACTCACACAACAGAAGTCCAAGAAGCTTCTCAAAAGTATTTTAAATCGATGCAGATAACCTGTGTACTTAGCCACATTTCTACAGAATACATTCATTGTTTTTAAATCCCACACAAGTGGGAGCTTTCCACAAGAACACTGTGCATCAACTGAATTAAGGATGTCTCTAGCTGTAGTTGTATTAAAGAGCTCTAATGGAAATGTGCACATAAGAGTACCACCATTTTCACAGCACAATAAATAGTACCACAGACTCCAGTTGTATTGAAAATTAACAAATTAGAAAATTAGCATACTGGCAGCTTCTTAAAGAAATACATTTTTACTTTACACTGTTTGTTTACTAAACACTCATGGTCAACCTTGATACTAACGCGACATAGCAACATCAAGCTTTGAAAACGTTTTTCAAAAGCAATCCAAACTGCCTGCATATTATTTAACATAGTATTTTCCAGGACTCAAATGCTGTGCATGATACATGACCACCAACTTTTAAACCCTGTGAAGAGTCCAATATTGTAAAACTAGCAATTCCTAAACTTATCAGCAAATTACTAACAGAGCACTCACATACAGTATTTGCCATAGGTGTCCCAGCTAGATTTCATACCTCAAACATTCATGCAATGAAGACTTTATTTTTGCCTGACGTGCTCTGACTTACCCACATTTCAGTTCTCATTAGCAACAAAAAAAAAAACCACAAACCACCATTTTACTTATTTCAACAAAAATCTGTTGGAAAAAGTTGTTGGAGAAAAGATTGATATCAAGAGAAAAAACAGTTGTGTGTATGGGGCTAACATTTTGAATGAAAAGTCACATTACTCTATGTGGGAAACAATTTAAAAATCCCCTAGCAGAAATTTCTTTACAATGCACATCACATGCTGAATTCCATTTAAAATTAATGAACTCTCAGCTCATAATGAACTTTTTTTTAGTGCTGTCAGCACTTTTGACAGGGTTTCTGGTATTCTCCAGATAGAACCAGATAAAAAGCAGATTAAAAATCCAAAAGGCTACTGTCCAAGTGTGTCACTAAACCATGCACCAAAAGTTGTAAAGAAAAAAAATCAAAAAATCAGACCTTATCAGACTTACCGCCAGTGCTTTAGATAACTTTGTTCTATAGTTATTCAAAACAATCGCATCAATCTCCTTAAGTGGCACATATGCAAAGCCATCTTTAATAAACACTCTTCTGGCTCTAAACAGATCCACAGCATCTGCAAGTCCAACCTGAGAAAGAAGAACCACCCACATTGTGTAACAAGCAAAACAATGCAGTAATAACGTTTACAACCTAAAGATTCCAGATGGACCAGTAAAGGTTTAAGTCATTCTCTGTCTTTTAACAAAGCTCCATCCAGGTAAAACACAAAGATCATGAAATTACATGTTGACTTTGGAATAGCTGATCATTATTTTGGTGGAGAAATACTGTTTACTTACATAAAGTCATGCAACTAGGCAAAATCAGCTAGTCATAGATGCAAACTTCAGTTCGCCCAATTAAGTAGCTTTGCATCAACTACTGATTTGATATTTGAAAACTGATTTCTGTTAGCCTTCTGTTTCAGACATCTTGAAATATCTGATGCATGTAAGCTACATATAAAAGCTGTTGGAAACAGCCCTGGAACTCAACCAACTTCACTCCAAATAAGCATCAGTGGGATCCATTAGACACGTCTTTCCCCTCCCCTCGCTCGCAAAAAGAATTTCAGACTAGTACAATCAGACCAAACCTATTTTCAGCAACAGATGTTTGAGAAAGTCTCCAGCCAGGCAAGTTACATCATTTATCTGGAAAACATTAAAACTTAAGACCATTTTTGTGGCGAAAGAGAAGAGATGCAGAAGAGGACAGAAGACACTAACAGCAGTTTAAAACTCCATTCTCCCAGTCCCTCCCTCTACCCTTATACTGACATGAAAAAGAGGAACTCTCATTAGTGTCAGTTAATTTTACTGGTAGCAATAGTATCATGTAAACTTAAAAGTAGTAACTCCAAATTTAACTGAAAAAAGCATGAATGCAAATTTGTAGCACTTGACAATTTTTACTTACCTTATAGTACATTTGTTCTTTTACTTTAGTCATAGTGAGGCCAGGGGTCGATGCATGCAGCTCATTTGCCAATTCGTTCTTCAGGTCTTCACTAATCTAAAATTAAGAGCTTGTTTTAAAACTGCTGAAATACTTTAGAATAAGGCTCTTTCATTAATTAACATGAGCTAAAAGACTACTTAATCTGTAAATATATCACTGCTTTAGCTGATAAGGGAAAAAGAATTACATATTCAGCAAGCGATCACTAATAATTAAGCAGAAACCAGCAAAACGCTATTGGCCAACATTGTTAAATGAACTTCCTTCTGAAGCAATACTGAAGATTTTAAAATATAATGATTTTAAACATTAACACAAGATCTATAAAGTACTTTTTAAAAGTCAACTTCTGCAAAATAAAACTTGTGACAATCCCTGCTCATATTTAGATTTACTGTATGGAGTTAAAACAAAGCATAATGATTCAATGGCAATTAGTAAGGACGTAAACAACTTTGCCAGATTTTTAACACCACCACCAGTTTCAGCTCATTTTTAAACGCAGACTTTAAAAAAACGCACATATCATCTGATATTCATGGACGTATCTCCTCTTTTTTTTGAGAAGCAAAAACAAAGTTACACTTCTTGTTCTCTACATGTTAGTGCTTTTCCAGTTCTTGAAAGAGGTAAGTTACACAGCAATGCTCTAATTTAAAAACTTAAAAGTATTTAAGCCAAGATTTCTAGCTTGAAAAATCATGGACAATGCTACACTTCCTAATATAAAAACTTAAATACTGCATATACTTAGATATATAAACATTATGCTTTTTGACTACTTAGTAATGCATCAAACAGCAGAAAAGCGACACTGAAAATTAGCATACTGTAATGATTTCACTAATCAATAAATCCTTTCAGAGTTTCAGTCAACAGAAAACACCACCAAAATTTGAAATCATCTTGTTCTGCTTTAAATCATAATTACGCTCACATTTTAAAACCTGAAAAAAGTAATAAATAAGAGACATTTTAAATCATAAATAATCCACTCCGATAAAACAGATCACACATGCTGGTAATCCAGCAATTATAACTAGTAACTACGTGCCACAACGCTCTTAAATATTTGCACAGTATGTTCTTGATAAGCATAATGGAAGTAGTCGCTGAGACACTTCAAGTGTCAAGGAACACAGGATACCCGCCCAAAACAGACGCAGACGTCAAAGTATAACACACTGGGTGACACAGCTCTACATAAACTGGATGTGAAAGCTGAGAAAATGAAACAAAACACTCCTCTTGGAAGTTACAGGAAGGACCTTTAATTTCCAACTTGGAGGAGCGGCTCAGCAAATCCCCTCTATGAAAGTGATTTGACACATGCATATGAAATGGCCAAGGCAGCAATGCCTAGAAGGCTTATGGTTACCCTGTCCACATCTTGGTGTAATCTGTAGTACACTCTTAGGAAAATCAGCTTTAAAAAAATAATATTAAAGCTGCCAGCAAGGCAAAAAATGTAACTTTGAAGACAGAGGAAATGCACAGTAGCTTTATATTTCTGCATCTGAAAATCTAATGCTCTAGGGAAAACCAGCCTGTAAGGAAACAATTTTTCTTTGACAAAGTAGCTGTATCAAAACAATTAAACATGTCTGTGTAAATGACACAAGAAAACATTTTCTAGAAAATACTCTAACAATCTTATTCTTGTTAGTCTTTGAAAGATTCCTGCTTTTCAAACATGACACGCTGGAACTATATACAAATTTCACACAGCACTACCAAACCCTGCTACTCCCTCGGGATGATAGATTTGTACTTATTTAAACAGGAAATCTAAGTCACCAGATCAGTCTGCAAGCTTGCCTTTCACCTAGTATAGACCAAAGTTTTAATTTAATTCCAGAATAGTGACTTCCATTCTTCAAATGTAACACTTTTATGCTTTCTCGGTAGATATTGCTTAAGAGCGCCCAATCTGCCACGTCATTCCAAACCCTTGATGAAACTGTCTTCTCATAAAAACCGTACAACATATCGCATAGCTACAGTGGTTACAATTGCATTATTTCTTCTAGGATATCTCACAAAAAAAAAATCAAACCAAGGATAATTTTTTCACAGAAAGCCATTAAAACAGTCCAGTAATTGTTTTACAGACAGGCTTGCAATACTGGGGGGAGAACGAGAAGCGCGAAAGGCAAAGATTTCTTGTTTATTTATTTTTCAAAAAACAATTAGCTCATTTTCATCAACAAAATCATTTTTTTCAGTGTTACATTTACTTTCAAGGCTTTTCTATCTTTTAACATACACATAAAGTAATTATACTGACTCCAAACTTCACCAGTTGTCTAGATCCTTCTTTATTAGTAATTTGACTGCCTCAATCTTGTACACATGTAAAGCCACAGTGATTTTAGATTTTCTTGCATCTCACTAGAAAAAATTTAACAATGTTGGGGTAAAAGCGATCCTGGTGAAATCTCCAGAAAAAGAGGTTAATGAGCCATGACTAGAGATTTGGATAGGATTGTGGACAGTGTTACCAAAAGCACAGTTTTATCAGAAATTGTATTTTTTAAACAAACACAAATATTATTGCAAAACAATACTTCTCCTATAAATAATAATTATAAAGCTGCTAAATAATTTACTATGTAGAGCCTCAAGTATCTTATAGGTTGGGCAAACCTTCTGCAGCCCTATGAAAACTGTGTTCCTTGTCTGCTCACCAAATTCCCATTGCCTTCATCTTTTCAGCTAATGGGGAGAGAGGAAGAAGAAACAAGGATATCCCTAACCCCTAACTAAAGCTGGGAGATGATTCCAGAATGCATTTAAAAACAAAACTTGCCTCCCTAAAGACTGGAACATTAAAAATAACCTTGCACTGGCATTAAGGATTTCACCATTTTCACATAAAATTGTGCAAAATTGACTGAAGATGCCATGCAATGAAAATAAGCTCCTTATAACCTAAACTCAGACTCAAGCTTTCAGTTAGGTCATGCCTGTACCTCCTGTATACAGATCATCCTGAAACCACATATCCCAATTTTTCTTGTTTCACAGTAGCTGGGAAAGCTTTTTTTTGGCCTTTTTTATTTTAATAAGAACACTACAGTTTGTACAATTAATAATTTCATCTCTAAATGGCACCTGCAAGAACACATTCTGGTAATCAGTAAAAAATTAGACACAATTAAATGCAGGTTTTAAGACTCTAATCAAGATTGGAAAGATAAACAGACTGCTTAACTTTTTACAGCATTCACTGATGTTTGCCCAATGAAATACTGTGATGTTCGAAAGGTTTGAAAAAAAAAATCTCAACAGGATTTTTCTGGGGTGTCATTTGGTGCTTATCCGATCCTCCACACTGAACTGATTCAACTCATCCCACACAAAACAATCCACTAGTTTTGCCTCGTTAGTTTTTTTGCCAGTTTAATAAACTGAAACTGCTTATCACCAAGTCAGTCCAAGGCACAAGCAAAAAACAGTAACACCAGGAATAGGATCCTCCCTTTTCACTGACCATGGGTCATGTATCGTAGCTTGAAACGGTTCAACGCTTCATTGTAAGTTTCTGAGACTCAGAAAAATTAGAAAAATCAAGACATGAAAGGGGAATTCATGACAGGAAAGGAAGGAAGCAAGGATTTGGGACAATTGGCCTTATTTCTAGTTTTCTTGCTTCCTATGTGCAGTTTATTCATTAATTTTAATTACAGAATTGTCCTGGAAACACAAAGACACATAAATTTAGATTAAAATATGAATAATTCAATATGTAAGGCTTGGTTAAACAAACACTGGCAGCGAGGCAGCCCAAAAACTTCAAAATAAATCTGATATCCCTACTCTGTTTTAATGAAGAGATAAAGATGCAGGCACACATTATACTACTATACATGCACAACTACTTAATTTTGCTGTTCCTTACCGGAAGGCTTGGAAACAAGAATTCAGTGCACGAATCCTTTCCCTGTCCAAGGCTCAGATTCAGATATTTACGTGCACGCATCACTGGTGTCCTCAGAAAGTGAACTATTTAAAACTTGCTTTCAGTCACTTAGCAGCCAGTAGTCCAATGGCACAAAACCCTTCTCAAAAAGAGGTGGCTTCAGTCCCTTAATACCACATTGTATTGCACTTCTAGGTATCAAACAAAACAGTCATTTCCTAGTCAATCTCCTCCATCGCCACACAGCCATAGTACAAACTAAGCTAGAACTAGAATACAAAAGTATTAAACTAGATGTCATTAAAGAGTACAAATTTAAAGTGTATTCAACTGGTTAATGAATACTAGCTTGATTAGGAACGGACTTCATTCCCAGCTGTCCCATGAATTAAGAGCATTAAAAGCCTCAAATGAAACCTTCCAGACTCATAGAACTGTTGTTCACAAACCTGCTTACAATGTTTCTTAAAAGCTATCAATTCAATTTTGGCTAGGCACAAATGAACTAAGAAGAAATTTGTATTTCCCATGGTATTACAACTTACTACTTTAGCTGAAGTTCAGGTTACTGGCATTCCTAAGGACATAAAGGGCTGCGCTTGGGATAATTACGTATTCTTCTCCATTGACTGAAATGTTGTTTGGGCTTTTTTTTAAGTCAGGAGTGAGCACAGAAAGGACATCTTCTGGATCTTCCTCAACTACGCAGCTAACTCACGGTTACCGTAATCACAGAGCAACTCAGTGACACAGGTGCAGTTTTCTACATTCCTGACAAATATTTCCTTACAACCATGAAAAGGAAAGCTGAACAAAACAATTACTACACCTTATTCTAGAAACATCACCACACACATATTAGGGTCGCCGATGATTGAAGAGCTAACGGCAGATCCTTACGAGATACACAGCATTAAGTTTTCTCCCATTTACAAATCCGGATGCTAACAGACTCCATTTTACAGAAACTTGTTACCAAACATCTCTCTAGACTCAATAACAGGATTAGCAGGGAAGAGTATTTCAGTGCTTACAGACCATTTTATGAAGCTTATGTCCAAAACAGCAGCTAGTAAATTCTACTTGCGGTGTAATTACATCCTGCACAAACTATCCTATCAGCTTTTATGCTGTTGTGCTCAGGAACAACATACACATCTCCAAAGTTACTGCAGTCACTGCTATGCGAAGAATAAATTCATTTTGAAAACATTCTTTACCTCAACCCCTACAAAAGAACTTAACACCTTGATTATACAAAAATTTACTTTCTATTTAAATAACATACGGATATCTTTTTTAAAAATACACTATTGATTTCCCAATTTTCTCTTCCCTTATGCCCAAAAAGAGAGTCTAAAATATTTATAGAAAAAGAGAGGACACTTTATGACTCCATTCTCCTTTTCTATACCAAGTTTCTTCCAGGAATCCAAAACTGCCGATGGCTAAGAACTGAGGATCTACAAGGATCAGGTTATGACTCACTGTTCTTTCATCATTTCCAAGCCGTTAGACAAATGGCAGTCAAGTGCCACCCGGCCAATCACCAACCACTAGAGCACATTCTCACACAGCTAGCATGGGTAGAATACTCTTCCCACATTTTCTATCATAAGCTGAAGAACCTGGTGTCAGAGATACCTATTCTCCACCACGTTTCTGGTACAGCTGCCATCTCCTATTGCTTTAGAAATCCAGGGTTAAAGCAGAACACCTCCCTCAGTATTCAGACCACATTCTAAGTGTTGCCTGGCTGTTCTCAGCTAGATTAGGAGGAAGAATGTTTTTATTCACCATCTCATTTTTATTGCAGCCTTTTTTTCAACTTTTATTTCAAAGCACGTAACTTTTTCAAAGCAGGAAGAGAAAGTACTTCAAACCAGAGTGTGTGTGGTACCCAGTACAGTAGGATTCACCCCCACGCTGGACTCTAAAGGTCCTATTTAACTCAAGTGATGAACCGCACAAAGCTATTTAACAAGAATCACAGTGCTCTAGTGCACTAGAGGGGGCACAAGTAAGTGTACAGTTTATGGTTTAGATTAGCTTTAGTTTCACACATCAATTTTAAGCAATAAAAGCTATCTTCTAAGTGTCCATTTAGATTTCTGCAGATAATCAGCATCTGTTTCTAATCAAACCAAGAGATGATTACCAAATTAAAACTTTTAATTAGCATTTTGCATAATTTACAAACTGTTGTTCATTATGTTTATGAAGGTGAAAAGGGACATCCCCAGTAGCTATATATTCTTCAATCACATTTATTACTTAATTCCACAATTTTATAGAACATCACCAACACCATATGTGCAAATAAATAAATGCAACTAGAATTACTGCAGCAAAGTGCTAGTTTTCTCCATGACTAATAAAGGCACACTCATAGTTTAAAGATCCATTAGAGAAGGGTAAATAAAGACCCCTCCCCATCCATCCTGCCAGCACATAACAATAAAAAAAAATTTAACAAATTGCAAGTGCATGTTCTCCCCTCCTTCCAGCCATCACTCCTCCCTCAGATTTAAGAGATGTCTTTACATTCTCCTGTGAATTCAGCTTTGTTAAAAAAGTCTGTAAGAGAACACCACAATTCATTTTAAGCCTAAATGTTTTAAATCAAGCCTCACCCCATCCACTCATCCCTCACAATGTCAGCTCACTAGAATACTCAGGCGGCTTTGCAATTAACCCAATTGTTTTGGGTTCCAGACAGTCAGTCAGACTGCTTTGCAAAAGACCTTACTTCACAAACAGACCTGCCAGTTGGCCTACCAAACCCTCGGTCTGCAGTACAATGGCCTAAAAAGTATTACATACTGGTTGAACTGGATTCCCACACTGCTAACACTTTTGAAGAAAGAAGTCTCCCCAGGATTTTCTTCCCCCAATACATAACTACGGTCCACTCCAAGAGGTAGCCATAAATCTAGATATCAATGTGGGTTTTTTTCTTATCTGGAACAAAAAACAATTCTAAAAAAGGAACAGCCAATTCTGTGACACAGCCACCACTTGGTTTCACTTAAATCTATTTTCTGAAATGTGAATGACTGAACTGAGAAATGTATTACTTCCTTCGAAATTAAGTACTTTAGGATGAGACTAACCAGTTACGTTTTTTGAAGTGTTAATGGTATATGTTTCACTGTCTTATTTACCAAACTCTGGTATTCAAAAAAACTCTACTCCTAAGCCTTTCCACATACAATTTTATTTCTATTATGCCTTTCAGCATGGAGCTAAGTGACAGAATAGATATTTTTAGCTTACTTTGGCAATAAGGTACTATTTCCTACTTAGACATGCATCATTTCTGACCTTTGCTGTCACCTGTAAGACAAGCAGCATTGGTTTTCAAGCAAAGGGACAAATGTAAGACTCAAGTAGCAGGAAACAAAGGTAAAATTCAGAACCATTTCCTTCCCAAATGCACACTGCAGCCTACTTGGACATAGTTACTGTTTCAGGCTGGTATAAGTTTCTACACAGTAAAATTCGGCTCTGGACAGCTCCCACTTTCAAGCATTTTTCCCAAATTTGTTTGAGAAAGGAAAAAATATTATTTTATGCCTCTGAAAAGCAAAGCCATAAACCTAATCAGAAGAACAGTTTGGTATATGCCCCTGGTACCAAAATGTATAATTATAGTCACTGCCTTTTAGTAGCTAGACATGATACCGAGTATCTTATTTCGCCTATATCTATCCTTACTAAGGACACCAACTAGTTTCACTTTCATTAATCCAAATCTGACTAAGATCTTACATATCCAATAAACACAGCCATAAAACATTTTTCAAGAAGCTAAACTACAAATATTTATACAACTGCCCACTACTGAGACAAATGCTTTTGAAGAAAGCAGAATAGCGATATCAGAAAGTCTCTCACAGGAGTGCTCTGATCATAAAAATGGAAATTAAAGAAGTTTAATTTCTCCTGCTTAAAGCTGCTAAAAAAGCACTTCAACTACAACATCAAAGAGCTACTGTGGAAAAAATTAACTGTAACACTAATGCATTTTGCTCTTTCCTTTTATTTTGCAGTTCTTATTCTTTCCTCTCAAATGCTAGCAGATGCACTACAGAGCGTTAGCTCCCCCAACTGACTATTCCCATCTGCTGTTCCTTCCCTACTACTATGATCCAAAGCATTTTATTAAAATAAACGTGTTTTATAACAGCATTAAAAAAATTAAGATGGTTAATTTGCACCAACTGGTAGTTACCCAAAAATAAGGCATCTAAACTAGAAGTTATAAAAAAGTCATGTTTTTTCTATTTCAAGAGGCTTTTTGGAGGTAAAGAAGTTCTAAGATAATTTGAACAGGATTTTTTGTGCTCTGTGGAGAGGAAACAGCAACACAGAAAGATGTATTCACGAACAAATACACTACACTTTGAAGTTTATTATGTTTCTGCAGTGTGCAGAAGAAACACAGAACAGAAGCATTGCAGGGAATCTAAATTCAGTTATACATCATCCTTATACCACAGATAAAACCATGATAATAACTATTAATTTCCATTTCTTGTTGAAGCAACAAGGGGAAAATATGTCTATTTCAAAGAAAAAACAGTCTGAAGATAAGATGAAGGAAGGGTCATAGGGAATCAGAACAGCCAAGATGATGACCAGAACATCACTGAAAAATAAATTTAGGCTAAGACTTTACATTCTATTCCACTCCACACTGCAGTATATCAAGTTAAATTCCTGGAAACGTACAGCAACAAATCAAAGCATCTGATAGCACTTGGGAAAAAACATAGGAGACAAGTAACAGCCCATGTGGATCTGAAAATTGTGTTAAGCCAATCTCACTGCCTTTACGACAGTGCAACAGACCTCAGGGACAGGGAAAAAAGGTAGATGTCACATTGTGTCAAAAGCCCTAAAAGTCACTCTCATAAGATATTTTCGTGAGCAAATGACCAAACAGTTCCACTGAATCTCCCATAACCTGGGTGCAAAACCAACTGGAAAACCTACACATGGAAGAACTTAACTCAAAAACAGAATGACATATTAAGCTAAGTCCCACAATTTTTTAATTTTAAACTAAAATGTAAGATTTTAGTTGCTAACCTGCATATTAAAATAGGAGAAGACTACATATTTAAATGCCTTAAGGCTGGGGACACTGCAAGGTCTCTAGAGAATGGGATCAGATGAGCAAACCTGGTCCAAAACTGAAGGTTGAATTTCAGCAGAGATGCTTCAAGGTTCTACATCTGAGCCAGTTCTGTACAAACAGAGGAAGAGCTGACTCATCAGGCGCGCAGAGAAAAGCAGTTGTGCGACCTCCCCATCTCCAGCTTGGGTATCACTACCTCACGTCACACTATTTCGGGGGGGGGGGCGGGGG
>Ga0181612_158859_pt1 | contig 12331 bp, 9 predicted proteins | sample HoacroProtozoa21_FD_119630 | JGI IMG/M metagenome (GOLD analysis project Ga0181612, IMG submission 119630) | Hoatzin crop microbial communities from Cojedes, Venezuel. Combined Assembly of Gp0051906, Gp0051904, Gp0051908 | reverse complement strand
TCCAGGGGTGGGGACTTAGAATGTAAAGTAGGACAAAAATATGTATTTTTAACAAGCTGCAATACTTGATTTCTAGAAGCTGCATACCTTTCTCTCCTCTCTTCTTCCTGGTCCTGTCTATATGGTCCTTAAGCTGGATTCGGACTTGCCTTTCATTTGGTTGGTCACGTATAAAGGGATGTTTCAAGAGTTGCTCTGTAGAAGGTCGCTGCATGTAATTCTTCACTAGACAGCCTTCTATAAAGCTGAAAAACTTTTTTGACCTGAGAAAGCAGGGAGGGAAAAAATCAAAACCAAAACAGGATCAGAGGTAAAACTCAGCTCAAATATTTTTTGCTCTTCCTCAAAGCCTAATTCCTTTCCTCAAAGAGCATCACGTCCCAGAAGATGGTACAAGTGCTGTCTGCAAGTGTGCCTCCTAAACAGAGCAGAGCCTGAACTCCAGCTGAGCACTGGGCTGGATGAACACAGGGCGATATCAACACACCTGCAGTGCTTGGGCACAGCCTCACAGTAACGTGCCCTCTTTCACAGGCATAATTGCCCTGAAAGGCAGGATCTGAAGGGAAGGCAAACCATGCAAACCCAGCTCTGCTGCTTCTGGACCAGAGCTGGGTAGCATCCAGTTTGCTTGGAGCACGGGCAGGGCAGCTCTGGTGTGTCTCCACCTGCCCTTGCTGTCGAAGGGCACGTCTGCTTCAGAACAGCTGTACCGAAAGCCACAAGAACCGTGGCCAACGTTTCCCTGACACAAGCACCACCTTGCTGCTTTTGCATGCACTTGGGCTCACCAAGATCGGACTGCGAGCATTAAAGATTACTTTATTTTTTACATGAAAAGTCATACAAAAAACCCAAAAAAACAACTCATAGAACAACAGGCGGGTGTTGAACAGTGTTGTCTGTTCAACACAGGCACCTGGGGTCAAATTCTCACCGACACAATTTAAGGGCATGAAGTGAACCAAGCTCCTCCTGCAGACTGCATGCAGTGGGCAGGGCATGGGAGTTAGCTAAGCTGGAGCACCACCTTCCCAAATTTGTGCTTCACTTGAGCTCCTGAAAGAGGACCTCTCCAGACAGAAGTCAGCAAACAAGCCGCCTTGCAAAACACCATTAATGGAAATATTCAAAACTAAATTTTTCATCATTTGGCCTATCTTCTCATAACCTGCCACCGAGTGCACCATCGAAACAGCCGAGTCCCAGCAGCACTGGCTTGGCCAGTGTCACTTTCTGATTGTGAGGTGCTCTCAACCTGCTCCCGTGCTCGGGCGGCAGACACCTCCACTACGTGGTTAAGTGTAAAAACAACGGTTTCCATCTATCGCTTCACTTTCCTGCTGTAATCGAAGAGGTAATTTCGCTTTTTTTTTTTAATTCCTCAAACCTTAAGAGTTATACTAAACGAAAAGGTTCATGAAAGGCTTCTGCAAATACTGTATATGCATCACTATAACTTATGCAGAAAGCAAGTATGAGAGAGGGAGAGGGATGCCTTGACAGTACAAGTGCAAGTCAATCCAGGCAAACACCAAGCCCAGCAAAGAAGCCAAGTTTCTATTATGTTGATATTGAATAGGCAGTCAAATCACTTCATTATTTTGACAGGATCACAGCATCCTGTGATCACATTCAATCTACACGAAACCTCTTTCTAGAGAGTATTTTTGTTTCACATGTGCCAGTTGTAACCAGTAACTGGGAGGAAATCCTCCGATACTAATGGATTCTTCTCAGTTGGCAAGAACTGCACGCTCAATTCCAATCATTTACAATAATTATAGTAAAAGCCTTCATTAGTTTTAATAGCTCCTTTCAACTTAGCAACTAGAACTCTATAGTGTCGTTCTGTCTCCGTGTTACGATACATCTGAGAAAACATACTGCATATAGAGTGCTGCGGGAGTTTATTTTTTAAAATATGGATACATTTGTCACCTTAATACAGATGCTGCTCTGTCAAGAAAAAAAGCTTGGTTTTTATTTTCACACAAGTCAAGATACAATTTCTCTGGGACAAACACAACTATATAAACAACGCATGCTTTCTATTTCGTGCTTTGGTTCAGTGGCACAGAAGATAACAACAGAGTGATTTTTGCTAAACTGCGTGAACAGTTCTGTGGAAGTGGTAACAAACCTGCACGCGACGAGACACAAGAAAGCATCAAGCTACAAATGGGGCTACAAACAAGAGATAACTAACACATACCATTTCTTGGATTTTAACCGCGGTGGAGGGTTCCTGGGTATCAGAAAGAGTGCCCTCATGGGATGCATGTCACAAAGCGCTGAAGGAAAGAAAACAAAACCGAACAGAAACATACAGACGTTGGCTTAGTCACTCTCTGTCAATGCCACAGCTTCAGTTCCCACAACCATTCCCACCATACTGAGGGCTCATGCAGCCAACAACACAACTAAACAAAATTAGCCCAAAATGACAATAACTCCACAGCTTTACGTGCAAAGGGCAGCCCAAAAAAGAGAGTAAGATCGAGGCACGGATTAACCTTTAGACTCCAGCATGATGCTAACATCTGCACACAGCCCTCCTCCAGCCCCACGTCATCTAACTTATGTTGTAGTCAATAAAATATTGGGAGAAGATGATGGCAGAAGGGAAGAATTAAACAGTTACTGTTTCAAACAAACTTCATTCCACCTGCCCTCCTCTCCCATTACGCAGACAATTAAGGCAGGACGCCTCATTTTTACTCTCCAGACTTGGAGGTTTTCTCTGTTCCAAGGCACGATGGTTTTGAAGCATGGGAAGGTCTACACTAAAAAAAAAAACCAAAACGGATTCCGTGCAGACCTGAAATGCAAACCCACAACTTTTCTCCAACGAAGTCCCCTTGGTTTCAGCAGACACTTCGTGGGAGTCCACTAAGGACAGCCTTTCCTCCTGCCCCAGAGCAAAGCACCATGGCAGAGCCAACACAGGGAAAGAAGGGAGCAGGGAGGGAGGCTTCCCAGGAAAGGATTCTAGAAGCAAACCCTCTGTTTTTAACATCTTCCTATGCTTGATCTCTTGCACCATCAGTCTTAGCCTGAATGATCACTGCAGGAAGAGGTAATATTTTCTACCCAGCAGAAATTCAGGAGAAACAGACTGATGTGAAGAGCATTATGGATTCAGAGATAAGGGGCCACAACCTTGGCAGAGAATGTCTGTGGACCTCCTCAGACCACCAAGCTTAGCGATGGGACTCTTCAGCCTCTGCTGGAGGAGGAGGCAGAGCCCACGTGCCAGAGGACAGACCAAGGCAAGAGCTGTTCAGCATTTATGTTGGATCTTTGCTTCCTTCTCAAATGCCCCTGTTGTGCTTTTATACAAAGAGGGGCCAAGCTCTGCTTTGGCTTGGAAATGAAAAAATATCACTGTCCAATTCCAGGCTTGCAAAACCCACAGACACAGCTTTTAACTGAAAGCCACCCAGGCAACCCAATGCACTGAACAAAAAGGTACAGCAAAAAGGAGGTCAAGTGGTAGCTCAAATGCTGTTAATACAGCACTCGCTGAGGTGTCCTGGGAGCAGCTCTCACATGGGCAATGATGCAAACGTGCAATTAGGAAGATAAAAAAAAAAAACCACGAAACACACCCAAACCATCAGACCTCCTAAAACATGAATCAAAACAAGAACATCGTGCTTTGATTTATAAATTTTACATTAACAACAACAACAAAAGATCAGGCAGCGGCTATAATGAAATGACCACTTTTTAGCTAGGAAAATATCAATACTTCATTTCAACATGATTATTTCAAAGACAGAGGTTTCAAGCTGGGCTGTGGTGGTTGTTTATGTGTAAAAAAATTTAACTAACTCACTCTTAGGTACCTTAGGCTGTTATTTTTCAAATACAGAGCTCCAGCTGGAGTTGGGGGTAAGCGTATTTGCTAGTTCAATAAGGATTTTCATAAAAATTACCACTGAAAGCCAAAACTTCAGGCCTAATTTCTTTTCTTTTCTTTTTAAATCTTTCTGTCTTCCTTGCACATATCTGCTGTTTGCCTTGATATTCAGAAAGAACAAGTATGTGAGGGGAAAATCAGCTATAAAAAGTTGTGCATTATCGGTTTCCAGATTTCCAGCTCAAAAATACCCATATCAACTGATGAGTTTTCTCACACAGGGAGCATTAAGTTCAATATTCTCGACTGAAGATGGATTTACAGTTTAAGTCATGCCACTGCTAAGGAAGATCAACAACCACCCACCAACGAGTGGAAAGAAAAGAAGCAACGTTAGCATTACCCAGACTGACAGAAAGCCAACACAGAAACAATTGCTACAGATGCTTTTTTCATTAAGGTCAATTTTCTTGGGGCCCCACTGTCCCTCTCCCCAGCTGAGGTTTCAGCATCCCAGGCCAGGCCATACACAAACTGGGACACAACTCCAAAACACACGATACTACCCATAGGAAGGAAGCCTGACGCTCGATTAGCATCCAGATATCACTGCTATACAAAGTAAATTACCGCAGTCTGCACTGTAGCGCTTAAACACTACCCTATCTTTATCAAAAGCGTTGCTATTTATGGGATTTTATATTTATAGGGCAGGCAAAACCAAAGCAAACAGAAATAACTCGAGGATACTTTCAGAAACCTCAAAACTAGACTCAGATTACAACCAGCATCTCCCAAGTATACGTTTCAGCCTTAATCAGCCCACTGGAGAAGCACACGTATCACTTACGGGGAGCTCCTTCTGCCATCTCTATGGCTGTAATGCCGCAGGACCAAAGGTCACTCTGCATAAAAAGAGAGAGAGACCATATGTTAGGAGGTGGATTTACCCATTCAGACAGTAAGAGAGTACTATCTACAGGGGCCCTGTAGGTGAGACTGAAACAAAATACCACAGCTATTTAAATACTATAAGCTACTTTTTTCCTGTAATGGTATCACAAACTCCTACTTGGCATGTAATACATTTAGATACATATACACACAAATGCGTGCATGTATTCATACAGAGTATGCAAACAACCCTTTCTAGTAACACATAAAGTCATATTCACATTATGACAATTAAAAATACATTTAAAAAACAAAAACTGAAAAACATGAAATCTAAGCCTATGAAACAACAGAATGTTCAATATTCCACTGTTTACAAAGGACTGAACATCTCCCCACAGTAGATTCACAGAAAACATCGCACCCGTTCCCCCAAACAAAAGATGGAGAAAACGAAAGACTACGAAGACTGCGGGGCAAAAAAACCCCAGAACCTGGCGGGTCTTTTTCAGTGGCTTAAACCAACAAATAAACAAATACAGATTAGTGGAATACACCCAGTCCTAAATTTGTTCTAGTCCCAGTAATCAAGTAACAGCTTTACATAGGGGAACTGCCATCACTGCTAAAATTGCAAGCAGCCTCTGTTGGACACATCGCTTGGGGCCAACGCAAACGCTCTGTGCCTACCATCTCAGCTTTGCTTGAAACGTTATGGAACAAGCATCCCTCAGTGGAAGCTTTTCAAGGTACCACCTCTGGCCAGCGCCCCTGACTAGGGACATCCTGAGCGAGGGCCAGGAGGGTCAAAAACAGGCAAGAGCTGGAAGACTCCTGGCGAGGAACCAAATCCGGAGACTCCCGTAGCTTAAGGGGCAAAACATGGGAGGAGGCTGCAGAGAGCGAGCTGCTCTTCAGCAAAGCAGTGTTCATTTTTGGTCATAATAATGATTTTTTTTAAATATTAGTCACAACTAATGAGCAAATAAGCTCTTCTGTACTACAAGTAGAGGAACGTTTCTAATGATCCCATTTTCAGACCCAGCAAGGCAATCATTTCTCTTGGTCCAATCCAGCCATTTAAGCTAAACTGCACAGCCGTACAGAATCTTATTCTTACAAGCTCTTTCAACCATGAATTTTGGGGGGGGGCGGGGTGGAGGTAGCCTTACAAGCTGCACCAGGAACAATAAACAAGTATATTTTTCACGCCATTACTGCATTAACTAATATAGCATAGAGTTTTTCTCCTTTATTAGATCATTTAATAGCCACCCTTCCTTCCTAATAACTCCATCTGCGAAGACAGAAAGCGGTATCTTCAATACAATGAGCTGATGGATGTAAAAAGCAATTAAATAAAGAGAAATACGATCAATCTTAGTCAAAAGGTACAAAATCACCAATTCAAATAATCTGTTTTTTTTTTAAATAGATTTAGGCACACACGAACCTACAGATAGCTAACACTACCATCAAACTGAGCAAATTTATATAATTGATATTCAGCTCTAAAATTCATTGTAAGGCCTTAATCACAGAGTTTCTGATATCTTTGTTGCCCTTCTTGGTTAAAAGTTAGAACAATTGCATTAGTCTAAGTGAAGATTTTTTTTAAAAGCATATTTCCCCACTTTTCCTTTCCTTGTGCTTTCATTAAAGCAAGCTGAGAAGAACTTTTAAGATTACAGGACACTTTCACTAGAGAAATTTAAATACACATACATAATATTCTTAACAATAATGCAAATGCCATCAAACCAATTATGGTTTTGCAGTAATTAAATCCTTGGTTTGCAGCAAACTATGTAAAAACTTATCTCTGTTAAGAAATATTGCAATGGATAAATTTTTATCAACTTGTATATGTATCTTGAAATCAGGAACAGGCACAGTTTAAAGAGCTCCTTCTGTACTTCACTGGCTCTCCAGGCGGTGGTTCTATTTAAGGCAACACCTAAAATGCATTGTTCTGGGTTACTACAGTAACTAGGACATAGCCTAACACAATTTAAAGTACAATCATTATATAAATTGAGAACATGAGTGTTTCCAGTTTAAGTAATTTTTGCCTTGTCTGAGCGCCTACAGCACACTGAAGTCCTATACTCCATATGTCTCAAAGCTATGCTAATACAAGTAATGGCAACTGTTAAAAGGTCACAATGTGACAATCACCCATACCTTGTACTCCTGTAATAAGAATGTATTTACAGAAAATAGTGTTACTCCTACAAGGCATAAGTAGTCTCAAAAACTGCCATCGTTCATGGACGTTCATATTGCAAGTGTATGATGGGTTTTTTTTTTTTCTATGAACCGGACTCTCTTACTCTGTAATCATACGTAGCATCTGGATTTTCATCACAGGCAATGACTTCTGGAGCCATCCAGTACGGAGTTCCAATAAAAGTGTTTCTCCTGCCAACTGTCCTGTCCAGCTGAGCGCTCACACCGAAATCCACTGTGGGTGGGAAAAGAGTACAATAAAATAAGAGGGAAAAAGTAACGCAGTGATTACTTCTGTAAGGTGATTTGGAAACCAAACCCTGTGGATGTTCCATGTGGGATGACCATGCTGAGGAGAAATATGATGATTAGTACTGAGGCAACCGAGCCCTCATGCTTCACGTGCAATGTGCTCAGGCCACAAGCGCCAAGAGACCCTGCAGCGTGTGACCACCCCTCTTGCACCTTTCACCAGCCTGCCTGTATAGAACGGAGCGTACAGCTGCAAAAATACTGCCTGGGAAGCTAAGCAAGGGCTATTCCCTTCCTAACTGGTGAAGCCAAGTTCCTTTGCCTGTAGAGGAGGAGTTGCTTCCCAAAGGTACCTCTCATGGTATGGGAAAATCATGCGCGTGAACATGTCTCCTTTTCAGCTGTCCACTTTTTCTGCTCTAAAATCGTACAGCAAAAAGAATCTGTTGCTCGGTGAATCACTCTCTGCTCTAACGCACAGAGCAGATGCGTCGACAGGAGCGAAAGATGAGGATTATTCAGGAGCTGCCAACTTTGAGCACACACACATGGGTTGCAAGAGAGATGCCCATTTCATTACAGGGCAATTACGTTACAAAGGCGTTCTCCTCCCTTCCGTTCTCCCGCTCACGACAACAGCAATGTATGCCTTTCTACACCAGTAACCGCATTTGCCTTAGGAGGGCTGTGTCAGCTTCACCACATCCATCACCTCAGCGACAGTGACAAACTGGTGTAGAGGAGCTCGGTGGGAGCAACGGTCTGGGAGCTACAGTGCTCCACTTCGGACCAAAAGGAGGAAAGCTCTCCTGAGAGCTTCCTCCTCCAGCAGCCGGGGCATCTTCCCATGCCTCGTGCTGCAGGAAGGTGTAGCGCAAAACAGAAGGGATGTGGGCTGGGTGGGAGGGCTTCAGCATGGCTCTATATTTAACCTAAAAACGGTGGTGAATGTAGCGTCATACAAACACAGAAAGTTAAAGTGTGCCGTAACTGGAAGAGGCAGATTAGAGAGAAGGAAAAATAGAGTTTGTCCACTTGGAAGAGAGAGAAGAGGCCAGGGATTGGCATGGTTTATTGGCAAGCACGCCAGAGCTGGAACTGCGTTTTGAACTTCATGCCACAGCTCCCTTCGAGTGTGCCATCCAGAGCATTTTTGGTCCCAGAATCTGCACAGCAGGTGCTATTTTAACTAAAGCTAAATAAAAGAGTGATTCCCATCACTTACAGAGTCCAGAATAAAGGGAATCAGAAGCAGCCCAAGTCATGCACGGCTCGGTGGGGGGTTCAGAAGAGTCCCCTCACCGATCCCGGCATGAAAGCCAACACCTTCTAACGAAACGCATGCCATCCTCCCAAAGCAAGAGGAAACACGTGCAGGGCCTTGACTCGCACAAGAACAGAGACAGAGTGCAAATGCTACAGAACAGGTCACAGGGCTCTCAGAGGATAAGATCAGTTTGGGAATAGCAGAAAACAAAGGTTGAAGAAGCGGACGTGCAAGCCTACTTACCGAGTTTCACTTCTGCGTTCTCTGTTAACAACACATTTTGGCCTTTGATATCCCTGTGAATCACATGATGAGCATGAAGATGTGCCAACCCCTGCATGAAGAAGAGAGGAAGGAGAGGATATCCAGAGTTAGGCTCCTGGCTTAGCAACAGACCACCCGTACCCAGCTCCCCCACAGCCCATAGCCCTGGGTGTCAGGCTCTAGCTCAGCAGCTGGGTGCGATGGGACCCGGGCACGCCGCTTGCACATTTTTCGGTACCAGAGCAGAGACACAGGCCCCCGGCCATGCACACGCTGTACCTAAACACAGCCCAACATCCAGATGGTGCAAACACCCCTCAGCTGTCGCGTGAAGAAAGCTCAGCTCCCAGAAAGCCTCCGTGCAGTGACCACGGCATCAGTGTACGTCACTGACGTCTGACATGCACAGGGTCATGTAGAAATTAGTCCGGGGAAGGGGGGTGGAGGGAGAAAGAAGGCAGCATCAGCATGTGTATATGCACCCCCAAGAAGGGAGTGGGAGGGTGATGGACTGGCAGCAATGTCTGAGGGTGAGGAACGACTGATGACAAACAAAAGCTCTGCTGCAAAGCTGCAGTTCTCTTCTTTAGCCTCTATAAATATGAAGCCAGATAATTGTTCCTCAGGAAAAAAAAAAAACAACATGCAAAAGGGAAAAAAAAAAAAGGCATGAGCATTATACTTTCCAAAGGAAACAAAACCTCCTGGCATACGGCACTTTTTGTTGAGACAGCACCTGGATGCATGCCCCAAAGCGTTAGCCATGTGGAGGGAGGGCTGAGGAAGACATATGTTGCATTTTACTCTCTAACGTAATTGGGAGAACAACAGGCAACCCTCTTAGCAACTGCCTGTATTTTGGTTTCTCCTCAGCTCTCTGCTCGGAAAATTGTAGTCTCCAGTGGGATCGTCTTGCCTGTTCGTGTTGCCCTCATAGGCCTTTAATGTTTTATGAAAAATAAAGAAATAGAACCTTTACAGCTGCAAGAGGTTAAGAGAGTAGTGGTTGCTGCAGAGAAGTATTTCCTAACACATGCTCTTCATTAAAAGATCATTTACCAGTTTGCCTACATAACCATTGGGCTATTTTCTTTTCTTAAAACAGTTAATGAGCGTGACAGAAAAGACCACCGTCCACAGCTCCTCCCCACACATGTCACAAGCAAATCAAGTGAACCGCTGATGTTCCCAAGACCCTTCGCTGGCTGCTAGTGCTAAGCGTGGTCTTATTTTTCACAGGAATGAAGGCTTTCCCACAGCTTCACACTGGATACTTTTAAAGCCTTCTGCTACGCTGACCAAGCCAGAGAGATAATCGTCTGTTCTCTCCAGAGTACCATCTAACCTTACCGAAAAAACACGCTTGGGTTTGCGAAGGGCTGGGAGGAGACAGAGGGGCAGGTCTCCATTCTCCTGCAGCCCCAAGGCCCCTCCAACCACACGGGGATCCCCTGGGTCGACCCTCACCTGTGTCACCTGCACCAGCCTTTGTCACTTTAGCTCATTTTAACTTTCTGTTACACAACCTCTCTCCTCCGTCTCTGACAAACTTAGTGTCGAATGAGGTTGTGCAATCTCTCATAGCAATGTGAGTTTAGCATTCCTTTTTTCCAGATATTCCAGTTTCTGCCAGCAAGCAATTAAGGCTCCTTTTGCAAATCTCTCACAGGAATGAGAAAACAGCTTTCACCTAACTCTTTTCTGAGGTAAATAATTTTTTCCTCTTCTTAGCGAGCGCGACTACTTTACCTCAGGAGAACCTAGGATGAATGCAACATAGCATGCAACGCCTCCAAGGTCACACAGCTCTCCAATCAAGCATAAGATCAGTCCTGCAGAAGTTAGCTTACCTCACACCAAAGCATGCTACCCATTTGATTTGAAATACAACCACCAGTAGGTATTCAACTTTTCTTCTCCCTCGTAAACAACCGAAAACGTGCCGGCCCAAACGCCAGCAGACAGACACTCTCCTAGCATGTGGAGTTAGAGTGAGAGACCAGAATCATATGCCTCCCTCCCTCACTAGCTTAAAAATTGCCAAGGCAGAGAAAATGTGCAACACAGACAACAGCAGCATTGATTTATGTAAGAGCCGGTGGTGGCTTCCTTTAACATAATGCCCTTCAGAACTTCATTTATGATGAGGCAATTGAACAAACACACTGTGTAGTGGTATGAGTAGGAGGCAATTTGTTTTACAAAGAAGCACGAGGAAAACCATACCAGATTTACTTAGTGCAGCAAACAAACGCCAATTCAAAAAGCACTTAAACTGTACCAACTGGAAATTAAATATGAACAGTAATTAGTTAAAGCTTCAGTTTTAGAAAAACTGGTAAGTGGCATCCCTCTTCCTGAGAAACTTCTGCAACGCTGTCTGCTAGTACTCCACAGCATATAGCCACATACGACGTAGCTGCTTGCTCTAGACAGACTGCAGGAATACACAATACGTGAGCACGTCCCAGCACACAAGTCCTGACTGCTGGCCTGAGCCAACAACTCCCTTCCTCCACAGACTTGATTAGGAGCAGAGAAAGATGGCTGCAAGCCCCTTTGGCAAAGCCCATTTAGCACCCTGTTTTGTTATGACACTGTTATAACCTCAGGCTTCTCAAGAACAGTATGTTATGGACACTGTTTCACAGCTTCTACACTAGGTAAGGTCACTGGTTCTTCCTCTGGCTTCTCATGACTAAAACCTGCTATTTTCTGCAAGGCTGCTGTTACAATACGCTACAACTCATACCGAGTTAAATGATGTGGAGCAGACATCTATCTGCTCCTACGCATTCTCCAAGCGATGACATGGCTAACGGGATTGATCAGAATCAGCTTCTTGCAGAACCTCAAGCCAGGCTACATCTCTGTAAGATTGTTTCTGTGTTTTCAAGCAGAGCAGACTATTTTTCTTACCCGGAGAATCTCTCTGGAGATATATGCTATCCAGTCTTCTTTCAGAGTATTCCCTTTTGTGTTCTTCACAAGGTCTGTGATAGAGCCTGCTCCACAAAACTCCATAACAAGCTGCAAAACAAGTATCAGCATACAACCAACATTAAACACAGTTCCCAGCTGTCTAGCAAAGCAGAATAATCAGGTTGCAGCATTGATTTGGGAAACCCTCACGAAGAAGAGAATGTAATTTCTTTTACATCTCTGCCTGGAAAATGGATTCAAACCAAATGTCTTCAATGTGTGGCAGACATATATGGAATATGTCTCACATTAGTTACCACATTTTTAAGGACTGATTTAATCACTGTAATTTAATGCTGGGAATCTGGATTTGCTCAGCTATGCAAAATGAATTAGCAGCAACAGGAGTAAGAGCACATCCAGTGCTGAAGGAATCAAACCAATCACACCTTCAAAACACAGCTTATTCTTTAACTCCCATTTATTTATGGAAGAACATGCACTGGCGTCTGTGCCCTGCCATTTCAAACTCGAACTTCAGTCCTCTAGAGGGTGTAGATGACTTGGGATGAGAAACATAATGGGTACAATTCTCAAGTGTGGCTTTCTTTTTACAGCCACACGTTATCACCGCTCAG
>Ga0181612_127133_pt1 | contig 12331 bp, 5 predicted proteins | sample HoacroProtozoa21_FD_119630 | JGI IMG/M metagenome (GOLD analysis project Ga0181612, IMG submission 119630) | Hoatzin crop microbial communities from Cojedes, Venezuel. Combined Assembly of Gp0051906, Gp0051904, Gp0051908 | reverse complement strand
GGCCGCCCGGCTGCGGAAGTCACCTTTGCCATCAATCTCGGCGTGACAGCCATCAATTCGGTCGTGTCCGCCGTTGTTGTGATGGTACTGTACGCGGCGCTGCGGAAGCCGCTGCGCAATACGGGGCTGTTCTTCCGGAACGTGTAAGGAAGCGTCCGGAGCGGAGAACAGTAAGTATGAGGCATTGCACTTTACTGACAGGAGGAACAGACACATGGAAATGACCCTGAGTATGGTATGGTTCTGCGTTTGACACGGACACTCCCACAAACCTGCAAAGGCAAGCACCATATGCTTACAACAGTAGAAGCAACCACTGGATGGCTGGAATCCTATCCTGTACCACATGCCACTGACCAAAACACTATACTGGGCCTTGCAAAACAAGTCCTATGGAGACATGGCACCCCAGAAAGAACTGAGTCAGATAACGGGACTCGTTTGTGAAAAAACTTCACAGACATCTGGGCCAAAAGGCTTGGCATTCAGTGGGTGTATCACATCCCCTATCATGCACCAGCACTCAGGAAAATCGAAAGATACAATGGACTGCTAAATCCAAAACACAGCAGCTACTGGGAGGAAAATTAACTCTACCCCAGCTGAAACCAGGACGAGGTTATAAAGGACCCATGTGGCTTTACAGTGAAGGACAGAAGTAAGAATACTCAAGGCAATGGTTCATGTCTACAAAGATGCTAATAAATTCTTGTGGGGTCGTTGAAGACCACTGCTCTCACACAGGCATAGCAAGGGAAGAAAATTGTCTGAGGTAAATACAAATCACTGAAGAGAGGGCAGGCTGAATCCAAATGTTTTCCAATGTGCTGCAAAGATACGTATCAAAAAAGATATCTAAGCAATCTCTCTCATTACATTAGAGAGAATAAAGTCGCACATTCAGAGACATTCATAGACCTGACTGAGAATTTGTCCAATCCGACTATTTACCATGGATTAATACCCGTGGTCCTTGTGGTTCCAGAAGAACCTAATGATTTATGTCTGAGGTATTTTTTGCCTGTGAAAAAGACATAGTGGTACTTCTCCTAACAAATGGCAAATATGTGAGAGGATAGAATCCAATTGTTTTGGGAAAGGATCTTAGACTGATTTAATATCTGTTTTGTTGTTTGTTTGGTTTTTTTACAGGGAAGCAAGAAGACCACCATGTTAGAAGGTTTCTGGGAAAGAAAAATTTGTGTATTAAAGGCAGCTGCTGGAATGGTTAGCAGAGATAGGACTTGGGCTGTCTGAAAGGCCTGGTGTTTGCCCAACATCCGTTCAGCTGATCACCTTGGACAGTGCCACCATTTGCCCTGTGACCCTTTCCCTTTCTCCCAGACAATGTCAGTCCTGGTGAGAAATGGGTGCAAATCAGTGTCCTCTAAAAGAGAATAAAGCAAGAAAACAGGCTTCAGGCACAAATTAGTTTTAATTTAGCTGTTGTAACCCATTGTTTCAGAGAACATGGGAACTGCTGTGTTACACAGAGACCTGGTCTATTCTGATCACAGCCTGACTGTATAACTCACACTGATAAATAGCTTCTTTTATACTAAACATCTGTGGGAAAGGCTGCTTCCCATGCTGGCCACATGCCTGCTAAATAAAACCCAGAGGAAATTGGCCAGGCAGTTCTGCATGCCTTTGTGAGAGAGGTTAAGGTTCAGCAATGACCTCTAGTCCCTTGCCTCTTGAACTGATGGGGCTAGATGCGCCATGAAGTTGGCGTACTAAGTCTTTGCTTTGCTATAGGAGTGCCTTGACCAGTTAGGTTGTTCTTTAAAGGGATTAGCCATCACAGCTTCGGAAATGTGTTTTAGATGGCCAAAGTCCTGCTTTTCCTTCCCCATCAAAAACAGAGGTTGCAAAAATGCAGACTAAAACAAACTCTGGAAATGTTAAAATGCAGACGCTAGATTGAAATATTTTTTTCAAGCTGGTTGATTTACGGAAGGGAGTTTTATTAATTGCAACTTGCTGGTTATATAACTGGTTGCATGCAGAAACCTGTAAAATTATAGACCAATAATCTTTTTTAATAAATGTATTCATCCCCGTAAAATAACCAATGATCAGCTGTGAAGCAAATACTAACTATGCTCTAAAGACAGATTTCAGTGATGAATGATCCAATTAACTAGACTGCAGAACTCTTTTAAAACCCTTTTTTCACTCTTGGTGAAGTATCTTGGTGCTTTCACAATGTGTCCTATAACAAACCTATCAAAGGGACTGCAAATAGGAAAGTCACGCTGCAGGATGATTTTGCAGTTCAGTGTCTGATGATGGAGAGCAGTGCGTGCTCAGACACTTTCAGTCTACTAGGGAGGACAGCAAGTATTTAAAAGAAGGAAAGAGGTACTGTTGTGAACTTAGTGGCAACTCAGACCTCTGATTCTTTAAGTGCTTTTGGACCCATTTACCCTTGTACATAAGTAAATCCACTGAAGGCAAATATGCAGTAGTTGAAGCTAAGCTTTTGTATAAATTTTGAGATGATTTGGTACATATCTGTGTGTGCTTACTCCCAAAGCTGGGTACTTGGAAGTGGTAAGTGAGAAATTCTGTTTCATTCAACTCAAAAGATGCAAATCAAATTTGATAGGTTACAGGTCTTCAAAGAAAGGAAGTTGAAAATTGAGGAAGGGAATGACTTGTTTGAACAAAACAGAGACTTGCTCTGCCTGCCCTTGTGCAAATTTTCCTTAATGCTTGATATTAGCAAATTGTTTTTCCTGCAGAGAAGTGCAAAGAAACAGAACATTTTAAAGAGTTGTTGGTTTGGTTTTTTTTTATGGAAAGTAAATATTGAAATCCTTAGTACAGGAGCTTGCTGAGATGCCTGATTTTAAATGTCACCCAGGTCTTAAAAGAAAAGAAAAAGACTGCTTTATATGTCAGCCTAAATGCAGACCAAAGAGGGTCAGGGATACCAAACACTTATCATTAGTTATTACAAGTAACCTACTAGTAGCTCTTTGCTTGTGTATAATTGGTGATAAGTTTTACCTACATATGTAAAAAGTGATCCTACTCTAGGCAGAAAAGTCTAGCATGAGTGATTGCAGATCATCATTTGTTCAGATGTAAGTGTAATGCTTCATTCAGCAATGTTACCCAATTCGTAAGACGTCAGAGAGTCTACAGAAATGGGAGTTCTCGTGTCCTTCTCAGCCCATCCTTGTTTTTTGTTGGTATTAGTCAGACCTTAAACAATGTTTGTGTTTTTCATCAAAGATAAGCTCTCAGGCAAACAGGAAGAGGGTGTAGTAAAAAGTGAACATAAACCATGCACTGGAACTGCTGGCATCCAGAGATTTTATCAGACTTTTCTTTTTTATTATGTCTGTATTTGCAATATATCTGTCTATTGTTTTTTCTTTCATTGCTGTCTCTCGGGGATAGTAAATATTATGTAGCACAGGGTATCTTCATGTCCAGACTGAAAATTGTTATGCAGCAATTCTTTTGTTTGCATGCCCTTTGTGAATTTGCACAGTTTGTGTCAGATACAGTTGACTTGCAAATGATGGCTTCAGAAGAACGAATATTATGAGGAAAACTCCATCTTTCTCTAAATTTCTCCAGCAAAATAACAACAAATTTTTTCCTCTATGTGTGTTTCATGTACATTCTTGAAGTAGAAAAGCTCTAGGGTTACCATGTGATCTGAGGATTTGAAAGCAAATCAACCGATACAAAAGCAACTATTACAACTTTTAAAAAGTCACTGATTTGCGGAAGCATTCACTGAATCCCTCAGCAAGGCAGCTTTTAACTGCGGCTTTCTCATACAGAATACGGACACTGTAGAGTAGACCAAATCCCCCCAGAGGCTAGAAATAATTTGGCCTTCTGAAGAAATTGCTTGGGTAATAGAGACATTCAGCACTTTGCCATCTCTCAATTTGTCTCTAATTTTGGCTCACCCTATTTCTCTATGAACAAAAACACGCAGTCTCCTGGAAGCTCTTTGATTTAGATGCAAGACAGGCTCTGTCGCAGACTCTTTCTCTGAAGACAAAGCATTATTAGTAATGGTTTTTTTTGCCTGTCTGGTTTGTTCAGGTTTATAATTTATCCTAGGTTTGGTTTTGTGTTTAGCACAGTACCTCCCCAGGCTCAGTACCTCCCCAGGCTCAGCTGAAGCCAGCATATAGCATTGTCACCTAAACAGAGTCCTCCTCCTTCATCTGCATAGTGCGATTACAAACCATATACTTTAAGCAGCACTGGAACTTGGTCAAGTCACTAGCATCTCAAATATCATATCAAAAAGTTGCCCAAAATATATTGCCCACCTTCACTGGCTGAAAGCTGCCTTCCTGTCCAGTTTTACCTACGCCCTTTTCACCGCCGGGGCGACTGCACTCTGCAACAAACTGCGCTCCGAAACGCGTGGAGCGATTTACCGTGATTTTGTCGTGCTGAAGATGGTTTTTGCGCTCGAGGACGTGAGATATTTGCAGGGCAACAGAGCCATGCTGGGGTAAGGCCTGAGGTCAGACCTTACATCACCCCGCATTTTCTAGCAGATGCTTTGTTGTCTTCCTGAGGTTGCTGCTACCACTTTAAAAAGAAGCATCTCAGGAATTTTCTTTTGAAACAGGCTTCCCCTCTCCAAATCCAATTACACTATTTCAGCTGGGTCATTTTCAATCCCTGCTGCATTTCTGGGTTTTTTTACTGAACTTCTTAAAGAAGCATAGCCCTACTGTTGGGAAAGCGAGGGCAGTTTCCACCGCGCTGACTCATGTCCCCGCTCCAGCGACCCTCATGGCCGGGGACTCTGGTGGGTTCCCTTCGGAATCTGCGGGCAGGTGAGACAGCGGCCACCCCACAGGTCCCGGGAGCGGGCGCCAGGTCCCCTTGGCTGGCCAAATGGCCACCCAGCTCAGCTCACATGAGACCAAGAGTAAGCGGGGCAGGCCTCAGCTGCCCTGGCGATGGAGGGGAGAGGTAGCGCCCAGGAGAACCCCCACCTCCATCAGGCAGCGCTGGGCTGCTTCCAGGGGCACAGGGAGGCACGGATGACCCTGAACTGCTTGATTCGCTGTCCGTGATGGGCAGCACCTGGGCCCCAGCACAGGGATAACATAGGTGGCAACCCTCTGCACTGGGATAAAGGCTGGGAGAACGTGACAGATGGGACGTGGGGGAACTGCAACAGGGCAAAGGAAAAGGATGGATGATGTGGAAACGGGAAACTGAACTTTATCATTCATGTCAGTTTAGATAGTGGAGTATGTTTTACTACAACAGCAGCAGAAAAAATTCAGCACACCACGTGCCCTGGTAACATCACTACTACCCCACCATCTAAATCTTTAAATTAGCAAAAGAAATTTGGAATGAAGGTGGATATCGAGTATTGCCAATTGATTGCTTCTGCATCATTTCTGAGTGGAGGGCACGGTGTCAGCGCAGAAACTCCAGTGTGACAGATCCCGAGAAACGTGTCCCACAAGCAGCAACGCTACGCTGTGACTGTGAAATGACACACCTTCTTGCCTGAGGTGTGTGATCTGGGAGAAAGTACCTTCAGAACTGTCATCGGAATTTCATAAGAAATCATTTCAGCTTAAAGGGAATAAATACACAAGACTTTATTCATTTAAAAACCCCTCTGAAACACTTCCATACAATTTCCCCCCTCTAGCAGTGTTACTGTCAAGTGTCAATTAGCATTTGTGTTGTAGCCGTGTATAAAGATCCCCTTGTTACGGGTCATGAACAAGCACAGTAATGAACCATGTTGCCTTCTTCAGAAAAGTGGACATCTGTGCTTGGAAGACATTAGGAAATTTTCATATACAGTAGAATTAAATGTATTCCCTAGCTTCAAAATGAAGTATAACATAGTCTTGTGCAATTTGTATTCTTGCTATCAGCAGAATGCTGTTATCTGGGTTTAAAATGGGATTATTTAACATAGATTTTATTTTTTTTTAATAAAACTCTTACATCTGTCTTTCAAAGACTTCTCAGTCTTTCCTAATTTAGTGCTCGGGGCTGCCACAGTGGATGTTTCTGCGGCGCTTCATACTACCGGGTGCGAAGTCACTGCCTAGCTCCCTGCGATCTCCCAGCTACGCAGGGTGGCTGCGGGCACCACGCAAGCTGAGATACTCCAGGAGCCTTTCGGTAAGCCTGGAGGCGCCTGTCTGCTCCTACAGAAGGACATTTAAGTTGGGAGGGTGCCATTTCTCTACTCCAGGTGTCTTTTTGTCGGAGCGCTCAGCAAATGGCTTGTTGTGTAACATTTTGCATTGCAGCACAGCTTTGCAGTCAGCTCTGCGCTGTTCGGCAGAAAAAATGGAACAAATCAAGTAGAGAGGCTTTCAGAACCAAAACAAGCGTTCATTTCTGTTGTGAAATCCCGTATAAATTTCCTTAACAGTTGTGCCACACACAGTGAGGGAGGCCAAAGAGGTCTGTTTCTGACAGCTATCATTGTTTCTTGCCTCAGCACAGTGTTTTATCTCTACAGCTGGAAAGAGGCTCCAAGTTTATAAAATGCCTGAATCTGGGTCAGGAAATATTTCTGCTTATTGCAAGCTGATTTCCCCATCTGATGTATGCGGGAGGTGTGGACAGCACAATGTTAATGCACAGCTGCTGAGTCGCTGCTCTCCCTTCTGATAATGAGCTCTTCAGAGGCCAAGAAGAAAACTCTGGGGCAAAACCTCCGGGTAAGGAAGCAGCCCGCTCTATTAACTCGTATTTCCCTGTTGTCATGCAAGCATTTCACCTGAAGGAAGAGAACACGCATCACAAATGCAGGTATCCGAAGGGGCGCACGCCAGCACACAGGGAGGGAGAGAGACGTGCAAGGCACTGGGCGTGCAACTCACCCGTCAGTTGTAGGTGGGGTTCCCTGGCGTCCCGTATCACCGGTCCCCTTTCCTCCGCTCATACTACCACACAGCAGCGTGGTTAAGATCTCGCCCCCGCTAATGCTACTTCTTACACTACAGAGAGATGGGGTCGGTCTGACCCCTTGCAAATCGTGAAAAATGGTGTGTTAAATAGGCCCAGCTGGGGGTTGGGCTGCTGGGAAGGAGATAGGGGCTCAGCTGCAGATAGCGTCTGTGCTAGAAACATCTTTCACGTCATAAGCTCTGTCCTTAAGGGTCTGGCACTCTCATTCCTAGGGAAGATGCTCACAGTTTCACCCACTGAGCTGTGGGGAATAATCCCTGGCAGCTTCTCCTGCTGTTTTCCCATGGAAAACCATGAGGTAGTTTTGCATCTGTGTTCCTAAGCATTTAAGCCCTTCTAGACCCCACCAGTGTCAGAGCTGGGACAGGCGTTGGATGAGGAAGAAGAGTCAGCGGTTCAAGAGGAGTGAAGTTTACCTCTGCCTCTGCACTGCCAGTGTTCCAGTTTAGCATTGGGCTTAATGGAGCCATCCCCAGTTCTATACCTGAACTGGGTATAGGAGACATTACCACATACGGCATTTACAGTTTCCCCGTCCCTGTTGCCCTTTGAGGTTTGTTCTTATTGTCCTGATCAGCATTCGCTGCTTCCCACCCTGGAGGCAGCTGTATTTCACTGCTGAGTGAGCTGCGTGATTTTATTCCAGTTCATATTGTACAGCATTTATCTCTTGAGATTAAAAATACACCAGAAATCAAGATTTGTAATGTTGTTGTGATTGTTTTCCTTTTCATAAATTGCAAACAGTAAATCACTTAGTCTCATTTAATAAATCATGTCGTCTAAGCATCTATTTTGTTTATGCTGTTTCTTAGTTCACCTTGGCTCCCTTTTGATTCCAATCATGTGAAAACGCTCAAAATCATATACTGGCTTGAAAACAGGACGTTTTTCAAAAGAAAACTTTATTGCTGAGTCTAACGAGAAGTGCTGCTGCATATGGGTGTTTGGCTGCACATATATTAGAACATCACGTCGAAACAGATATTTTGAACATAAGGGAGTTAAGAGTTGAAGTCCAAAAAATCTTTTACTTTTTTAAAAATTATTTTTAAAGCCAAATTATCTTTCTAAAAGCTGTGGCATGGAAATGCAAGGAATCTGGTTTTTTCCCTCTTCCTTTTATTCCCCCCGGCTCTTGGATACGATCCCACAAACTCTGACTTTGGCTCAGTCCCCTTCACTGGTCTAGTGAGGTTAAAATATAACACAGGTTACCAGTGTGAGCCAGAATGCTGTACCTCTCAGAACAGTCAAAAGAAAGTTAGGATGCTCTCTGGAATATGGAAAATTCAGATGTACCAAGTGTGGGAAAGAAATCTGAGCCCAAACTTCCCAGCTGCCCCGCTTTAGGTTGTGGAGGACTGCCTGCTATTTTGTGAATGGAACATGAACCGTGGGCCTGTGCCTGTGTGTCTGTGTCAGGGCTCTTGTTTATGAGCTCGGTCACTATTTCCATTTCAGAAGAAATAAGATAAATCCTTCTGACATTCCAGCTCTTTCTCTTCTTGGCTGTAACTCGTGGTGAATACTTCAGATTTGGCAAAGAGTTTTGTCTGCCCTAAAACTATGTTTCTTGACAAATAAATTATTTGCTGGTAGAAGTTTGCCAACTCTGGTCAGGACTGCAAAGATTTTTACACATTTCAGACCTGAAGAAGAGCCTGCGTGTGTTTTTTCCAGCTCTCTATTGTTCTAGTAAATGATATGGCCTCTCTCAACAAGCCTTTCCTGTCACCATAGATCATGGTTCTGCATCTGCACACGAGTAATACTACGCATGCCTTTCTTTCTGTAATGTGACTTGAAAATGTTTATCACACTCTTTGCTTCAGGATTTTAGAAAAGAGGATTTTTATCAAGGCTTAAGGAATAAATAGAGGATAGTTTACGAGCATAATCTGTTAGCCTCGGTAAGCAAATGGCTCTTGAAAAATAATTCCTCTAGGATGTATATGCATTTTATGGTTTTCTGCACGGTTCAGAAAGTTCATGTGAGAGTTGCTCTTTGCATCATTAACAAGTCAGGGCAGGACCATCCACTCACCACTGTTAAACCATTCTACTTTGGACAGCAAATCCTTCAGGCAGGATCACAACACGGGGCATAGATCAGCTCTACCAATTTCTCACATGCTTCTTTTTCTTCCTTCTGTTGGGAATCCTCATCTGAGGCTTCATCCCTTGACAAACGCAACACTTTCCACCTCCCTTCTCCGTGAGGTGGAAGACATTATGCATGTGACAGGAGTAAGCTTTCAGAGGGGAAGCTTGTTAGCTACGAAAAGCTGAGGAATCTATGGAGAGCGATGATGGATTCCGTGTTAGCTGAGAAAAGCCAGAGGTTGCCTTGCTTCTGCCAAGGCGTATCATGTAGTAGGCACTAGGACAGGAATGTGATGGAAGCAGGAGAGCACCCAGAGACATACCTTTCACAAACTTCAAAAGAATGTCCTCCATTGTCATTTTTTTGGTTCAACTGTGTCAGACTGATGTCTAGCTTGCTGTAGGCTGGATGAGGCTACCTGCAGAGCTTTCAGAAGGAGGACCGCCACAAGCCTGTTAGTGAAAGAAAACAGAACTGGAAGACAAGAAAAAACGAGAAAGTAAAAAAAGCTGAAGTGCTGACTCCTTGGATCTGTTGAGAAATACCCACAACGTGCACTCCTTTTCATTTGCTGGTTTTTCCCTTTCTGGTGCAGTAACAGGCTGTTTCCAGAATAGCCAGTTTGCTGAGATCCTATCCAGGGGTTTCTTCTGCCATTGCCTGAGAAAACTGTCTCAACAGTAGCAGAAACTCTTAAAGGAATGTCAGGTACACGCCTTTAATTAGGTTGTCTGAGGTTTGGGTTGTGTGGTTTTGGGGGTTTTTTGGGAGTCTAAGTGTATCTTAAAAGGATTCTAACTTTTACAGTAAAAGCCTTGAGAAATATGCTTCATCTGAAAGGCAAAAGCACATCTGTAGAAATCTGAGTAGCATTTCATTAGACTTCTCTTTACAGCTATTTACCTGCAGCCAGTAACAACATTGTGTATATTCTTTCGGATGTGGGTATAAAGAGCTCTGAAAGAGCGGAACAGGACATTGAGACAGCATGGAACATTTCGTGGGGTTTTGGTTGTTGGGGTTTTGTTACTGGGAATAGACAGAAATCAACTGTTTGAGCACACGCTCCGAGGTCTGACGTTTGTATATATAGATACTTACACATCAAAGAAAACCAAGGACACCCCTGTTCTCCTTTCAAGAGAGAAGGGGGAAAAAGAGAACAAGGGCTGTCCCTCAGCGTTGTGGCAGTCCCTGTCACCTCAGCGCTTCTGCTCGGTGACACTGTTGGCCGCACTGGACAGTGGGCAGCGAGGGAGGCAGCAACACCTCTGGCACAGAAAAGCCCAGCTGGCATAAAGTCATTTATTCACTAACCGACGGAAACCAGTGGAAACCGGGGTGCGAGCCGCTCACCCAGGTCAGACTGACGGAACACCTGTGAGCTGTAGATAAGCAGCTTGCAAGTCCCTCAAGTCATAGGTGGCTCTTCGTGCAGGTGTGGGACAGGGAACGAAACCCATGCTTCTCTTTCTGGCTTCAAAGTACTTCTCAGATAAAGTGTAAACAAAACCCTCAAAAATTAGATTAAGGCAAGGGATTCAGGTGATTTTTTTGAATTAATTCTTCAGACCAAATGTAGGTTTATCTTCACAATGAACTTCAGTAGAACTTAAGTGGCTTGATCTCATTGCCCAAGAGCAAGTTGAACGAATTTGAAAATGGTGGAAAGCGGTTTCCCCTCAGCAGCGCCAGGATGGCAAAACCCTCCCGAACCGATCGATCAGCGCAGCAGCACGGCCACCCCCAGCCGTCTGTGCGAGGCGCCTCATTCTGCAGCGCCCGGGTCTCGGGTGCGGCTGGTAACCGCGGTGCTGCTGTGGAGAGGTTTGAGGGCTGCGAAAGGGCCGGCGGGGCTTTCTGGGGCAGCGTCCTCTGCTACAGCCGAGGAGAAGGTTTGTCAGACTAATCACTACCAGCTCTCTCGCTATTTTGGGCAAAATAATCTGAATACAGGATATTTGGTAAACATCAGCACCCGACGTTTGTTTTATCAAAATAAAAGCTCCTACATGATTTGTAAAACCATAAATAAAGCCAAAGGTTCCTCTGCGTTGAAATTCGGTTCATTATTTGCTCGAATGACTGCACGAACAGCACAGAACCCCCGGCCATGAACGCGAAGCGTACGATGAGACGGACAGATGGTTCTGTTCACTTCTGCCCACTGGCACCTCACTGCTGAGCTGGCCGCTCTCCTGCCTCCCTGCGAGGTGCCTGCGCGGGGAGCGAATGGCAGCGGTGCGGCTTTCACATCAAACACGAACACGCAAGGCCAGCACCCAGATTTTCACGGCTGATTTTCACGCAGGCCCCTCCAGTCGCCGAGTAATTATGTATTTCAACCGATCTATCTTCAGGTGAAGTAACGAAATATCCGGTCACAAATGCATTCTGCTATTTTGACAAGTGACCAGTAACACGCGTTAGTGGAATCTCTGGGTGGCAAAGAGCAGAAGAGGGAAGTCCGGGGGAGGGCTCAGGACGGATCGGCAGCCCGCAGGCAAGCAGTTCCGTCCCGGGGCATCCCCGGGCAGTGGGCAGAGCTTGCTGACACGGGCCCGGCTGCTGCCTCGCCAGGGGTGGCTGCGAACGGCAGCAATGCGTTTCGCTACGGGGCAAAAAAGAGCCGCGGTGGGAAGGCACACGCACACACAGAGCTCCAGCGGCGACGCGTTTCCGTCTTCTCCTTCATTCATCTGTGGCATCAGCTAGCCGTGACAGCGAACGGAACCCACTCATCGTTGTATCCAGTGCAAATGCAGTCAATCAGAGGAAATAAATACATAAATGCAACATTCATAGGCATGCACAAGACACTTCCCAGTAATGGTTTCAACCTGAGAGTTTGACTGGGGTTTTTTCCCAGCAAGGAGAGCCCATGGGCAGTGTTTTTACACTCTGAGACCAGAGTCACCTTGGGAGGAGTGGTGTTGGGTTGCGGTGGTGGTGTTGGGTCACAGTGGTGTTGGGTCACAGCTGTGTTGGGTCGCGGTAGTGGTGTTGGGTCGCAGTGCTGGTGTTGGGTCACGGTGGTGTTGGGTCGTGGTGGTGTTGGGTCACAGCTGTGTTGGGTCACAGCTGTGTTGGGTCGCGGTGGTGGTGTTGGGTCACAGTGGTGTTTGGTCGCAGTGTTGTTGGGTCACTGGGTCGTGGTGGCGGTGTTGTGTCACGATGGCGCTGGGTCACGGCGGCACCGTTGGGCCGTGGTGACGTCGCGGCCCCTCCATCCCGACCCAGCACAGCCCCGCGCTCCAGGCGCGAAGCACCGGTCCG
>Ga0181612_169102_pt1 | contig 12332 bp, 6 predicted proteins | sample HoacroProtozoa21_FD_119630 | JGI IMG/M metagenome (GOLD analysis project Ga0181612, IMG submission 119630) | Hoatzin crop microbial communities from Cojedes, Venezuel. Combined Assembly of Gp0051906, Gp0051904, Gp0051908 | reverse complement strand
TGGAATTCTGTATTGGAGGATGGCACCATCAATCCCGAGGGTATGAACAGTCTGAATCATTACAGCTATGGAAGTGTCATGTCCTGGCTGTACCGGGATGTATGCGGACTTTTTCCATTACTTCCGGGATATAGGAAAGTGCGGATTTGCCCCGCTTTTTGTAAGGAACTGGGGGAGATTTCCTGGGAAAGAAAAACAGTAAGCGGAACTTTTTCCGGAAAAATATCTCCCGTCAAAAATGCAGGAAGTGACAGAAGTTTAAGTAACGGAAAGTTGGAAGGCTCTGAGTTTTATCTTAAGCTGGAAATTCCTTTTGGTGTCACGGCAGAATTACAGTTGCCGGATAGGGAAATGATTCTTCTTAAAGGAAACTGTTGTTGGGAAGGAGAAATTCATGCGGATTTATGATTTAAAAATCAATGGAATAAAGGAGCCAGTAGGTTTTTCCTACTCGGTGCCAACACTGTCCTGGAAGGTGGATGATACCGTAAGTGAAAAGGCTGTGGAAACGGAAGTGCAGGTGCTTCGCGGCCATGAGATTGTCTTTTATACCAAAGAAAATCTTTCCGGTGTCGGAGTGAATCTTACCATGGACCTTTCTCCCAGAACTTTGTATAAAGTCCGGATCCATATTATTGGAAACAGGGGAGATGAAGCCAGAGCCGAGACATTTTTTGAAACAGGAAAAATGAGTGAGCCCTGGCAGGGAAAGTGGATTTCTGTAAGTAAGGAGCATGAGTTTCATCCCATGCTTTCTCGGAAGTTTCAGTTGAAGGGGACTGTGAAAAACGCCAGATTATATATGACGGGAGTAGGTCTGTTTGAAACTTATATAAACGGGCAAAAGTGTTCAGAGGAACTTTTAACTCCTTATCTCAGTCATTATGAGACGTATCTTCAGGTGATGACCTTTCCAGTGGAGAATCTTTTCTCGGGAGAAAATACCTGGGAGATTCTTCTGGGGAAAGGATGGTATATGGGGACTTTCGGTCTGGAGGGACAGAAGGAAAATTACGGAAACCGTATGGCAGCCCTGGGAGAACTTCATGTGGAATATGAGGATGGAACTTCTGAAGTGATTTCCACAGATGGTGAGTTTACCTATTTCAAATCGGATGTGGTGGATTCCGGAATATATTTCGGAGAGATTTTGGACAGACGGATCAGTCACCGGAAGGAATCTTATCCGGTAGAGGTATTGGAACATCCGGAAAAAGATCCCGGAACGAAAAATCTGGAATTTTCTCATTTAAGAGATCGAATCAGTCCCCCTGTTCGTGTTCAGGAAAAACTTCCCGTAAAGGAGGTCCTTTATACTCCTGCAGGAGAAACGGTGCTGGATATGGGGCAGAATTTTGCCGGATATCTTTCTTTTGAAGCAGATTTTCCTGAAGGCACCCGGGTGGATTTTGATTTTGGGGAGATTCTTCAGGAAGGCAATTTTTACCGGGAAAATTATCGTGAGGCGGAAAGTCATTTCACTTATATTTCTGATGGTCACAAAGAGATGGTACGCCCTCATTTTACCTATTTCGGATTCCGTTATGTAAAGGTCACCGGCTGGCCGGGAGAATTAAACTCCGCAGATTTTACAGGATGTGTGGTTTATTCCGATTTGGAACAAACCGGTTTTATTAAAACCTCTCATGAGAAGTTGAATCGTCTCATTGAAAATACCTTCTGGGGATTAAAATCCAACTTCATTGATATGCCTACGGATTGCCCTCAGAGAAATGAGCGTCTTGGATGGACGGGAGATGCCCAGGTATTTTCTCCCACAGCCAGTTATCATATGGATACCCGGGCTTTTTATTATAAATATTTGACGGATCTTTCCTGTGAACAGAAATTTTTAAAGGGCGGAATTCCAAACTATATTCCAAACATTGGTCATAAAGATGACTGCACGGCCATTTGGGGAGATGTGGCTACGTTTCTTCCCATGGTGTTATATGGCATGTTCCGGAATGAAAAAGAACTGTCGGAGTATTACCCCATGATGAAGGCCTGGGTGGATTGGATCGATGAAAAAGATGCAGCCCGGGGAGAGAGACATTATTTATATGATTTTGGGTTTCAGTTCGGAGACTGGCTGGGACTGGATGGTTTATCCGAAAACAGCTTTAAGGGCGGTACCGATGATGTGTATCTGGCATCGGTGTATTATTTTAAATCCGCAGAACTTGTGGCAAAGGCGGCAGGGATTTTAGGGCTTTCTCAGGACGAAAAGAAATACAAGGCCCTTTCGGAAAAAATAAAATCTGCCGTGATGGATGAGTATTTTACTCCGACGGGAAGATTGGCACAGGATACCCAGGCGGCATATGTATGTGCTTTAAAGCAGGGGGTATATCGTGATAAAGAAAAACTGCTAGGCCATTTTAAGGAACGCTTAAAAAAAGACGGTTATTCCATTCGCTGCGGTTTTGCAGGAGCTCCGCTTCTTTGCACCGTGTTGGGAGAAAATGATTTAAATGAAACGGCTTATGATTTTCTTTTGAAAGAGGATTATCCCAGCTGGCTTTATTGCGTAAATATGGGAGCTACTACCGTGTGGGAACGGTGGAATTCCGTTATGCCGGACGGCAGCATGAGTTCTACAGGAATGAATTCTTTGAATCATTATTCTTACGGGTCCGTCATGGAGTTTTTGTATGCATATGCAGCAGGAATTCGCCCTCAGGAGCCGGGATTTACAAAGGCAGTTATTGCTCCTCACGGAGATGTTCGTGTGCCGAAATTATTCTGTACCTATGAATCGGCGGCCGGCCGTTATCGTGTGGATATGGAAATTTTAACCTCCGGAAATGTAAAAATTACGGTGGAGATTCCCTTTGGATGTACTGCTAAAGTGATTTTGCCAAGACTTTCTCAGCCTCAGCAGAAAATTTTCGAAAAGAAATACGGGAAGGGAATGGAACTTTCCACCGGGATTTATCATTTTGTATATGAACCGGAAATATCTTACATTCGACCCTTTAACGAGCACTCCACCCTGGCAAAACTTTCCAAAAGCCCGGAGGCAATGGATCTTTTAAAAGAAAAAGTGCCGGCAATTTTTGGAATCGCCGCTTCTGGAAATCCGGAATTTTACTACAACGAAATCGGAGAGTTTCGGTATATGGATTTTATTCCTAAGGATTCGAAGCAATATGAGGAAGTACTTGAAAAATTGCCGGAGGTGTCAATTCTTTGACGGCAGATATGTGATGAACGGTTAAACTAGATTTGATTGTTGGTTTGAAAGCGAGGAAATATATGATTAGCAACTGGAATAAGAACTGGAAATTCTGGGAGGAAGGCAACGCATTTGCTTTGGTCTGGAACGTACCGGAAGATGCAAAGGAAGTGAATTTGCCTCACGATGCTATGATGGAAAGGCCGGTAAATCCGGACAGTAAAAACGGAACCAATACTGGATTTAGGGATGGAGCCGTATATACTTATGTAAAGACTTTGGAGGTATCCAAGGAAGACCTTAAGAAGCAGTTGTTTTTATATTTTGAAGGGGTTTATATGAATGCCTTCGTATATGTGAATCAGCAGCTGGCCGGTAAAAATCCCAATGGATACACGGGATTTTATGTACCTCTTTCCCCTTATTTGAAAGAGGGGGAAAACGAAATCCGTGTTCAGGCAAGATGCGGTGCCATGGGAAACAGCCGTTGGTATTCCGGCGGAGGAATTTACCGGGATGTATGGCTTCTTGAAAAGGAAGATGTATATTTCATGCCTCAGGAAACCTTTGTTATAACCGAGGATGCTTCTGAGGATATGGCGGTCCTTCGGGGGGGATCCAAGGTGAAGAATGTATCTTCCCGGAAACAGCAGCTTTTACTTTCTTATGAGATAAAAGACCCCAAAGGACAGACGGTAAATGTAGGAAAAGAACGACTGGCTCTTTTTGGCGGCAGTGAGAAAAAAGTCGAACATCGGACAACCATGGAAAATCCTTTGCTTTGGGATGCCGAAAATCCTAATCGTTATACATTACAGATTACAGCAGAAATTGAAAGTGAAGAAAAGAATGCCCGAAATCAGGAAACTGTATTTCAGGAAGTGGATCGGGAAGAGCAGTGTTTTGGAATTCGATATATGACATTGGATGCAAAGCGGGGCCTTCGCATTAATGGAAAATCTGTAAAACTTAGAGGTGGGTGTATTCACCATGACAGCGGTGTCATTGGGGCAGCTACATTCGAGGAGGCGGAGTATCGAAGAGTTGCCATTTTAAAAGAAGCAGGATTTAATGCCATTCGTATGTCTCATCATCCAGCAGCAGATGCATTACTTCGTGCCTGTGATGCTTTGGGTATGTATGTAATGGATGAGACCTTTGATATGTGGAACCGCTACAAATCTGATTATGATTACAGCTTGTATTTTTCCGAATGGTGGGAAAAAGATGTGGAGTCCATGGTGAAAAAAGACCGGGTGCATCCTTCAGTGATTTTATATTCCATCGGAAATGAGATTCCGGAAATCGGTACGGACCAGGGTTCCGATACAGCATATGCATTAAGCCAGAAGGTTCATGAGTTAGACCCCGCCGGTTATACCCTGGCAGGTATTAACGGTGTCTTTGCAGCAGGAGACTGTATAGATCGAATTGTGGGAGACATTATGGCACAGGATGCCGCCAGCGGAAACCATGAGGCGCAGTCTGACACCGAAGTCGATGCTTCCGAAAAGAACGGAAATGTCAATGACTTCATGACTGTTATGGATACCCATATGGGGGATATTGTAACCCATCCTCTGGTTAGTGAAAAATTAGATTTTGCCTGTGGAGCTACAGATATTGCGGGATATAATTATATGACTGCACGGTATGCCTTGGATGCAAAAGAAAATCCGGACCGCATTATGGTAGGGTCCGAGACCTATCCTCCGGAAATTCCCCGGAACTGGAAAGAAGTAAATACCTATCCACAGGTTATCGGAGATTTTACCTGGACGGCATGGGATTATATTGGAGAGGCCGGTATTGGAATTCCCGGATATCATTTCGGAGAAGGCGGATTTACGGCACAGTTCCCGGCACAGCTGGCATATATCGGTGACATGGATATTACGGGATACAGACGTCCCGCTTCCTATTTCCGGGAGATTGTATTCGGACTTCGAAAGGATCCTTATATTACCGTTCAAGATCCGCATCATTACGGGGAGCATTTAATGAAGACTCCCTGGATGATCAGTGATTCTGTTTCCACCTGGAATTGGAAGGGCTGTGAAGAAAAGCCGGTGATTATTGAGGTATACGCTCCGGGAGATGAGGTGGAATTGATTGTGAACGGAACGTCTCTGGGCAAAAAAGATGCCGGTGAAAAAGCCGGGTATATTACCTGTTTTGAGACGACCTATACACCGGGAGAAGTGGAGGCTGTTTCCTATGAAAACGGAAAGGAAATCGGGCGAATGAAGCTTGCTTCTGCAGGTGAATATGCAAAACTTTCCCTGATTGATACGGTGACGGAAGAACATATGGAAAAGCGTTACAGAGAACTTTCCGGAAAGGATGCAGAGCTTATTTATGTTCCTTTTGCCTTAACGGATGAAAAGGGTCAGGTGGTAACGGATGCGGATGAGGAAGTTGCAGCAAAAGTAAGTGGAGCAGCGGAACTCTTAGGAATCGGTTCCGGAGATCCCCGAACGGACTACGATTATAAGTCCGGTAAGACCGCAACATGGAACGGACGGGGATTGGCCGTTTTAAGACGAATGGGAGAAGGAACAGTTTCTGTAGAACTTACTTCCGAATCCGGAAAAACCGTTCAATCGGAATTCAAATTGTGGTTCTAACAACATTTTGCCAAAACAGTCTATATGACAGATGAAAGATACAAACAGAGATGAAGGATATAAACGAGAAAGGAGCATAGGATGCACGTAGAAAAAATTAATCTTTACAAAGACAGAGAGGATGTAAGCTTAACCACCTACCTGATTAACGATAATCAGGAATTGGCGGTGCAGGGTAATCGACCGGCGGTATTGATTTGCCCCGGAGGCGGATATTTTTCCTGCTCCGAGCGGGAAGCAGAGCCCATTGCATTTCAGTTTATGGCCATGGGATATCATGCATTTATTCTTCGTTATTCTACCTATGGCGAGGGACAGGTGGGATATTTCCCGGATCTTTCCAAGCCTCTGGAGAAAAAGGAGCAGGTAAATCATCCTGCTCCTGTAAGGGAATTGGGAATGGCTATGAAGGAAATTAAAAGCCATGCGGATGCATGGAAGGTAGATGCAGAGAAAATTGCGGTTTGCGGTTTTTCTGCCGGCGCCCATAATGCTGCTATGTACAGTGTATATTATGATAAGCCTTTGGTTACGGATTATGTTGGTGCTACTGCCGAGGAACTTCGGCCTGCAGCAACCATTCTTGGCTATTGTTTAAGTGATTATGTCTTTATGAAAGAGGCTGCAGAAAAGGCTTCTCCCATGGATCAGATATTCTTTGCCGCCAGCAACATGGCGTTTCTTGGAAAGGATAATCCTACAGATGAGGAATTAAAGGCAGTTAGTCCGGCTATGCTGGTGGATAAAAATACGCCGCCAATGTATATTTGGGCAACGGCATCGGATAATTTGGTGCCGGTGCAGCATTCTCTTCGAATGGCGCATGCTTTGGCTGATCAGGGAATTCCATTTGAACTCCATGTGTTTGAGTCGGGAATGCATGGTCTTGCCTGTGCAACACAGTTGACAGCCCTGGCAACCAATCATTTGGATCAAGATGCGGCAAAATGGGTACCTCTTTGCGGGTCCTGGCTTATGAAGCGTTTTGCCATGGAAATGCCTGAGCCTATTGATTACAGTAAACTGGTGGAGCAGAGCGTGGTATAAAAATCCTGCGTTTTTATAAGAAATGAGGTTTATATGAAACATTTTTGTAACCCTTTGAATTTGGAATATACCTATCAGGTGTTTGAGAAAAATGGATCATACTTTGCAAACAGGGAGGCGGCTGACCCCTCCCTTGTTTTGTTTCAAGGAAAGTATTATTTGTTTCCGTCTATGACTTATGGATTTTTTGTCAGTGAGGATTTATTGCACTGGGAGAAAAAATATTTGCCGGAATCTCTTCCATTATATGATTATGCTCCTGACGTGCGGGTTATGGGGGAGTACCTGTATTTTTCCGCTTCCAAAAGAAATGAAAACTGTGATTTTTACCGGACGAAAGATCCGGAGAGCGGAACGTTTGAAAAGATTCCCGGTACCTTTCCTTTCTGGGATCCCAATTTATTTATGGATGATGACGGAAAAATTTATTTTTACTGGGGATGCTCTAACAGTACACCCATCTGGGGATGCGAACTGGATCCTTTAACCATGGAAAAAATCGGGGAACCCAAAGAATTAATCTTTGGTCATAAGGATGTATTGGGTTATGAACGAAAAGGTGAGGATCATGAGTTTGAATTGACAGAAGCGGCAATCGAAGAAGGTATGCAATTTATGGTGATTCATATGTTTCCGGAATATACGGATTACCATGATTTGCCGCCGGAGAAAGAAAAAATTCTTCGGGATTTTATGTCCAATGACGGTCCCTTTATAGAAGGAGCCTGGATGACCAAACATGAGGGGAAATATTATTTACAGTATGCATCTCCTGCCACAGAGGTAAATACTTATAGTGACGGAGTGTATATTTCTAATCATCCGTTGGGCCCCTTTACCCTTGCGAAAAACAATCCTTATTCTTATCACCCCGGAGGATTTATGCGGGGAGCAGGACATGGTTCCACACTGGAGGATAAAAAGGGTGCTTTCTGGCATATTGCTTCCATGGGAATTAATGTAAATCATGATATGGAACGGCGTGTGGGACTTTGGCCCGCAGGATTTGATAAAGACGGGGACTTATGGTGTGATCAGCGGTTTGGGGATTGGCCTGTTTCTTTAAATCATAAGCCCTGGCAGAATCCGGATTATATGCTGTTATCCTTTGGAAAGAAGGTAACGGCATCCTCCGGAGAAGGTTCGAATCTTTTAACCAATGAGGATTGTAAGAATGGTTGGCATACAGATGAAAAGCAGCCGACCCTGGTACTGGACTTGGAGAAGGAAATGTCGATTCACGGATGTCAGATTAACTTCTGGGATTTAAACAGACAGGTGGATAAGCCAAAGAATCCGACAAGACTGGAAGATCGTCATATTGTTACTTTCGGGGAATCAGCTGCGTTTAAAACCCGTTGGACTCTGGAGACTTCACTGGATGGGCAGGCTTGGAGCATGTGGGAAGACTGCTCTGATGTGTTGTTGGATTTGTCACATCCTTTTGTGGAAAGTGAAGAAGGAATCAAGGCCCGGTATCTGCGGATTCATGTATTGGAAGTTCCCTATGGGGATGTATGTATATCGGGAATTCGTGTGTTTGGACAGGCGGAGGGAAAAGCACCGGCACCGGTTCAGAATCTTAAGTTTGATAAAGTGAGTGACCTGGATATTCTGGTAAGCTGGAAAGAAGCAGAGGATACCATGGAAGGCGCGACTGAAAACACATCGGAAAACACATCGAAAAGAGCAACAGGATATGTAGTTAATTGGGGGTATGCATCGGATAAGCTGTACCATAGTTACATGGTTTATGGAAAGACCTCTCAGAAAATCGGAGCCGTAATTTCCGGACAGGATATGTATTTTCGGGTAGATGCTTTTAATGAATACGGCGTAACGGAGGGTAAGATTTTTCAATCTTAAAAAATGTCGGATTTATAGAAAGATATGACATAGTGCTTTGATATACCTCTTGTTAAAATAAAATCATCTAAGAGATGGGAAACGTTTGAATGAGGATTTGTTCAGGGGATGAACAGGAGGGTAAACGTTTTCTTTGTGGGAAAGTAAAGGAGAATTATTATGTCAAACACAAATCTCGGCGTAAAAGAAAAGTCGGAAGTTGGAATGGGGTTTAAGTTATTCCATGCTTCCTCCGTCAACGGCGGTGCCATGATTATTGCTGCGACCCTGGCAAGTTATTTATCTGTTTATATGACAGATACTTTGGGGATTCCGGCAGCAACGGCTTCTGTAATTATGTTTATTGCAACCTTGTGGGATGCCATTAACGATCCCATGATGGGAATCATTGCAGACCGTACTCATAGCCGGTGGGGACGTTATCGTCCGTATTTTATTTTTGCACCTATCCTGCTGACATTCTTCGGTACAATGGTTTGGGTTAATTGGGGATTTACTTCCACAATGGCCAAAGCGGTATACGTATTGATTATGTACATCGGTTATGGAATGACTGTTACCATGTATACCATGCCTCAGATGGCAATTTTGCCGGCAGCGGTTAAAAAGGATAAAGAGAGAAACGCCATTATTACCTTAGGTGCAGGTTTCTGTGCAGCAGCATTTACCATCGGAAGTTCCTTCACCGGACGGTTTACCTCCTTCTTTGAAGGCATTGGCTTCTCTAATGGATATGTACCTTATATGTTGATTTGCGGTGCTTTGGCATTTGTATCCTTCTGGGGATTGTTTATTAAGTCCAAAGGTCAGGAGAAGTACTTGACCAAGGTGGAAACCGGTAACCCCATTAAGGGTATCGGAATGGTCTTAAAGCATAAGGAAGTATGGCCCAATATTGTTGCCTGGGTAATGGCTTCCTTAGGATACGGCTTAATGTTCAGTTCCTCTGTGTACTATGTAATGTATTATCTGGCTCGCCCGGATCTCATTGAGACCTACATGCTGGTTGTTTCTATCGGTGCTTTGGTTTCCATGATTGTGGCTATGCCTATTGTTCTTAAGTTTACCGGCGGAAGCGGACAGAAGTCCTTGCTTATTTCCCAGGTTGCAACCATTGTATGCTACGTAATCTTATTCTTCTTCGGAAAGACCAATTTCGTATTCCTTTGCGTTATGACCTTTATTGCAACTACAGTAAGCTCCATGCAGAACGCATTGGTAAATGTTCTTGTGAATGATACCATCGATTTCATTCAGTTAAAGGAAGGTAAGTCTGCCAACGGTTTGATTTCCTCCATTAAGGGATTTGCTCAGAAGTGTGGTAATACCTTAACTTCCTCCGGAATCCTGGCAGTCCTGGCGATTTCCGGATATGTGGCAAATGCCGTTGGAGAGCAGCCCGACAGTGCAATGTTTGCAATTAACATGCTTCGTTTCGGTATTCCTTCCATTACAGGATTAGTTCTGATCCTCTGTGTAGTATTCGGACCTATTAATAAGTATCGTGGTCAGATTCAGGAAATGAAAGAGAAGATGCAGGCAGCTGATGAAGCCGCTCAGGAAGCATAACTCATGATTTTCGGGAGTACATTCGCTTCTTTGGCGAGTGTACTCCTTTTTTTTGAGGATTGACCCAAGGGAAAGGAACAAAAATATGGTTGATTTAAAAGCAAGTCCGTTTTTCTTAGATGAACAGCAGATTGAAAAGGTAGAAAATATTCTGAACTCTCTTTCGACGGAGGATAAAATCGGTCAGGTATTTTGCCCCATTAGCGGAGAGACAGAAGAGAAGGGCATTGAAAAATTTATAGAGGAATTTCATCCCGGCGGAGTACTGTATCGTCCCATGGATTCAAAATTGATCCAAAGTGCACACCGTAATATGCAGAAGTATTCCAAGATTCCTATGCTTCTTGCGGCCAATCTGGAATCCGGCGGTAACGGTATTGCAGCAGACGGTACTTATTTTTCCAGACCCATGGGCGTTGCCGCTACGGACAATGAGGAAAATGCTTATCGCCTGGGAAAAATTGCAGGACGGGAAGCAAAGGCCGTAGGATGTAACTGGTCTTTTGCACCCATTTGCGATTTGGACAAGAATCCTTTGAATCCCATTATGAATGTACGAACCTTCGGAACTGATAGGCAGCGCGTGATTTCTATGGTAAAGCAGCAGCTTCGGGGACTTTCGGAAGAAGGTATTGCATCTGCACCGAAGCATTTTCCGGGAGACGGAGTGGATTTTCGGGATCAGCATCTGGTGGCTTCCGTTAATAGTTTGTCTGTGGAAGAATACGATGACACCTATGGAAAAATCTGGAAGGAAGTTATTTCCACCGGTGTACTGTCGGTGATGGTGGGACATATTTTACAGCCGGCTTATTCAAAGTTTTTAAATCCCAATTTGAAAGATGAAGAGATTTTACCTGCCACCTTATCTACAGAGATTCTGAACGGATTGCTGCGGGGACGACTTGGTTTTAACGGAGTTATTGTAACGGATGCAACTCCTATGATCGGATTTAATACTTATATGCCCAGGGAGAAGGCTATTGCGGCATCTCTTGGGGCAGGTTGCGACATGATTTTATTTAACAAGGATATTCGAGAGGATTATGAGGCAGTTCGGACTGCTTTAAAGGAAGGAAGCCTTTCGGAAGAGCGGTTGAATGAGGCAGTCCTTCGGATTCTTGCTATGAAAATGTCCATGGGATTGTTTGAAAAACAGGAAAAAGGAACTCTGGTTCCGGGAGAGGATGTCCTTTCTGTTATTTCATGTAAGGAGCATAAGGACTGGACCAGGGAGTGTGCAGATCATGCGGTTACTTTGGTAAAGGATACACAGAAACTTTTGCCCATATCACCGGAGAAGTATAAGCGGGTTCGTTTGTACTTCTTGGAGGATCGGAATTCCGGTGGTTTTAAAGACGGCGACAGTAATATTCGGTTGATGAAAGATTTGCTGGAGAAGGAAGGTTTTTCTGTCAGTGTTTTTGACTATGGAAAGCCGGACTTTCATGAGATGTTTGAAGGCGGCGTAGCAGATGCAAAAGGAAAATTTGACCTGGCTATTTATGTGGCCTGCATTGACACTGCCAGTAATCAAAGTGTGCGTCGGATTGACTGGGTACACTTAATGGCAGCGGATGCCCCCTGGTTTGTATGTGACATTCCAACGCTGTTTATTTCTCTGGCCAACCCTTACCATCTGATTGATGTGCCCATGGTAAAGACCTTTATTAATGCTTACACCCCCAATAATGAAGTGATGGAAAGTGTAGTGGACAAAATTATGGGGCGGTCCGAATTTAAGGGACAAAGCCCCGTGGATCCCTTCTGTAATATCTGGGGGGCAAGTTTTTAAATAAAGAGATTCTTCGGTTGAAAATTTTTAAAAAAGATCTTCCGAATCCTCGGTCTGGAAGGGATGGAATTCTCCGGCTCCCGTATGGTGTTTGCGGTAGTCCAGGGGAGAGGTGTGGTAGGTGTTTCGAAACACTCTGGAAAAATGATCCGCAGAATTATATCCTACCCGATCGGCGATTTCCGCCACCTTCATATTGGTGTTTAAAAGCAGGTGCTCTGCATCCCGTAGTTTTAAGCGCTTTAAAAGT
>Ga0181612_142940_pt1 | contig 12332 bp, 2 predicted proteins | sample HoacroProtozoa21_FD_119630 | JGI IMG/M metagenome (GOLD analysis project Ga0181612, IMG submission 119630) | Hoatzin crop microbial communities from Cojedes, Venezuel. Combined Assembly of Gp0051906, Gp0051904, Gp0051908 | reverse complement strand
GAATGTTTTCAGTGTTATGATGATTTAATTGTTAATTATCATGTAATTTTTCCATGGCTGGAAAATTAAAAATGCCACAAACTTATTAGTTTTCCAGTTACTCTAAACCAACTGTCAAATGCACTAGTCATTTGCTTATAATTTTCAGGGATATGTTTCAAAAATTAAGACAGACATCAAAGATGACAGAACCTTCCCCTTCCCAAAAATCTGGAAATTTATTCCCCCAACTCCACTGGACTGCGTCTGGCTCTGCCTGAGAGTCTTAAGAGCCTTCTCTAAAACATCAGGCTTCTTGACTCCCCTCCTCACTAGCCCTCTCCTACAGCTTCCTTCTACCAAGCGGTATGAGGTAGGGTGAAGTGCCTCTGTCTCCCATTCCCTGTTGGCAGTTCAGTGGGGAACACTACACGAAGGACAATGACGGCAAACTATGTGAAAGTACTCGATTCTCTCCTTTTATGTACAAGCTATGCTCAGAGTAATGGAGAAGAGCAAGGAAAGACTCCTTTCCCATTTTAATAGAATATAAAATGAGGCAGTAATAAAATAACAGTTCGAAGTGAGGGTTTACAGAAGAAGTCGTAGCCCATGTATCATCCCTTTGTGGTTGCTCTCAGCGTGCCCATGATGCACTCTGTGCTGTAAGTGATAAATGGCCTAAAACTGACCCCTCCCAGGAGTCGCTGCAATAGCACCTCCAAATGCCACTGTAAGAAAATGCTGTCTGCTTAATTTCTCCTCCCAACTGCTGCATGTCATTTTTGAGTAAGATAATTATTCTTCTTTACAGGAGCCACATCGAGTGCTAAGCAATTTTGCTATAAACCAGGTAACAGAAGAGAATGAACTTCACGGTCAACTGTTTCAAGCTACAGCTCCCCAAAGGAGGTAAATACTTTACTACGTAACTTTAGAAAACACCAAAGCTATATATAAAGTTTCATTAGTAGGACCTAGAGGTTCCCAATTCAATGGTCCTCAACTTTTTTTGGAGGTATGTCTCGCACCCTCCCCCTTTTTGTGACTGCTGTCTAGATCACAGCTTCCTCTGTACTGCATCGCTTCAGTGGTTTGACTCCGGCTACTTTCGTCTCTGGTCTACTGTGCCCTAGTCTGAGGCTGTCACAGCTCTCCGACCGTTCCTCAGCATCCCTGCCACCGTCTCCTTAAACTGTTGCAACTCTTGCCTCTTGTTTCTTTGCCTCCAGAAAGCTTATTGTCAGGGATATTATTTCAAATGTGGGCTCACATCATGATAGTCAGATATCCCAAAATCAATGGCACTCTCGTTTGAACCTCTTTCTCACAAAGGTTTCCTTACTCGGGAAGTTTGGCAACACTTTCACAGTTCTAGTACAAGTTGGGCAAGATCAGGATTTTTGGACTGCTTTGTTTAACAGAGTTCCAGCCAGACCTTGTTGTACAAAGAAAACAAGTTTGTCACATTTTGCAGGTAATGGTGAGTTATGAACGAGTAAGATATTTTTAAAGTTTTGTTAAAAAAATAGTTAGATATTGTTAGCCCAGGTTTTCTGAAGTATTTAGCCCTTTGCTATCTCCACACCACATCACGTCCTAGATCATTCTGTGAGTTACTGTCCTTACTTTAAGGTGAGAAGCTGGTTCTCTCTACCCCACTATATGGCTTTTGTTCAATGGAGAAGGCTGCGAAACTTCATGATCCTGAATACTAATTCCATTTGGATGTCAGGCAGAAATACTGCAGAAGAAAGGCACAAGGCCTTGATACTACGAGCAGGTCACGTTCCTGGGGTAGACTTTACCTATGAATGTCTGAAGATCAGAGTAGAAGTTTATAGATACTCCTTTTCTTAGACCAGAGTTTATCAGAATAGTCAGTATACAATAATTAGCATCTCCCCCCTTTCAAATTTACACTTAGGTTGAAGAAGTGCTTTAAAGAAAACATTTGTATGCGTAATGTCAGAACCACCTGCTCAGTGGAAGGGAATAGAAAATAAAAAATATTGAGATGTTGAGCCTTAAACACATCATTATTTCTTGTCGTGTGCTTTCATGTCTCAAGTTTTGTTTTCTAAGATACCCATAGGCTTTAACCTCTTTGTGTAATACACTACTGCTTTCTTCTGCTTTCAGTTTTTTTCTATCGATTTGGGAGAGAAGCAAGTTTTAATGATATTTTTTTTTGCCCTAAAGACAATCTTTTTTTTCCCTATCTTCAATTCAACATTCTCAAGATCCAGACTCTGTCTTTAATATGATTTCCTTTATATTTACTTCTTTGCTCATATCATGTGGAAATTAAGATTTCTTAATTAATTCCTAATTTCCTCTTCATTCATCAACCCACAGGAATTAAAAAAAAAAAAAGAATCTTTTTCTCACCCTTTATAAAATAGCCTTTAGAAACAGATTCCTTCATGTCTTTGAAAAAAAGTATTTGCCAGTACCCATCTAATGAACTCTTGCCATTTACGGTTACAGTGTAAACATTAGAAAAGCCTCACTGATCACATACATTATGAAATAAATATCAACAGTCTCCATGTATGCTGAAAAATACCAAAGGCAGACTTGACTTGCGGATGCGATTAAACCCACCATACATTACTTTCAGCAGATCTGATTCTTTCTGATGAACAGGAGAAAAAAAATTGAGGGAGACTGAGAAGGTAGAACACCGCCCAACAGAAAAAACCACTCTCATTTGGGCACAGCCCTAGTAATTGTAACAGCATTATCAAACCAGATAATGCTTCTTTAATGCTTATTTTTCCTTCTTTGGTTTTCTTCTTTTCCCCTCCTTTGTTTGAGGGGAGGGCTCCCTATGTTTCTCAACCTTCCCCTTTGCTTTCCTACTCACACTTTCAACAGTGAGCATGTCTTTCAGCTGTGTCACAAAAGCACAGGTATATCAGAAAGTCATTTCATTCACATCATGGAGGGCAAAGTTCAGAGAAAAAGAGAAATTGCTGGTAATATTACACAGATCACAGCTACCTCATCAAATTTTTAAATGCCTAAGTGAATTAGGTAAACACGTTTAACTTTCAAATGAAAGCTGGCTGTTATAAAACACTAAAGTTTTCAAACTAAGGCAAAGTAACCTCTCTAGCTGCAAATGCGTAATACTAAACACAGACCTGCAGAAGTATTAGCAAGACGAGGATCAACGCTCTCAGTTGATTGTGGAAGCAGAAAACAGAACACAGTGACACCAGAATTACTGTCACTGATTAGGGATGAACTTCTATAACCTACTGAACCTATGTTCTTGCTTTGTCATTTATGCATGCTAAGATTATTGCTATTCTGCTTTAAAAGAAATGCTAACAAAGAACTTAAAATTCTTGAATACCTGTAATTTTCTAGATATAACCTATAACATTACAAAAGAACTAATGTGCGGGCTGAATAGGTAGAAGAGAAAAAATAAAATAAATTGGTCTAGCAACATTTAAATGATGGCAAATGTAAGTTTAATATAAAACCATATTAGAACAATTGAGAATCATGAGAGGCTGATTTATTATTTATATAGCACACTAAAAGTTATCTGTAAAGGAAATTGTGTAATATGCAGTAAATTAGACAAAGCTGCACTATAAATTGGGATTAAATCTTAAACTGGTTTTAATATTTAATATGCTATCATGACTCACATTTTCAATAACGGTTGTTCAAAGTTCAAGAAGAAGCTTGAAAGCAGACAGAGGAGGATGAGTTGAAAAAGCTCACCTCCTGATGATACAAATTAAATAAGATGATCTCTTAATTGCCAAAACCAGACAAAACTAGCACTAGTCCTCTGTTGAGGACCTGGTCCAAAACTCACCAAAGAGACTGGAAAAACTCCCACTAAACTCAGTAGAGTTGAGATCACAATAACTGCAAGTTGCATAACTATTAGGGCTAGATAAATTATATTACACAGGAATAAAAAAATTACAAATTCATTCAGTTTATTTTTAATGATAGTCCCAGTGGAACACTGGCAAAATTCATCCTTTGGTGGAAGGAAAAATGGCACATTAAAAAGAAATACTTATCCCAGAGGAGCATTCTGAACTATGTTGCTTGACTTGGACAAAGTCGGACCTGAAGTTCAAGTGCCTATTTGGACTTCAAACTTTGCATGTAAGTAGGCAATATCTGGGCATGAAATGACATGATTATATTTTTTTTGTATGTGTGCAGGGTGCAAGAAGATGGACTCTTGTATATACTAGAATGCATTTCACAAGTTAAAACTAGTTTATTTGTGGAGTTACACGTATGGAACACTGACATGGCTTAGTCCTGCCTCAGACATTTATTGTTTGCACTACTGTGAAAAAACAATTGTCGAACTTCTGGTCTATGGCCTTAACACACTGTGCAAAGAAAATAAATCAAAGTCCTTGACCAAAAAGGTTTATAATTGAAGATGTCGAACAACAGACAAACAAAATCAGGGACAGTTCAAGGAAATCATGACACAGCTTTGGTCAGCAATTTAGTCAGTGGTCTCAGCACACTGGCAGCCTAACTCCCATCAGGAGAGCTTTAAAGAAGAAAATGTTTTTGTTTCCTTGAGGGCTACAGAGACTGTCAAGAGCAACATGGAAAAGGCACCACAATACCGCAGGTAGTCTATGGGGGTGGTTGTCAGGCTGGGGAGAGGTCAAGCTGCTACTGCTTCCTAGAAAATGACAGGGAAGGTGGGATATGGCTTTACAGAGAGAAAATGATTAATATTTGATTCAGTGGAGTAGGAGGAGGCAATCACATAATCTAGGGCATGATTTCAGCAGCAGTAGTCTGAATGCAAATGAGTGGGTGACATAAATATTTGTCAATATCAGTGAAAAGGATGTTGCACTAATAATCAAGAAGTGAAATGATATCTTATCTGCACAACTAAGAAAAGTCATATTGTAGGGATGCTTTATTTAAAGAACTTGCAAAATATAAATATACTTATATTGCATGTAAGAATAAAGGAAAGGCAGGGTAAAAATACCACGTACTCCAACTCTTCTCTAACATATTAAAATGTCAGATGTCTAAATGTATCTGCAGACCAATATGCTGAATCACAATTTGACCAGCCTGGCTGTCAGTAGTATAGTCGGATGGTTCCACTTTAAACCAGTTCTGTACTCCTTTTTGTCCAGACAAGCCCTTGGAAGTTTTGTTTGAGTGATTGGGCCACAGTTCAACTCCTCTGCACTGCTCTGCTTGATGCACTGTCCCTCCCCTAAAAACCATAAGAACTGTGAGCGGAGTAGGTTTAAATACAGAAGTTGTTATTTGCAGCTTAGAGTCCACTAATCTTTTTAAGGTTAAGGTGTTCTGCACAGGAAATCGTATTTACTAGTCTGGAATGGTTTGAGCTGCTTAAAATCCCTAATTGTCATTTTGATGAATGTAAAATAGGCATACAGCAGATAAATTTGGTCCACAGTGAATTGGCATTACAAATGATAGTACTTTCTAGCATTGCCACTGTAAGAAATGTTGATTTTAGTTAACACTTTACTTTAAAAGACCTTGTTTTGCACATGACACATTAGAAAAGGTCTCCTTATCTGCATGAACTTTAGACTGCTGTGCTAAGCACTGTGGCTAGAGTTTTCTTTTAAGCGCAAAGGAGAGCCTCTGTTAACAACTCTCATGGGACAGTGTCGTTTTTTCCACAGTCACCTGGTTCTAGGACACAGTTGCTGTATTAAAAGGTATTTCTATCACACAAGACAGCTGCCTCTTTGAGTCAATTCAGCTCCTATTTCTGCATTGCCTCTAAAACTAAGGTGTGTCCATGGCTAGTTATGATTCTAGGCAAAGGAGAAACAAAGCAGAAATGATAATATATTAATGGAACATGCAGTTACTTATCTGTCTTCTGTCAAGATCAGTTAATTTAGCATACTGAGTGTATGCTATTAGTGCAATATCTGGGCCTAAATAAACAATGAGAAATAATATGTTATCAAGAAAGACACACATATACATATATATATATAAAACCTCAATTCATATATTTTGGAAACCAGCAGGATTTTTTTTTTTCCTCTGACTTCAGGAAGAGGTTTAGACATTCTGCTAAATAAATTTTTCTCACTTATGACAGCCACTCTCATTAAAACTCCACAACAATATAGCAGCTAGATTGTATCTTTGAATAAGTCACATCCCAGCTTTTGTTTACTTCCATCCTTGTTACAAATATCTGAAATTTAGCAACAGTGTTTGGGAGTCGGTCTCCTGTAAATGCATGGCCTGAGTGGACTTCTTTTTATTACCTAGCAAAACTGGTAAAATATATGAGGATGTCTTTAATTCCCAAAGCCGTCTAGTGACTTTATCTGTTATTGAAAGAAAAGAAACAAATTCTTGGTTCTTAAGGGAAAAGCAGATTAGGAAGTAAAAGTTTCCATGAAAAGTACACCTTTTTCTTTTTACCTTATTAGAATCTATGTTTATCAGATACTATTTATGTATATATTCCCAAACAATATTGTAACTAAAGGTTTATTGATTTCAGGAAATCAGAACAGGCTATACTGCAGACTATGAAAAAACCTGCTGTATTTCTTTTACCTAAAGACATCTGATCTTCAAAAGGTAAAGGCCTATAAATTAAAATTCCAGACATTTTCTGCACCTGCTGACTCTAGACTCAGTCCCAGGATATCAACTAATTTGAACCATACCTAACAGCATGAACTTGACAGTAATGGGCATGAGACCCACTCGTCACTTACACAGCTCCCTCCATAATTAACCATTTTAAAGGCTGTTCCTGCACACTACGATTCCTATGGAGCATGTCTGCAGGTACACAGGGCAACTGGACCAGGCTTGTCAAGCTCCACTGACTTCAACATTTGGCTAGATGCACCACACAGGGTGGAAATCGAGATGTAGCTCCACCTCTACCAGCCTATGTTTGATGCACAAAAGTAATCACATAGCCTCTCCTATGGGAGAAGAAACTCTGGGAGTGCTTCTGTGTGTGTTTGTTCCTCAGGCCAACATCCATAAATACTCTCACTACAGATCAAAGATGATAGGATAGACATATAGTCCATTAAATTATTTTCAGGTGTGTATCTCTATGTATTATTATTATTGCTCTATTTACAAAATATAGCTCAGATAAAGGGAAGCCAGCTTCCTTATGGGAGAACACACTCTGAAACATTTTTCTGGTGCTGATTATAAATACTGAAGTCAATTTATTTTAAAAGAATTCTTAGCAAGAACAGATCCAATCTTTATCATGATATGAAAACACATTATGATTTCCAGCCTGGTATTACTTTTATGAGTTCCATTCTTTCTTCATAGGAACTTGAATAAAAACTGTTCTGGCCAGACCTTGCTATTTTATTTCTTTTATTGTAACCATTAAATCAGCTTTCATTTCATTACTCTAATTGTGCCTGGGAGCAGCAACTGCCACCTTAAGGCACATAACCTAATTTAAAATGCTCACAGCTCATTCCACCTTAAAATATATTGCAGTACTTAAGATCAGCACAGCAGGTCAAGCTATACAACAGCACTGTTGTGATCAGAGGACTTTTTGGCAGTTAAATCAGGAGAAAGACTGAGGCAATGTAAAAAAAGTAACATTTCTCTTGCTTAAAAGATACATAGCAGTTGACATAACCATTTTTTATTTGTACCTTAGGTGTCTCCAGAGCATTCTTATTTAGGTAGAGATTTCTCACATAAGGAACATTTCTCGGCACAGTGCACAAATATCTAATTCACTAGGATGATTTTTACCATGGGGATTATACATGTAAAGAGCCACCTTGCTGGGCTGTGAGGGAAAAATCCATAATGATGATATATATGTCTGTTTGTGCTACTTCTGTGGGCCCCTTCTCCCATTGTTTTCAACTATCTCTCAATCTTTATCTATTCTAAGCCTCCCTTTAAATCGCATATTACCTCCATTTTACTGATGGGGAATTGAGAGACACAAAAATTAAGCAACTACCTAACATAACATAGGGGAGCAAAGAAAGAGCTGGGAATTAAATTTAGGTCTCCTGATTCCCAGGTGAGTGTTCCATATGAAAGGTGCTGTTGTACCTACTCCTTTTTTCCTGTCTCATTGTATAGTTAACAGACTTGCCTGCATTTCTACATCCCCTACAGCACTGTTTCTAAAAGCTTTTCTTCTGGCTAAATGATTCCAGCTACTGTAAACAAGACCATAAGCTAAAAACTCTGCTTGAAAAGACTAGGGGCAGATCTTCATTAGCAAAACATGCAATTACAAACCTAAGCCTTGTTGTAACATTGAATAAAGGGGCAAACCAACAATTACAGTCTTTATCATCTATGAAGAGACTGGAAGCACATCCTACCTACCTCACATTTGCTAACTGAAATCCTTGCCTACAAGGCTTTGTAACCCAGTGTACAGTCCCTATCAGACCAAAGATAAGGAAGCCAGGGATGCCAAAAAAGAGACAAATCCAGAAGGAAAACCAGGATTTCTATGATACGCAAGGTCTAAGGGAATTCAGTACAAACAACTGATAAATATTGGCTACCTGATTGTATGCCTTGGAAGTAAGAGTGGGATATTTTCCTTTGTCTTGCAGTAAATCGGCTCTGTAGGAAATAACTCACCACCATTCCTTGAAAGGCACCAGCTGAGAAGCTGCTCATTTCACTAGCTAAACAGATACCAGTTGCGTCTCTAAGCCAGAGACAGTGGCAAAGGACCAAGCAGTCATTGGACTGGACCTATGCAATGATTGGATCCATTCCACTTCTGCTGCTGTTTTGGATATGAGCGAGCAAGAGATGCATTGGTGTATCTGGACCAAAAAATACAATAATCCTACTCTGGACATGTGCTACAGTGTGACATCTGTGTAAGTACTTGCATAAATGTATACACATACATGTTTTTAGATACGCATACAACCCACCCATCTATAAGGAAAAGTACTCAAATTTCTGTTCAGATATGTGTTCAAAAAAGGCAAAATATCAATTTCAAAATTTCTTCAAACTTTCTATTCACAGACATTTTTAAACAACTTTTTCTCGTCAAATAAATCAGCATATTTTAAAAATTCTTCAGTTGAAGTGTCATTGATTAAATACTCCAGGCTCGGGAACTTCACTATGTGATAAGAACAACTTAGCTCTTAGCTTAGGCATTCAAAAATGACAGTTTTCAGCAAACCCTGATGCTGTTTTCATAATGTAAATCAGATGATTGAGTGGCATATGGTTATCCTGTTGTTATGACATAGTGTGTGTGTGTATCTTTTCTCTGCATCAATAAAATTAGAACTTGAAAAAGGCACTCACTTAAATTGGAACTTGAAAAAAGCACTAATTTAAACACATCATACATATAATATGCAGGCTTATATGCATATGCATAAGCTTGATACATATTACATCTGACATAACTTTAACCTGCTTCAGAGGTAAAGAGGAAATAGGTCACTGGAGACCCAGGGTTATTCCATCAGACAAGCTGTTAAATGCTTCCAGCACGAGGTCATGGGCTTGACATTATATTCAGTGCAGAAGTAGGCTACCTTTCAGAATATGGCATACATTTATTTGAATTCCTGATTGTTAGGGGGCTGATTCTCAAGTGTTTTTAGACTTTGAATTGTTATACACAATAGTGCCAAACATTGTGAAAATACTTTCTCTAAAGTTTCGGTGGTTTCCCTCAAATATTATTGATCCCAACTTCACATCCCTTGATGAATATTTAATTATCTTTACAAAGTACAACAGCCCAGGCAATGGAGACACTAACCTGTTGCCACCATGGCTACTTCAAGGGCAGAGGTTCAAAAAGCTGCCATATCCACATGACTGCTGTAATCTTCCTATCCAGCAGTGAGACATGGGCATCTTCTCCCTCCTATTTGACTGTCTCTTCTCTGTGCTCAATATGTGCAATGAAAGGAATCTTCAGCAATAAAACCAGTGGATCATTCATTTTTAGTATCTTCCCTAGATCTTTTCTCTGAGCAGCTCTGGAGCAGAACACAAGCATCTAATCCATGAGGATTACTTTTTACCATAGAGATTATATATAGTAAAATGTGTCACGTCAAACCTTTGTGATGCCCTGGTGGGATCAGAGTGTGGGGGAGAATGAGTATTTTGAGAGTGCTGTTGGATGTAAGTGAAAAATACGTTTACTTGTAAACGCAAACGAACCTGTAAGCATCAAGGTTTTTCGCCTATATTCAGGCAGAACCTGCAATCATCTCAGGACCTGGCTGATGGTTTCTGTGATGAAGTAACTTTTTTGTGCATATTGGCAGCTTGCTTCTAAACTAAACTTTGTAACCCAAGTCTCTAGCACGTTTAGAATTGCAGATGTGTGTTCCGAGAATTTGCAGTGTTTGCCAGAAAGACACTATATGATATTAGCACTGTTGGTTCTGAATTTTAAACCCAAATCTGATGTTCTATGACTCACAGCCTCAGGAAAGAATTAGATGAATAGCTCATAAGGGGAGAGACACTGCCTGAATATCTCTATAGAGGAGATATGCTGAATAATAACCATTATCTCCATACTGCAAGCTACCATTCTATTTAGGATATGGTATGCTGCTATACAAGCAGAGAGTGCCACACAGACGGTCGCATCTGAATTACCTTTAATATACCTAGAGTACCAGAAATCATTGAAACTGCGGGAGCACAGACCTCACTGATGGCTTGTTCTTTCAGTTCATGCCCAGGATGCCTCACTGACACCCTCAGACAGTCCATTCTGAAATCCATGCTGTCACAGCAACTCCCTAGCTGCCAGATAAAAGCTAGCCCAGGTATCTCTGCTTGTGATGTAATCACTCCTCGCATTGCAGCATGGGCATAATACGAAAACAGGTACGATACAATGAACCAGTATTTGTAATATAGAGGATATTTGCAACACTGTCTGAAGCCAGTCAGCCTTTAATTTAGATACAGGATGTTCAATTTACATGTACTTCTTTCTTGTAGCAAAAGTCCCTCACATTATCTAAAATCAATAGATACAATGTGAATCTGGCACCAGGTAGAACTGGGAGGAATTTCTGTAAATAAAAATATTTAACACATACGGTTTTTAAAAGTCTAGATCATCTCATAGACTATGGTTGTTACTAAACTTAGAGTGACCTTATTTTCAGGGTTTCCAGATTCCATCATGGGGTAGGATTTGCATTCAGTATTCCTCTCGCTTCTAGGGATCAGAAGCATGATAGCTGGCTTCAAGAACTTTAAGTAAACTGTCTCCAAAGAATTATAACACAGAAGCGAACAACAGCTTGTGGCGTTGTAAGCCTTGTGGTCCCATGCAAGTCAATCTGCTCTAAGCATCACCATTATAATTCTTTGTGAAAGACTCAATAAATATTTGTATAAGCTGATTATAAATCACAAACCTTTTAATGACTTACAAGAGGACACTGCTTTGCATGGAGAGGAGATGCACTTTCATTTGGCTGTCTTTACTACCTAACTAGCCTCACATCTGGAACACCACAATTTATGACACTTTCTTAGCCATAATCATGTGAAAAAAACACGGAAACAGTTCAATTCATTCTGCATTTCTAGAAGATGCCCACACAAAACAGTTAAATAGTAGCTGGGTTCCTCCTCTCTGACTTATCATGTATTTTCTGTTTCTTTTTTGCAGTGAGAGACCTCATGACTTTATTCTCAAGTGTCCTGAAATTTGGCAGTAGGACCTAATGGAGAATATCAATAGGCAAAAACACATTGTTTGCTATATTTAACACAATAGCACCTAAAATTCCTACCAGAAATCGAAGCCCCACTGTACCCCAGTGCTGTAAAAATACTCAGTGTAAGTTAGTCACTCTTGTTCTGGAGAACTGTATGTTCAATAGTCTGAAAGAACAGACAGAGCTTGGAGGGGAAACAATAGGTTAATCTGTGGTTTGTAGCCTTTTTGGGATGGAGGGGTGTTTCAGTGTCTGCTTACCTCTTTCTTCCTCCCTCACATTGCTTTATCCCATAGTCTTATTGCATTCACAGTAAGCCTCTGACTCAATCTTTGTGCATAAGAGAAGGTCATAGGGGTCTGTTATAGACGTCCCAACCAGGATGAAGAGGTAGATGAAGTTTTCTACAAGAGTCTGGCAGAAGTCTCACAATCACTAGCCCTTGTTCTCATGGAGGACTTTAACTTACCAGACATCTGCTGGAAATACAACACAGCAGAGAGGAAACAGTCCAGGAGGTTCCTGGAGTGTGTGGAAGATAACTTCCTGATGCAGCTGTTAAGTGAGCCTACGAGTGCCTCCCTTGACCTGCTGTTTACTAAGAGAGAAGAACTG
>Ga0181612_109205_pt1 | contig 12332 bp, 4 predicted proteins | sample HoacroProtozoa21_FD_119630 | JGI IMG/M metagenome (GOLD analysis project Ga0181612, IMG submission 119630) | Hoatzin crop microbial communities from Cojedes, Venezuel. Combined Assembly of Gp0051906, Gp0051904, Gp0051908 | reverse complement strand
TTCTTCCAAGTTAACATCAGAGACACCAATTTGTCATATATCTCATTGATGCCATAGCAGCCAGCTGCTAAAAGGTGTTCTGCAGATTTAAGGGTAAAGTTAAATAGTCTTGCTTTCAGTGAATACTTTGTGCAGATCTCTGTTTGCAGTGTTTCATTTTGCTGTGATATTTCTGATTTCTCTTTTATAAATAGATCATTGTACTTCAGAAACATTGCATTCAATTTTATTCTTTCGTTTTTATTCAGTGATTCTCCATCTAAATATTAAAGAGTTCACAATGCAGGCAGGGGGGAAAAAAAACCGTAACAACCCAGTCTTATAAGCCTTACAGAAGGCTAATGGAAATGTAGAGAAAGTGAACGCAACTTAGATATGTGTTCAGCATTTATTTCTGTTAGTTTTCTGTGTGAAAAACAAAGAAATACAACTAGATTAAATCAACTGAAAAACATGTATTATGCTATGCATTAGCTATGTAAAGAGAGATAGTGATCTGTTTTAGCCTCTGATAAAGGATTACTTCACTTCCAAACCATTTTTTCACTTCCAGAGTGGCAAAGCTGAACCTTCATTGGATATTCTGTTGGTGTACTTCTGTACTGAATGTCACATACATCTTTACTATGACAGACACAAACTCATTTGAAATCAAAAGAACTAACGTTTCCTGCAACTTTGCTTGAAAATAGATGGGGCCAAAATAGAGTTTTGTCACCGCCCCTTCCAACCTATTGAGCTAATACAGACCTACTAATAGAGCCTTTTGTGTCACTGTCCAGTGTTAGACTGATATGTGTGTACCATAATTACAGAAAAAAATGTTACTTTAATTATTTATTGTTTTTACTCATGAATGCATTATTCTTTCTTGTGCCCTTGAACTTTTTTCTCTTCCTTGTTTATGGAATCTGAAGTGTATGATATGAAGTCTGCAAAGGAAATATTAGTAGACTGACCTTATATTAAGTGGGAATATAGTAATGTATTTTATATAATGAGTATGCATTTCTTCCTAGGATCAGCAATGATCTATTGTTGTGGGAACCTACAGCTCCATCTCCTGTAGAAACGTTTGAAAACCTTTCTTATGGTGTTGGACTATCTGTGGCCAGCCAGCTCATCAACACTTTCAGTAAAGACAGCTTTAGTCAATTTAAATCTGCAGTTCATTATGGTAATACACTTAATAAATCATCTAGAACTACAGTGATTTAAAAGCATAATTGGCTGAAGTGATTAAGCCGATAGTGGAAAGAATTTGCAAACTTGTAAGAATGGATTTACTTAAACCAAGAAGAAAAACCATAGATTACTGTTTAATTAAGTTAAATAGGTGTGAAACTTAATTGCATTACTGATGGAAAAACAATGAATTATTTGCATAACGTGTACTAGTTAGAGAGTTTTTCCTTTTATCTATTAGATGATGAGAGTGGATCTGAGGAAGAAACACTGCAGTATTATTCCACCGTTGATCCAAACTATCGTTCGCGCAGAAGGAAAAAGCTTGACTTTCAGAATAAGAACTCGCAAAGCTTTTTGTCTGTTGTGCTAAATGTCACACATGGATTAGTGTCAATATTCACAGATGTAAAGGTGAGATGCTGGGGCTGGAAAATTTGTTCTGTTGTTTTGACCATGGGATCCCCTTCATGCTATATGTGCTGTTTTTAGAAGGAGCAAGTATTTTTAACAGTAATTCTGTAATCTTCATAGTATTGTACTGTAACTAGACAATAATGCAAATCAGTATTTTAGCAATTCTGTTTACTTTCCTTTCATGAGAATAACTAAATGCAAGGAGGAAAATACGTATTGGTAGCAAGTGTTATGTTAATTTAGACTGTCTAACTGCAGCAAACTCAGCGAGCAATCATTTTATCAGTTCTATTCTTCCTTCAGCAGGATGACGGAAATACACTGGACGGAAAATACGGTGAATTCTGGTTTGAGTTCAACAGTGGTTCACTTTTCAGCGTGACAAAATATGAAGGCTTTGAGGACAGACACTATGTTTGTCTCCATTCTGGCAGCCTCAATTTATATCATCAAGGTAGGGATGGGATTGAGGTGGCTTTGGGACTACATTTGACATAAGATTGGAGTTTTATAAGAGAAATGCTATCGCTTTTTTTTTTCCCTCTCCTCTGATAGTGTATCATTTGGCACAATAGGTTTAGTTCGTGGCTAATGCTCCTAAATGCTACAGTAATACAACTTCACGATAACTGTATTTACGTAGTTACAGTTTAGCTCAAACTTTCCTTGGCAACTGCTGCGCTTTAAAGATACTGTGAATCTCTGGCAAACTAGCTGTACAGTCTGTTCTTTAATATGAAAGTACACACTTCCTACATGTTATTGGTTGTTTAATTTAAAAAGGTACAGGTTACCAGTGGCTGCTCTGTCATTTCTGGGTAGCTAATTGTAGTCAGCGGGTGAAGAATTTTGACTATGTAGTTTGTATGGCTGGTAACCCCCATGGAGTTAAGCCCTTTAAGGTTTTCCCCTCAAATGACTCTGAATTGATGGTAGTCCAGTTAATGCATTTTCAATGCAAGGCTTAATTATTGTGTGTTTAGAGTGTAACCTGGCACCATCTCATAAAACGAAAAGGAGAGACATATTTCTGTCTCTCTATGTAACCCATAGAATTCTGTCCTTTATTTCAACTTTGCCATTTTGTTGGGCAAATAAAAAAAACCAAACCCCATAGTCGCACTGAAGATTTTAGCTAGAACCATGGTTTTAAATACTGGATCACCTGTAATCTCCCCTTCACAATTTTTGGTTGTCAGTGTGCATGAGTAACTTTGGTAATTGAAATAATTTTGAAGGCATTAAGCATAAAAAGGATTTTCCTTAACTCTTCATCAGTAACAGCTTTGAAGCACACAGTAACTTATTCTGAAATCTCTTTGCAGGTATGGTAGATGGGGTTGTCCCTTCCTCTGAAGTGCGACTGCCCAGCACAATACGTCCCCATTGGTTAGAACCTACTATTTGTTTTTCTGAAGAAGATGGTCTTAGTAGGACTACTTCAGATGGTGTAGGAGTGGATTGTCCGAGTATGCTGACCGTTGCGGTCAAAATCCAATCGGATAAAATAGAGAGCAATACAAAGGTTTGTGTCTTCAAATTTGTGCTTTTATAAATTATTTATCTCAGTTTATATGGAAACATCTAGATGCTATAAATGAAGAAACCATAAAATTCTGGGCCAGTCATCCTCAAACTGTAGTTTTCTGTTAGAACCTTTTGGGTGGATTGTAAAATTTAAGTTTCTGCATAATTTACTATTTCTTCCAATGTTTCACTTTACTGATCACACTGTATTTCTTTACTGAATGCATTTCTTGGCCAGTTGACATGTGTCTTGTTTTTCTTTGGTTGAGTTTTAATCTGGTGCCAAACCAGATTAGAACAAATATAAAGTTAAAAGCTTTCTACTCATCTTACTAGCAGTGTCACCTAATAGGCAGCATTTGCTTACCTGTTTGCAATGCCATTAGGAAATGAGTGGTACATTTGGCTTTGACAGTAGCATTATTATCGTGGCTAAAAGATGACCTCTTAGCTGCCATAGTGGTGACAAACAGGTTGGTAGAGTTATCTAGAGAGGAAGGAATCTGCAGACTAGCACAATGTCATGGGGGCTCAATTAACTCAAAATTGAACAGCATGAGAAAGAATTACATTGGGTTGGTACTTCTGGTAATTCCTGGTGGATCCTAGAGTGAATGAACAGGTAGCCTTCCTTCCTGCCACCACCACAAAACAATCATTTCTAAACTATCCTGTTGCCAAAAATTAGCTAGGGTTTCTGTATTAGGAAGCAAGTTTTTTTGCATGCTTAATCCTGGCCCAGTCCTTTCTTTATTTCTATGCACTTGGAGATTCTGGGAGCAGAAGGATGACTGTGTTTTGTAATCTAGATGTCAAATAGTTACAAGTATTTCATATAAACAAACTCATGCCACTTTCTTGTGCAGGAATTTCTAGTTGCTGTTGGACTAAGAGGAGCCACCCTTCAGCACAGAGTACTGCCTTCAGGTTTAAGCTGGCACGAACAGGTCAGATTGCTACAGTTTTCTCAACTACATATTCAATTTCAGTCTCGTTGCTTTGACAACTGCTTTAAGTAGCAAATTAACCTTGATGGAAAATCTTTGTGTTAGGCTGTGTCTTATCTTACTCTGCCCTTGAAAGTATTATTCTTTACTTTCTTTCTTGGCTCTCTTTGAGACCATTGACAGACTGTAGTCTTGCTCTTAATTTCTTCCTTGTGTATTCTTTTGCTGCAGTTCCCTACATCATCCGAAGTATCTGCCTACAAAATATCAGGGAGGTTCTTTGTTTTGTTGTGGTTTTTTTTTTTTTCTTGAAAAAAAAACCTTCAGATGGAAAATCTCAGTAGTCCAATGCTACCCAAGTACTTAGGTAGTCCTTGATGTAAAAAAGCCCTCAAAACAAACAAACGTGCTACTTGCAGCACTGAAAGCATTTCTGTATCTCTGCTCACTTCATTACTGAAGTCCTGTTTCTTCCTGGTCTGTTTCCTGTTTTACATCATTTGGATAGCAATAATGGAGAATAAGAATTTGGGGAAGTAGTAAACAGCAGTTTACATAAATACTTGTAATGCAAGCTTCTGAATTAGAAGGGTTATGCTGATACCTGTGGATGCAGAGGTATAGCGTAGCAGACAGGACTAGAGACCCTTGGTCTGGGAGCTGTGTGTAAGTCTGCGTGAGCTAGGACATGCCATCAGCGCAGTAGCAGTGTAGTTGCATGTACCTACGCCATACTGGATTACAGATAGTAAACCATGATATTCAAGCTTATCCTCCAGTATGTATGGTATGCTTATTTTTTACTTGCATTTTTATTGTATAACTGCATGGAGCTGAACTTGATGCTTTGGACTCTGCAGTGTCATTCCTTCTCAGCATGGTATTTGTACGTGTTCATGTAGCCTGCTTTACACCATGTTGCTTTTTTGCTCTGTGAATTTTTGCTCAGTTAACATTGCCTGTAGTGGGCTTGGGAATCTTTTTTGAAGGGGAAGGAGGGAAATAAAAAATTGGTCAAAGAGGTAGGTAGAGGAAAAGATTGAAAGGTTGTTGTGCTCCAGGCTTGGAATAATTTAAGGAGAACTTTTACATTGTCATGGATTTGAGAGAACTATGAGAGATCTTAAAGAGGAGGATAGGAGTTTATTTTATGCAGTAATACATCAACAAGCATTGTGTACGATTCATGTGCACATATTTCTGATTCTCAGCATATTTACTGCCCCCCCCCCCCAAAGAAAAAGAAAGATAGCTTGAAGATACTTTTAACAATGTACAGTATTGTTAGACGAGTTGGCTTTTCAGATAAAGAGAACAAAGAAAGTAGTAACACTATAATAACAACTGCAATAATATATAATAATATTAATAACAACACTTAGGTGCCTGTGGATTGGTCTTTTCCATACTTTTGAGGCTGTAGTTTGGATGGTGTATTTTTTTGCTCTGTTTACATTCTATGCTTTTCTATATTAAGATACTGGGTAAGTACCTTTAAATATCTGAGGTTGTTCACTCACTTTTCCTTCTACTAATCATACGTTTTATTGTCATACTGGTTACAGCTTTTCTGTTTTCTAGTGCATAATTGTTTATTAATTAAAGAGATACTGAAGTATTATAATAATATGTTTGTGATTTTTAGATTTTGTATTTTTTGAATATTTCTGATGAGCCTGTTCTGGGATATAATCCTCCAGCTACAATTACAACTTTTCATGTACATCTGTGGAGTTGTGCTCTTGATTACAGGTAATTAAAACACAAGTGTATGTCACTTGGTGGCACTGCAGCTATATATTTATTCTTTAGGAAAGTTTGAGTTTGCGTATTGTAAAGAATATTTATTTAGGTTTATTTGGAAAAAATACTTAGCTGAAATCCCCTGAACTGTAAGCAATTTAAAGTAGGATAAGCACTTGCCTAGGCCCGGGAAGATCTAGTTAGGTAACCTAGAAAACTTTCATTGCACTTCTAAATAGGAACAGAGTATTAATTTTTTTTTTCTTTTTCTTTTTGTTGTTAGGCCCTTGTTTTTGCCGGTCAGATCCCTACTTACTGTTGAAACTTTCAGCATTTCCAGCAGTGTTTCAGTAGATAAAACCTCTTCTACTCTCAGGTATAATTTAAGTGATTGTGAAATGTGGAAGCTCTGTGAAACTTGTAATGCCTGCCTGCTTTTTTGGCCTAGGAAGTATTCATATTGTGTAAATGATCAAACTGGTTTGCATCTTTTGAAATACACTTTGCTCATGTGTAATCCTTCTGTTTTATTAGGTTAAATACGGTTTTTGTTGTTGGATTGCTTTCTTTAAGAACTAGAAATTCTGCAATTTTTAATATGGTTGAAAGATGTCCTGAAATGAAATTGTGTCTGTGTTCTTAACTAGTAGCACGTGAAGATGTCTTAATGGTTTGTTATTTGGAGACAGTATATTAATTAAGGAAATATTTGGTAAATACTGAGCATCTCTGTAACTTTTTAATAAATTTTCTTGCAACTTTTGTTGAATATTCATTCTGGTATACCTGTTCTGATGTGAAAAATCTGCCAAGTTGCTTGTTTCTGTTGCTAAAACCTTGCAAATGACCTTTGGAACAGATGTATCTGTTACCTTATTAAAAAGGAAAAAAGGTAAAAAATGAAATAAGTGTTAATTCTGTATTCCAAAAGCATTACTTTTTATTCTAGGAAGGATCAAATATAGAAATAGAATTTAATTAGTGATGGTGAAAATATGTTGCAGTGGTTAGTTACCAAGGGATGTGGAAATTATTACAGGTTAAATAGTGTGGATTTAAGATCTATTTGTGTTTTACAGTATTTTTTTCTATACTAATTTGTCAGTTGAATTGCACAACATTTCTCTAGTGTGTGTATTTCATCTACTTTTCTTATCTTTTAGGATAATTTTAGATGAAGCTGCTTTGCATCTGTCTGACAAGTGCAACACTGTTACGGTGAACCTCCACAGAGGTAAGGATGTTTTAGATGTGACTAATGAATTGCAGAGCCTAAAGAAACAAAATTACAGACATATTCAGCATACATAAAGGTCTGAGGAGAAAAGGAGCAGCAAGTTGAATATGAATCAATAATGCAGTGTTGATGAAAATCTCAGTGCTCTGGTTTGGATTTGTGGATGTAGAGGTATGTCAGAGAACAGCAGCTTGAAAGTCCTTAATTTCCTTGTTACAGTTCCATAATGGGTATTTGAAAAAAGTGTATTTTTAAAATCCTGGAATTGGCACAGAAAGAAGTCTTCATAGACAAGAGATCTCATTTTATCAGATACATTTTCTAAATAACTTGAAAGGTGTTATATGGCACAGAGTTCTAGGTTCTAAAAAGAAAGATACCAGCTGATTTGCTCTCATTCATATAGTAACCATCTTTAAAGAGTGAGGAACTTGAATCAATATTTAACAAACGAATTGGAGAAGTGATGGAACCCTGTGCCCACAAATGTGTGTGTTTAGCTTAGGTAAGAGAACTCTAGTGAAAGACAGAGTAGAGATATGCCTGTTTTGTTTAAACAAGAAAGAGGGGAAAGAAGTTATTCGTGGTACTGAAAGATTACTACAATGTGAAAATGTCCTCTTACTTCAACTAAAAAACTGCTAGGATGCTTCGTCACCCAGCTTCTGTGAGCCTCTCTCTAACTGTTGCAGATGGGATGAGGATAAATCTCCTAAGAGATTAAACAGCACACAGATGGTGGCGGTGGGAATGATATATTGGATTGAAGAGATTTGAATTCTTGATTTGAGTAGCTGAAATTTCTCTGAGGGTAATGGTCATAAAAGAAGGACATGCAGAGGTATAAAAGGTTTTGATAAAAAAAGAATCCGTTTTATGCTTATGCTATTTCTAATGGTTTAGTAACCAAAAATAGATAGTAAGGATGATATTTGTTATTAAGTCATAATCATTTTTTTTAATTACTCATTGTCTTTCAGATTATGTCCGTGTTATGGATATGGGACTGCTGGAGCTAACTATTACAGCAGTAAAATCTGATTCTGATGGAGAAAGAGTAAGTATTTAATCACAAATAAAATAAAATACAAAATCTCCACAACAGCTTGTGATTTGAAAATTACTTTATTATACTTAGAATCAAGGAACGTTTTTCAGTCTGTGTACTATTTTTTTTAAGTCCTTTTTGACTAGTTAAATAAATTAATGTAAAAACAACTGTATAGATGCTGTTTTTGTGGAACCTTGGGTTGATTTGAAGTGTATTATCTTTTTATTGTTGCTATGTAGACTAAACCATGTTTTGAGCTGCACTGTTCCAGTGATGTAATCCACATTCGTACCTGCTCCGATTCGTGTGCTGCACTAATGAATCTCATACAATATATTGCAAGTTATGGTGATTTGCATCCACCCACAAAGACAGAGATTAAACGTGGAGTTAGCAAGCCAAAAATGAAGGTACAAAATGACAAAATAATATGAACTTAACTTTACGCTTCCTGGTAATATGTTTTAATTTTGATATCCTCATTCTGCTTCCAAAGAATATGAGATTTCCTGCAAATAAATTAACAGATTGTATCTAAATTAAAATATATTTGAGAGTAAAATAGTGCCTTTTTTTCTGCTTTGGTCAGTACTTAATATTTTAAAATATTTTGTGCTGTTTACATACTGTACTTTATTCTTTTCTAAAGAAGGAAATTCCAGGACACATAGGAGCTGTCCAGGTACTCTGATGATCTATATACCCTGAACCATAGTGTTATGTCCTACTTTATGAATCCTCTAGCTCAGAGTTTCAGCTCTGATTGTTTATAAAGTGAAGGTGGTACTTCTTACAGTTTGAGCTGTGTATCAAGCCGTTCTAGCAAAATGTTATTCAGCACAATATTGCAGTTGTCTTTGAGGTAACTGTGTATAGTTCCTCTTCTACAGGTTGAAACCTTTAGCCAACCATCTTCCCACGGAGCACTCCTCGCTGAATCAGAGCAACAGATTTTACGGGATTTGATGAGTGATGCGATGGAGGAAATTGAGACTCAACAGGCTGCTTTGACCATGAACCCAGAGTCTAATGGTAAGAATCCTTGGGAGGCATAAGCACACGTGAAGTACAACCTTTCTGGAAGAAAACTGGGATTGAAAGTTTTGTGTATGTGCAGATGCTGCAACAAGAATGGGAATGTACCTTTCATGTCTGAAGTCTTCAAACTGTCAGATAGATTCCTGCTTTTAATATAATGGTAATGCAGAAGTAATCTAAGATTCCATTCAAATGCACATTGCTGAGGTACTGAAAACAGCATGGAAGGAATCTGACTTTGTGTGATTGTCAAGAAAGCAAGTTCTCTAGGAGTATAAGTTAGTATGGGTGTAAGTTTATATGGCATACTGCAGTGTGGAGGAATCAAAGACCTCTAGTCTGTGTAGGAAGGCGGTGCGGGAGAACAGTACAGTTCTGAGTCACAGGAAGAACTTTCAGCTATGAGGAAATCTTTCAGCATAGAGAACAAGATAATTGGTTTTGTCACAGGATTGTGGCTTCTGCATCATAGCTAGAGTTAAATCCACGTTTAAATTGGCTAAAGATTTTGTCCTGCAAATAGAGAATTTCACTATTTCCGTGATGTCTGGTCCTGTTTTTGATGGTGGAAGGTGAGCAGTCAGTGTAGTACTGATAATTGTTGATGCAGTGGTCTTACTACCGGAATGAGAAACCTGGACACAAAAGTGGGAGGGTTTTTTGTATCTGTGGGGTTCTTTTTTTTTACGAATAGTTGTTCTGTATTTTGTCAGTTCACTTCTACTAGTAACTAGTTATGATTATATTGTAATCACTTTCAGTTGTACAGTAGATTAATTTTTGAAAATTGTGTTTTATTCATAGTAAGAATTGATTCAAGATATAAGCAAATTTCCTTGATGTAATTGAAGTAACAAAGTTTAGTTAACTGTTAGGTTATTTTGATCATATTTTCATATTTTGTAAAATTTTTTCCACTGAAACATGTTTGGTTTTTTTTTTCCACTCTCCTTCAACTCCCAGGAGTTTTGGATGACAGATCTCAAACTCAGGAGCCATCTTGCTCAGATCTTTTCCTGTTTCCAGACGAAAGTGGAAATGCCTCACAAGATCCAAGTCCCACTTATGCTTCATTCACTCATCACCTGATAAATGAGGCCATGGGAGATGTTCCGGCAGAAAGTGATGATTTCTGCGTTCTTTTTGCACCCAAAGTTGCTGTTGCTGTAAGAAGCTTTGAGAATTACTATTAAAAAAAAAGACAAAAAACACCAAACTGTAAACTGAATTAGAGAAAAAGATATGTAAGACCTGGACAAATTAGACTTCATAGTTTTTTGTGATTGCTTAGTGATAGTTTTATCAGTGGGCAGAGTAGCAGAAAAATCATCTTTCTGTTTGAAAGGACTTCATGTATTGTACTGTTAGGAATGAATATAAGTATTTTCAATTATATATGATTTTTCTATATCTCAGCAGTATGTAATTGTTCTGTTATCTGAATATTACATTAAACTGTATTGGCAGTTTTCCTACATTTTAGTCATATTTTGTCACTGCCATTTCGACTTAAGTAATGTCATAGAAAAAAAACCAACAACACATTTTAAGCAAAATACAGTATTTATCAAAATAGCAGCTTTGCACATCTAATCTTTTATTCATTTCTCATGGTCTGAGCTTTCGGTGCTTTTATGGGCCTAAGATCCTTGGCAAACCTCAAAGAAAAACTAGTGTGTCACTTGACACCACTGTCTGTCCACTGCATTAAAAGGTTTAGGAAATTAAAACCGGCTTGTATTCATGTTTGTCATAGCGTCTCTGGTTGTATTTGTCTTCATAGACGGAAGTAGTTATGGATCCCTGATTAGAAGTTGCATTTGCCCAGCTATCTTTGAGCTTGTTTGTTTCCGTAAGTGCTTATATGGCAGCCTGGGATCTTCCATTTTTTTGGTTTATTTTTGGTTTTTTTTTCAACTCTTGTTTTGTTTACAATTTGGATAAGGATTTTTTTTAACTACTTCTCAGCTTCCAGTTTATTTTTATGTGCTTTTGTACTTATGTTACTTTGTAAGAATCATTCCTAAACCAAGCCTGTCTTGTTTAAGCTTTAGAAGACAGTACAGAATAGTTTATTTTCATAGGAAACAATTAGACATCTCACTAAAGAAGGCAGATTTCACCTTCTCAATGCAATATACTTTTTTTTATTAGGAAAAAGAGGAAGAGCCAGTAATAAAAAAATTGGTTGCTGATCCAATTATAATAAAGGAAAATCATTTCAGTCAACCTATTAAAAAAACAGATACAAGCAAAGCTCCCCTCCATTTTCCTGTTCCTCTGGTACGCTATGTTGTAAAGGAAATCTCTCTGATTTGGCATCTTTATGGCGGAAGGGATTTTGGGACTGCACCACCATCATCTCCAGCTAAAAGTTTCATGTAAGTGTTTGATGTAACTCTGTAGATTAGAACATTTAAAAATACTTAATTTTCCTTCGATTTGAAGTTAATCTCACTGTTGAATCTCAAGTCTCCTTCACTTGCTTATTTGTTTCCTCCTCACAAGGAATCAATCATAGAATGGTTTGGGTCAGAAGGGACTGTAAGGATCATCTGGAATTGTCTTACTCAGTTTACCTCTGCACACTATTTGTCATATGTCTTAGCCTGGACAAGCTGGGTGTGGTTTTGGTGGTTTTTTGAGGATGGAGGGATGGGATTGCTTTTAAGGGTTGTATTAGAAATTAATTTTTCCTGAGGAGGTTGGGGCTTAAGGAGCATAAGAGACTATTGCTGTGGTAGCTGGAGTCTGCTTTTCAAGGTGTCATGTAAGCTGAAGAGTAAGTAATATTATCACAGCCATAATTAAGGAAATGTTTTATGAATGTTAGTTTGATGGGAAGCATACACCTAGCATTCTGCTTCAATATGCATTACTTGAACAATACCAAGAAAGTATTTGGTTAATAGTAACACAACTTCCAGTATTTTTTCTGTATTTTCTAGTATTTTGCTATTGTAACCGTTGTATACTAATAAGTTATATCCAGTGAAACATACAGGCTTTTAGTGTTAGATGAAAAGTGAGGTAGCTTTCAGTTTATCTGTGAAAGTGTGTTTTTCTTTTTTGTTTCCCCAGAAGTCCCCATAGTTCTCCTTCTCACACGCCAACGAGGCATGGACGGAGCACAGTGTGTGGGGGAAGAGGAAGGAACCCCGACTTCCTGATGGAAATACAGTTAAGC
>Ga0181612_158405_pt1 | contig 12333 bp, 10 predicted proteins | sample HoacroProtozoa21_FD_119630 | JGI IMG/M metagenome (GOLD analysis project Ga0181612, IMG submission 119630) | Hoatzin crop microbial communities from Cojedes, Venezuel. Combined Assembly of Gp0051906, Gp0051904, Gp0051908 | reverse complement strand
GGCCGACCCTGCGCCCCTTCGGTGACAGCCTAAAGGCTCCCCCAGCAGCGGTGCGGGTGCACCCTGCGTACACACAACACTGCTTGCTCTGCACGGCCGTGCAAGCCCCCACCCTCGCCAGGCACGCGCGCAACGCCGTGCCGCTTACGGGGTGTCAGTCAGACGGAGTAAAACCTCCACGCACACCATCCATCATCTGGAAGAGCTCCCAGCCACCAAACGGCCGCGCAATTAGCAGGCACAAGGCTGGAATTCCTGATTGATTCCAGGGCACCCAGAGGTCTGATGGATGGAGCACAGAAACACTATCTAAAATGAGAGGAACAGACCAGTGCCAGCAGAATAAATGCTGGAATGGGGAAAGAAACTGTTTTCCTTGCTGTGCTCTTTGAAGGACAAATGGTAGCGTGACTCCGAAACCACGGTATTGCAGTGCAGAGACCATGGAAAGCAGCTTAGGTTAAGCAATGCTCACAGCTTGGAAATTTATTGTCCTTTCCAGGTATTTCCAAGGCCCTTCACAGCAGGGCTGGAAATATTCAGTCACTTATGAATTTATCCTCACAGCAGAGGACAGGGGAGAGCTTTATCCTCCAGGGCCCCTTTATATATTTAGAAACATGTTCAAGTTTGCCTGGGAGGCAGCGGCAGTGCCAGGACCGTGGCTCCCCAGCACAGCACTGTGACCAAAGGCCAGGCAGTCCCTGTTTGATGGGTTTATCCCCCCGTTATCCCTACAGCCATGACTGTGCCTTCACCAGCTCCGAGTAAGGTGCCGATTCTCAAACCACAGCCAATGCTGTGAAATTGCCACCACCGTACGAGAGCAGCTTCCCCTCTCTCAACAGTCAGCAACAGAGGAGCGTCTGCAGCATCCTCGGGTTCCCAGACACTGTCACACAATCCATCAACCCAACAAACAACTCGCTGAACTGCAGCAAGGGCGTTATCCATGGAACAGCACATCGCAAATATCATAAATCATTGCATAACGACCGTGGGCTGGGACCCACACCACTCCACACCAAGCAGGTAGGAGCTGCTCTCCGGACATTTTTCCCTTCGCAGGCTGCCCTGGGGGTGGACCTGCCCCTGCGGAGCAGCACAAGCAGCGCAGAACACGCGCTGGGAGCACTGGCTGTCACCACGCGGTGGGGTGCAGGGAGCTCCCTGCACCCGATGGGGTGCAGCTCCTGCTCTCAGACTCGCTCCCCAGTGCCACAATGCCTGGGCCCCAGGGACAGCAGGGAGGTCCAGCGGGGTAACCAGCATCTTCTCAGCAGTCAGAGGTTCTGCAAAGCAGGCGTGAAAGCAACAGCGAGGAAGCGTAAGACAAACCAAGCCCTGCAGCACACATCACGCTGCTCCCCGTGCTCCACAGCCAGACACGGCGCTGGAATAAGACTGATGCAGCTGCAGAGCTGACTCCTCACCGCAGCCGCTGCCACCAAAAGGCTCTGGACACCACGCCTGGACCAGATGCACAGTCGCTAACTCCTCAAAAGCCTTTGGGTTTCCAGCTGGCCATCACCAGTATCTCGCAGCACAGAGTGTCTCGGGGCACATCAGGGAGGCTCTGCGCTCGCTGAAGGACACTTCTTTCTCCTCTGGCCCTGCAACAGCAGCTCTCCACCTCATCTGTGCAGCTTCCATGAGGGCACACTGCTAACGTGTCCCCAGCGCTCCGTTTTAGAGATTTGCCACATCTTTGAGTGGAGAATGATTTGTTTTTACACATTTACCTAGCAATCACATTTATCTTAGACATATAAGGATAGAACAGAAAAACCCAACAGAATTATCCAAAGAGAAAACACAGTCAGGAGGGTTTACAAAAGGTATTGGTGAAGGAATGAAAGATAACCATGCTTCACCTCCTGTGGTGAAATCTACCTCTCCCTCTACTACACCTAACTTGTGCTCATCTCCTGTCCTAAGTCCTTTAGGGGCCCTGGAGAGATTTACTCTCTCTTCCCCCATATGGCTTCCCTTTCTTCCCCACCCACGACACAGTATGGCCCTACATGATAAGCAGAATGGCTTCACTTCCTTGGAGATGCAAACATATGCTTGTTGGAGCAGGTGCCGTCTCCTCGGTCCACCACTGACTGACTCCTTGTTTTAATAAGCAGTGAAATTCTCTTCATCCCTCCTCAGCTGGCCATGGACCTGGGGATTGCTTAAAAGCTGCTGAGAAGGGATGGTCCCGTTCTCTTTCCACCTTCTGCTAGCCTCCTCCATGTGCCAACTCCTCTGAGAGGTGACCCAGCATGCTTGGCTAGAAGAAAGCCATCCAAGCAAAACAAATCAAGGGGCATCTCCATTCAGTCGGTGACTCTAGGCAGCTCAGGGAAGGGTTCACCAGCGCGAGGGTGGCACAGACTACCCAGCTGGTGCTTACTGGCAAGTACCAGCGGTTACGCTGTTCCCAGACCCAAGGCCTTGGTGCACACGGATAATGAACGTCTCTGTGAGGCGAGTGGAGGTAAATGATGAGCATATGCAACTCACCGCTGGCTCTTGGCTGAGGCCAGACAGAGGTGATAACACAGCTGGGATGGCTGCCCTGCCATGTGGCTGTGCTCAGCACAGGAAAAGCCCAGTCACCTTCTCCGTGGCTGCACAACCAGCACTGCTCGAGGCTGCGCTTGAGGCAGACAGCGCACAAAGGGCAGAAAAGCCTCCCAAACGGCCACAGAAGCTCCTGGCCTGGTGGCCAACACCTCTGCACGCAGACACGTAGCACGGGGCAGCAATGCAGCCCCACGTATACAGCTCCCAGGTAGCCACCAGCCATGCCCAGCAGAAGACGTCAAAGCCTGCCAGAGCCCAGCTCCCCAGCAGGGATTTGCAGCTCTCCGGTTCAGCTCCAGCATGTCAGGTGCTGCGTGGGCAGGGAGACAGACTCAGCGCAAGGAAAGCCCACGTTTGGAGGGGGGCAATACTGAGGGATGCCTGCCAGGAGTGAAACGCTGAACACACGCACACAAACAGGGCTGGGGGAGAGGTAAGAGCCATCCCTTTTCCATCTCCATCCGAGATCTCCAGGGAGATCTGAACAACAAGGGCACGGTGGCCTTGTACTCCTTGGCCAGGAAGAATTTCCATGCTCGGAAATGGGCAGAGTGATGTGAGAGAGAAAGCTGCAAATGGATGAACTGCTGGGAGAGAGCTGGCTGCAGACGGGCAAAGCGGGGAGAGCCTCGAGACAAGGCTGCCCCTGGCTCTGCACCCTAGCCCTGGCCTTCCTCCCCACGCCTGCGACATCCCTCTTTCTTCTAGCATCGTCCTGCAGCTCGTCCTCAAGCGCCTGCAGGTCAAAAAGAAAAGCCTCGCAGGCCTCGTTTCGAGGAGAAGCTGACGATGCTCAGCGCTTCCCAAACTCCCGCAGCTCCAGCAGATTTCAGCCATTTGCTCTACGGACGACTCCGTTTCAGGGTTGCTGACTGCCAGCCCTCCCTGACGCGGCGAGGGAGGCCGCCCGAGCAGCCCGGCCCCAGCTCTGCCTCCCCCCAGCCAGCAGAAAGCTGCAGCAGCGTCCCTCTCCTTGCGGCGCCCGCCGCCTCCTCTGCTCTCCCTGCAAAGGCTTGCTCTAAAAAGAACAATACTTGAGCGCAATCGCCTGCCTCCAGACATCAGCAGAGCGCTCTTCTGAGCGCCCCAGTTAGCAGGCAATGCCCCTTGCACGCACTCCAGCAGTTACATTTGTTTCTATCTTGTGGAACATAAATTTATTCAATGTAAATTTGACCTTTTAGCCAAAAAAAAGAGGCGGCAAAAATCATGGATTCACTCACTCTCAGCTGCCCAGCTGAGCAAATGTTTAACTGACAAATACACTTGCCCGTGCCGCCTCCTGCCGTGCCTGCTGCAGGATGCTGGGGAGACTGGAGGAGTGCAGGGCCTGGCTCCGCGGAGCGGAGGGGGTCTTGAACCCCGCACCCACAGCGCAGGCACTAGTGCTCCCTGCCAGGGCAGCAGCATCCACACAACTCCATCTCTTTGCCTTCCAACCCCGCGTAGGAAGCGAGTCCGTGGAGGGAGGAACTAAGGGCTGACGCTGGGGAGCCTGGAGGTACGGAGGTACGCAGTACCGGAGCAGCTAGAGGTAGAAAGAAGACACTTGCTGTTAAGGACACTTCCTTCCATAACAGAATGCAATCCATACACACAAGCATATTTATTTTTTAAAGAGTGTATGGGAAACCCTTCCAGCCCTGCTCAGCCCTCGGGCTTGCCAGCCCTCAGTCTACTCTGCAGCACCATACCTGGACAAAGCAGAGCCTGGATGGGAGGACAGAGGTGGCCAGGCGTGCACAGGCGCCTGTTCTAGAAGCGGGCAGGCAGCGCTGGCGAACGCCAGGCTGAGCTGCGGGCTCCAGAGGGGCTGGTTTCGTACACGAGACACGAGTCTGTTGCTCTGGTCCAGCCGCCCCAGAGGCAGCTGACTCAAAGGACTCCCGGGCTTTGCTCCAGGCGCTGAGGTTCCAGTCTCAGCTCTGCAAGGAGATGCCTCTGGCAGATTCTTAGTTATTCTCCTGCATTCCCACACATATTAACTCCCTGATGTCCCGGGTGGCACCCTGGACTTGAACACCCAAGAAAAAAAAAAAAAAAAGATCAGCCAAGGGAGCTGTCAAAGCCTAGAAGCTGTTGGCTCTTGGGTCTCCCATTGCACAAAGCAGAAGGGACACAGGTGACGTGTGGGCAGCAAGGCAGCTCCCTGTCGCCCCTCGCATCGATCACGATGCCGGGATGCCGTGGCTCAGCCACATCTTGCACTCAGACCTAAGCAGACTAACTTCTCCTCACCAGCCTCCATTCCTGGCTGTCCTTGGCAGAGCACCTGATGGCGTTAAGCATCCAGACGCTCTTTTCTCTCTCTGAATTTTGCTCTTTTCATGGGTTGGTATCCATCTGAATTCTGCCCAAATGGCAGAGCTGCCTCACCATTAAGTGTCTGTCACCGAGCGAGTCCTCGCTCCCAGAGCCAGCTGCATGACGCCGCTTAACTGCCGGGCTCAGCCATGCGCAGACGCCAGGCACTCCCAAGCCAAGCTGCCGATGGACACCAGGCCTCGCTTGTTTATAGCTCAGCCGCAGATTTAGTGCTACCGAGCTGGCCGTTAGCTGCTCAGCCCTTCCGCACCCGTCTGTATTTTGACATTACAAAGCATGTTTAACTCCGTGAATACTCCCAGAATATTCCTGCTGACAATTCTCCCCTCCTGCCTCCCTATGCTGGACACTCACACTGCAGCAGTGTTTTCCAGCTGCTTTTTTTAGGGTTTTTTTTTGACTTATAGACTCCTATGAGTTTTCCAGCTGAGATCTATGTTCCAGGGAGGGAGTTTAAGCTTAATAATACAAGGCTAGCTTTTCTCAGTTGTCTTCTGTAGACCCACAGACCCATGCCAAAAGCCTTCGGCCCATCTCGCAGGGCACCCCCACTGCAAGGGCACCGGGGACATTGGCCCAGTGCTCAGGAAAGCTCCAAAGGGCTGGAGCTCAGCAGTGCTAAAGGCTCCAGAAGCACAAAGGAAAGAAGCCCAGTGTGGGCATGCAAACCTGACAGCGTCTCACATCACTGCATGCCTCTTCACACCACGCAGCGATGTACGTGCACACGCAACACAGCTTCCACCCCGAGCCATCTGCTCTTCAGGATAGACACCTCTTGGTGGAAATACTGCTCTCATTTGTCCTCTTATCCTGCTATGGCAGAACGTAGGCTTGCCATAACAAGTATAATCAAAATATTCCCACGCATAATAGCTGAAAGCATTATTGAAGGATATTTTTCAAATCTCAATTAGAAACAAACTATTCTCTAGTCTCAGTTTTGTTTCAGTCTCAGATTGGCGGGGATGTGGCATTTTAATTTCTATAAAAAAAGGACAAATCTCAATACAAAGGGAAAGGAAAAAGGCAGGCATGCTGAAAAACAAGAGGATAAAAGGAAGAAAATCCAGCACAACAGCCCTAAATGGAACTAGCAGAGCACAAGGAGAAAAAAATAGCACCAACCATTTTTCTTGGTAATTTACTTAAGAGATTGAGAGCACAGCCCTAAAACTGCAACAACCACGCTTTCTTAGAGGACAAGGAAACGTCTGGCCACAGGTGCCTGGAGACAAGCAAACAGCGTTCGTTCTTCTCACCCGCTGTGCTGCTCCTGCGACGGTATCCAGAGCTCTGCAGACCAGAGACCTGCCGTGCCAGGCAGGGTCCATGCACACCCACACCCAGAGACCTTCCAACCTTATCAAAGGCAGGCCTGTGACTCCCAGCCACTGGAGACATTATTGGGCCTTCACTGGGAAACGCTACATCTGGAATTCTGCAAGCCAAACATCCCACCTCAGGGAAGGGGTCTGCCTTCGCACCCTCCTCCTCCCTTCAAACACATTTTTGAGTTAAATGGATGACTGCATTAAGCTGACAATTTAAATCACCAGCAGCCACACCGAGGCAGAGGGAAGATGGGGACTCAAGAGTTATGGCTCCCACTCCATCCCTTCCTTCTCCCACAGTGCATGTGCATCGGGGGACCTCAGACCCAGGTGGGACTCCACATGCTATAGCCTCCCCACTACTGAAGAGAAGTGACAAACCCTCTTCCTGCTTTCTTAAATGTAAGTTAGGGGTTTAAAAGCCATCCCCACACTTAGCCTTGCCACCTGAACACAGCTCTGATGCAGAAGCGCCAGGCTGGCTGCCTGGGAAAGCAGGAGGCTCTGTCCACACCACGGGCAGTACAGCACGCAGCGATCCCACGGGGCACCCTGTACCACAGCGGGGATTGCAGGCGACGGGGATAACGGGGTGCCCTCCTCCCCCTCCTGATGGGTGCCAGGTACTGCCAGCCTGCCAGTGTCATAACCTAGAGGGTAAATAAGTTATTTTATTTGACATCTAGATTTTGTGGCCACAGACTGCTGGGCTAGGAGCCGAGGCAATCATTTTAGAGGTGCGGAAATTGCCTGCCAGGCGAGCGGCACTACACCAAAAAAAAAATAACAACCATGGAGGGATGCAGAAAAGTGTGGACACTGGCTCTGTGACAGCCCAAGGCAGCAGGAGTGTTTTTACCCCACCTGCCCATGATCAGGACACACTGTAGGCTCCTATGGGAGGGGGAATGGATCACAAAATCTGTTCTGGCAAAGGCCAAGTGCAGCATCTCTGGGACACCCTGCTCGGCAGCAGCGCAGGCGTTAGGCTAGTAGATTACTCCATCTTCTTTGGAGGCTGGCAAAAGCCCTGTTTCCATCTCCATTACATCCAACAGGGCTGTCAGATTGCTAGCATCAGTGATGACTGGTGGGATCTGGTAGCATGCAAATGAATGGTGCAACTTCGTTAACTTTTGGGGTGGATTTACTAAAACGCAAAAAAAATTCTTGGCATTAAAGCCTAACCCCTTCCAGACATCTCTGAGGTTGAGTGCCTGCGAAATAGCACCAGGGCTCTTGGCTCTATGACTTTCCCATCAGGCTGACATTTGACAAGCTGGTGTGTAAAACTCTTTGGGTCGCTTCCCCTTCTCTCTGTCTGCCTCTGACAACAGACTATCGCACTGTGCACAGCACTTTATGATGTTTGGGTGATTTGAACATAATCAGGCTTAAATGCAGACAATCAAAGAGAATATGCATTTCATAGATGCACTGATTTCCACACACTGACTACCAAATTGGCCAACTTACTACTTTTATCCCAAAAGACGGAAATGGAGAGGTCAAGATCTTTTAATAGACAGAATGGGTAAAATGCATGAAAAACTACTGCTTGTTTAAGTAACTGTTTGTAAAGGAGAAGGCTTAGAAAGCAATAATGAAGTGGAGGGAGAGAAGCAGCACTGAAGATGCGCATGCACATCTCTCATGCTTACAGTTCCCATCAGAGCGGTGGGCTTATTCTCATGTCTCCTGTTCATCTTCCCATTAGTAATTTAAAAAATACATATTTTATATCCAAACAGTTGTTAGCGTTGAAAAGGCAGAGTAGCTATCTGGCTCAGCCACTAAGGCAGGTGTAATAAAAGACACTCCTCCTCCCTACCAGTCATACTTCATAGATACAAAGCAGTTTAGAGGTCAATAAAGTAGGAGATGCCTACTTGGGAGGCTCTCTACAGAGAGTTATTGCCAGGTGGTCTCAGTCTGTGGTGTGCTTGTAAAGCATGAACAGGTAAGTTTTAATGCGTCTTTCACAAAAATCAAAGAGACTGCTGTAGGGGAAGTGGCCTGGAGTCCCACCAACTTTCACATCCTGCAAATGGTCTAGAGAAATGCCCAACCCTCCTCTTAGCCTGAAAGACTGCAACTACATATCAAAACCCATCTGCAAAGAGGGAAATAATTTGCCTGGCTTCACTAATTATTGCCTTAAATCTTCCCAAAGCAAGAAACAGAACAGCCTTGGTCATTTATCTTCTCCTCAGCTCAATTTACAGATATTCACATTGATTTTGAAAGTCTCTGTCACCCAAGTAAACCCACCATTACGATGGCAACACTACACCAGGGAGGATTATCAGAACAACTGTGGAATTGGAGCTACTGTTCTTATACAACAAGCTTCCCCTCTTCTTTGTGTCTTGCTCAATTTCTTGCTCTGACAGCATCTTCAGGCAACAAGTTGTATCAGTCAGCTACCAGCTGTATTAAAAAGCGTTTCCTTTAACTTGCAGTGGACCTGTTGCCTTTTAATTAAACCAGGTGCCCTCTGCTTTTGCTTTTGGAAGAGGGGGTAATGGGACCGGGCAAATGGTTTCTTTCAGCACATTAATGGTTCTACCTTATTGTCTCTTTGATTTTCAGAACTCAATAATCTTAATCTGTTTCATCTACATTTTAAAACTGGAAGAAGAGTGATCTGGGGAATTGGTCTAATTTCAAGCCTTACTGAAACAGTGGAACAAACATTAAGAGAAAAGCCTAAAAGGATAATGGAACTGAACAATGAGCACCAATATAATGAGACAAACTTGATTGCTTTCTTTTATAAAATTACAAAATCGGTGATCAGAGGAAAGTGGTAGGCGCCACATTCAGTTTTTTGTGGAGCTTTGATACAGCACCTCTAAACCTTTGTTCTCAAGAATAAATTACTGGTGTTTTCAGTAAGTGTGCTGTTACTTTAGCTGAAGGACCAGAAACAAAGAACACTGGGTCACTGTTTAGAGCAGAATCCTATTAATTAACCCTTTATAAATAATTAGCAGAGGTTATGAGCATGCCACGGAAACGAGCGGTATGTGTTACAGACGGTTAGCAATACCTCAGCAGACTAAGTTCCAGACGATAATAAGATATGGCTGTGTGTGACCTGCTGACCCCTCCGCGGTGAGACAGCAATGAATCATTCATCCTCCTGTTATAACAACAAAACCACACTACCAAAATACGTCCAAAGGACCAAACCGGAGCGGGATGCGATGAATGCGCTCCTGTGATGATTTACCGCTTCTCCATGACCCCGCCAGGAAGAGAGGGAGGTGGGGAACCCACTGCCGGCGAGACCAGTGTTTCTAACACACAAGTTACTCGTCAGAAAGGCTGAAGCTGTAGAAAAAAAGAAAATCTTAATTTGAAGTTTGCTTAAGTAGGTAACGTAGATGGAAAGGGCTATCTAATGGGACTCACTGCACTTGAATGTTTACAGCGATTGAGGAGTGAATGTAGCAAACCAATTAGGAGATTACACTAAAGAAAGGCAGCAAAAAGCCCACCTCAGCTGCAGACTCTGAATGTGCAGAGAAACCCCGTCAAGGAATGGAAAAATTCCTCTTTACCACGGATCAGGTGTGGCTGCTCCTGCTATGCTCCAGAGTCTGCACAATTCAATTTTACAACCAATTTTCTTTTCTTTTTTTTTTTTTTTTTTTTTTCCAGTGCCCTTCTTTGCTACAGCAACAGCTGTGGATTTAGCAAAGCAGTAAAGGAAATCTTAACTAAACCTCCATGCCTAAAGGGCAGATGCCCTGGCAGAGTCCACTGGGGAAGATACTCTGAGTCCATCAGATGCCCCACCTGACAGGCCAGGGGAACTCCACACTGGTGCAACTCCTATGCCCTGAAGGCATCTGTCAAATTTACTGGAAAAATCAGCCAGATTGATTCTTCACTTCTCCAACATGTTGTCCTATGCTCGTTACTGTCATCAGTTTGGTAGTCCTTGTGCTCCTGTTTAGTTTCCCCTGCACTCCCTGTTTTGGCTGCTCTGCCGTGTGCGGTCCAGCACGGTGCAGTTTTACCACTCCGCGTCCCTTGTTCCCACCAGCCTCCTCAGAAACAGCATCTTGGCAGCAGCCAGCACAGCCCACCCTGCCAACACTGATCGGTGCTCTCTGCCGCTCTAGCTGAATGGCTGGGTTATTCCCTACAACATTGAAAAAAGCCAGTTTAACAAATCATGTATTATTTTAGCTCTGGCACATGAAATCCGCACAAGACCTATAAAGTAAGTTGGAGACGTGCTGTTCGCCTGATGACTTCAACAAAATCATCTGTAAGACTCCCTCCTCCAGCTCAGCTTGGCTGGAAGTCAGGAGCGGGTGTCCTACATACTGCACGCACCTCATCTTCTACAATTCCTGCACCACCACCAACCCTCCTTCCTCGGTTCAGAGCGTGAAAGCCCACTTTTGTTCTCTCAGACAAAAAGACCGTTGTACGTCCAAGCCCTGGTCCCCATCCAGGTGAGGCCATCACGTACTGGCACAGGACTGTGGTCAGCTGAGTTCTGAGTAGCCACAAGAATAGAGTCTATTATCTGGGCAACCCGCTCCAGTGTTCAGCCACACGACACCGGGCAACGGGAGTGCTCAAGCACAGTTATGCCACCTCTGCTGGTGACACACGAGCAGCAGAGCAGGCCGGAGGGTCTCTCCACAGCATCAGCCCCAGGGAGGAGTGCCCTCTGCTTGCCTGGCCCAAGCCCACAGCAACATCCAGCTCCCTGTTGCAATCCAGGGTCAAAAGGCTGGGCTTGAAGCTAGTCACGTAACATTTTTTCCTGAATGAAAGGAGGGTGACATGTCATCTCCTTGGAGCGGGAACACTGATTTAAGATGGGGCATCACGTAAAACACAGGCTCTGGAAGGGCAATATAGCAGGGTGCAACAAGTTCAACACGTGTCTAGCATATGCTGAAAACAAACCCTTTTCTGAGGTGCACAGGGATAGGATAAGAAGCAGTGGACACAACATGGAAAATTCTGATTAGATATCAGAAGAAAATCATGTAAAGTTGGCCAACACTGGAACAGGGACCCAGAGTGTAGGAGCTTCACCCTTGGAGATGTTCAAAACCCAACAGACAGGGCCCTAAGCCACACATCAAACCATCCCCACTTTGTGCAAGGACCTAGACCAGAAACCTGCTATCTTGCCCAGGATTTTAACAGCAGCTTTCTGAGCGCTGTTCTAGCAAGAATTTCATGCAACTCTGAGCAAAGACGTTTTATCAGCAAAACCAGTCTTGGTGTGTGATCTGGGAAATGAGGAGAGCATCACTAGCTCCATCATTAGTTCCTCCTCGTAATGAGGCAACCCACAAGCATCAAAGTATTATCTAAGCAGCTAGACCAGAGCAGCAGCAGCGCAAAGGAGGTTCAGATCCAGACTGCCAGAAGGCTTTGCCCACAGAGCTGCACCACCACACCAGGTTGCTCTCATCCCAATCATCAGTCACAGCAGAAAGCAGAAGGCTCGAGGAAAGGACTGCAGGGACAAACTCCCAGCTCACAAGCTGTTTCAAGCAGTGCAGTAACATTTGGTTTGTTCTGGTTTTCACCGCATTCCTCTTTTCCATGAGATGCCAGAGAAGCTGTTAACCTGCCACTGATCAACTCAGCAACCCTGTGAAAAGAGCAGATTAACATACCAGGTCCCAAACCCCCACAAGAAGCACCGCGAGGTGCTTTGCAACAGGGAGTTGGGTTCAGGATACAAAAGCCTTTCAGGTCCATAACGGAGATGACACCTTAGCAACTCGGGCTACTCTACAGAGGGTCTCTATCCTAATAGAGAGAGGGTCCCTCTAGGTGTGGTTCCTACCAGTGGAATTCATTTTCTTAGGAGCCTAAAAATGATGTTTTTCTTGCTAGGAAGTCACCGATGCCCCTAGAACTTAATTCTTATGCTATCTATCCTCACCAGGAAGAGAGGGAAGAAATAAAAAGAAAACAAAGCAGAATGTGAGATTACCGTTTCTTTTGTACCCCAAGCAGGGGTGGAGATCAGCAATCCACACAGCAAAGAACTTGTCTCTCTCACGGGCCTGCTCCCCCTTTTCCCTCCCAATGTAAATTGCAGCTGCGGCGT
>Ga0181612_115168_pt1 | contig 12333 bp, 10 predicted proteins | sample HoacroProtozoa21_FD_119630 | JGI IMG/M metagenome (GOLD analysis project Ga0181612, IMG submission 119630) | Hoatzin crop microbial communities from Cojedes, Venezuel. Combined Assembly of Gp0051906, Gp0051904, Gp0051908 | reverse complement strand
TTGTAAAATAGGACCGAGCTAAAAGCTCGTGCGAAAATGGGTGCAGAAGATTTCCTTTGCGACCTCCGCCATACCCTACCCAACCCTTCTCTTCCCTTCCCTCCCCGTCCCTTCCCTTCCCTGCCCTTCCCTTCCCTTCCCTTCCCTTCATCAGGAACTTCACACTTTATGAACTCTCTGACCTACATTGCCCTTCCACTTTCTTGCTGCCAACTTCTTATCGGGCAAAACTGTACTCACAGGAACACGTCCTTAAGTTGCTTTCTGCCCTTTCCATATTGACAGACTGTCCCCAGACTTACCAGGAACTTAGAAAGCATTTTGCACTGTGTTTGCTTCCTTTTCCAAAAACATCTGTGTTTTTAAAGTAACTCATTCCCCCTCCTACACACAAACCCACATACTTTGCTTTGGGTGCTTTCACAAGCTCAGAACCCAACCGCCACCATAAACCCTATAAAGCAATTAATCTGCCTAGCTGGAGAATGTTCTGCAGGCACTATGGTGTGGTTTCTCATCCAGACTGTGTTTTTGCTCTTCTTCATTTTTATCACTACTTTCCAGATGCTTTCCAGAGGTCTGTCCTATCTCCTTCTGCATTTGAGGGCAAATGTGTACGCCCTTGACAGATAAGACAATTCATTGCTGCCTGGTCTCCCTGCCAGTCATCTTCTGTATCTGTGCTATAGATTTATGAATTATCTCGCCAAATCTGTGATTACCAGTTAAACCATATTTTCAATGAAGAGTTCCCATTTACCGTCTGTCTTACAGCAGCACAAAGAAGTTTGACAGAGCATCTGACTACTCTCACCAGGCTTCCTAGGACTGTTAGGCCAGTTCAGTTACTGGCATTTGACCACAAGAAAGGATATGTGACAGTACTCTCTGATCCAGATGAAAAGAAAAGTAGGACACTGGGCACTGTCCACCTCCTCAAAATGCTCCAGGCATCCTCAAGTTCTCCCTGGCCAGCCCTGCCTAGGCCTGCACAGGAGAAGCAACTGAGCAGTAATGGGGAATTCATGTGACAGAGCTCTCAGGACAGAGAAGCTATTGCTCAGCAATAATCTCCATCATAAAAGACCCCAAATCCTTGAATTCCACTCACATCTACTGCTGCCAGAGATTGCAAACAGATCAATAACACTTCGCAATCTGAGACATATAACACAGAAAGGGATTTAATATTGCTGCCATGGGTCAAGGGATAAAGAAAGTCACTGGTCATTCACACACAAGCATTCAGACTATAACTAGGAAAATGGAGATATCTAGATTGTAGGTATTGTGGTTCCTAAACCATGTAATGTGCTTTTGCTTCCCCTCCCCCAGCTTACACATTTATGTGCTACGTGTGCCAAGAACAGGAGTCCAACAAGAACTGTTTGACCATTTCTATGTGTGCAGAGGAAGAAAAATACTGCGTGACTGTCCGTAACAACGTTGGAACAAGTACGTTTCTGAACAACACCTTGTTCGTGCTGTAGAAGAGCAGTCCCAGGAACTGGCTTTCAATAGTCCCTGATCACCAGCTGTTAGGAAACACTGACCTTGTTGCTCGCTATTGCAGTCACTGCAGTATTGATACATACTTGATGTTGTTACCAGGAGTTAGGGAAATGCTGCAGATACATAAATTGGAGCACCAAAGAGTGAACTCCAGCCTGGGGCTGTGTGCACTTCTTCCCGGTTAGCTCATCCCAGCTTTCTGCTGACTGCTCCAGCTAGCTCTTGCTATGGCAATATTCAATCCCAGGGTTGTTTTCAAAAATGTTTGGGAAAAACCACACCATGGCTGACTCCCTCTGCCATGCATAATCCTTCAGGTCTCTCCTTGGGGCTCTGCACCCTCAACCACCTCCATGTGCTCTCAGACCAAATATCAGGTTGTATGATACATTCCCCCTGGTTTTACGCTGTGGGAAAGCTGACCTGGTGGCAGCGACCCAGCCTGAGCATTGCTTCAGGCAGCTTGAACAGAAAGCCACCCATACATGCTAATTCCCCTTTAGGGACAGACGAAACATGGAGCCCAGAGAAGACCAGCATTGTGTTGCAGCAGGATGGACATGGCCAGACTGTTGCTAGTCATGAGCAGAGGACATATTTGTCTGGGAGACTAGTGCCTGGTGTTCTTTTATTCACCAGTGCAGATTTAGCCATGGAAATATTTTAACAATGATTCTTATATTCTCTTCTTTCTTTTTTTTTTTTCACTCTTCTGCATTAGAACCCAACAAGCCTAAATATGTCATCTCTAAGATGTGTTCTTCAACGTGTCCAGCGACAAGTCAGCAACAAAACCAAACCGATCAGAGGGTTTCTTGCTGTGAGAAACCATTATGCAATGTGAATGGAGTCAGCAGCAAGAAAAGCAACTATGGAGTCACGTCCCTGGGTGTCCTAGCCAGTATCACTTACATCTTTGCATGTGGACTGTGATGGGTTAGGAAAAGCTCCCCGTGATGGCATTGTTGGCTGAAATAAAAGTGTGTTGCTCTGGGATTATTACTGCTCTCAAAGACTCACGCTTTGCAGCTGAGCTTCCCCTGGGATTTTCGAGACAGTCTAAATAAGTTAGGTGCTGAACTCCCATTGATTTCCTAAGCCTACTTGATTCCTAAGTGTCCCCAGAAGTTCAAGTCACCTAAGAAAACACATAAAAGACAGCCCTTTTGACATGTTTGGGATTCAAATCCTTACAGCTCTGAAGAGATGCTTGAAGATGTATTTTTGTCTCGGAGTGTGAAAGCACTGTGAGGAATAACAACCCACCCTGCCTCAAACACAGGTAGTAGCGCAATAGTTCTGTCAGCACAGAGGGGATGTTCAGTATCTTCTGTTCACAGTAATGCTGGTTATCACACATCAGTCAAACAGTTCATAAACAAGTATGTAGAGGTAAAGCTTATTTCTGGCAGTATTTTGGACATTCCTCCAGTCTCGGTGAGTTACAATTTCTGGCTCTCCTGGCTCTTTGCTCTCATAGAGGTATCACATTTTGAAATCAGCATCCTTTATTGCCCACCTCCAATGTGTTGGATGAACTTGGGGAAAAGGCAGAGAGGAGCAAACGTGGCTGAGGGATGAAAGGCACTGGCAGGGGATCAGCAGGGAGATGAGAGGGAGGAGGGAAGAGAGGGCAGCATCTGCAATGGGATTTGTCCCTACACTTCCTCCATATGGACCTGGTCCAGCTGGAAAAGAAGATGTCCCCATATCTATTTCCCTCTTTCTTTGCAGGGCCAAACCAACCTGACAGCTGTTGCCAACCACAGTCATTTAGAGACTGTGAGATGGTTTCTGCAAAACCATATTCCTGGCATAGAAACGATTGATTGTGCTGGGCTTTGTTTGGTTTTGCACTCCAGGCTGTCTGCTCCCTCCTGTCCCAGTGAAAGATGCAGCTGAGGGGAGACAGAAAATCTCTGTAGGAGGCTTGGCGGTGTCTACAGAGAAGAAGAAGGGCGGGCAGCCAAAGATTAACACAAACAACCTTGAGCTTCTTGGTCATAGACCCTGCTGCAAGCTCAGTTTTCTGGAAAACAGAAGAAAAAAGGGAAGAGTTGGCAGCATCACTAGCTCAGCTGTGTTCTGGGGGAAACCAGAGCTCATTCAAACAACTCAAGTTTTTCGAGTTTTGTTTGGATGAGTTGTTGTATTTGATGGCTAAATGAGATCTTTGGTTGGTCTGAAGCATTGCCCTAGAATTCTGCTATGTTTTGGTTGCACATGTGGAAGGATGCACGTTTGTGAGATGTTTCACACTGCCTGGATTACAAAGCAACTGGTTTCCTGAGAGGGCGATCAGCCAAAGATGCCTCATCAACCTCATGTTTTGTACTGTGAACTCTGAAGCCTGGTGCCTGGTTTTAAACATTTTGTTTAATGGACAGGAGGGAAACAAAGCAAATGAAGGAGGTGACACCACAGTGCTGGGCAGGGACAAGAAGACGTTGACACCCATTGATCTGAGTGTACTGGTGAGCCGTGTCCGGGCATGACAGATGTCAAAAGGGCCAAATGTGAACTTGTCAGCAGAACTGGCAAGAATATTCTCTCACCAAAGACAACCACAAAAGGAAGGAAAGCTACAATGGAGAAGGGGAACGGAAAGACTTTTTGAGCCAAAAGGAAGGAACAGATGTCCAGCTGTTATGGGCAGGGGCTGGCAGCAGTGGCAGGGGCTGTGGTGACCATGCTGCATCCCGATGCCATGAGCACATGCTCCATGAATACCCCACATAGAGGGAAGACACTTCTTCCCTGCAATACATCGGGTGCTTTCAAAAAACTCCAGGAAATACGGACTCCGGGCCGAAGCCATTACTGTCCTTACCACCAGGCAAGTTGGCGTAGGAAAGGGGAAGCAGAAGGAGCAATTTATATCTCAAACACTTTCAATGGACATGAGAAGGCAAAGACCTGGTGGGTGAGACCATCTGGCAGGGAGGAAATGAGTCAAGGGTTGAGACACGTCCACTGGGGCTGGTGGCGTGCGGGGGACCACGATGGGCAGAGCAAAGGAGGGAGAGAAAAGCTCATCCAAATAGTTTCTCAGAGCAGCAGAGTGGGAGTTTCTTCAGGGTCTAGAGGGAGGTGTGGTCTGCTCAGAGCCCAGCTGAGCCCAGAAACGACTGCTGAGAACTACCTTCTGTGGCCTTCCACTTCTGCACTGGGATCCTTGGCAATTGGATGCTCTTTAAAAAAGCTGTTCTGCTTAGAGGGACTTTCTCCTGCCAGCATTTTCCTGCATGCATTGTGCCCACTTGCAGGCTCTTATCACCTTTCTAGCTCTTCCCCAGCTCTTCCCCATGCCAGTCGAAGTGCTGCCTGCTGATAGCACCCAAACGGATGTTGCCTCCAAAAAGATAAAATGGACAGAAGAGTTCCTAGGTCTCCTTGTCTATAAATTTAGAGGGACCCTTTCCTTTCTTGAAATTTCTGAATGCCAGAGCACCTGACCACACCAGGATTATGCTTGCCTGATGCTTTGAAGGTGAAGTGCTTTAAGGTTTTCACTGTGTTTAAAAGGATTTACTGGTTGCATTGCCAGTTATACCAGCACCCACCTGGTTCCAGGACTGAAAGTCCACAGTCACAAATAGGAGCTGAAGGTCTCTGAAAAGTGAGTATGTGGGTGGGATTTATGAATGGACTTTGTCAGAGCTGATGCTCTGAGTGGGAAATCACTGAAACTCTTTCAAAGAAATAAAGAAGGAAGGCGGACACTTAAAAAATGTCCTTCTTGGTTGGGGGTGCGAAGTGGAGTGCATGGTGGTCTGGTTAATGACAAGTTCACACTGGTGTCTGCCTTCCCTGGGCTGGAGGCAGGTGCAGTGGCTGGAGGAAGACCAGGGTCCCTGCAGCCCAGGAGCTGAAGTACAGACAGCCAAATCTCCTCTTCCCCTGAGGAAAGATTCAGTCACATTTACCTTTTCAAATGAAGTTGCAGTGTGACTTTTGGTTGGTGGTGCTCTCCAGGCTTAGCTGGACTTGCTGGGAGAAGACATCCAAGTGATGCTTGGAGGTGTCACTTCAGTGTAGCATTTGCTTTGCAAACTCACAACAACTTTGAGTTGCACACCCAGAGTCAAGAGATGTGGTTTTTCTTCCAGCCTGCAGTACGTGCAGAGCAAAAGGGAAGACAGGTGTGGAGACACTAACCACATCTAACACAAGAGTAACAGAGCCATTTTGCTGCCGCAGATGTTCAGGAGATTAACATGGATTAGCCAACTAACACTTCAAAAGCAAGAACATTCAAATGAAGCAGGGCACAGGTCTAAGCAAATAAAATGCGTTGTTTTCAATACATATATGCACATCAGTGAGGGGCATCAGCCAAACTAAGTGGTGTCCAGGCACAGAGGCACTGGGAAAAGAAATCTTTGGCATCCATTGCAGCTACCAAACACCTCGTTTCACCTGCTCCTGTTTCTTCACAGTAGGGAAATCTGGGTATTTCACAAGACTGGATGCCACCAAATGCAGCACACGTCATTATAAAGGGGATGGGGGGGGGACTCTGGGGACATACAGAGCAGTCAGCCCAGACCCCAGTCTTTGAAAAACTCTGAAATAAATCATCGAACAATTTGCAATGGTGTAGGGGCTATCAAGGAGATGGGGATGAACAGCAAGAGCTTTGTGACAGATGGGTGTTATTCCCACCTGTGACAAGATGGCAAAATCTGTAGTTAGGGTAAAAATGGTACCTGTCACATAGCTCAGTGTTAATAAGACTTTTGGCATCGTATCACACGACAGTCTCATAAGCAAACTATGAAAACACAGTCTCGCTAAAAATATGAGCAAATAACTGTCAACAGTTTGCTGTCAAACTGGAATGATCTATTAAACAGTGTCCTCTGTGGCTTGCCTTGGCTCTGGTATGATGCAGTGTTTTAATTACTGGTTTGAATGATGGATTAGAGAGTAAGTTCATTGAGCTTTATTGACTTCAGCTTGCAGGTGACAAACTAAGTGAATCTGCAAATAGGAGAATTCTGTGTGACTCCAATAAAACTAAGCGATAGTCTGAGAAAGAGGATGTAACTTACGAAGGATAAGCATAAAGCTCTACAATTAGTGCAGATCTGTCATCTGCGCAAGTACAGGATGAGGAAATCTCCCTTGCAGCAATCTGGCAGAAAAAGAAGTTGCGGTGGGTGTTATAACAGATCACAAGTTTAACGTGTCAAACTTAGGGAAAAAATGATCACAAACAAGGCAGCCTTGTTGAAACTCTGCAATCCATTGAAAACTCTTACACATTGGACTGGGAGGTGTAAACTGGTGTGTGATGGGATAAGATCCTTCCAGTTTCATCTCCAAAGGGAAGGCTGTCCATTGTCCCCATTTTTCGCTTTAGGGTTCATACAGCAGCAAAGGAGATTTTAGATGGGGTCAGCAAGGTTTCCTAGCATCTCATGTATAGTGAAGAGCTGGAGAACTGCCTCCAGCATCAGCAGCTTGAGCATCATTATCAAGATGCATCTAAGGATGACTGATAGAAAAATACTGTCCTCAGCATCTCATTGGTGTCTCGACTGGGGGTGGAGAATGAACTCGGTTGCCTCTCCTGATTCCCCCCATCTCCTTTCTGTCATTCCCATGTAGCTGTTGTGGGTACTGGTTCCCTTCACTATGGCAGAACTGTGGTGTTTGGGCTTGACTGTGCTTTATCGTAGAACCAAAGAATGGTTTGGGTTGGAAGGGATCTTAAATATCAGCTAGTTCCAGCCCCCTTGCCATGGGCAGGGACACCTTCCACTAGACCAGGTTGTTCAAAGCTGAATATACAGCAATGTTTAGCAGCAAAGGTGACCCAAAGATGCTCTTCCACTGTCATCATGTAGGAACTTCACTCCAAAGGATGTTCAACCCCCAGAACACCTCCAGGGTTTCCAGGATCTCGGTCAACAGTAAGAGCAATAGTAGTGCCGAGGCCATGAGTGGAGAAACAGCTTTGCATAATATGAATGACTTATGGCTTTGTCCTCCTTCAGCTGATTTCTCACCTAGGCAAACCCCTAAGCACCACACAAAGCATTATCATCATGGGTGGAGGTGACAGGGGTTCAATCTTCCTTAGTCCAGGAGGGCCAGGAAACAGGCACTGGCTCTGTGCCTGTGTTCACAATAGCTCATCTGGAACCTGCCTCCAGCTCCAGGGCCTGCTCCAGCATTAGATGCTAATCAGCAATTAGATAACCTGCAGACTCTGCTGCTGGGAATAAGAAGCTCCCTTCTGCAGTCTACAGGAAATTGGTGTGATAAAACTCACTGCAATATGTTTTGGGACAGGAAAGCAATTTTATCACACAAAATCTCTAACAAAGTTGATTTTGCCCTTTCACACTCATCCTTACAGATTTAATTTGATCACTGTCTCGCAAGAACCAACATACGTGTGCCGAGATCATCTGGACAGTGTCACTTCCATGCCACAGGTAGCCAAGAGATGACAGCTATGCAGTTCTCATCATGCCTCTGAGATTCTTGGCAGAGCACAACAAACTGATTTTGGACTTGCCTTTTACAGCCTTTAGAGAGAGGTAATGTTGTTTTGGCTGCCTTTCCCTTTTATTTTGCCCCTCTTTGGTGAAATTCCTGAATCTCACTGTTCTTTTGTTTTTTTTATCTGCGTGTTTTATGGCTCCCACCCTGTTCTTCATCTTCTGGAGTTTCTTATCTAAGGTCAGTTTGTTCCTCCTCTTCATTTGAATGAAGTCAGACACAGGGTGCTCTAGAGCAGTCAACACATGCCTTTCATATTAATCCTTCCTCTGCTGTTTCTTCTAGGTGCTTTCACACACTAGCGCACTCCCACTGCTATGTCTTTCATGCCACACTTGACATTTCTGCTACAAATCTCCACAAGCCCAGCACCTCGCCTACAGCTTCAGCACCGTTTGCGCAGCCTCCCTGGAGCCTGGTGAATTCCCTGTTTAGAGAGAGGCACATTTTCGGTGGAAGAGATTGGGGAAGCGCAGGAAATGCCTCTTTCCAACCCTAAACAACCGGGCAGTGAGGTCCCTGCTGTGAGAGAGGAGATGCCCTCAGGCACAGGAACCTTTGCAAGTCGCTGCAGAACCTCACTGATGGTTCAAAAGAGGCCAGGACTGGAAACTAGGCTGCAACCTGGGTCCAAAGTTCACCCAGAAGATGGAGATAGGACTGCAGACAGATATACCTACTACATAGGTCAAACACCATCCAGCAGACAGGGGTAGAAACAAGGTCACAATCTGAGTATGGTGGCCATCTAGGACTGCAGATAAACGACCTACATCCAGGAGATGGCCGGAGATAGGCATACTTACAGCATAGCCCTGGAAAGGGCAAAAGGCTCAGGCTTGGGCACTCGGGGCATGGCAACATGAGTCCACTCGTAGGGAAGTCAGTTTATAATGCTGGAGCACTCCAGAGCAACCTTTCTTCACAGGTAGCCTGGTCGCTCCAGACATGGCTGTATCTTCCAGCACACTTCAAGCAGCCTGGAGAGATCACAGCAGCAATCAGAGCTTAACTTTTTGCCTGAGTAATGACCCCGGCTTAATGTTTCACAATTATTTTCCAGTCAAAAGCCTAGAATAAACAAGCAAGACAGAGGGTGAGTCATGCGGACTCTGGAAGGAGGAGGTGTGAGAATACCGAGTTGTCCAATACCGACAAAGCATGCACCAGCCAGGGAACCACCTTCACCTTAACGGCTCTGTGAGAGAAGGAAAACAGAAACATTGATGTCGATCAGAAATGAAAGTTCATAAATCTGACAGCCTGACCGTGACTGCAGGTTGTGGTTAAAGTGGGCAGATGACGGTCCTATTCCCGTAGATACAGCAGCCCAAAGACGTACCCACATTTTCCGAAACCTCAGTAGCTAACTGAGAGCCATCTCAGGTCTGTCCCCGTGGGGTGCAGCAGGGAGTGGCCTGTCAGGGTGATGGAGCACAGTGAGCTGTTTGGCACTGTAGACAGTGAGAAGGCTCAAAGAAACACCTGTGTCTTGGTTTGCCCATGAAATATCTGTGTCTGGAGTATCCTTGGATGATCCAAGAATGTTCCTGAAGGTCTTCTGGGCAACCAAAAGGGGCTTCAGGGGGAGAAACATCCAGCGGTGGGATGACGGGGAAGGGCTGGCGTATGAAGTCAGCCTTCTTCAGCCAGATGGAGCAGGATGGTGTGAGCGGGAGTCTCAGGGATGGTGCATCACAGCTCCAGCACTCTTTGCTGTGCAGGAGGCTATGCCAGCACCTGGGGCTGTGAGGGCCTTTATGCCATGACTACATTGCAGTATAGTGCTCTGGGCAAAGAGACTTGTCTGTCTGAGGGGAAACACACCTTGCGACAAGGATGGAGATCCTGGACTCCTGCTTTTTCAGGCTAGAGAATAGATCACGTCCTCCCAGTCCTCTTCTCTGCCAAACTGATAACTCCCCAGTTTACAGTGAGATAGCTTTGGCAGGTGGGACAGGACTCTTCCACAGAGCTGTCCCCATCCTCTCCGGCAGAAGCGAAGTCTGAACACTTTTTATCTCCAGAGAACGACATAACTACAGAAAAGAAAGTACTTTGTCCCCTTTCTGTGGCATCTATGCAAGGTGGTTTTAGCAGGGTTGCTCCACAAACCAACTCTGCTCCACTAACTAGGGAAACACCTCATTTGCAAATTTGACTGCAGTTTAGGTGCCTCACAGAGACTCACGTGCACAGCCCTGGCCAGGCTCAGGAAGTCGTACCCAAGCCCTGAAACAGAAACGTGATGGAGAAGGAAACTCTCTGCGAGCCGCGTGCCTCCGCAGAAGCCAAACCAAGCTTCTCGCAGGTCCAGGTTTCAAGCTCAAACTCCCAAAGTGCCAGTTCAGCGCCGAAGCCTTGCAGACCTAGTAATTCCAGTTTTAATTGCTGCAGACATCTCTGCTAACCCCATCCCTCGACTCGTGAAGGGAGCTGCCATAGTCTTAATTACCTAATTTTAAGACTAGCCATTCCTCCCCAGCATGCAAACAAACCTTGAAATATTTACTCTAGCACCAGTTCCCTTTATGATGCAGCTGCTTTCTTATCTCCTGTTCCTTTAAACATGTTTTTGTGCCTGTGTCCACCTTTCCCCGGCACAGACCACATTCCTGCTGCTGGACTCTACTCCTGCTGCCTTTCTTACCTCCTCCTTCTTCTTGCGGAGAGACATTTTTTTGCCCTGCACTCACAGTATGAAGCCAATGGTTCAGCGAAGCGCTCCAACAACCCCCAAACTTGCAAGTAGAGGTTGCAGCTTTCAGTGCAGTGTTTTGCTTGTGTGTTGGTCTAGAACAGAAAGCCCTGCTGTCAGAGTTGCTGTGTTGAGCTTTGCAGTCTGCTGTCCCACACCGTAGCCTCGGGAAGGAGGTGGGAGACACGGGCTTAGACCAGCAAGCTTTCAGAAGGGCTTCCTTACCTGGCACATCTTTCACCACTGCAAACTGGTCCCCAATCCCTCTGACCACCTCTTTGCTTTGCAGCATCCTGTAATTACAATCCTGTAATGGCCCCACCCAGCCATTTCAGTAGTATTGGGATGACATCAGGTCCCATGGTGAGTTGTGTCCCGTGTGAGTCTTATGTCCTCTCTCTTCCTTCCTAGCAGCAGACTGGGCCTCTCCAGGAAACCGTGGAACTGATCATGTTAAATTTGTGTGTGGGAGAACAACAGAAAGCTGTAGGCCTTTGTGCACTTTGCTGAGGGATTAGGGAGCGTACAAGAAACCAGAGGAACAGGAGAGCTGAAGGAACGTGCCATGCCTTCCTGATACCTAGAAATTAAATCTCAGGTGGTGCACCCCAGAGTGGAGATAAATGCTCTGAGATTGCTCGTATGTAGGCTACAAAAAGCCAGACTGACTCTTAGGGGCACAACATGAACCCGGTCTGTATGACATAGGGGTCTTTGGAGTGTATCTGAATTACAGCTGCTCAGGCTCCCGCAAAGCTGAAACTTCCCAGTTTTTTAATATTTGATTTGAAAACCAGAGAATGAAACAGTCCCAGCAGCCCATTCCAGTGGAAGATATTAGACCACAGAAACACACTGCTCACAGTCAGCTCCTGCTAGAATAACCGGCAACGACAAAATAAAATGAGCCATAGGAGAGACAAGGGAAGTGGGGTTTTGCAGGCATGGATTTGTTTTCCAAGTAGAGGACTCTGAATGCACTCTGACAAGATAAGAGCTGGAATTTCTTCTGACAGATGCATTTGCCAGGAAATGCTGATTCTGCAGAATTAAACCCATCTGTGGCATACAGAGTTTGTCAAGCCTGCTTGTTTCTTGCTGGCTTGTCAGCCGTCTCCTCCATTCCCAGGCTTTCTTGACAGTCAACTCCACAGGGTCCCTCTGCCAGTGCCCTCCCTGCAGCTCATTTCCTAGAGGATTTAACCGTTTCTGTGTGACCTACTGAATATGGGCCACTCCTGCAAACCTTTCTGGTGGACTGCCCTGTGCTCTGAAGACCCATCCTGCCAAGAAGCCCAGGCTGTCCCGCGACACCCCAGCTGCTGGGTCCTTGTACCTTGAAGCTTCCCAACACGTTTTTAATCCCATTTAGGCAAAGAGCTCAGGAATTTGCTTCTCTTTGTGCTCGAGTCGTGCATGGGGGTTGTGCACATAGAGAGGTTATACATGAAAATATATGGCGGCTGTTCAGCCTGGAGAAGAGAAGTCTCTGGGGTGACCTTTTTGCAGCCTGCCTTTACCTGAAGGGGCCTACAGGAAGGATGGAGAGGGACTTTTCACAAGGGTGTGTAGTGATAGGACAAGGGGGAATGGCTGTAAACTAAAAGAGG
>Ga0181612_145219_pt1 | contig 12334 bp, 5 predicted proteins | sample HoacroProtozoa21_FD_119630 | JGI IMG/M metagenome (GOLD analysis project Ga0181612, IMG submission 119630) | Hoatzin crop microbial communities from Cojedes, Venezuel. Combined Assembly of Gp0051906, Gp0051904, Gp0051908 | reverse complement strand
GCCTGTGTTTATATTACCTGGGTCTTTAACTGATGAGTTTCTCTTGTACACTCCTCTTGCAATTTAAACCACTCAATGACATCATATTTCCAACATTAAGTAACATTAGTTTGATTTGCTTGATTTCAGCTCCACTTTTCTCTCATGCAGAAAGCCAAAAGAATGTTTGTCACCTAGAATATTCAGTGATGTCCCATTACATATTGGATAATGGCTTTCCAGTTTGTGAACTGTTACCTCTTCTTTGCATCTGGTGCCAGTCTGAGCTTAATAAACCAGTTATTTTTGCTATAGGCAGTACTCTCACAGTATAAAAAAAAATGCAGAAATCTCATTCTGGAGTTACTGCTCACTTTGACACAATGCTTTATTTTCCTTTTAGTTCTCCCCCTTCCATTTGCAGGCTCTGAGATATTGATTTCTTTTGCCTCGATTACTGAACATCACCCCATATATAGAGAAAATTCCATTAACCAGGACCTTTTTTACTACACCACTCTGCAATTCTTTTGTCCACCTCTGAACTATCTTCATTCAAGCTCCCAACCCTATTCTTACTTTTAAGCTATCACAAATAATTTACCTATTTTAAATTAAGATGCAATAATCACACATCGTGACTTTTTAAATTTAATGTTTGGCTGATCAGTTTATTTCACTCTGATTACACTTGTTGAAAGATGCTTTTTGGATAGGATCTATTTTCTGGGTTTAAAACATTTCTGCATGCACATTTATGATATGCTATGGTGCGCAGTAGGACCACACTATGACTGACTGGCATGGTGCTAGATGACTGGCTTTTCTGCAATAAAGCTAGTACTATGAATTTAGCACTGCTACTACACTATGGAATTCCCATTATGAAGTAAAATTACTAAATGTATACACTTTTGTATTTGTCTGCTCACTGACAAAGATTTAATGTGTTTCTCTTTAGGTGCTCTTTCTTATTTTCTGGGGTTTTGAGGGGAGCAGTTGTTTTTTTCTGCTTACACTTGGGCACAAGAGTTGGTCACCCTTTGGCATAAATTTGGCATTATTTTGGCATAAATTCAGAGTAAAAACACTGAGAGGAAAGTCGGTCAAGCACAAGCACCACGTTTCACTCCTTTCCAAACACGGACCCGTCTCCAGCATCAGCTGCCTCCCACAAGCTCCCCAACTCCCACGAAGGGAGTTCGGTATCTCTAGCCCATTATTGACCATGAAGGCTCAGATGCACGTTCAGTTTTGGCACGTCGAGTTTGGCCTGTGCCAGGAGCATCAGTCATTTAGACCAGCGACCGGACCGTGGCCCCTTCTGAGGCTGCCCACACACTGCCTTCTGCGGGGGGCAGCTGGGCTCCCGGGCCCCCCAGCCCAGCCCAGCTGCCCCTGAAGCCGGGGCTCCCTGCAGCCCACGCTGCAGACACGCAGGGCAAGGGACATGCCATACACCACCCTTGCTACCGAAATTTTAGCTACTTGGGCATCTGCCTTTCTAATGGCCTCTGTAGCTCGGGGCAGGCTGGTGTCTTAACAACCATAATAACACTTTTTCAAAACACATACTTTTCTAAAGCTTAGCACATCTGGGGTATAACTTTTGAACACGTGGGGCTGACATTTCTCATTGTTATCTTTGTAGTGGATCAACTCACCTGAAAGAGCAGGCATACTTTTATTTTCACTTAAAATAGTATTACTTACACTAGACAACCCTGCTCTGTAAACAAGATCTCAAACATTGACAAGTGACACAGAATGAGATGGCTACTCAGAGGTGAAAAGGTCATCAGTGATAATTTCTTTTTTTCGCCAACTGTAGAGGATATGTATGTGCACACCATAATCCCATATAGCTTATAATAATGCTTTAATTCGAGAAGAGAAATAGCTTTGAACTTTCACGCTGAGCAATACTTCAGCTTAATGCCTCTGAACTTTGCAGGCACACAGAACTGTGGCCAACGTTTGTGATTTACACCGTACTGCATGTCCCTAAATACCTTCTAGCAATGCTTGAAGTTTTGTTAAGGGGTGATGTGAGACTGCTATCAATTACAGGTTCACCTGTTCTCCCTTCTATGGGTCTATCAGCTTGGCTTCAGATATAGCCGTGTTCTTGGTTTACCAAATGCATTTTCAGAGACTGCTGAGGCAGTTCTGAGAAACCCAGGCAGAAAGGACACGGTTAGGGACATGCTTAGAGACAGTCTGGAGTCATTCTTTCAAATGGCAGAGATATAATTCCCTTGTTCCCTGAGAGAATAAATATTTAAGTGAGAGGTCATTAAAAAAAATAAAGGGTGCTATACCTGCAAGTTAGCTAACTGATTTGGTCTGGCTTCCTTTAATGACAATAGGCTCTTTGAGATTGAAGTCCAGACTGCACATTAATTATAGCTATGACTAGTATAAAAAAAAGTGACATTTGAATGAAAAAAATCAGTTATGGTTCCAAATTTCTTTTTACTATAGGCACGAAAGCAAGTATTTCTCTTGCTTAGTTTTCACATTACCTGCTCAGTCCCTGTTCACTTGGTAAGACTGTAGCGATAAGGAGGCCTGAGAGATCAACAAAAGACTCCAGAAAAGCAAGGAATAAACTGTAAGGAAGGGAACAGTCACGTTTTAAGTAGAATTCAAATTCAAAAGAGAATTTAGAAATACCTGTTGACATCGCTAATTAGCCCACTGATGTAAGGATTGCTTTGTTACACATTTAATTACTTCCATCCAGTCCTAGATCCTTCTCCACCCAGTCCTGGGAAGCTCATCCTCAACTGTCCCATACACCAAGAAAAGCAGATCATTCCTGGTGCTTCTGACATTTCCAAGTCACCTGCAGAAGACATCTTCCAAAGACTTTTTCCTGATTTTGGTGGAGGGTGGGGAGAAGGGGAGGAATCAAGCTTATTGCTCTGCTCTGCTTCACCCATTAAGCAGAAACAAGATGTGACTGCTGCCATACTGCTGCTAACAGCTTTATGAGGGCCTCCTCCACCCTCCAGCTCAGCGACCACCGTGGCATTTCCCTCTCAGGTCCCAGCACATCGTGCCCTCAGCACCTACCTCCTCCCACCACCACACTTGTGGGCTGTGGCAGCTCATGCATAAGAGAAGGGCCAAAGCAGCAGTTCAACAGCATTTTGTTGTCTCAGCAGCCCAAACACTCTCCAAAGACTTGCTACACTGTGCCAGTTTAAAAAAAAAAAAAAGAAAAGAAAAATATGTCAAAAGTGCATTGTCCAGGACCACACAAGAGGTATTTGCTTCTGATTTTGAGAAAGTGCTGGTGGTGCTTCTGTGGTAGTTTCTAACAAACACTATTTTTGCATGAAAACTTGTTCTTTGGCATGATTTCAATGCAGCAGCTACCTAGTTCTCAAAGCTGTCTTCTATCCTGCAAATCACAGAATAAATGTGTGTGGATAAACAGTGAATTAATCAGCTAATGATTTAATACAAATGTGAATAAATGCCAAACCTGTGGTCAGGCTGAAAAAATCGCCTCTGAGGCTGCAAACGTACTTTTAAAATACATATCTAGTTCTCCTTAACTCTTATCTTAACAGGTTAGAGTTTACCCTTAAATTAGTGCTTACCTGAACATACTTCAGTGATTCTCTGATTCTAACTTCGTAGACATTGAGTGAAGAAATCCCTGCTTTGAGTCTAGAGGCACAACAGTAGCAAAGCCCACACATTCTAGCACCCGGATGAGAATTTTGCATAACATTCAGGTAGGAAAACAAATCTGCATACTTATTACTGACATGAAAGGGAATCCATCAAAACTAGTATAAAGAAGCACCAGTTTAAATCAAATACATCTGCAATTCTTGTGACAGAAAAAGCAAAGCTGGAGTTAATCAAGCAGCAATCAGTCAACTGCATTATTAGAAAACAGGATTTTTCAACTCTAGTTGAATTTCATGATAAGCTCCTGCTCTCTGCTTTGTGTTTGAGTGATGGAGTGATCTGTTGCTGAACCGCTAAGCTTCTCCTCCCTGAAGTGCCTGGTACACATGTAACCACACAGGCATCCAGTAATAAAGAGCTTTGGGACAGGTAAATACGTCATGGTGTACGGATGACACGACCAGTCATTTGAAAGAAACCACAGGACAGAGAATGGCAACCAAAAGCCACTGTCAGAGGGTTCGTGGATCTACTGCTGTATCCAGGGTAAATACCACCACAGCCCTGGAAAGCCTCTGGCTGTAACCAGAGTACCTCAGAAATGCAGGTGAGCCAGCTAGGTAACTCCATGCCTCTTCCCAAAGTGGTTTCCCCCAGTCAGGGTAGAGACAAGGAAGAAGCCTGAACTGCTCCAGATCCTGTTGTAGCTACTCCAGTCTCAAAGAGAATGACGTGATAAGACTTGCTTCCAAACACCGCTCAATTCCAATCAAACCACTTAAATAAAACAATCTCATGTACAAATTTAGGAAGAAAAAGAATTCAAGTGTGAGGCAAAGCAAAGACTTGGCTCCCAGCCAGAAATCCACTCGCATCAGAATTCCACGCACCCCTCTCACTGCACAGCCAAAGTAGCAGTAAAGAATTGAAATGACACACACTTGGGTTTGGGGGCCTTTTTTTTTTTTTTGGACCCTTTTTATCAGGTTATTGATATACACCCTTCTGGGGTATACCTAAACTTGCATGTGTGGGACTGCTCACTGGCAGCTAGTAGGAAGAGATACTCCTGTTGGCACCTGCAAGTAATATTTGCAGATTACAAACAATACCAGCACTTCACCAACACCTCTCTGAGGTCGATGGCCAGCTGAAAGAGAATTATTGCTGACTTCTACCAGTACGAGAGAAGAACTGAATATGAAGCATTCAGACACCTCAGGCTGTTTTTCTTTTTTTTTTAATTTATACCACCGTGAGTCTTCCTTACACCAGTTTAAATCTGGATGAACGCCAAAGATCTGCCTTAAGAGAAACAGTAGCATGTTGGCAGATACGTATTTCTGATGGCAGAATATGTTCCTCAAACAATGATGTCTTACCACAACACTCATTTAAAATTTTACATCAAACTGTATCAGGGGCACTTTTAAAATCCTCTCATTAATGATGATTATGTAAGTCCCATTAGATGTGAGACATTTCCATATTGCTCGTAGGAGTTACAATTTAATTCTGTTACAATCTACTCCACCATTTGTGTAATAACTCCTAACACTTTACCTTTGGTTTTGTAAAACATTATTGTCTGCCATAGAAAAAAAACAGATGATATTTTGTTTGTCATTGCAATCTGATTAAAAAGATGTTATTAATTAAATGTTGTACGCAGTTATACCTGAAAACTCACTGATGGCTCTTGGGAGAAGATATATTATATTACCAGAAGGTATTTGTTATTTAGGTCTGTGAGGGAACACAAAGACACTAATAAATCTCCCATACATTCCTGTGAATTAGGCAGACATTATTCAGCATTTGCCGGGAATAGTTTGGATTTTCTTTGGCCTTTAATAGTGACTAGCATGGCTCAGTGTGGTCTCCAACTAGGAGCCACTATCAAGGAAGAGTAGCACTTGTTTTATCTCAGTAGGTGAGTTTGCAAATACACAGGGAGCAGAACAGAGAAGTCACTTCCCTCACAAGGCACAATACGATGTTCTGGTTTAGTACCTAGCCCAAGATTTTTGCCAAAAGGAGGTAGGAAATACATTTTACCAGAGCTGGAATTTTCATTTTCTGTTTCTCACTCACTTATTTTTTGTTACCAGAAGTATTACACGCAGAGAAAATATTCCTTTACAGCATAAATTAAGTAGAAAAAGCTACAAAAATCCAACTGCCTATAGTAAGAGTTTCAACTAAGTCGCTTAACCAGCGGCAAGCGTCCTTTTACAGAAGTTATACCGGTCGTCCTCCTCCCATAAATACTATTGTTCTTAACTTCTGAGCAGAGAGAAGGTCTATCTCACAAATGAAGAGAAGATTTTACAGAAATTATTAAAATAAATTTGATTTTTTTTCAACATTTTCACTGTAGTGCCCATAGGTTTATAGGGAATAGTAAATTTCATCAAGAAAGAGGTTTTGAAAGTTCTTACCTTGGTCACAGATGAACACAGCGAACTAAATTTTCCTCCTCAATGTGCTCTTTGAGCTGGGCCTGCAGCTTCCGAGTACTCTGAAGGTAAATGTGATGTGACTAGTGATCAATTTGCTTCATAAGGGAAAGTTCATCAGTCAGGGTAACTGCTTAAAATGCAACATTAAACAGGTCTATGTCAATATTGTGACTTTGTGTAAACAATTCAAGCCGTATCACTCTGGAGATAATGACACATAATGCTGTATAAAATGCTCTGAAAGGGTTTACTGAATTAATCTGCATTTCAGTTCTAGTCTGTGCAGTGCAAAAATGTGAACTTCTGTGCTCCTGTTGAATATCATCCTGACAAGGCTGGGAGCTTCCAGAAAACATCCTGACAAAAGGCTTCACTACTACAAGGTAAATGGGAAAAAAACCTCTTTTCAAACCCTGCACTGTCTTTAATTCCATTCACAGAGCTTCAGAACTTGGTGTGCGTGACAGACTGGAATGTATGATTTTGTCCAAGTGCAGATGCAGTATTTCTTACAACTCTGACGCCGGGCTATCTATCTCCGGGCAAACATTCTTTCTCCTTTTAGCACCATCACAGAGTTCAAGTCTGGAAAGGACAGTGATTAGTGCTTTAAAACTCTGCTAACAAAATTAAGGGAAAGCAATCTGTACATCGGAGTTTATTTAGATGCCCACAAGTTTTAAATCATTCCCCTTTATATCTCAGCCCACTGGATATCTCCTCCAACCGAATCACCATTGGGTGTTACAATGTGATATACAAAATGAGCTGACATTATGATTTACAAACATCCTTTGAGTGTCATATAAAACACAACTGTTTCCCTTATTATACAATCATTAGGGCAATGCAAATATAGTGAATACATTGGTAGTTGAAAATGACGGGGTATTTTAAGAAAATAAATTTAACTTTACCACACAAACCTGTTAGATAAAACAAATCCTGCTTAAAAAATGGGAATAAAGTTGTCTGAATGATTGATTGCAAGTAATTTTTACATTGTTTTGACACTTTCCCCTTATAAGAAACATAACAGTACTTCATTTAAAAGACAACTAATTTTTTCACTGTATAATTACGCTTCATTCTTATTAATCAGTTTCACGTTTTCTGCATGAAACTATGAAAAACTCACAAATGTAGACTTTCCAAACTGTAGCAACTATACTTACTTCTGCACTCTTTTCCATAAACTCAGTGTTTAATTAAACAAAACCCAAAAAACACTACACAAATGAGCAGAACAAAACACAACAGCACGTTCAAAAGGTGACATTTAAGCCGTAGATGCCATCATTGTAGAAATATATGCTTGTTCTAATGCCACAAACTTTCTAGCCTCATGAAAAAAATAGACATTAGCTGAAGAGATTCTAAACTCTAACCTTGATATAGGGCTAAGAGTTTTAATTTGTGTTTCTGTCTAAACTTAGGTAACAAATAACACTGTGTGCAGGGTAAATTTAAAACTAAGTTTTTCAGAATGTTATAAAATATGAAAAAAGAAAATGTGTTTCTGAGCTGTTCATTGGGTAATGAAAGTTACCAAGTGGTAAGGTCTCCTGTCCCGCATGGTGCTGGTACAAGGTGCTCCTGCACTTTGTCATTACGGTGGCAGTAACTGAGAATGGCAGACATCATTATTACTAGAAATACAAAAAAGGAAAAATTCTGAACTCATAAATGATGTTACAATTGAAAGCAAATTCTAACCTAGTCAATTTAAATTATATCATCTTAAGGCGCTCTGTCTGTTTTATCACTGCACAATCCAGAGGGATTAAACTCTTTTCCAGCACTTGCAGTTTCTCTTGCAAAACAGAATACTGATAACGACTGGTGACTCTTTCCCGAATACGTGCTGAATCGGCAGTAGAGTGTGGTTTTAGTTCCATTTCTTACTACAGGAGTCTTGCTGCTGCTCCACATGTCTGGAGAAGAAAGTGCTTTTTTGCCATTTTGTTAAGATCATGGCATTTAATTTCATAAATTTTTATGACAGACTCATTTTGTTTACTTCCATTCTGTCCAATCAAATATACCTTTGAATGCTTTAAAATGTTGGACAGCTGTGAAATATAAGTACTATGCAATTTGACTGTACATACATACATATTTTCATAAATACATCTGACAGGGACCTTGGAACTAAGTATGTGAGATCATGGGACAAAATCACAACAGGCTGTCTTATTTGTAAAATCTAGATCCAAAGTAAGAAGAGTTGAATTCTATCATGTTGTCAATACACAAATTGAAACAAAAATACAGCATTAGTTTACCCATGAAATAATTTAAACATATTTGCGAATGTCTTGACAGGAAAAGTGTGTCGTTTACAACACTGAAAACTTTTAACAACCATTGACTTCTATGCGCTGTACTGTAAGTCACCCAGACAAGGCTAGCAAGGATGAGCATAGTGATAGGTCCCAAAGGCAACTCCCAAACATCTTCCTCGTGCGGAGACTTTGGTAATTGTCTGTTGCGTCAAACGCCAACGCATATGACTTCATTTCAGGTGTCAGCTTCATCAGTTTTCCTCCCTTGGCACAGTCCAGTCTGACTACGTCAGTTATTGTTGAGACACTCTAAATCCACCGAGCAGCAGACATTCCCATTCTGCACAGACAAACAAGCAGGTGTCAATCACCTCCGCAGAACAAGTCACAAAGAGCAAAGGGGCTGGTGGCACACAGAGATAGGTGCATCCCTTACACATCTACCGCATACAAAAATCTGCCTAAGCCATCAGCCCAAGGCATCCTCATCAGTCCCAGTGTGGTGCTTTTTGAGGAGGCTGACTCTGCCAAATAGCACTGAACTGGCCAGAACTACGCAGGGACTAAAAACCTGGATATGAAAGACTCAGCGGTGCCCATAATAAAATACAGCACAGCCACGTCAACAGAGTTGATTGGATTTCTCTCCCACGCATCTAAGTTAACGGAGAGAGTTTGGATGCGATCCATGCAGGGAAGCTTTCTGTTTGTCTGAAACAAGCAGATAGTTCAGATTCTGGATTCATGGCAGATACGTATGGGGGGTGAAAAACCCCATACGGCACTGGAGTTTAATCCATTGTTAAATATCTTTCTGCAGCATCCAGAAATTTACAAAACCATCTTATGCAATAAAAAACTACAGCAACCACCAAAACCCCAAATGAGCAATTTTTTTTTGCTTTTTTTTAAACCCAGCACAAACCAGTAAGAAAAACTCTGAAGAATGGAGAAAAGCTACCTTCAATAATTTAAAGCCCTGGAGCAAGAGCTTGATTTCCCACAGTGAACAGAACAACATTTTATATAACCAAAACATCATTTTCATAATTCTGATATTAGTGCAGGGGGGTCATCACTGCACGGAGCAAGGGAGAGAGACTGCACTCCTGCATGAGAGCCATTGGATTAAACACATCTTGATGAGATCAGGGAACAGAAACAGTGACATTCCCTTCCCACTTCTGTTGTGCAAGCGCCTTCACCTCTGAGCTGCAATGCGTTTCGTTTCTACTTGTGTTCTTGCTGGTGAAACTTTTATTAGTGTTTTTGCCTGTGCTTACCAGCTCTGTAAAACATATGTTCATGAACATCCACATCAGGCAATTATTAAAATATTAGCCTAGATTCATACTGAGAATGCTTGAAGGGCTCTACAACAGAACGTCTGAAAGTTGCACTAGGATATTACATATCTGCGCTCAACATTTCCAACAAGCACAGAATTGTTTTGTTTCCATCCTTTAAAGCACACGAGGCTCGGGCTTTCTGTCAGCATCTGCCCTCGTGACTTCCCCAAGATCTGACTGTGAGCTTCCAAGCGCAGACAGTGACCCTGATTTTGTGCAGCAACATACATTTCTATTACCATTCTACCTTGCCCATCGTACCTTGCATTTGCAGGTAGTGCAAGGAGATCCCACCATTGTCCACACAGCGCCGCTAAGTCTTGTGATTCCATAGCCATCTAGACAGGTTTTCCTGATGTCGTAGGTGATGTTGTCAGCCAGACAGGGGTCACTGACACAGTGGGGACAGCACTCTCCTTCTGAGATGGCTGTGTACTCGCAGTTTAGATTCGGGCACAGAAGAGGCCAACAATCCACCTCTCCTTCCTGCAAAAATTGAAGCAAAGCTCAGTGAATGTGTTGCCTTTTATTAGCCACAAATAAACTTTGCATCCTGTTGAATGGAAAAGTTTTATTTTGCCAGAACTGAAATAAACTGAATGGATCAGCTCTCAGTTTGGTTGATCATATAAATGCACGTTTGAGCACCGAGCTGAGGTTCCCTAAATGTAGCAGACTATCATTTGGTTGTTTCTCGACTAAACAACAACACTGTCATCATCATAGCAGGGGAACCTGAGTTCTCTGGGGTTTTTAAAGGCAGCATTAAATACTAGGTTCCACTATTTTCCATAAACTATAATTTTTGCAGTGATTGCCTTTGCAGACTCCTGCACTCTTTCTACGCCTGGTCACATAAACATCTCTGCGGGATCACAGCAACTGTTTAAATAGAAAATTAACACTGCAGATGGTTAGTACGTACGAGAAGCATTGAACATTGATCTCACTAGCAACAGCCAAAATTGATTTTAGTGTCAGCTCCCAAAGGAATTGTTAGAGCAATACCAGTTACGTTCCACTGAGTCACTTTATTTTATTATTTAGCTTTGTAAAACAACAGTTTAGTAGAAACATGGAGAAGAGAGAATCATCAAGTCACTTCTGTAGAGCATTGCTCTGGGTGTCTAAACTTCACCTGCAAAGGGCTGCAATAACTGGCATTATGCTACTCCGTAAGCACTTCAGACACTGATAACACCACACCCCACACTGAACCTTACCTGTAGCACCGATTTAGGGCATCACTGTCTTTTAGCTCTGTATGTTAACCCAATTATAAAATTAGGCAAAGAACTGCTAGCCACAAACTCAGTATCCCTTGTAAAACATGTCACACCTAATATTCGCCACTGCTGCTGGCTACACATGTGTCTTGCTCTTCTTTTGCAAACATTAAAAAAAAAAATCTTAGGAGAATACAAAATACCATAGTTACCGCTGTACATTACGGATAATTATCTCTTAACAGTAACTTAGCTTTGAATCTAATTTGTTTCCTGATGCTCAGACACCTCTTGATTAATATCATATATAAAAACTATGTTATACAGACAGCTATAAATGGAAAAACTGATAATTTTAATGAAGTTCACTGCTGCACTAATTAGTATATCTGTGCAAAACTTAAAGCTTTAGGGAAATAATCTACAGTGCCTAATGAAAAAATAAATGTTCTTTATTTTGTATGCTTGTCTAGTAATTTCAGTTTTCTTTATCCCTCTTTTTTTAGATAATTCTTGCTAATTCACCACATGACACTAGCGCTCCATTTTTCCAGCATTGGCTGAATGAAAAAAAAAGCACTGCATTGTCCGTTTTGACAAAACAGGTACACCAGCAGATGTAATTACAAGCTGAAACTCCTCCAACCTAATCCACCGCATGTAAAAAAAAAAATTTAAAAGTCATTTAAAGATCAGATGACCTTATAAAAGTTCTCAAAAGTCGACTAATGCTAACGTTAATACAGTGTCAAGGTTTCCAAGCTTTTGTCAAGCTTTTAATTTTGTTCATTAGACCTACTTATTCAGCAGTAAGAGGAAAATTGATGGTGTAGCTTTCAGTTCTCTGGTGCTCTGTAAGTGCTTTATCATAATTCCTAATCTGAAAAGCAGGTGAAGAGAGAGCCAAGAGCCTGCTTCCACGTAGGCTTTGCTAATAATCACAATCCTTATCATTCTCGCTCCCTTCCAAAACATTTTACCCGTACCAGGCAACGGCACTGCTGACAGCTGTAGGTCCAGTTGTCCCCACTGCGGTAGAGCTTGTGCCCAGTTTGGTCAAGGCACTGGCTGGTGACACGGGTGTCGCACTCCGGGCAGCAGAATAGATCAGCTCTGGGGTTCTCGCAGTCACAGGCTGTCCTCCGGCAGAAAATCCTCCCATCCTGTGAGAACACATTGCCTTGACATCAACCACAAACTGCCCAACAGCAACCCAGAGAAGGTCACAGGGTATATATATACATCAAAGGGCATGTCCTTGGCATATCAGGACATATTAAGTTCTTAACGTATTCAATCTTACCACCACCAAGGACTAGATCCTGCCAGTTGTAATACCTCAAATACCAGTGTTGTTCCAGTTTGTATCAGTGTGTGGATCCAAT
>Ga0181612_105293_pt1 | contig 12334 bp, 7 predicted proteins | sample HoacroProtozoa21_FD_119630 | JGI IMG/M metagenome (GOLD analysis project Ga0181612, IMG submission 119630) | Hoatzin crop microbial communities from Cojedes, Venezuel. Combined Assembly of Gp0051906, Gp0051904, Gp0051908 | reverse complement strand
GGGAGGGCCGTGGCCTTTCCACCTGCCGCCGGGGAGCGCTGCCCCAGAGGAGCGCGCTGGAGGAGCGCTCTGCCTTCCCGCCGGGATGCATTACCGGGACAAAAATGCCTATTTCACCTACCTTTGTCTTTGGTTTTGTTCTCCCCCCACCTCTGCAGGTCAAAATAAGGTCAAGCGAATATCCATTAGTATTTCTTGTTTCTCAGTAACCCGTGACACCCCTCAGTATACTTAACAGTATCCATAACAACCACTATTCCTTGAGGAAATTTTAATTACGGCGTTCTTTGGAACTGTTGATTGTTTATTGTGACAAGACAAAGAACACGGGAAGAGAAGATTCATTGAGAAATGTGCTTCAGACCAGGCTGCGGAAAAGGTTGCGTTGCACTCTGGCTTCTGATGCCTAAGAAGCCGCATTAGGCATAGGATGGGAAAGATGCACCCTAAAAAAGTCTAAGGTGCCTGTACCTAGCATTGCTCTGGGAAAAGCGACCACGCTGAACAAATTACAAGGGAGCTGAAGAAGACAGAAGATGCGCTGATTCCAGATTAAAAAGAAAAGTAGAAGAAAAACAACTGCTGGAACTTTCTTATTAACATTGAATTAGATTCTTACACCTTTACCCATTACGGGCATTTCTTTCAGGGGTGCGAATACTGGAAAAAGAAAAAATGCGAGCAAAAGTCAAGACTACATCACCACTTAAGAAGAGCAAACAGTAGTGCAGACTGGGATGTGTGTTTAAGGGAAAAAGAATCCAAGGCAGAGAGAATGAGAAACTGTTAATAAAAACATCGAAGGGTAAGGTAAACCAGTTGGAAAAATAAGAAAGAAAAGATCTGCTCAGTTTAAAAGGACAGGTGGATGAGTCCTCCTCCCCACCCCCACCCCATTACTGGCATCTGGCACAGAGAATAAATCCAGCAGCTGCTTTCGCAGAGCAAGGTCTTGGTTTCCTTTCAGTGAACAAGGCATGTAAGTAGAAATCCACATCGACTTTAATGTGCTAATGCCACGTGTATGAAGCAGACTGTATTCTGAAGGAACCCTGTAAGGAGCAAACCCATCAGACTGACCACAGCAGCCTAGAGAAGACAGTTGAAGTCAGACATGAAAATGATGAATGCTCCTGAATTTGTCTTTTGGAGATCATCTATATCTTGAATAAATCCAGATTTTAGATGGCAAGTCAGCTTTACACCAGTCATGGAGTCACTGTTCCACATAGTGACAACCAGAAGATCCAGGCTTCTTTGGTATTGTGTCCTCTAGCCACTGAGCCGTGAAGTGCAACCTGAAATTTTCAGGCTGCAATTGCATTAGCAAACTTTGACACCCATCATAGCAGAGTAACAAGTAGACAGGGCTCAGGCATTAAAAACAAACAAACAAACAACCACACAACACAAACCACTCCAGTATTCCCTCATACCTCACTTTGTCAGTGTTAAAATCTCTTTAGAGTATAATATACCATAGGGTGCTTCACAATCAAGAAAAATACCAGCTTGGGCTTTGATGTCAGGAATATCAACTCCCCACGCAAGAACGCAGAGTAAGAAATTTCAGAGGAGAAAAAGTTGCGCTGCAGAAACCTCAGGAAAAGGCCTTTCAGGGCAAGGCGAGATCACAGCTTTCCATTCTCCTCCAAGTTAATTACTTAACCTCCTAGAAAAAGCAGCAGAAAAAATTGCTTACACATGACCTACAAAGAGCGAGCAGGCAACACAGGAGTGAAAAAGCAAATCAGAACTGAGGGAGTGCTTTTGCTCAGATGCTGGGCCGTGGTGGCAGGAGATGCCAGGTTATGGGGGTTTTACTGTGCTTAGCACAGTGGGACCCCAATTTCCAAACTGGACCTCTGGACGTCAATACAAGAAAGATAAAGGATGGACAGACGTCGAGTTTCCATTTCAAAAAAACAGTTCAGCCACTTTAATTTACCTGCACTATGCCAGAAAGCGTGGGTGGTTTAGCTCCCCTCTGCATGCTCCTTTGCATTCAGTTTATGTCCTTCTTCACACTCCAGATTTTCCGTTACTTATTCAACTACCGAATCTTCCTTGCCTGCCTGCGAGCAGACACAGCATTATATTTAAATTCCTGTTCTCATTTGGTTTAGTCTTTCGACAAAGTACGCCTCTCGTTTCCAGGCTGACAAGTGTGCTGAGGAGTGGCCAGTGCCACGGAACACGTCCCACGTACCCCGTGATTTAAGGTAATTTGAAGAGAGAAAGCTATTTTAGGGGAGAGAGAGAAAGGGGAGGGGAGAAAGGAAAATAAAAAAAAAAAAAAAAAAAAAAAAACGCTATCTTATGTTTCCCCTCTCTGTCACAACTGGAAAAGCAGCGTCAAAAGCCTTGTCTCGCGTTTTGTGTCGGCACTAATTACACGCCGGCTGTGGGCCCAGCGAGGGGAAGGCCTCCCACCCAGCGCAGCGCGGGCAGACCCCCCTCTCCCCGCGCCGGGAATGCCTCGGAGCAGAGCGCGCTGCTGTTCCGACAATCCCTTTCTCTGCTGCCTGGCAGAGCTCCATCTCATTTCGGCAAAGGCAGTATTTCCACGCTCTGTCCTATATTCTCCCCTGGCTTCACAGCATCCCTCGTCCCGATACCCTTTCTCATTTGGAGTAATCTCTCATTTTCAGTCTGTCCCACTGAAACGACAGAAACGTTAGACCCTAAAAACATTACGAAGCACAGACACAGCATCTTTCCTTTCCCAGGTCTCACTGAAAATGAACAGAAAACCAGCGGGGTGAGATTCTCCTCCACGTAAGTGCTAGTGGCAGATTCCAGCCCTTTGACAGCCGTCGATTTCAAGTAATCCTGGTGGGTACATTTAAATCCTTGTTAAGGGCTCCCACATTCATTAAAAATAAATCCAGTAGTTATTTGACTCCGCAATTATTAGGGATAATTTGCAATTAAGCAATTGGCCTCTGATGAAGGGACAGATAATTGATCAGCCTGGTTTGGCATTTTAGAATAGGGTGGGGGGTAATTAAGTAAATCCAGTCAGCTAAATGTCTGCCTTCCCCCTATGTTTTTTCCCACCTTTAAATGCAAACCAGACCTCATGCAGCTGTGCAGGCCATGGGAGTCTAAGCCTATTAAAGAAATCTTTTAATGACTGTAAAACTACCACTAATTGAAATAAAAATATTTTCACACTATTTTCACATTGTGCAAATGGATCCAAAAATAATTCTTAATGCAATACACGGTGCACAAACTGCTCTGCCTGACAAATGCAGCATTTAATTTGCACTAATTAGTCCAAAGCGGGGGCAGTGTGAAATTAACATGATTCATTAATTCTGTGGCTTATGTTTTACATATTGTGTGTTTACATTTCAAAACTATCAAGTTCTCCCCAACCCAACACATCACACTTGTGCAATTCTAATCTGATTTAAGAAGTTCTCCCCACATCTCTTTGGGGGCATTCAGATTTGATTTCTGAATTTGCAACTTGTCTATTTGTTTCAAAGCAACTGCTTGATTTTATATTGCATGGTTTCTTCCTTTGTCCTAATCTTGGTCTCAGCTGCTTTCCGACAAAATATTCTTTTGGGTGGCTCGGGTCACTGTGAACAGAGCTGCAGGTGAAAAAGCAATTTTCAAGCTACTTTATGCTCTAAAAATTTTAATAAATCCTTCGTATCGACTAAATCTGAAGTTTTCATGATGTTGTTCCAATATTTGCTCCTATAATGATATCAGGAGATGTTCATTAAAGATCTAATCCAGAGCCCCATGAAAGTCAACAGACAGACTTCCATTGGCTTCAGAAGGCGTAAATATGCTAGCTTCACTTTACGCTACAGAACGTAGGAGTCCAAGAATCGTAGCACTGGCTGAGTTGTCTTACAAAATAAATTATTTTGAAGTGAACTGTGCTGAAAAGCATTGTAAAATACATCAGACATAGCTAAATATTACATTTCTGAAAATTAAGGTGCATCAGTTGTATTTACATTGTTGGACATCCTCACAGTGTCAAATTCGGTTTGTTGTTTCGCTAGATACAGGCTACATTTCTGCAGAGATTCAGAGCAATATTACACCGAGAATTATGTATAATGTTGAATATACTATGAACTTTGTTTACTTTGTTACCAGACACTACTGATGACGAGTACTGATGTATGTGCTTTGTATTCCACACGAGGCTTAAAGGCTTGCCTGTCCTCCAGAGCTCTCAAAGTCTGGCTGACACTTTGTAAATGCGTCTGCCTCTCGCACACAGAGGCAGAGGCTGGCTGACCCATACCAACACCTCTGCATTCGTCTGAGAATCACGGTGAAAAGACGCGCCGAGATTTACCCGTCTCCCGCAATCAAGAAAAAGAGAGAAATTGAGGCTGTTTTCTGTACCTGAGCAACCTCGATACCTCGAGGCGTTAAAGAGCAGCTCCCGTTACTGGTGGGAGAGTGACGGGACAGTGTGGCAGAAACGATGGCTGGATGGGGCCGTCCAACGCCCCATCTAGCAGCAGATGTCCCACTGAGCCACGGTGGCTGTGCAGGCAGAAGACCGGCCACTTGAGGAGTCGGAAGCACATCAGCAAAGGTAAGCGGTGAAGCGTTAGAAACTGTGAGCTTGCTCAGCCGGGGTTCCTGGAGGAATGGGGTGGGAAGCGGTCATTTGATACTCCTCCCAAAAAAAAGGGGAAGTCAGGAGGAAGACTGTCCTTTGAGTGACATTCAAAGGACAACACAAGAGAAAGAAGACTTTTTTAATGACACAAGCCTGACAAAACTCATGTCCTCCACACTATCTAAAGCAACCTGCTAATGTTTTCAAGAACCACCTGAAGCAGAAAGCAGTTAGGTTTTGGAAGATTCATAGGTTATGGAATAAAAAAGAAAAAATCCCAAACCAGTTAGAAACAGCCACTTTGAGGGCAGCTTTCATCATCTGTTTAAGTCTTCTGGTTTGTTTGTTGTTTTTTTTTCCCCCAGTCTAAAAACAGTGCAGTTTTTTGGTCAGCAACCACAATCAAGCAAGGAGTAGGAGTAACAGGCCTATTTTCTTCCTCATAGAGACAAACTAACCTCAGGCTGGCCCTATGTTGCATGTCGGAATACAACCACATCAGTTACCTTGTTGAGACTATAGGGACAGACCAAATGCATGTACATAGCTTCATTGTTAGCACATGCTTCTTTAAAACAAAGCCATAATTTAAAAAGATAGAAAACCATTTTTACACAAGTCCTCCATTCAGCAAGATTTCCTGATTGGCTGTGCATCTTTAAATGACTTATTTGTGTCAGTCTGTTTCAGGATACATCTGGAGCATGCAATGTCATCAAGAAGTGCTATTTGATTACAGTGTAGTACTTTGGGTGGCTTTCAGAAAGCAATAGATTATAGCATTACCGTGTACCATGCGTAACATCTCTCTGCCACTTAGCAAGTACGAGGCCAAAATGAACACTCTAACCTTGAAAATACGTGAATAAAGTGCTGCCTCATGGACTGATATACAAAAAGGCTAAGTTTAGTGATCCTTCAAATCCTGGTTCCCTGATGAGCACAAAGGGTTCTGATGTACAAGGCTCTGTCAGCCATTGCAAGCATGGGCGTAAAGGATGCAATGCCTTCAGAAGTACTTGGGCTACCTGGAGTAAGAAAGGCACTTAGAAGAAAAATTGTATCCTTTGGTAACGAGCAGACACTCTCCATTATAAATTTAATTTAAGCCTCTTCTTAAAAGTTGTAGTCAGGCAAATGTCCCTACAGGTAACCAGTACGGTATTGAAATATCCCAAATCAAAACTGGGCCAATACAGAAACAAGTGGTATCAGTTTAAAAGTTAGGCAACTTCACTGCTACGATCAACTAACTACATTAATTTCTGCTCTGTTCAGAAGAGAAAGCTGACTCATAATATTTAAAACAGAGTTTCTGTGCACCTTGAAATAAACAACATACAAAGATTTTTCTAGCACTGTTAGGAGATTCAGCTGCCAGTACCTTGTAAGTAAAACAAAGTATAAACTCTAAGCGTCCTGTCATGTAAGAAAGCTACGCCAGCTGTTTGACACACAAAATGAGTGTAGCATTTTTTTCTGATACAGTTTTACCAAGACTTTTGCCAGAATAAGAAGTTCCCTCATATTGTCTGTGTCCTAAAGTCACCTTTTGTTTGAGTGACACAACAGTCACTGACTCCAATGTGCTGTTTCTGTGGGTATCATAAACATTAGTGGCCTACAGCCAAACACTTCTGATATATATTAAATGAGCTACAGGACCAAATGTTATCTGGTTTGTTTTCAGGTAGATAAACTCAGACTACATTTGTGCACTATTCTGATTCTGTTTGTCTGTGAATAACTTAAATCTCCTTGGTTTTTAACTCTGTGATGTCTTGGTACTTGTGGTGCCCTTTTACCTTTTCAAGTGCATCTGTTAATCCAAAGAAGTGCCTGCTTAAAAATGGATCTGCTTTATCTGCATATGCAAGTGCACATTTTATGGGTGGTAGACTACTATTGTTGTATCTGCCCATCTATGTATGTGTGTGCCTGTCTGTTTGACTGCTAGCAATACAGAGATGGTCTTGTGCAGGGCCTTCTTCAGACTCAAATGTGAGAAAAAGGGTATATGCAAATCTGGCATGGGGGAGGAGGGTGTTTATAATTCCACACTATACCTTTCTAATGGGAAACTTGTAAAATCTCACTCGCTGTCCTGGAAAGGATTTGCACAGCTCTAATAGAAATGCTCGACTAAGATGGATGGGTCTGGGAGTGTCACATGGCCTTCCTGAGCATAAGTTATGTTACTAAATCAGCATATTGATCTGGGAACACAGCGTCCTGGAATCCTGAAAATGTCAGGCACAGTCTCAGTGCTTCACTTCTTTAAAATCAAATTAATTTAGCCAGCTTACTCAGGAGAAGAAATTACAATGTCAGATACATGCAAACAGCAGGGCTTTGGGCAACTCGAAGTCCCACTGCCTTTGACCGTTTTGAAAGGAGACACCCAAAAGAAAACAGCTGGGCTGCCACCCTTGGTGGAAAGAACAACCACCGCAGGAAATCTGCGTCTTTGCGTATGTGAACTGAGGTGTCCCGGGGCCTCATGACTCTCCATGGATATTCGGGGATTCACAAAGTGGGGGCTATCAAGGGGGTTGAGAGGTAAAATTATACGATTACATGTGACTATACTAATCCATCTACCTTACTCACTGGGTACATTTGAGATTAAAGGCTCGCATAGTCCGTGCCCTTGTACTGTGATCTCCAGTTCTGTACGCATGTTTAATCAAACACGCTAATCCCCAAATGCATGGTCAGGGTTGCAGCATCTGGTGTGAACAGAACACTTTCAGCAAGCAGGGCCCCACAGCATGAATACGTTTGTAGGCATTAGCCATGTATATTTAGTCGGTACAGTAGTAAGATACTGGCACAAATTGCTGCTGGGGAAAAAGGGACAGTCTGACAAAACGTATTACAAAGCGGACATTTTCTTCTTACCTGACTTGACAAAACATATCAGGCAAGTGTACGTTGTAAGTAAGTAAAAGGAGTAACTGGAAAGCGTCAAAGAACAAAACCGATCCATGCTCTTGACTAGAAGTACCAGTACATCCTGTTCTGACCCCACATGACATCACACCTAGCTTTGATTCCTACACCACAAGGACCGGGTGCAGCATGGGTGCCCCAAAGAGACGCAAATTCCAACCCTGCCCCACCGTACATGAAAAGTGAGGCTGGAGAAGCTCTGCTGGGAATCAACCCTGCAGAGCATGGTTCAGCTCCCTGGCAAAGGAGGGGTCACTACGGCGGAGGCCAGATGCAGAACAACTGCCTCAACCTCCCACAGCTCCCCATGAAGGCTCCCGCCTCCTCCTGACTTACTGGCTTGTCTGGTCAATGCGATTACACACATCTCCTCCTGGGCTTTGCTGTCATAGTATGGTAAGGGTTGGAAGGGACCTTAAAGAGCATCTAGTTCCAACCCCCCTGCCATGAGCAGGGACATCTTCCATTAGACTAGGTTACTCAGAGCTCCATCCAACCTGGCCTTGAACACTTCCAAGTCCTCAATCTGAACACCCCTTTCCTATGTTGAAAAGCTCATTAAAGCTAAAATGTAGGCCTCCAACTAGTTCACTACATGCTGGTATAGAACATTTTACTAGAAATCCTAGAGGTGATATAGGCATTGCTTCAGTGATCAGAGGGTCACCAGGACAGAGGCGGATACTTCAGGAAGCTGCAGCCAGAGAAAGAGACAGCAGGACCTTGTCTGACCTGTACGCCTTGGGGATGAGGTGGGCAGGCTGCTGTTATCTGCTGCCAGAGAAAAATGCACAGCCACAACTTGCTGATACCGCAAGCTAGCAAAAGAGGGGAATAAAAGCTTGAATATGTTATCAAGACAACTACAGTTTCTTCACTAGATTTCAGCAGAGAAAAGCTGTACAAAGACAGCTTAGCAGCCACCCTGCCCTTCTTCTCTAAGGCAATGATGAAATATAACCACCCAAATTTCCTTGCTAGCATAAACTGGAGGATTCATATTGTTCATATTTGAAATAGGATTATGCAAAGGAGAGCTGGATTGTAGGTTGTTTGATGGGGAAGGGGGAAAAGCAGTTCTAGGTCCCAGCAGGCCAAAAACTCCTTCAAAATAATATAACAAAAGGTGATGATGTTTTCTCTGGAAAACATTATACATGGCAAAATTCTGTTTAGCATTTACAGAAACTGAGCAAAAGGGAATACACATCCTAGGAGCTTATTAGGTTCAGTGAAGAGAGGGTGTATCAGGCAATAAAGAACGGCATAATGCGCAGCATCAATACCTGTGCCCATTGTGGCTAACAGGAACAAGCCCCTCATACACCAGACACCGCTTTTCATTTGTCCGTCCTGCCGCTCAGAACCTCCCCTTGGCTTCGCTAAATATAGACAAGCTTTGACATGCATCAGTAGCTAGCCTTGGTTTCAGCTCTCTGCTTCCCGTTTCTCATGGAGTGGTACAGGACATTATCCAGGACCCTGATACTTATTTCCTCTCCTTTTCCTGCGTGAGGAACGACCCACAGCCCCACCGCCCCTGCTGTACTTGGTGACATTTCCCCATGTCTCCCCTCAGCCGAGGCGAAGGCAATTCCCCAGGAGAGGCTTCATCTCCACTGTCGGGAATGTTCTCAGTTCTGGCTGCTCAGGCACACAAAGATGTTCAAGAATATCATTAAATCAAAGCTAATCAGATGGCTCCCTGTTCGTCTCAAGACACTGTTCAGGCTTCTTCATTTAAAACCCTGCATAGATTTGGCTTAATCTGCTTCACAATTCTTTCCTTTCCGATTCCTCCGCTTATCTAATATCGCTTTTTCTTTGTCATTTCCCATGCCCTTCCGACACAGCCTTCCTGTAAGTTTTCACCTCATCTCACCATTGATTTTCAAGCCCTGTCTGAGGATGCGTTCCTTTTCTCCTCTGTGTCTTAATTTCTCTCCTTGAAAAGCAAGATCTATTTCAGCTCTCCTGCCTCTATCAAGACAGGGAACAACGCAAGCATGCTACGGTCACGCTTGCGTCCTAGCTGACGAGGGCATTGCTTACAGGATAAATTGAGATGCCACAACACAGTCGCTCTCCTCTGAAGCTTTGTATGCTCCTCGGGTGGTCTTGTGCTGGACCCTCTGCACAAGCCAGGATTTTACAAATTGCAAGTAAGTCACTTTTGATGCTACATTGCTTAGATCTTACATTGAATATGATAAATCATTCCCATTCCTTAGTCCTGATTATTTTCTCTCCTATATTGCATAAAATAAGCTGGTATTACCATAAAATATGAAATCCCCAGGACTGTATTTCGTATTTCTTATTTTTCATGCCCTTCCCCCCCACACACACTCGCACACTGAACCTCCTTTGTAGGCAGTCATGGATTTCTATCATCTGAGGATCAGAGCACTACGCATCCATCAAGAAGAGTAAAATATTCACAGGAAGAGACTACAAGATGAGAAAGAGGTCCAGAATGCATAATATGTGTCAGAGGAACAGATGTACACAGAAAATAAAAGTTCTACAGACCGCAATAAAAATTTACTCCATGACAAGAACTGTGCATTTTTCAATGGCTGTCACAGATTTCATGGAACCAGTGAAATCCAGCTATTTTCAGAAATCCCATGAAATTTACCTTTTCACCTGAATCCACATGAAATCAGAATTTTTCCATAACAGCCCCCATAAAATTGGCGTATTTCCTTAGAAGACCCCATGAGATTATATGGAATATTGTGGTATCTTTTAGCCTAGTCTCTTGTTGCACATCTTAAAATGGCAACCTCAGCTACAGATTTTTTGTATTTATTCCTTTCAGAAAAAAAGATTATGCAAAAATATAATAGGAATAAAAATACCCTTCTATAGGAGAGAAACTAAAAGCCCTCATAAATATAATTAGCACAGAAAGTTTTGATTTGTAGACAGTGAACTGTTGCTAGTGCAAGAGTAATCTCAACTGAACATTCTTCTTTTGACTACGGAAAAGCTGACATCACTGAAATTGTCATGAACGAAAATATACACAAGTTTCTAATCACACTCCCTACTTCACTTTTTTTTTTCAGGGGAACAGATAAAGGATGAAGTTACCATTCTGGTAACTGACCAGCAGTGAAGAGCTGCAAAGAAGAAGGTGCCACCGCAAACAATAACTTTAGGAGGTAAATACAACGTGGCCAGTTTATTCTCTAAACATATTATTTGTTAAAATAAATTCTCAGCTCCAACAAAGGAGCAGACTCCGTGGCAAAAGTGTTCATTAAGCTCCCAGAGAGATGGTTGAGACATTTGTTCTGGCTGAAAATGAATGAATATACCAGGTCAAACCCTGCCTTACGCAGGTCCCAGACAGCAACCCGCCACAGGTCCCGTCACTGCAGTTCTTGGTTTCCTTCAGGGCTCTTGCACTTCAGCAAGACTACTGTCCAAGTAAGAATCAGAAATTGAGGTTCTTTCCATAGTCTCCAATTAAGCCTTTATCCAGAAGCAACACAACCATTGATGATAGCAGTATTAAACTCTGGGAGTTGACGAAAATTCAGGAGATCTCACGACAGGCAAAAATAAAAAGTTTAAGAGAATTGGTAGTGCCGCTGAGAAACTTCTAAAGGACACAGACACCAGTGCAGACAAGCAACAGAAGATGTAGTAGCAGGAAGATAATGGCCTAAAAAGAGGAGATTAAAATGCCCTTAAATAAATTAAAGGTCTTCAGACTGACCGGGCACAATGAATTTCAACTCAGGATTCTTAAATAGCCACTTAGGCAATCTCTGAATCACTGGACAGCCACCTCTGAGAATGCAAGAACAGAAGATGAGCTGCCAAAAGGCTGGGAAAAAGCAAACATAATACCTAGCTCTACAAAGTGGGGAAAACAGGGCTAAGGAGTTATGAGCCAGTCAATTTGTCTTCAGACCTCAGAAAAACACCAGAACAAGTAATCAAACTATTTGTAAGCGTCTAGCAGATAACATGGGAATGAATAGCAGCTAGTATGGATTTGTAGAGAATAAATCCTGCCAAATCAATTTAATTTCCTTCTGCCATAGGGAACAGGCCTCGTGGCAGAAGCAAAGCAGGAGATGTCATGTTTCTTGATTTAGTAAAGTTTTTGGTGCCGTCTCACATGTCACTCTCACACACACCCTAACAAAACATGGTCCAAATGAAACGGTTGCGAGACAGGTACAAAAGCAAGCGGACATGATGTGTAGAGAAAGTTATCATTTGCCCATGGTCAAAGCAAGCCATCTCGGGGGATGGGAGGATTACAGAACTCCGCTGCAGGTATGATTCAGGTCAGCACTTTCGTGAATTGGCACACTTAATGTGCTTGCAGACTACACAAATGGTGTGCATAGCACAACTGCAAGTATGGAGGCTCAGAGTCTGAAGAAATGTTGACAGATCACCCTGGTGTCAAGAAAAGGGATGAAATTCAACGGGGGATGAAGAGGAGAAGAATGCAAGGCAGAGATGGACTAACTGGAGGGCCCCAGAAGAGAAGCAAAGGAAACAACCAGAAGTCCAGAAAATGTGTCCAGGAGAAAAGATTTGGAAACTTTGGGGTCTTCAGAGAAAAAAGTTCTTGGGAAGGCAATTTTAAGACTTTGAATGTGTAAAAGCTTGTCACACGCAGGGTTCTTGCATGTTAGAAAGTTCAAGCAATAACAGGTTAAACTTGCAGCAAGATGGATGCAGGTCAGACATTAGAGAAAAACATTTATAATAATTAAGATAGTGAAGCACTGGTATGGAGCCTGG
>Ga0181612_101475_pt1 | contig 12334 bp, 8 predicted proteins | sample HoacroProtozoa21_FD_119630 | JGI IMG/M metagenome (GOLD analysis project Ga0181612, IMG submission 119630) | Hoatzin crop microbial communities from Cojedes, Venezuel. Combined Assembly of Gp0051906, Gp0051904, Gp0051908 | reverse complement strand
GCTGTTGCAAGAAGAGCACTGTGAGACTGTATAGCAGCTTCCAGCAGGTAGAAATCTGATCAGCTATAAAAGAATAGAAAGACTTAAAAACGGAGCTCCTACCACTCACACTACAGGATTAACTTTTGAGTTAAGAAATGGGACAGCCTTGACCTTGAGCAAGTCAAAGATGCCTGTCTTGCTGCTGTTGTCTCTGATGCCCTTTTGGAGAAAAGGCTTCACATTCTTGGTTCTGGTTTTCCTGTTTGTCAAAGTAGGCTGAATATCCTTGTACATTCACTGATGCTCTAAATTCACAGCTCGTTGGATTTACCCCACACTTCAAGAGCTCAACTGGATTGCAATGGATCATCACCCACTATCAGGGTATGGGAAACAGTAGAGACTTTGCAGCTCTTATCTCTGGCAGTTGTATGTCAAAAATCATTTTAGTCTATGCAGAAAACCTTTGAATATAGCACACTGATGAAGAGGGCCACCTTACAACAGTTATTTTGCCTCCTTTTAACTCATTTTGTGGTTTTGGCGTCGCCTCTGCAGAGAAAACTGCTTGGGGAGAGGAAACACTTTCCACATTTTCATCACATTCAACAAGTGGGAAAAATCACAAGAGTGTGCCATTTTCAGCCTACACAATGGCTGTCACAGATTCTCCATGTAACTGCTTGATTTAAGCCATATAATACTCATGAGGTACTTTTACAACCATGGACAACCCTGATAGAGCCCATAGGACATGGGGGTGCATCTTCTGTCTACTCATCTCCGGTTAGACCTGAGATGGAAAATCATGCCTGGTTTTGAGCACCACTTCAAGAAAGAAGTGTATTAGCTGGGGAGAGTCCAGATAAGAATAATGAGAATAACTGGAAACCATAATTCATAAAAAAAAATAAGACTATTGGTGTTGTGTAAATTGGAGAGAGAAAAGCAAAAGGGGTTTTAAACATGTGCCTGCTTTAACTATACGAGCAGCTGATATAGAGCAGGAATTAGTCCCTTCACTAAGTCCTCAGAAAACTGGGCAAGTTTCATGCTAAGAAATATATTCTTTGAAATTTGCTGATCAGGGTGTATGTGGGGCTTTATGCCCTGTGAGAAGTTCCTAGGTCTCATGTCTCATTGGGATACACTCTCCCACGTCATTTGATATATTGAGAATAGTAATTTACTTCTCACACTTTGTGTGGCCTAAGGACTTGGCTATTGTTAGATTGGTGCCCAAACCTCTGTTCCAGCTTCATAATCTGGTCTGTCACTCTGCATATCACAAGCCAAAGGACTTCAGTGAATTAACTCCCCCTTAAAACAGGGAATCCACTCTCCGGTCTAAAGTCTGCCAAGGACGTACCCCCACCTTACCTTCAGCAAACAGCTACTGTGGTTAATTACCCTCACAGTCCATGTTAATCTCGCTATGAGATCCTGTCTCATCCTAAGGCTCATACCTCCTTCTCAGGTTGCTTGATATTTCGCCTCTGATTGCTGATGGCATCCATGGTCCTGTTGGTTATGAAAAGCTCAGCTAGGTCAGTTGCACAGGGAGGCTTAAGTGTTTCCAAGACCGTAATGAAAATTCCTTTCTCTGGGAACTGTGACCCAGACATGAAACTCAATCCTTAGCAGGAGAATTCTAATTTCATTGGAGACAAAAGCCAAGCATGCTAAAAAAAATTGTCACTCTCTTGGAGAATGGTGATTTATTGTTCAGGTGCAAAGTGCTCATCAGCTTCCACACATTGGTTTACTTAGGGATGTTTTTCTTGGGATTTATTTTAAATCAACAGAATGGGTTTGGAAACACTTCGTGTCTGCCTTGTCTGGACGATGGGACAACCAAAATGTTGGGCAGTTTTCAGCATCAAGGCTCCTCCTTGTTTTATCCTGACAGTGTTTATTTGGACTTGAGGACTAGTTTATTGAAGATTTGGGAGATGGGGTGTTCACCACACATCACTCACCTAGATGCTGCCTCTAGGCCAAGAAAACAGCTGGCGGGAGCATATACTGTCCATGGAGATGGGGTATTCAGCCATCTCAACCATTGACTCCATTTGTTGTTTATCTGACGGCCAACTGCATTCACCAGAGACTGCTCTGTATCTCCAAGAAGCACCTCCGTCCCTAGCTTGATATCAGGATGAAGGAGCCCAGCACCAAAGCATCCATCACATGGAAAAGAGTAAAGGTATCTGGGTATAAACTGTTATTTGATTGTACCCATGGCAATGTTAGCTCAGACTTATATTTAAGTAGAAAAATATTCCCATAAAGTCTGAGCCTAAGCAAAAAAAATAGCTCCTAAAAATCCTCGTCTTTATCCCCATGGGTTACCACAAGCTTACCAGAGAGCAGGAGAAACCAGAGCATGGTGATACAGTCCCCATACCAATATTGCAGCTTTGTGTTTAAGAGTCATGATTCATCTTTTTTTCCATGAATTTGCCTGGAGACCTCTGTGCTATATCCCCTCTCAAGTGGGGCAAGTAAGACCGTATCCATATTCAAAGTGCCGTAGAAACGGGTTACAAATTTGGGCATTCACTGTGTCCAACACAAGAGATGCTTTTGTACAGCCAGGCTCGGGACTGATGCTGCATGTTCAAGCTCGGCACATTCAGACTGAGCACCACTTTGATGTCTGGAGGAGTCCCAGGATCCCACCATATTCCTGCTCCCCTTTCCCCAGGGAAAACGGTTGAAGAGGGCACAGAGGAGCAGGATCGGTGGGCTGCAGGGCATCCACATGCAGCAAAATGCAATCACAGCCTCAAGGACATCCTCATGCCTGGGAGGTTCTCACTCTTTCTCTATGCCAGACCCTTTCAAAATCAGTCCTTGGGAGGGCCCTGCTTCTCATTTTTTTCTCCCGGGCGGGTCCCTGCCCCCCCCCCCCACTAACCCTACAAAATTTTAGATCGTTCTTAAAACAGTTCCAATTAAACGGCTTTTCAATCAGTTTGATCGCAAGTGCTCTTGCCAGAAGTGCGGCACACCCATGAAATCTGGAATTTCCTGCAGGACAGCTACTTTCTGAAAAAAAATAAATAAATTGGATTTTTCTTGGAAAATGATCAACTGAAAAACAGAAATATTTGGCCTCATAGCCAACATTTTCCTTTTTATTTCTTCCAGAATTTGGAGCAGATTCTTCCCCCTCCCCCTAAAATTTCATTTTCAACCAAGTATTTCATGGATAAAAAGCAAACCAAAAGCACACTGCCCTGGCTCGGAGTTCAAACGGGTGGGAATTTTCACACAGCCTAGGCCTTGGGCTTGGAAAGTCTCTGGCTTCTTGGCAAAGCTCATTCAGTAAAGTAGCTCAGAGTGCCCACATTTGTTCAAGGCACACCTCCAACGAGTTTAACACTGGGGAGGCTAACCCAGTTCTGATAATTTCTAATATAGATCTGCTGAGGCTTTCCTTTCCAGTAAATACTTATTTTTCTTTAGCAGTGACTATCCAGGAGACATACTTCCAGGGTTGGATCTTTCCCTCTTTCTCAGTCTCTTGAGGACCAAGTCATGATTTTATGTGCATCATGTTTTTTCCCTCATTTGGCATACACCAGTCCAGAGGATCGCTGTGATTTATTCGAGCAACAAGGGTGCACCCTGTGTTTGTTCATTGGACCAGACTGCGGAGAGATAGAAGAGCCAGGCTGCGCTCCACCCTGCTCCTAATGCTGAGAAATTAGATGGGGAAGCCAGATAGCCTGGCTCTGGAAGCAAGAAAATGAGCAACCCTAAATACCTTCCTAGACCCAGTGACCGTAAGTCCTTGGCGGTGACTGGTCCTTGTGGGATAATGCCAGGAATAGGCATATTAAGCACATGAATGTCAAGTCCTAATTCATCTCTTTAATGTTGTACAGTAGCAGGACTGTACCCCCCTGCTGTGGTGTAATTTCACGCTGAGGAGTCTGATGGGGCTTCCTGCAGACTGATCCTTTATGGATCAGAAAACTCACTTTCTCTTTGTGTTAGAGGGCCCAGAGATTATCTTATTAACCACCTCCATGCCAGCACAGATCAAACACCAGGGTCTGCCTCTTCTGAGAACTCCTTTTACCACTTCTTTCCCCTTCCCATCGGTTCACGTTGCAGAGCTGAAGAACATTAAACACCCAAGCCTCTACCAGCAGGTTTCACACTTACGTGAGCAGACAGGCTATTTTGCATTTTATTGGCTCAGATGAAACACTGGCCTTGCTTGAACCCTAAATCAGTTTAAGCAGCTTGGTGCATCCCCATTATGACTCCTGTATCCCTTTCCAGCTTCTTTTCTCCCCTCTTTTCCCCGAAAAAGGCAACGTTTAAACTACTTCAGAGTGATGCCCTGCAGATACCACCAGCCCCAGAGCTGCTAGCTCGACTGCAGGAGTGGGTCAGCTGGAGGAAAGGCTTCTTCCCTTCCACCATCTCAGTCCTCCAGACTCCTACCTTGACTTCACAAACCTCTCCAGACCATGCTGTGGGGACAGTAAGATGCAGCAGTGACCAGTTAGGACATTCCTGTGGCCTCCAAAGGCGTCAGGTGAGGCACACAGGTCAGGAAAGGGCTGCAGGATGGAAGGCAGAAACACAAATGAATCCTCAGACACTCCTCAGGATGCGGGATATTCCAATGTGAGGAGACAAAAGCCTTCTGCTTTCACCACTAGACCACAACTGCCTCACCGAATGATGCCAGAGGGCCACCCTGTAGCCACATCCCAGCGTGTAACAGGGGATGATAGTTTATAATCTCATTTTCTGGGCTGCCTGCCCTTCTGGTGCCCCTCATGCTCCATGTAAATCATCTGGAGTCTGATTTCTTCAGCTTGCAGTGCTGTTCTTCCCTCTTCTGCTTCTAACAGGCTCCTGGCTGGACAGGGAGCTTGCTGGTGAAGACAGTTCCACCAAAAAACCTCCAACTGAGTCTTGTTTGGACAAAAAGCTGCAGCCAGGGCCAGGCTTCTGTCCACAAGCAGTTTCAGCCGATTGGGAGCAGCTCTGGCATGCTCCCATCTCCCGCTCAATGTATTTTGCCCACCTGTCGGCACGGTTTCCTGAATCACGGTATTCCCATCCCTTTGTTTCTTCACCTGATGCACTTAAAAAAAGCACTTCAACACAGCCCTCAGTGGATTTCAATTATTTTTAGGATATTGCTCATATCTGCTCCTGTTGTGTCAACCCGGTGGCAAGTTTCACTGCCACCAACAGCCTTTTCGCAGCTAATGAAAAATAACCTGCTTTTTATCTGCAGAAAATAGCACCGCCTAGGTCTTATCGTGGCAAATTACTTAATGGCTCTCCAAACATTAAACAGTCCTTCCCTGTCTATAGGGCTGTGTAAATCTCTTTCCAGCTGCTATCCTGCTGCGTTGCTGAGCACTTCCACTTGCAAAGCAGAGTCACAGACTGCAGCCGTAGCTGTCCTGTCCCTCCAAGCAGGGAGCCAGAGGGGGCCCTCGCATTGCTGGAGGCAGAGGGGGACTTGAGCCCTCTCCCAGGTCCCTGGATTTTCTCCCCCGATACAGGTCACTTGTTCCCTGGGAAGGTGCAGGACAGCAGGATTCTGACTTAGGGAGAAAAGTCCTGTGGTCCTGCCTGAGGACACAGCAGCATCCCAGCAGGATCCCAGGAGGAGAGGCAGGTGCTGAGCCTGCAGCGCACCTCTGCTGGGAAACAGTGAAGCGCAGAAAACGCCAAGCCCCCAAATTTCCAAGCATCTGACCCCCTCTTGTTTGCAGAGGTGGGAAAGCCACCGGTCCCTTTTGCCTTACAGCCTTCCTGGCTGTGCTGGGACCGAGCACCCCACACGAGCGCCCAGGGCAGGAGCTCAGCCTGCGGCTGCCTCTCCCTCTGCCACCGTCAGCGCCACGGCAGCACGGCCAGAAAAAAGAACCTGTCAGAGGGGAATTGCTAAGTCAGGGGCTGTTTTTAAGGATTGGATCATTAATAGAGTGGTTGGGGTTTTTTTCTAGTGCAAGGAGAATAGCGAGGGATTTATAGGTTTATTTGCAATGTTATTCTCTTTCTTATTTTGGTTTTCCACAAGGGAAGAAACAAGCCCCCCTGTTCTACCCCAGCTTAGCATTAAGTACAGCAATATGGCAAATGGACAGCAGCTAGAAATGTCTTCTCAAATTCTCCAGGAGGAACTGAACTATTTCTTTTTGGGGTTTTTTTTGCAAACAACCTACTTAAGAAACCCCCTGGGGGAAATATGTAACTTGAACTCTGTATTTTTGCATTTACAGTCGGACAGCTCTCTCCTTTGCCGGTGTGAGCTGGGTCAGGCTTGGCTTGGGCTTGGGGCTTTTAGGCTCTCTTTCCAGCCAAGCCTGTGAAGGTGATGGGGGAAGGCTTACGAAGGTGATGGGGGAAGGCTTTTGAGGCTGCGTAGGTCCTGAGATCCCGCTGGGTAGGAAGCGCAGCTTGCAGCATGAGGCAGGCTCCCCAGCCACAGGAGCGGAGCTGAAGCCATTCAACGGCAGGGATGGCCGCAGGTTATGGGTGAAGCAAAGCAGAAGGCAGCTCCCCCGAGGACATGTCAGAGTGACCCGGTGTGTGCAGAGCTGCTCGCTTGCTGTGGGGCTGGAGCAAAGGCCACAGGAGAGGTTTTGCCTCCCTGCATGCCAAGAGCAGAGGTCCAGGTCCCCACGCAGCTACTGCCCACGCAGCAGCGGGCAGAGTTAAGGGGACAAGCGGGGAAGGCAGCATCCCCGCAGCACGGTCAGGGGAGCGCCTTCAGCCTGCCAAGGGGGAGGTTTTCAGCCTGAATAAGTGCAAAGCCCCCTGTTCTGCCCGGCACAGTGGGTTCCTCTGAGACTCAGCCTGTGCCTTAACGAAGGACCCTCTCCAATCCGCAAGCCGTCGGATCCCAGGCAGAAGGACGGACTGTTTGTTTAGACCTATGTGGGTTAGGCGGCTCAGACTTTATTCTTGCACTTTGATAGGTTCCTAAATGAAAATCCAATAATATTTTAAGCAGAACGAGTTCCCATGAAAGTCATTTCTGTATCGCCCGGCTCATCCTACCTGTCGGCTGGATTCTCCATCCCCACTGGCCTAAGCCCGGTGTAACGTCACTGCTCCCAGCAGCGTTACTCCCGGGAGCCGAGTCCGGCCCTGCCGCAGAGAGCACCCGCTGCCGCCTGCCTTTAATGAACATGTAAATAGACGGGAGGCTTCGGAGCAGAGTAACCCTGCAGTCAGGAAGCTCTCCAAAGCAGCTCGGGAAAAATAATACTTTATTCCTGGCGGTGCAAATAACTGATAGGGACTGGCTAAGAAGGGTTCATGCAAATACTCCTGAATTAAGCTCCGTCTGAAGTTAGAAAGGAAAGATGATAAACACACCCGGCTTTAAAACTGCAAAATATGCTTTGCAGGCATGAAACCGGAGGAGTAACAAAACTATCTGACATGATATTAAACAGCAAAGCGTTTCTTATTCTCAGGGTTGCAGTTACCTAAAACCAGAGTCCCATTAAAGAGCCCTAACTATTATTTACATTTCTAAATCTTAAAACCATTAACAAAAGCCACTTAATTCAATTAGTTTCCCTGGGCGCTGATGTTATTACATTATTGTCACGAAGCTGAGCTTGGCTCTGGGTTTTTCTTTATTTTCTTTCTTTAAATTCATTCCTCTTTTCTCCGCGCTCTGTGCCTCCCCCCCATCTCCCCGTCTTCCTCTCCCCCGATGTCATTGTGTAGAACTAATGGGGTAAACTGAAATGGTATCTGTCCTCATTGACAGGTTTATGAGAATTTAATAAAGCGTGGCACGGATAAAATGAGATATTACAAGGCCACACAAAGCTGATTGACTTCTCCACGTCAGCATTTTTATTTGGTTATTTATTTATTTCTTTCCAACGCAGGGGTGATCTCACCAGTCCTTTCGTAGTGCCGACCCGGGACAGATGAGAGGGGGAGGAAAAACATGGGTGGCAGGAGGGACCAATTTATCCATCGACTTGTTTGTTGTGAGCACAGGCCACAATGATTAGCAGCTTTCCGATTGCTATTTGCTTAGGGCTCCCCTGCTGCTGCCTGTGCGTGTTCGTGTCCCCCCATACCTCCACGGTGCTGGGGCGAGCTCACCAACAACAGCTTTCCCACATGTGGGGGTCCCCACCGCTTCCCCATCTGGGGTTCTGAACCAGGGACCAGCTGCCAGTTGTGCAAGACACTGAACAGACCCTCAGCACGGACAGGGCAGGAGGCACATCAGCATCACACAAGTTGCGTGTCCCTATAGGGATGACATCCCAGGTGATGCTGAAATGGCCCCCCATGCCCACCTGTGGGGCTCACCCCAGACCCAGAGCACAGGGGCGTTTGCACCGACCGACACAGAGCAATCACAACCTGCAATAGGGCCCAGGAGGTCCTCAGGAAGAAGGATGCCACCAGTCAGCCCCACCAAGGCATGGGTCTGCTCCGTGCCTCAGTTTCCCCTCCCGCCCCATGCCCACCCTGCTTGTGTAAATGTAAATCTCAAGTCACCCAGGGGCCTGCACAGACCACACCTTCCCTTTGGGAAAATCCGTGTGCGTGTTTAAGTGTGTTTGCTCCCATCCCACAGCAAACAGGGAGCGCTGGAAATCTGGGCTGCGCAGTAACTGGCTGTCTGTCTCCCTCTCCTGGCTTGTTCAGAAAGCAGGGCTCTGAAAAAATAAGAAAAATTCAGAGCTTGTGTGCTGTCTTCCCAGGTGAGCAAAACCACAGTACCAGTGGCTAGGGAGGTCTGGATTTAGCCCACTCAGACTCAGAGATGCACAAGGGCTCAGGACCCTGCTATGACTCAGGACCCCACTTAAATCTAGACCCCAAACTATAGAAGAACATTGCTTTGGGGGAAGACTGTCAGGATTAAACGTGAGGCTGCCTCTGTTAGCCTCAAAACCTGGCCTGCAGGGCTTCAAACACAAATAATATCGTTTCCCCCTCTCTGCAATATGCAGTCAGAGAGGGTGGAGGTGCCCTTGCTCCTTCGGAAGTGCCGGCAGCCTGCCGCATTCGAGGCATGGTCCTGGACCCCGTGACAAACCCTGGCAGCAGCAGAGCTACGGGTCCCCTGAGCACTGTCTGTTTGCAGGACCAAGCCCTGCTTGGGATGTCCTCCTGAGAAAAACCAGCCATGCATGGACTGACAAGCAGCAAATCTCCCATCGCTTCGTAAGAACATCTAAAACTGCCTGAATTCAAAGCATTGCTCCCCACAAAAGCTCGGGCTGTCCCGTTGCCCAAAGAGCCAGAAAAGAGCCTTCTGCTTCATTCAACCCTCCTCACAAGTTCATGGTGCATAGCACGGGGGTTTAGGGCGCAAAACCCTTCGAGCACGATGTTTTTGGCAGCTCCGTCCTGCTCTCTGGTGGCTCCCACCCGAACGGCCGAGCGCATCCAGCAGTGACATCTCCTCAGAGCAGCGAGAGATGCTCTCCGTGCCTGGCCCGGGGGGCCCTCAGGGGCTGGAAGGGGTCTGTGCTCCTTTTTCTTTACTAATTCAGCTCAAGACGCAGCTGGGAAGGCTGCTGTGCAAAAGATGATGGAGATAGCCGAAGCTTTTAAGGTTTGCCACTTGAGGGAAGCATGGGTCCCTCACTGGGGGTGCCTGTGGGCTCCATAAAGCAGCTGCAACTCACCCTTCTTCTTTTAAACGCCCCTCCAAATTCTTTGCATTGTGGCAAGCACCCTCCTGCACTGCATAGATTGCTCACAACCCCTGCAACAGCCTTTCCACAGCTGTCCCAGTCTATAAATACCTTTCCCAATATTGTGTCTCCTTGCTGAAGGGCCACAAGGTGTGGAGCAAGCTGGAGACCTTTTCTTTTAGACTTCCTCACCCCATCCCCAGAGGTGTAGCCCCATGTCCCAGCCCCACCAATGCAGCAGCACAACAGGCTTGCTCAAAGCGCAGGACACAAGTAGATGTCCCTTGAGGTCACCAGCTCTGCTGTTCCCACCACCACTGTCGGTCTCCCAGGGCTGGGCAGCCACTGCTTGTGACCCCAGGAATGGTTTGATAAACTCAACACACTGTGAGGCAGCATCCTATAAAGCCTGGGCTCACCCCTTGCTAGTCTGAGGAGCGTTTAACCACCTTGTCCATGCTGGCTTCACTCTGTAAAGTTTTAAACGCAGAGATGACCCCCTGTTCTTTGCTCTGTAATGCACAATAAAGAGAAAGAAGTTGTCCCCCACCACCACCAGCTTTGCTGCCCTGGCTCTGCTCCCCCCTCCCCGAGCACTAGAGCTGCTCAGCATGTAAATATATGTAAATCTTTGGCAGTATCCACAATACCCCCCTATCTCCTGCTCTCTTTCTCTGAGCCGCTGGAGTAATTACAGTGTAGCAGTGCCAGCACAAGGCATTTCTGCTGATGAACGCACTTAATCTAAGCACAGTTTTATGTATCATTAATTCCTTTAGCATTCAAAAAAATAACTTTTTTGATGGCAGATAATGCTGTAATCACTCACAATTGCCAATACAATTATCTTCATTCAGCTGTGTAAAACTCGAGTCATTTTAGCCACTTCATTTTTTCTCTCTTTTTTTTTTTTCTTATTTTTTAGTGTTCACATGAAATGCAAATCTGTTTAGACTTAGGTTGCTGCAACACACGTATTACTAGAAAAGAATCCCCATACCCCCATTTGTGTCAGGAGGAGATTTTCAGAGCCTGATTCCAGCGCTTGCAAGGTGCACTATTTGCTTCAGGTGTCTTCAGCAATCTTGGATCTCGTGAAGCGTCCCCCTCACCCTAGGGACCCCACTGCTATGACCTCTTCAACTTTTCCTTACTCTCTACCAAGCTACCGTGCAATAGCTGCCTGGTACACAGGCAGCAAGAGATCTTCGGCAAGTGCAAGTTGCACATGCAAGTCACGGTCCTCTTCCAGGTCAACTTCTCCTCTGTTCTGCTGGTGGAGAAAATACATGAGCACTGCCTAATCTGATTCAGAGCCGAATCCACAAAGCTGGCACAAACTATGTGTTTGATCTGTTTATGGTGACTCAGACACTCCAGCCTGAAGCAGATTATGGAGCAACCAGCCCTCCCACTGGCAGAGCTCTGGAGCACAATCGAGCTCAATCCGCGTGGAGGACAAGGATCTTCTACAGGTAGAGGTGACTACAAAGTGAACAACAAAGGTGTCACCAAGTGAACAACTTGGTTGAAATATGCCGTTTTCTTGCAGGGCCAAAAACAATCACTCCCACATGACACTATCTCTTGCCTGAGCTGCTGGACAACCTCCTACAGAGTCTCTACACAGTACTCTTGCACAAACTTTCTCTTCATCGGCCCCTTCACGGCCCAGGTGAGGAGCACAAGGGCTGGTGTGGATCTGCACACCAGTATGGAGACAGCAGAGAGGTTAAACTCCAGCTTGGGAAGAGCTGCTTCACCTTCTTGCAGATCTTGTTACTGAATCCCACTAGTGAGTCAGGAACCTGGAAGGAGAGGAGAAATGAAGAAAGAAGCGCGTGGATAAACTGTGGCTCTCCCTGCTGCAGGACGCTGTGAGTGCCAGGATCAGACTGCTTCACACCAGAAATATCTGTATGAGCGCAGAGCTATTAATCACTGAAACCCAACCACTGGCGTGAGAAGCCACAGCTCTCCAGTCGCCAGGAGACAGCGTCAGGGAAAACATTGCTGTGTGCTTGCCACGCTCAGATGAACAGAGGTTAGCTGGTCCTTCAGCCCCAGCCGGTCCAGATCATCTTGTGTGATGTGTCACATCTGGAAGAAGATGACGCCTTTCTGCCTCTCCTTTGGTAACTGCAGGGTTACAGCATCTGTGGGGTGTGGTGGTACCCACCCAGGCACAGCTCTGTAGACTCACAGAGGGGTGTGGGGAATGGGGAAGGAAGCCTTCCCGGATCCAGCTGATCCTTTTGCCTTCTCTTAGCCACAGGCTGAAGCCCTGCCAGGCAGTGGAGGAGGAGCAGGGGCAGGACCCATCTTCTTTTCCAGCATCCCAAGATTCAAGCCTCCTTTGCTGCAGCGTACGGGCAGCTCTGTGGACATAACAGCAGAAAATCTCCACTTGCTCATCTGGCAAGGACACAACAGTCTCCCAAAGGGACATTAGGGCATCCCTTGCCCCACAAGCCAGCAGTTGGACCCCCACCCTGGCCCATGGGGAGCAAGGCCAGATCCGTTTTACCTCTCTTAAGTGGTCCCAGGCACACCTTCCTGGACAGTGTGTCCCCAGACGCCGACACTGGAGCCCCCCCCCCCCCCCCCTGCCCTGTCCCCTTCTCTCCCGGCCCCTGGGCCCAAGCAGAGACCCGCTCCCTTTGCCGGCTTCCCCTCCCCCG
>Ga0181612_155656_pt1 | contig 12336 bp, 8 predicted proteins | sample HoacroProtozoa21_FD_119630 | JGI IMG/M metagenome (GOLD analysis project Ga0181612, IMG submission 119630) | Hoatzin crop microbial communities from Cojedes, Venezuel. Combined Assembly of Gp0051906, Gp0051904, Gp0051908 | reverse complement strand
TGTATCTTGTGTGTTTATGTGCCTCCTTTTGTTACTGTTGGTGACAAAGACCCTGAAAAACTTGGTGAAAAGCCCCTGTAGTAAACAATGAAAAATGTGCGGGCATGGGGGTGGGTGGGGGGGCTTTCCCGGGCTGTTTGTATTCGGGGTAGGTGTCTGGCAGCCTCTGGTTCACAAATATTGGCTCTGACACCTCTGGGGCCTGCTCCAACACAGAGGGTCATGTGCAGAAATCCCCTGTGGTCTTGGGTGTCCTGATTTTGGAGTGTGTGACCTTTAGCTGACCCAGAATACGCCATCCTCTCCAGAGACTGAAGGAAATGCTTGATCTGACAAGATAAGCTTTTCAAAGAACTCTGGGTAGGTTCAGTTTGAGATTTAAGTCCTGAATCTACATGTGCACTGGGCATTGAACTCTTGCTGTGATCAACAAATATCTTGGGTTTGGTACGTGGAAGTGAGCCGTGCCATTGCAATGCTCTCAGGTATCCCTCAGCAGCCTCCAACCCTGCTCCAGATGGGTACAGGTCTCTCACAGGTCCCCTATCTCCTAGCCCCGTCCAGGTGTCTCACATACCCTCCCAAAGGGCACTGGATACCTACAATTTGGAACCTAACCTGCATTTAACTCTAATGGGAGTATGGCACCCTGCTAACATACAGTTGTTGCCATGTAGACATATAAATGTAGGTGTCTTAAGGTGTGATTCAACCTCTTCTGGTCAGTTATAAGAAGACTATTAGGGACAGTGATGTATGTTTTGTGATTTATGAATAGCTTGTATACTGCTGAAGTTAATCAAAATTACACAGAGCAATTAGAGTGACAAAAGACAGTTTGTGAAAGGGAGATTTGGTGTATTCTTCTTTATTAAAGACCACAAATACCTTAGAGTTGCAGGAGCTTGGTTAAGGGCCCCATTTCTCCAGCTCTGCCCAGAGTCTGGTGATGCCATCTCGACATACAAAGATCTCACAGAAACCTGCCAAACTTCAGTGAAATTCTTGTTTTTCCCTACCCATTTCATTTCATGCTCCTTTTAGTCTCATCATGCTCCTTTTAGTCTGAGAGATGTGGTGGAGAAGAGGAGGACGAGGCAGTTATGGCAGTCCTGGGAAAGCTGGCAGTTCCCTGGCACTGATAAGGAGCGGGGCAAGCAGAGTTTGATTGGTAAAGTCGGGCAGTGCTAATATTTTAGGAAGCATGAAAGAGTGATTTTCTGATCACATGGTTTGGGGAACGTGACTCATGTTCCCCAGTCTCCCGAAAGTGCTGCAAAACCTGGTCTTTATTGGAGGTTTTGTGGGATGCATCCCAGTGGGTCTTTGTGCTGTTGTTGTTCCCATTAAGCTGCTTCCCTGAAGATAAGGGTAGTCAGTCTGCTCCTTCGAAGTGCCTCTGTTGTGTTAGTAGTCACTCCTCCTTTCCACGCTGTGGTGTTTTACAAACAGGGACCCACAGTGAAAGCAGCTTCCTACAGACCAGTAACACCAATGCAAAACCAGGAATCACTGGGACTCCCAGCCCAGCGTGTTGGCCATGCAGCTATACTACTCACTCTCTTAGGGTAGCAGCACATCAGGAACAGCTGAACAGCGTGGTGGCATTGCTTCTTCTGTCTGTTGGCCTTTAAAAGCATGAGAAAACCAGCCAAATTGTTTTGTTTCAATAGCAGAGAAATTAAAAAAAGCCCGTGGGTAACAACGCTCTGTGTTTCAAAGTTCTTCTTTACATCACAATGAAAGGAAAAAAAATTCTCCAAACCTTTGGACATTTTCTTGCTGATCCTAATTGCTTCAATATTCACTGCTAAGTGAAAAAAAAGATGTTTCAATATGAATTTGTTCACTAAGGGAACCTTGAAACTCCGAAATCCTCTGCCAAAACTATCCTAAAGCTGATGTGTATCCACAGAATATTCAGACTTTCAACTAAGCACTATGTTTTCATGGAAATGTGTTTTGTCAAATGTTCCCACCAGTTCTAGTTGAAACCTGTTCCTTCATCAAGATGCAAACATTTTCTTTTGACAGTATTCAGATATAGAGTATGGTGATATAAACCGATATTTAAGCAAAATGCCTCAAAAAATAAAAAAGGGATGTTTCGTCAGTATTGAAAAGAAATCAGAAAGTCGTTTCTCCCTTTTCCTGTTGAATGCTGTGGCAATGGAGACGTCACCACAAATATTCCCACTTCAACAAAACGGTGAGTCTGTGATGGAAGCTCACGCTGCCAAAATTGTTGTGACTGGCTCTACTAACAACAGCAGAGCAGGACCATAGAAAAATCTGTTTGGCCCAAATGCGGGTATAATCTTGGCATGACCATAAATTTCAAGGTAAAAGAAAGTGGCTTGATGGGCTGGTGCCACCTCCCATGTCCACCCAATACGAGCCCTGGAGGTCCCTGTGCCCCCCCCCTCCCCGCTCTCAGCCATCGCTGTTATAGGGCTTCTGTCAAAGAGCAGCAGCAGCAGCGGAGCCTGATGTCTATATCACCGCTCCAAAGGCACATGTGGAGTTGCCCAGAAAGTAAAGACAGTGCAGATGTGTGGTGATTATACACCAGTTTGCAAATGCTTCAGAGTTGCAGGGGACTGCAGGGAGCCATGAGCGTATCCGGGCTGCCAAGGGTAGACGTGTGCGGGCGCAGGTAGTGGCAGCCACGTATTGATGTTCCAGAGCTTTACTACACTGCGGACAGCCTTCCTCTAGAGCAGCCTTGGGTTTCAGCTCTTCCCATGGCAGTGGCAGGGAAGATTTGCTGCCTCTCAAGTGCGTTTGTGGAGAAGGGGTTAGGAGGGGCAAGGAGGGCAGGCGGGAGGGTGTGACAAGTGTGTCAGTGGCACTGGGGAGTCGAGGTGACAGCGTGGAGTGGGGGCACTCACAGGGTGTCACACATCACACGTGGCTTTGCTGTGCTCCGGTAACAGGTGGATGGAAATGGGACACGACAAAGTATTTATGAGAGTTGTCAGTTACGGTGAGGGGACCGTGATAAATATATTGCCCTGCAAGGAGTCTGTGTGCAGCTCAGAGAGGTAACATCAGCTGGCCTATGTCTGTCCGGAGCGTGACACTGCGTTAGTCCTGGGCAACACTATGAGGCCAGGGTCTGATCTCCAGGATCTATTCCAGACCATCAGTTGATGCTCCCTAACTAATCCCTGAAGCGATGGGGAAAAAACCTCCCAGATACAACCTGTTCTTTCCAAACAGGGGACAAGAGCCTCTCTCCCTTCACAAAGGGCCTTTTGAAAATCATAATCATCATTAAAAGATAAAATCATTCATGTGGGAAGGGACTTCAGGGGGTTTCTAGTCCATCTTTTGCTTCATGAAGGATCAACACTGAATTGAGGTTGTGTGGGCCTTGCTCCAGCCGGGTCTTGACAAGCTACAGAGACAGAAACTACACTGTATGTTCCCTTTTCCAATGCTTTGCAGTCCTCATGGGGAAACATTTTTCTTCATCTGGTCAGAAACATTCCTTCTAAAATTTATGATCATTATAGTTTGTTCTCCTCACATGCATCTCTAGAAGCAGCCTGAATCCCATCTTCTTGGCAACATCCTCACAGGTACTGGGCAGGTCCCTGAAGCCGTCTCTTCTCTGGGGGCCAGTTACTCCCCCTTTTTTAACATCATACAGGCTCAGGACCTTTGACCGTCTTGGAGGCCTCCACTGCATTTGCTCTGCTTGATCAATGCCTGGGGGATCAAAAGCTGGGCACAATGTTCTAAATATGATCTAACAACAAAAAGGCAGTAATAATATCTTTAGATCTACTGGCTATACTCCTGTTAATGGAGCCCAGGATGTTGTTGTCTTTCAACACTACCAGGGCACAAAGCTGACTCATTTTTATCTTACTGTGCACAAAACTCCCAGCTCCTATTATAGCAGAACCACTATTCACCCAGTCAGCCCCCAGCCCATACCAGAGCAGGGGGTCACGGTATCCCGAGTGCAGGACTTTGCATTTGTCTTTGTTTCATGGGGTTCCTGTTGGCCCATTACTCTGACCCGTCCAGGTCCCTTTAAATAGTGGCCGTGCTGCTCAGTGTATTAACTGCTCCCTCGTGGTTGGTGCAATTTGCAAACCTGATGAGAGTCTCTTCCTCTGACTCATTAATAAAGATATTGAACAGGAAAAGAAAGACCCCAAGGGAACTCCATGTAGAAGTGGCCTCCAGGTAGAGTATACTCCTCAGCCTTTGAGCCCAATGGTCCACTCAGCTTTTCAAAATGAGACATTCCACACCCCTGCCACATACAAAGACTTTCCAGCTATATGGAGGTGTGGAGAGATGAATGAATCTGTCTCGAGCTGAGACCTCTGGGTGAATATTGATTGGTACGGAGGCTGTACTGCTGCCTGCCAAAGCACCGCCCTTCTGCAAAGAGAAATGGAAACCTGACGAGGAGTTTGTGTCTGATCAGAAGCTCAGCGTTGGAGAAAATGGCACAGCCACTCTATGCTACAGTGATTTCTAAGCAATCACAGCCTGTGTGCCTTTCTTTGCAAAATCCTCAAGGAAGGCGGACCTGATTGTTTCTTTACTATTGCAATAAATCTGCAAGCTCTGTATAATTACCTGTCAGAGGCTCACAGAAGTTGCATAACTTCTCAGGCTTCAGAAGATGTAAAGATGATTTTGCAAAGGTGATTTATGGAGGAAAGTTATTGATAAATGGTAATAATAAACTGTAATTACAGTGTATATTAGATAAAAATTCCCTGCTCACTAAATTAAGGTGGGGGGGGGAGAAGGAGAAGGTGCAGGCGTTGCATAGCTGCCCTGAGCTCCTGCCATGTTAGCTGCAGGAGATGAAAGTCTCGGTTGTTAAGCGGCTGCGCTCTCTTAATGCTTGTATTTATCATGGCATGCTTCGGCAGTGCAGGCAGACAGCGTGGCCCAGAGGACAGCAGGCTGCGGAGGATGTAGCTGGGCTTAGTCTGAGCCTATTTGGCCGTTGCTGTGATCCTGCTGCTGCTTTGTCAACCACCTTAGGGCAAGGCAGATCAAACTCTCAGGTACTGCACACGAAGTGTGCTGAAGTCAGTGGAGCTGAACTGCTGGTCATCAGTGTTTGATTCAGACTGACAATTTAGAGCAACATTTTGACTTACGTGGGTGCACATATTCTCTTTTTTCTTTTTTTTTTTTATATTTTTCTTATTTTTAATTACAGGGCTATTAAATTTTATGAATATAGTGTCTTTGCTCCTCGAGTTAATGTTAATTCACTAGAAAACCTACTACTGATGGAAGAATCTTGAACGGTTTTCTCATTCCAGTAAATACTTGGAAGAAATCCAAATAAAATTGTAGTCTCAGGTTCCTTAAATCTGTGCAAAATGCAAAACCAGGCTTCCCTCTGACCTTGACTCTTGATCATCTGCTGACCGCAAACTCAGTCTTCTCAGATTTTCCAGAAGAGTCAGTTTAATGGCTGGGACTATGCTATATCATAGGCTTTTGAGTATTTCCACTTTGGCTATGGAGGAGGAGCTTCACAAAGTGTCTGTATCATCCTATGGCTTGACTTGAGGAGCAGAAGGTTCCCAAACCTTGAACTGCCCCTGGTACAGGTGGATTTGGCTAAGCTGGCTTTCTAACAGATTTGGACAGTCCTGATTGATTGCCCAGATAAAAGGAAAAATTAGAAGAAATAAGCCTTTGAATGTTATCAGACCTTTTCTCAAGATTTTCAAGCAAGGACTCCTCATGTAGGTAACCTCATGACATTGATATCCAAACGCGTTCATCCAGATCTTCACCTGGGCTATTAAATCCTGCTCATTATGTTGCCTGTGTGTTCCCTCCCATGCGACTGTCCTCCAGCTTGTTTATTTGCAAGAGGGGAGTGGTGGACATGGAGGCTGCAGCGACACAGTATGAAAGCCACAGGGTTTCACACCATGACAAAACTCCTGCGTTTACTGCAGTCGCTGTGGACCTGTCCCTTTGTTCATGCTCGATACAGAGCAACTTGCTGCAGCCTTTGCTGAATAGAGACTTCAATAAACTGAGGTGTCAGGGAAGAAGCAAATCTAGCTCTTGGGGAGTTGTACAAACCTGGCATTATTGTGTCCACTGTCACTTTGCACAGGGGCCTGATGGGATTTTTCTGAGCACTGGTGTCTATGTATGTTTGTGTTGCTGCAACTGTTGGCCTGAGCACTAAGATAAGCCACTTATTCCCAATAAAACTAGCAAGCAGTTTGTCACATGGAGAGGGCTCTGAAGCACAGACATAAGGAAGACATCATAGGGTAATTGCTATTTTTCCTCTTGAGTTCATCCATTCTCGTGTGTGAGCAGTGGCACCTCCAGGTAAGCTGGCAGTTGCAGTGTTCCCCAGCCATGTATGCCAACTGGACAAGGTAACACTGTCATCCTCCACGGAGTGACACCACAGTGAACACAAATAACAGTGCATAATCAGGATGCTGACAGTCATGTAGCCAACTGACAACCAGAGCGGAGAAACTGCAATCCAAAGCCAACTTGTGATGGTTTCTAACTACAGTATCAGCAGACAGTCATGCCAAGGAAATGCGCATGAGAAGGCAAGGGCTTTAAAATCTTTCCTTCTGAAGTCTTTATTTGCTTTAAGTCTTCTAAGGCAAGTAAAGTTATTTGCTAAATAGCCTACCTGGAGACAACAGAAGGGCCAAAGCAGAGGCCCCAGCTGTTGTTCTTGACCTGCACGTTCTTGACCTTGCTATCTTTGGCCCCACCACTGAAAAGGTCACTACTGCCTGCACTGAGGAATCCCCAAGCAATTTGGAGAGGCTTTTTACTTTCTGTCTAGATTCAGCAGGAATTTCCTGAAGCTGTAGAGAAAAGGAAGAAGCTTCTCCCACACTGTTCCAGCATGCTCCTTCCTCGACGGGATGTTTCCTGAGACAGAAAGAAAGACGGTGCTGGAGCTTTATTTCAGTGTTTGATCTGCTGGGGAGAATAACCCAGGACAGTGATTGGGTGCCACCAGGGCTGTCAGAGAAAGACATGAGAGATGACTTTTCTCCAGGCCTAGACACACAGTAGTTAGTTGTCTTCTCCTTGACGAGAGCCCTGTCATTGCCTCAGGACTGAGTATAGAGGCCAGACTGCTGAAGCTGTGCCTGTGGGATGGACCGCTCAGGTCTTAACCCCTTTTCAGTGGCAAGGAAGCTGACTGTGTGCTCCCTCTAAACAACTTGCAAAGCTAATCTTGTGGCAGGTGACTGCCTAGCTCTAACAAGAGCCCCGAGTGTTCTCACCCACATACCGTGCTAGACATAGCCCAGCAATAAATACTGCCTGTATTGCTAATCAGGAATTTGATTCCTGCGCTTTATTATGCATGGGAAGTGCCTGCCAGCAGCAGCTTCTGATTTTCACAGTCACCCTCAGGGATTCACGTGTGTGATAAGGATGGAGGAAAGTTGCTGCTCATTGTCAGACACCATCTGGGGCCATCCATGGGGAGAAGATTTGGAAGGATATGAGCCTTACATTTGGGGTTTTGCTTTGTTCAGGTGGACAAGAAGAAAACTGTTGTTAGTGTATATAAAGTTAGAACTAGGCAGATCTAAACCATCAGCAGTTTGGGAAAACTTGCAGGGAAGAAAGTCAGCTGTACGAGTTGTCTATAAAGTGAGGCAGGACAGATAACAGGGGTAAGTGGAATTAGCTGTATGAATTTAGCTTTGGGAACTAATCATCATGAAGGTGACTGAATTAGGATATGCTCCGGGTTTCGTTTTCTGCCATGTGACACCATACGGCATGTCAGGAGGCTGGTCTTGTGTACTGGAGAGTGTTTGAGCTCAGATGTTAGGTGAAGTGATAGATATTCCAGGACACACAGCATGCTCTATCATTTGAGAACAGTTTCAGGTGTGTAACCAGATGTAATCGGAGTTGGTTTTCAAGAACTCATAGCCCATAGCAGATTCTGATGTTCAAGGAGTTATTTCCTTTAATGAAAAGCTTGGAGAGGTGGTCTAGTGTTGACTGACAGGCATCACAGCTCTCTCTGCACGTAAGAGTGGTCCTGCTGAGACACGGCACTAAGGCAGGAGGTGATAGTCTCAGAATATGTCCTCACTGGGGCAAGAGTGCGCTTTGAGGATGATTGCTGGCAGCAGAAGCTACCCCGGTATCACTAATCTACACAATGCACCAGAGCACAGCAGGCTGCTCCATGCTATTGGCGTACATCACAACGTCTCTCTCCATATCATGTTTTACCTTGCTGCCTACAGATGCTCCTGGCAGTAAGAGGCCAATGGGATCTTGAGCTAATCCAGTCTGCAAAATAGTCTTAGGTTCAAGATTTAAAAGGAAAATCTAAATGCATGGTTTCATTCCAGAAGAGACAAAAATATTGGTGGAGACACAGAGATTTTTCTTTTCTTTCTTTCATCTCTCAGCAAAGAAAAATTTGTTTGGACTTGTATTGCTTCAGCCAGGCTGGGAATAATTATTTATTAGTACAATTGGTTTTGTTTTGATCAATGAACTGTAAAACGAATGTCTTGAAGAGCTCTAGCTGGCCATTTTTTTGTATCTCTGGAGCTCGAGCTGCATCCCTGTCCCAAGAGCAGGGAGGTCTGTGAGGTAGGGGTCTTGGGTGCATTAATTCTTTTTTCAGAGATCTGTATCTGAACAGGTAGAAAGCATCACAGGAAAAGTGTCACTAAATCTGCATTAACGACACTTTTTGGTGGTGAATTATGATAATATTTTTAAGCCTTTATGATAGCCCTACCTGGAGCTATCATAAAGCAGTAAAGAAGCCATAAATGTGATAACAAAGAATTCTTCCCTGACATGCAGCCAGCCTGATTTTATAGCTACAATTCATGTTAAGTGTGCATTCATTAAATTATTCAAAGACTATAATGTCTTCTCTTCATAATCCTTAATCACCATGCCAATGCGATTCTGCTTACACTGGCTAAAGAGTAGCTGAGGGAGATACGCATTTCTGCAGGGCAAGGATCACTAACACTTTACAGTAATGGTAGATTAATTAGTGACAGATGATGATGGAGTGTGTATCAGAGTAAACACAGATTCTACCTCAGCACTGCAAGGACTTACCATGGGCAGCACTGTAACAAGGAGCAGCTCAATGCCTTACATCGTAATACAGACGTTCTCTGTCATTAATGTTACTCTCTGCATAGCTCCGATATAATAAAACATTTATAGATGATAAAGAAGAAGCTCTATTGCCAAAAAGTCATTGTGTCAGAAGAGACATTTGATAGAAAATAAAATGTTTCTCTGAGGAACACATATTTTCCCCTGATCACTACTTGCAAGGCACGTACCCTGGCATGTGACTTATGTCCATCACTGTTCTGCTTCATCTGTCCTGCCCAGGAAAGAAGAATGGTAGTGGCTTAGTGGGTGACTGGCAGCCCATGCTCTTGTTGATGTCGTATGCCACACCACCGTGATCTTCTCCAGAGTTACAGGGTTACCTCCTTGGTCTCCCTTGCCTCTCTGGAGGGGTCCTATGAAGTGCCATGCTTGACTGACAATCACATGTGCTCCATCTAAACCATGAGGTTATACTATCTTATCCACCTTCACTCTACGTGCCTCATCCTTTCCTAGACTCTTACAATGCACAAAGTGAATTTTGACTAAATCTTTCACTTGCTGGTCTAATACTTATTCTGGACCTCTCCATAGCAGGATTCATGGCTTAGCCTTGCATTTGAACAGGCAACCGTTCTATGAACTCTTCAAGAAAAACAGACCCCAGTCCTCAGTCCAAGTCCTGATCTTGGAAATCAGAAACATGGGCCTTGCAGATCAAATTGCTGCTGGTGAAGAAGTCAGTGAGACCGTGTGGTGACTCCAAAGGTATTCTCATTTCTTCCATGGTGACACCAGTCCTGGAGTCATGGTCTTGGAGTAAAAGCGAAGGTCTAAATCCATTCTCAGGAACCTGCAGATTGACATCAGTGGCCAATTCCCAAAGTGTGAACAGCTAGGACTGAAAGGACATTCATTCTGGCAGCAAGTCATTCCAAAGCACTTACAATGTAAGCGTGGATGGTATAACAGCTCTGCAAAGACTGTTTGTGTTTGAATGTTCAGGAGGGAAAGTACTCTGTATATGTCTTAGCATGGAGTGGTAAATCTATCCATGCCCTTCCCATGTGTGTTTTAACCTAATTGCTGTGTCCTTGTCTTGAGCACCTGAGAACCATTCCCTCCTTATTTATGTACTTATGTTTCCTAAAGCAGCATGACAGAGACAGGGACCCTCAAAGGAATCTGGAGGAGATCCTGTCTCACTGGGTGGATAGGATGTGTCTGCATAGCACCCCTTCCCACTGACCGGTAAGGAATAGATGCACTTTTCTTAGAAGTATGGGGTTCCTCTGCTACCTTTTGTAGCAGTGTGCTGGTTTGTTTCCTTTTTTAAACCAAGGCTCTAGCTTTCGGGTAGTCCTAATACACATTTTCATTCAGCTCTTGACCAGAAGGCTCAGACCCCAGTCCTGCAAGGCTAACCAAGACACTACTCCAGTAAAGTAAAACTTCCCTGTTCTATGAAAGGTTGTGACAAACCTTTCTCTCCAGCATGCAATTATATAGCAAGAACCAGGAGCTGAATGTCAGCCACAAGCAAATCTGGACCAGAAATAAGGTGCAAACATGAATATGTCTCCTGGAAGAACCTTCCAATGCCCTTTCTTTGCTGTAACTACCTGAACAATTCATTCCCTTTGAGACATCTTGCCCAGGTCTCTGTGCTTCAGTACCAGGAACCCTGCTAGAGCATGTCACCAGGAATCCACAGCTCTTTTTAGTTTCATGATAAATGGAAAACTGTGAGCTTCAGCTTAAAAAAAAAAAAAAAAAATTTAAAATGCCCTGCAGGAAGTGTGTTCCTTGGGGTGTTGTTACTCTCTACTCTGATTGCCTCCAGGTACATCACTCACCTTTTAATGAAACCCAAAGGGAGGAACATGTTCTGCTTGGGAGCAAATCACATGTGGTTTCCATCTGGCCTCACAAGTGAGGTGCATTCACCAGCTGCACTGAGAAACAAGTTAATTATGAAGAACCTTGGTAAGCATCAATTTTTCCTAGCATGGAGCAAAAGGACGCTGCCCCTCCCTACCCATTCAGCACAGCCATCAGAGGGCTTGATGGGGCACCCACACCTCACTCCTCTTTATCACGTGATTAAATGCTCTATATGTCATCCCATTTTTTCCTGGTAAGAAAGCATGAAGCCCACTGTACTCCTATTTGTAAGACTGAAATCCAGTAGCTGATGTTGGCAACACTTCCAACGGCGATGGCCAGCAGTAAAGCACTTGTCAGAGTGGGGCAGGACAGTGCTGTCAACAAGTGTGTGCATAAACGAGCTTACTCTTTCTGTGGCATTTGCTTGGCTGGAGTCCGTGAAGTCTCTTGCAGAACCTGCTTAGGAATTTTCTGTCAAATGCTTTTCCACTGGGAGATGTGATTCCAATACCTGTTTCCATTTTTCTGGAAAGACATTCAGTTTTCCCTTGGGTTGAATGTAGAATATTTGACCTATAGCAGATTATTTCATTTTTTTATTCAGACTAAAATATTTTTTATCAAATTAGTTCAGAATCCTGTCAAACAGCATATCTCTGCTGCTTGCTGTCTGACAGGAGCTGCTCTGTACCAAATCCCCATCTCCTCCTGTGGACTGGGCTTTCAGAAAGATCCCTTCACCCTGAACATGCCATGGTCTGTGCAGTACAGGGAGCAGAGGAACCATACGACTGAAGACCAAGAGCCACAGTCAGGCTGGTGGGCAGCGAAAAGGGGAACCAGGTTATCAGACACTGTTGTGTGAGTTTACTTGAAGCCAATGGGCTGATCATTTCCATAGGCAAGTGTGATGTTTTCCAACTTCAGGAGTGGCAAAATTGTCAGCTGTGAAAGCAGCTGGTTCACAGAAGACCAAAACTTGGACTGCACTGGAAAGCAGGTTGTGTGCTCTTCCACCAAGCACCCCTGGCCTCTGGGCTTTCTTCAGAGTCTTTGCTTATATTATTAGCTATGATGCTTCCCTGTGTCTGATATAGGATACATCAAGGGACGCAGAGCCATCAGGGTACAAAGCTGAACTTCCTGCATGTGCCTACTGGAACCTAAAGATCTTTCTCCCTTTGTCTGAGATGCTATAGATGGGACCCATCTCTGTTCCCAAGCGCAGAGCCATTTCTGCACTTCCACATAACACAGAGAGAGCCAAAACCCTGTGCAGGATCCCAGTGTACATAGCAGTTTGTCAAGTGTTTGATTTTTGTGTTAAAGGTAGGTTTA
>Ga0181612_148137_pt1 | contig 12336 bp, 11 predicted proteins | sample HoacroProtozoa21_FD_119630 | JGI IMG/M metagenome (GOLD analysis project Ga0181612, IMG submission 119630) | Hoatzin crop microbial communities from Cojedes, Venezuel. Combined Assembly of Gp0051906, Gp0051904, Gp0051908 | reverse complement strand
TTTTATATAAAATATAATATTTATATAATTAATTATATTCTATCTATTGACATATTTTTTAAAAGTTATAAAATATTATTTAATTTATATATTTTGAGGAGTGGTGTATTATGGTGATTAATTATTGTTATAATATTATTAATCTTTTCTTAATAGATATATTTAATTATAAAAAATGTAATGTTGTATTATTATGCACTTCTTTAAATAATATATATGTTAATGGTGACTAAAAAAGATTTTTAGTCACCTTTTTTGTAATGTTGGAGGTTATTTATGAATGAAATAAAATTACAAGATTTATTGAATAAGTTAAATGAGTATAATCCAGATGAAATTGAAGTTGTAAAAAACGCATATGAATATGCTGATATATTGCATAATGGTCAAAAAAGACAAAGTGGAGAACCATATATAGTTCATCCATTAAATGTTGCTTATATATTAGCTGAGATGCATGCAGATAGAGATACTATATGTGCGGGGCTTTTACATGATACATTAGAAGATACTAATGTTACTAAAGAGGATATAGCTCATGATTTTAATCAAAATATTGCGAATTTGGTAGACGGGGTAACAAAACTATCTAAAATGAATTTTTCTTCAAAACAAGATCAAAATTTTGCTAATACAAGAAAAATAATAACTGGAATAACCGAAGATGTTAGAATAATTATTATTAAACTTGCAGATAGGCTTCATAATATGAGAACATTAGAATTTAAATCTGAATTTAAGCAAAAAGAAAATGCACTTGAAACTTTGGAAATATTTGTTCCACTTGCATATTATATTGGGGCTTATAGAATTAAATCAGAATTAGAAGATTTATCACTAAAGTATTTAAAGCCTGATATGTATAAATCCATTAAAGATAGAAAAACGAAGATTGAAGAGACAAGTGATGCTTGTTTAAAGGAAATGTTATATAAAATAGAATCTTTATTAAAAGATAAAAATATACCTAACAAAATAAAAATAAGGACAAAAAATATTTATGGAATATATAAAAGATTAAATGAGGGACATAAACTTTCTGATATACACGATTTATTGGCTCTTAAAATAATGGTTGATGATGTTGCAAACTGTTATTATACTCTTGGAATGATTCATAAAGAATATCATCCAATAAATGATAAGTTTAAGGATTATATTTGTAATCCGAAAACAAATATGTATCAAAGTTTACATACAACAGTATTTGGACCAGATGATAGATTAGTTCAAACGCAAATTAGAACATTTGATATGGATAAAGTTGCTTCATTTGGATTAACTGCATATTGGGATGAACAAAAAGGAAATGCTAGAAATATAATGCAAAAAGATTTAAAACAAAAATTTCAATTTTTTAAATCATTAACAGAAATTAATTCAATGTTTGGAGATAATCAGCAGTTTGTAAATCAGGTAAAAAGCGAATTGTTTGCAGATAGAGTTTATGTATATACAACAAAAGGGAAAATAATGGAATTGCCAAAAGGGGCAACAACAATAGATTTTGCATATAAAATACATACAGACATTGGAAATACAATGGTTGGAGCGTTTGTAAATGATGAATATGTACCAATTGACTATGTATTAAAAAATAAAGATAGAGTAAGAATTGTTACGGATGAATTATCTTATGGTCCAAGAAAGGATTGGATTGATAAAGCGCAAACAAGTTTAGCAAAAAGAAAAATAAAGGAATTTAATAAGAAATAAAATCAAAATAAAATTGATTATGACATTAGAAAATTGGAGGATATAAATGAATAAACCAATAATAGGAATAGTTTCAAATAATGAATTAATAGAAAAAGGAATATATAAAAAACCGGTAAATGATGTAAATGATGATTATTTAGATATGATTTATAAATTTGGTGGTGTTCCAATTATAATTCCAAATTCGAATACTTTTTTATCATTGAAACCTATATTAGATAAAATAGATGGACTATTATTAATAGGTGGAGAAGATGTATCAAATAAATGTTATTTAAGAAAAAAAAGTGAAAATCCTAGAGATAATTTAGAAATTTCAATATATACTTATTTTAAAAAAAATAAAAAACCTGTACTTGGAATTTGTAGAGGATTGCAGATAATAAATGTGGCAGATGGAGGAACATTGAAAGATATTGATAAAAATTGTTTAGAACATAATATTGGAAAAGATGGGTGGATTAATTACCATGAAATTAAAATTATGGATAATACAAAATTAAAAAAATTAATGAAAATATCTAAATATACTATATCATCTGCACATCATCAAGCAATAGAAAAATTGGGTAAATCTTTAATTATTTCAGCGAAAGCTAATGATCAAATTATTGAAGCGATAGAAAGTGATGATGATACATTTATTGTTGCTTTTCAGGGACATATAGAAAAATGTTTAGATAATTATGGAAAGTACAATAATATTATTAAAGAATTTATAAAGGAGGCACAAAATGAATAAAAAAGATATTTTAAAATTACCAATTTATAAAAATAAAACTGATAAATATTTAACAAAAAAAGATATAGTGAACAATTTTCCACATAATTTTGAAATAAAAGAAGATGTAAAATATGAATATGCAACAACTTCAGGAACAACATCTGATAGAATGGAAATAATAAGGAAACCTAATTGGTGGACTGATGAATATAAAAGAACTTATTCAAATGAAATAAAATTACAGAAATATTTAAATGAAAATTTACATAAAGTTATTTTTACAACTGCTCAGTGCTCAAATTTAGTTTGTTTTTTGGAAAGACCATCAGTAGAAGAAAGAACTATTGGAACTACATTATATGTAAATAATACTTTTAATCCTTGGGATTGGACAAAAAATGATATTCAAGAAATAATAAAAGAAATAAATAATTTTAAGCCATATTATTTAGATGCAGATCCAGTATACCTTGCTATATTCTTATATTTAAAGGAAAAATATAAAATAAAAACAAAAATTTTTACTCCATCAATTATTACACTTAGTTATGAATTTGTTACAACTAATCTTAGAAATTATATTTATGAATATTTTAAAACGGATATTAGAAATTTATATGGTACAACAGAATTTGGTTATGCATTTCTTGAAAATTCAAATGGAAAAATGAGTATTTGTAAAGATTTAATTGATATAGAACTTTTACCAGTTAATAAAAATAAAAATAATAATATTTATACATTAATAGTAGATAGTTATAAAAATGAATTTATGCCTCTTTTAAATTATAGAGTTGGTGATCTTGTTCAAGCTACGGATGATGAATATAAAAATTTCAAAACTGATGGAATTGTAAGTAAAATGGCAGGAAGAGAAAAAGATTTAATAAATGATAATATATCTTTTTCAATGTTTGATGATATTATTAGTAGTCTTTCTTCTAAAATATTAATATATCAGTTTTATTTTATAGATAAAAAATCATGTGTCTTTAAATATATAACATGGGATGATTCAAATATATCAAAATTAGAGGAAAAAACTATTATTAATAAACTTAATGATTTATGTTTAGATATAAAAATAAAATTTAATAGAGTTGATGAAATTTCTCCAGAGGTATCAGGAAAATTTTCAATTGTTAAAAAGGAGTATACTATATGAAACAAAATGTAAGAAAAGATTTTCCAATGCTAAAAAATAATATAGTTTATTTTGATAATTCTTCAACTTCATTAAAACCATATAGTGTTTTAGATAGTATTAATGAATTTTATACTAAATATACATCAAATGCCTATAGAGGTAATTATGCTAATTCTGAGTATGTTTCATTAAAAATAGATGAAACTAGAGAGCTTATTGCGACACTATTAAATTGTTCTAATAGAGAAATAATTTTTACATCTAATTGTACAGATTCAATAAATCAATTGGTAAAAATGTTAAATATAAATAAAAAAAGCAAGGTTATATGTTCAATTTTAGAGCATCATTCTAATTATCTTCCTTGGTTAAACAATGCAAATGTATTATTTGTAAACACAAATGATGATGGGACAATAAATTTAAAACAACTAGAAAATTTGTTAAAAGAAAATAACATAAAATTGGTAAGTATAACAGCTTTGTCTAATGTAACAGGTAATGTTCAACCAATTAAAGAAATATGTAAAATTGCACATAATTATAAAGCACTAGTTAATTTAGATTGTTGTCAATATGCATCACATTATAAAATAGATGTAAAAGATATAGATTGTGATTTTTTGACATTATCAGCTCATAAAATGTGTGGACCAAGTGGTTTAGGAATAATATATGGAAAGAAAGATTTACTATTAAAATGTAAAAAAGTAAAGTATGGTGGGGGAATGGTAGATAAAATAGCAGACAGTAACAATATTAGATATAAAGAAATACCATATTGTTTTGAAGCTGGAACACCGGCAATAGAAAATATATTAGGATTTGCAAGTGCAGTAAGATATTATTTATCACATGATATTAATAATATTACAAATAGAAACAAAGAATTGAATGATTATTTTTATAACAAATTATTAAAAAGTAAAAATATAAAGTTAATTTTTCCTATTTCTAAAAATCATGCACCTATTTTTACTTTTAAATTTAATAATAAAAATTTAAATTTGAATTATGTTGCAAAAATTTTATCTGATTCAGCAAATATTTGTGTATCTTCTGGATATCAATGTGCTCAACCATTATATAATAGTGTTAATGAAAAAGGTGGGATGAGAGTTTCATTACAATTTTATAATACTGAAGATGAAATTGATTATTTTTTTTATATAATAGAAAATTTAAAAATTTAAGGGATGGTGAAAATGAAATATAAGTTATCAGTTGGATTTAATGGAGATTTAAATCTTTTAGAAAAAATTTTTGAAGATGAAAATAATAAAGTTGGAGCACTTTATACTGGTGGTTATTTAAAAGAAGTAACTAGTGGAAGATATCAACATAGTGAAAGTGAAAAGGAATTAGAAAAGATAGTGGAAGCTGTTCATAATAAAAAAGCAAGATTGGCTGTTACATTAAATTCTCCTTGTAATGTTCCACCTACATCTGAAAAAAAATGGTGGCAGAATGTAAAAAATTATTTAAGACAATTAGAATCAATGGGGGTTGATAGTGTAATTATTGCACACCCATTTATAATGTCACTTGCAAAAGAAAATACAAATTTAAATGTAGCAACATCTATAATTTGTGATGTTAATACTCCTCGTGGTGCATTATATTATGAAGATATGGGTGCAGATATAATAGTACCATCTTCATCAATAAATTATGATTTAGAGCAATTAAAGAAGATTAAAGCAAATCTTAAAAAAGCTAAACTAGCTTTATTAGTTAATGAAGCATGTCTTGGAAATTGTCCTTGGAGAAGATTTCATCAAAATGCATTATCACACGCTAATAGAAATGGCTATGATTTAGATTATGCAATGAGTTGTACAAATTTATATAAAAAAAATCCTTATATGATGTTAACAAATAATGTTATTCGACCTGAGGATTTAAAAGAATATGATGGAATTAGTGATATGTTTAAATTAGTTGGAAGAACAACAGATGATAAGACATTATTAAAAATGATTCATGCATATTCAACTGAATCATATCATGGAAATTTGGTAGAAATAGTTGATAAAGGATTTAGTAACTTTATAAATTTACCAAATGATAAATTAAATTCATTATTTGAACAAAAAAGTAATTGTATAAAAAATTGTCAAAATTGTTCAAGTTGTAAAACTTTATATAAGAAAATAAATGAATAGGAGAATTTTATGGAAAGACTTTTAAATTTGGAAGCAACATCTTATTGTAATGCTAATTGTAGTATGTGCCCTAGGGATTGTATTAAGGATTATGGCTATATTTCATTAGATACTATTGATAAATTAATTGATAAAGTAAAAAACTATTTATTATATGAAATTTCAATTTCAGGAAGAGGTGAACCAACTTTTCATCCTAAATTAATAGAAATAATAAAAAGACTTAAAATTTTAAAAACAAAAATATCGGTTGTTACTACAACAGATGGTATTAAAGATTCATCTTTTAAACAATTAGTTGATGAATTAGATATTTTAAGAATATCGGTAAGTTCAATTGACAAAGATGTTTTTAAAAAAGTTCAAAGAAATTTAGATTATGATAAAATTTGGAATAATATTTATAAATTAGTGAATTATAATCCTGAAAAAATACAAATTCATTTAGTTGGTGGAGAGGTTACATATTCTTCTTTAGAAGATACAATATCATATTTTAAAGATAATAATGTTAATAACATATATCTTTTACCTCTATGGAATAGAGGTGGAAATGTTGAAAATCAAGAAATTTTGGAATTAAGAAAACATATTGTAGAAAAGTATAATATTAATTATTCAGAGGATGAATATTTAGATGAAACAAAAATAAAAAATTTATTAAATCCAAATTATTGTCCTATAGGTGATACAAGTATAACAGTGAATTATAAAGGTGATATGATTGGATGTTTTCAAGATTTTGGCAATTTAACAAAAATTTGTAATGTTAATGATAATATAGATTTTGAATCAGAAAGAGTAAAGATTTTAAAAAAAATGCCTGTTTGTAAGCAATGTAATTCATATAATCAAGCAAGAAAATAAATATATTATGGAGTATTTATATGGAAGCAAGAGAATATCTTATTGAAGAATTCATTAATAAATTTGATTATAGTGATTATATAGGTGTTGAAATAGAAATACCTATAATAAATTTAAGTTATCCTTATATTATTGATAATAAAGTAATAGAAAAAATGTTTATATATTTTTTAAGAGAAAAAAAATATAAAATAGAAGATTATGATAATGATAATAACATTATATCAATTAGAAATATAAAAACTAATGATATTATATCTTTGGAATATTCTTTTAATACAATTGAGTTATCGCTAGGAAAAGAACTTGATATTGATAAATTAAAAGAAAAATTTGATTTTTATTATAATACAATTAATAGATATTTAAAAAAATATAAATATAAACTTTATTGTAATGGAATAAATCCAAATTATCATTATATAGATAAATCATGTTTAAATCATGCTAGATATAAAGCGATTGAAAAATTATTAGATAATTGTAATAATTATAAATTATATAATCAGTTTTGTTCATATTGTTGTAGTGTTCAAACTCATATTAATGTTTCAAAAGATGAGATTGCAGATTTAATTAATATGTTAACAAAAATAGAAAATAACAAAGATGAACTATTTTCAAATTCATATATGGAAGAGACAAAATTAAAAAATTCTAGAAAATTTTTATGGGAAATTAGTAATTTTGGGCCATCAAATGTTGGAATAAACCCAATTTATCATGATTTAGATGATTTAATTAATAATTATTTAAATAGAAATTTATTTTTTGTTATAAGAAATAACAAATTTCTTATTTTTAATAAGAAACAGAAGATAAATAAATATTTAAAAAAGAAAAAAATAAAAGCATTTGATAATAATGGGAAAGTTTATTATATAGAGCCATCATATAATGATTTAGATAATTTTAGATCGTATAAAAGTGTTGAAATTACAAGATATGGAACTTTAGAAATAAGAACTGATTGTACTCAATCTAAAGAAAATTTATTTAGATTAATTGCATTTAATGTTGGAATTTGCAAGAATTATTTAAAAATATTAAATTATTTAAATTTAAATAATGAAATTTCAAATGACAAATTAATAGAGTTATGTATAAAGGGATTAAAAATGCGCAATTATGGAGAAGAAAAATATATGGAGGAATGTAATGGATAAGAAAAAAATTGGTATTTGGATGTATGAAAATGATAATGGAATACATGTAAAGAAAAAACTTGTAGCATCATTAGAAAAAAAAGGTTATGAGGTATATTCAGATTTTGATATGAGAGAATGTTATTTAAAAAATGGAAGAGTATATTCAAAAGATGGTTATTGCTTATCGGATGTTGATATATTTTATCACATGAATGCAGATGAACAAAACCAATATCAAAATGATATATTAAGATTATTAGAATTATCTGGTGTACATGTATTTAATGATTATAAATCATTTGTTTATTGTAAAGATAAAGTTATTAGTAATTTGATTTTAAGAAAAAATGATATTTTAGTGCCTCCATCAATGTTAATAAATAACAAACTTGAAAAAGATGATTTAAAAAAAATAATGGATGAATGGAATATAATTGTTGTAAAGCCTAGAACAAATCATGGGGGAAAAGGAATAATTAAGATAGATAATTTAGAATTATTTTATGATTTTTATGAAGCTACTAAAAATTTTACAGATAATTATTATATAGAAAAATATATTCCTTTTAAATTTCATGATTATAGAGTAGAAATTTTTAATGGTGAAGTTATTGGAACATATTGTCGTGGAAAATGTGGAACTTATAAAACAAATATTTCTTCTGGTGGTTCAATGCAAGATATTATAGTGCATGATGAATTTAAAAAAATAGCTTTAAAAGCATCAAAAATATTGAATATAACTGCTACAATTGTAGATATGATTCAATCAGAAGAAGATGGAAAAATATATGTTCTTGAAGTTAATCCTATAATGGGCATTTTTTTACAAGAAGCTATGAAAGCTGGTACAAAAATGCCTATTCAAACAAAAATTCCTAATTCATTTAAAACTGATAATATAAAATTAAAAAAAATAATTGATTATATTGACGGATATCTGAAAAATAATTAATATATTTTATATTGCTTAAAATTAAATTTATTGTTATAATATACAGCAATATAAAACTTAAGGGGGATTGTTTATGTTAGAGAAAAGATACAATATTGAAAACGAGAAAAAGATGCAAAAATTGTGGGAAGAAAAAGATGCTTACAAATTTAAAGAAGTAGATAATCGAACAATTTATTCGGTTGATACGCCACCACCAACTGTAAGCGGGAAATTACATGTAGGGCATATATTTTCATTTACTCAGTCTGAGATGCTTGTTAGATATCATAGATTAAAAGGTGAAAATGTTTATTATCCTTTTGGATTTGATGATAATGGTTTGCCAACTGAAAGATTAGTTGAAAAAGAAGAAGGTATATTTGCAAAAGATTTGCCAAGAAGTGAATTTATTGAAAAATGCAATATAACAAAGGATAAATATATAAAAGAATTTCAGAATTTATTTAAACGATTAGGAATTAGTGCTGATTGGGATTTAGGATATGATACGATAAACGAATTATCTAGAAAAGTTTCTCAAAGATCATTTATTGATTTAGTTAAAAAGAAAAAAGCATATAGAAAAGAAATGCCTGTGTTATGGTGCCCTTGTTGTCAAACATCAATTGCACAAGCAGAACTTGAAAATAAAAATATAAAAAGTTATTTTAATTACATAAATTTTTCTGTTGATAATAAAAATTTAGAAATTGCAACAACAAGACCTGAATTTTTAGGAGGATGTGTAGCTATTTTTGTTAATCCAAATGATGATAGGTATAAAAATTTAATTGGAAAATATGCTGTTGTTCCATTATATAATAATTTAGTGCCAATACTTGCTGATGAAAAAGTTGCTATAGATAAAGGGACTGGTGCAGTTATGTGTTGTACATTTGGAGATCAAACAGATATGGAATGGCAAAAAGAATATAATCTTCCAATCAAAAAGATAGTTCAATCAGATGGAACAATAAATGTTGATGATCCTATAATTGGTGGAATGAAAATATTAGATGCGAGGATGAAAATAATAGAAGAGTTGAAGAAAAAAGATTTACTAGTAAAAAGTGATAGAATTGAACATTCTGTAAGTACACATGAAAGGTGTGGTAATGAAATAGAAATTATTAATTCCCCACAATGGTATATTGATATTTTAAATATAAAAGATGAACTAATTAATGCAGCTAATGAAATTAACTGGCATCCTGAAAGCATGAAAACTAGATATTTGGATTGGGTTAATAATTTGAAGTGGGATTGGTGTATTTCAAGACAAAGATATTTTGGTGTACCATTTCCTGTATGGTATTGTAAAGAATGTGGAGATGTAATTATACCAGATGATAAAGATTTACCAATAAATCCATTAGAAAAAAATCCAGATATTACTTGTAAATGTGGGTGCAATGAATTTATCCCTGAAAAAGCAGTAATGGATACATGGGCAACATCTTCTGTTTCACCTTTTATTAATATGAAATATGGAGAAAATGATGAAAAAAAATTTTTATATCCTATGAGTATGAGAAGTCATGCACATGAAATAATAAGAACATGGACATTCTATTCAATAGTAAAAAGTTTATATCATACAGGGCAAGTGCCTTGGAAAAATCTAATGATTTCTGGATTTGTTCTTGCAAAAAAAGGTGAAAAAATAAGTAAATCTAAAAATAATGCAAAAATGTCTCCTAACGAATTGTTAGATATTTATGGAGCTGATATGATTAGATATTGGACTGCATCAAATAAATTAGGAACTGATACATGGTTTGATACAAAAGAAATAGAAGGTTCAAAAAGATTTATAAATAAGTTATGGAATTCTGCAAAATTTGTAGATATGCACATAAAAGATGTAGATTTAGATGAAAAAGTTGAGCTAAAATCAATTGATAAGTGGTTATTATCTAGATGTCATGAAACATTTGAAAATTATAAGAAACAAATGGATAATTATGAAATGGGGTTAGCAAGACAGGAAATTGACAAATTTTTTTGGAATGATTTATGTGATAATTATTTAGAAATTGTAAAAGAAAGATTATATAATACAGATTATAACTATGGGAATTCTCATAAAGCTGCTCAACAAACATTAGCAAAAGTCTTTCTTGAGGTTTTAAAAATGTATTCACCTTTTGTTCCTCATATTACTGAATATATTTATCAAGAATTATATAAATCTAAAAATAAAGATGAACTTTTATCAACAAGTGAATTTTTAGAGTTACCTTTTGATGAAAAATATATAAAGTTTGGTGATGCGGTAAAAAAAGTTGTTGGTGATGTAAGAAAATATAAAGCAGAGCATAATTTATCAATGAAAGATTCAATTGATGAATTAACTATATTTATGTCTTTAGATAATATTAAATGCTTAAGAGATTCCATTTTAGATATTAAAAATTGTACACATGCAAAAAACATTGAAGTAGATAAAAATGATGAAACAATGATCATAATAAAAGATAAAAAAATTGATGAAAAATATATAGAAAATATAAATGAATCAATTTTTGAAGAAAAACAAAAACAACTTGTAAAAAATAAAAAATAAATTGTAAAAGAAGTTTACGTAAAAAAATAGTAAACTTTTTTATTTTGCTTTTTAAATGTTGATAGATGTCTCTTTTTGGAATTATATAAATAAAGTATGGAATGCCTCTAGATTTGTACTTATGAATATAGAAGATTTAAAAGAATTAAATTTTGATAATATAAATGAAATAGATAAATGGATATTAACTAAATATAATAAAACATTAAAAAATGTAATAAAACATATGGATAAATATGATTTTAATATAGTAGGTACTGAATTATATAATTTTGTATATAATGACTTTTGTTCTAATTATATAGAAATGTCTAAATATAATATAGATTCTATTTCTACTAAATCAACATTATGTTATATATTAACTAATTTACTTAAGATGTTACATCCATTTATGCCATTTGTAACAGAAGAAATATATAAAGAATTACCTATAAAAGAAAATATAAGTATAATGATATCTGATTATCCTAAATATAATAAAAAAGAAATATTTGAAAAAGAAGAAGAAATAGTAGATGATGAAATAGAATTTATTAAATCATTTAGAAATATAAAACAAGAAAATAATATGACTAAAGATTTAAAAGTTATGTTTGATACAGAAGATGATAATAATTTAATAGTTAAAATGTTAAAATTAGATGATAATTTAATAAATAAACCTTTAGGAATAAAATCATATAATGTATTTTCTAAAAGAATAAAAGCAAGAATATTCTTTGAAAAAAAAGAAGATGAAGCATCTAAAAAATTAAAAGAAATAACTATTAAAGCATTAAAGTCATCAATAGAGCGTAGAAAAAAATTATTACAAAATGAAAACTATATAAATAAAGCACCTAAAAACATAGTAGAGTTAGATAAACAAAAATTAATTGAAGAAAAGAAAAAACTAGAAGAATTATTAAAGTGACAACTAAGTAGTAAATTTTTATAAAACTATTGAAATATTCTTGCTTAAAGTGTAAACTTAACATAAAGATTAAGATAACTATTGACAAGGATGTGGTAACATGAAACAATTTTACAGAACAGAACAGAACAGAACAGAACAGAACAG
>Ga0181612_138705_pt1 | contig 12336 bp, 8 predicted proteins | sample HoacroProtozoa21_FD_119630 | JGI IMG/M metagenome (GOLD analysis project Ga0181612, IMG submission 119630) | Hoatzin crop microbial communities from Cojedes, Venezuel. Combined Assembly of Gp0051906, Gp0051904, Gp0051908 | reverse complement strand
ATAGAATAGAATAGAATAGAATAGAATAGAATAGAATAGAATAGAATAGAATAGTATAGATTCAGTTGGAAGGGACCTACAAGGACCCAACAGCTTGACCACTTCAGGGTGGGACAAAAGTTTAAGCATGTTGTTAAGGGCATTGTCCAAATGCTTCTTAAAAGCCATCAACCACCTCTCCAGCAAGCCTGTTCCAGGGTCTTCTCTGTGAAGAAATGCTGCCTAATGTCCAGTCTACGCCTCCCCTGATGTAGCTGTGAACCATTCCCAGGCATCCTACCACTGGATCCCAGGGAGAATAGATCAGCATGTCTATCTACACTTCTCTTCAGGAAGCTGTAGAGAGCAATGAGGTCTCCCCTCAGTGTCCTTTTCTCCAAACTAGACAAGCCCAGAGTCTTTAGCCACTCCTCACAGGATATACCTTCCAGCCCTTCCACCAGCTTTGTTGCCCTCCTCTGGATGCACCTTAACATACTTTTTAAATTGCGGGGCCCAGAACTGCAGACAGTGCTCCAGGTGAGGCCAAACCAGTGCTGAATTCAGTGGGGCAGTCACCTCTCTGGACCGTCTGCTGGTGCTGGGTTTGGTGCACCCCGGGGTGCATGGGTTTACCCTCCTGGTGCCCCCAGGGCCTGCTGCTGACTCCTTGTGAGTCTGCTACCAGCCCTCTCCCAGTTTATACTTGTGCCTGGTGTTACTCCATCCCACGTGCAGAATCCGGCATTTGGACTTGTTAAATTTCATCCCATTAGGCACTGCCCAATGCTCCAGTCTATCCAGATCCCTCTGCAAGGCCTCTTGTCCCTCACGAGAGTCAACAGCACCTCCCAGTCTGGTATGATCAGCAAACTTGCTAATGGTGCCTTGAACTCCTGCATCCAGATCATTGATAAATAGATTAAACAGGACTGGCCCTAGAACTGAACCCTGAGGAACATGGTTCGTGACCGGTCCTCAGACAGATGTAGCTCCATCCACTGGAGCCCTTTGAGCCCTGCTGTTTAGACAGTTCTTCACCCAGCAGACTGTGAACCGGCTCATCCCACAGTTGAACAATTTGTCCAGAAGGAAGTGGTGAGGGACAGTATCAAAAGTCTAATTAAAATCTAGAAAAACTACATCCACCACCTTCCCTTCATCCACTAGTCAGAAGACCTTATCGCAGAAAGACGTCAAATTAGTGAAGTAGGACTTTCCCTTTGTGAACCCATGCTGACCGTCCCTGATGGCTGCACTGTTCTTCAAATGCATTTCAGTACCACCCAGCTGATCTTCTCCAGAATTCTTCCAGGAACTGAGGTTAGACTAACAGGTCTGTAGTTTCCTGGGTCTTGCCTCATGCCGTTCTTGTAAATTGGAACAACACTGGCTAGCTTCCTGTCAGCAGTGACCTCCCCAGACTCCCAAGACCTTTGGTAGATGATCGAGAGGGGTCCTGCTGTAACAATAATAATAATTCACATAGTAACAATAATTCACATACGCACTGTTAAGGCAGTATCTCCTGAAATACATCAATGCTACGAAAGACCATAGTGTCATAAGCCAAGATTCAGGTGCACTGATGGTCCTAATGAAACACCTGGCTCTAATCAGTGATTTTTGACTGTAAAGCTTATTGAAATGCTTCCATTTGAAAAACGACCTCATTATTCTGTTTTGCTGTTGTCATATTAAGCATGTGCTGACACTGTGCATCACAAGATGCATTCAATATAAACAAAAGTGCTAAAATGCTACTATTCCTATCTAACTTCTTACATCACAGTAGATTCTTTGCAGTAGTTTTACAGTAAATCATTTTAACGGAATAATTTAAATCATGGTGGACTTAAGTCACAATATTGCACATGATTTATCCATTTGTAAGTGAAGATGAAGAAAATCCGTTTGCTACTGAACTAGTGAGTGGTAACTTTATTCGTGCATCTTTGCTACAAAGATAAACTGTAGTAAGTCAGCTGCAGAACTTCACATCAGTTTACAGCATACATTGAAATACCTGAAGTTCTATATATCATAACAGGATTTTATAACCTGCCTAAGCCTTAGAGTATTCATGAAAGTTTCTCCCTTCCCACAAAGCCACTTAAATCACAGTTCTTACAACCGCCTACCACCCCAATGCAATGAAACCTTTGTTTTGTTGTGTCAATTAAGTCATTGCTTCAGAACTGGTTTATTACTAGTCCTAAAAATCAAAATATTTTTGCTTTGACACGATCCACTGAATGTCAGCTTCCCTTTAATGTTCATATGTTTGCCAAAAATATTTTAAATACTTTTGTATGTATCTTTTTTAGTTTTTGCTTCATATGTCAGATCTTTGAAAACCTAACAATCACAGTAATAAATACTATTTTATGACCTATTGCCAGGCTAAGCAAGTTGAAGTATTACACAAGCTTTCTTTAATTTCTCAATTACTGTTTCAGATATATGTGAAAAAGCATTCTTACTAGGCTTTTTCTGTATTTGAAGATAAGCACTTATTACATTAAAATGGATTTAATTTTACTGTCACTTCAGTACACTACTGTCAAACATGTCCTACATGTCAGCAAACATTTCTGTCATCCTAATGGTGTACTTGATAAGACATGAGCGTTCACAGAAACCACTAGGCTGGAAAGCTGAAGACAGACCTACTACATGAATGTCTTTTTCTAGTAATTGTCTTGGTTTTATTATGCTGTATTAGGCATCTCATATGAACATTTGCTGTGATAATAATTAAACTGAAACCATCGAGCTCCTAATACCACTGGGTTCCTTACAGATATGCTGATATTGTCAGGGTTGAGCAACGAATCATTGTATCATCTCCTCAAACAGATAATCTCTAGAATTATGTTAGCTTTTTTAATCAATATGAAATATTGACATGAAAAAAATCCTTAGAATTCTGCTGTCAATTTTACTTTCATGTTGTGCAGTAATGACAATTACATTGCAAATTAATTTCATAACAGTTTGTTAAGTGAGTGGACATACAGATAGAAAAACTGCACGCAGAATTGAGGCCACAGATTACAACAGGAAAAATGGCATTTGATTAATTGCATTGGCTTTCATTAAGGTATTGGCTTCAATTGAGGCAATGGTTTTAGGCCACTGAACAATGAAAGCTTGCATAACCTTAAACCCTGATACTGAACCAACAGGACTCTACACAAGGCCAAGGGCCTTAAATGTATGCATCACAACTAATCCCAGGAAAAGTGATTGCTTTCTGAAAACTCTTGGTGTAAGAAAGTGTATTTTGCACTTATTTTTGTGGTAATTAAAATAGACAAATGGCCCACCATTTTACAAATAGATTAACATATTACATAACGCAAATGTGAATGCCAATTTTGTTTAAATTGAACTACCTTACATCCAGGCAGAAACTGGAAAAGGTTAGATTTTTTATGTATGTATATACACATCCAGCACTGCAAAATATCAAAATTATAACACAGCAGTCTAACAAAACCTATCCTTGCTCAGAACAGCTAGCAGTTGCACATGTAGCTAATGCTCTGCATTTTCTTGTAAAGATTATTTGCAATATCATATCTGTATGCTGCCTATATCTGGGTCAGTCTTTGACAACCCAGATCAAAACGGCAACCTATTGTACATAGCAGGTCATGGCTCTTCAGAGTTAGGAAATTTCATTTTAATTCTGTGCCTACATCACTTGACACTGATTCTGCAAGGACAGACCGGCAAAAGAAATATTCTTCCTCCTCTACTGATTCCTTTCACATTGTTCTCACTGTCACTTGTTTCTGACAGACTTCTAATGACTTGTGGATGACAGTCTGGGAAAAGGGACTAAATGATCACACGTATCAATGAGTAGGAAACAAGTATAAACCAAACGTGTTTTTAAATTGATCTGCTCAGGATGGCTTAGTTTGCATTTTCCAAGAGGCCAACATATACTCACTCTTGTTATCAAAAACGTCTATAACACTAGATGCCGTCATTAGATACCAGAATGGGAATACCTAAATGGGTGTCATGCTAAAATTACTCATTGAGCTGTTGCCTCAAAGTATTTAACAGGTGTACATTCTTAGCCAAAACTGTCTGGTGAAGAATTCTTTCAAGCTAAATAGAAGTGCTCTGCTTTTGTCTGGTATTATTTCAATTCCTCTTCTTAGATCACAACAACTGTCAGACATCTATCCATGAACTAGCACCCACAAGTTTCTTCTCTATCATAAATATATAATAAGAACAAATACGATACTGCCTAGCCAGCTTAGTGATTTGAAGCCAATGTGTATCTCCTAGGATCATCCATACTGCCCTATAAATGTCAGGCATAAATAATTTTCTTCTACTCCTAGTATTTCAAAAACTAAAATTGATCCTATGCACATGTACAAATACGTGAAAGTGAACCAGACAATTTCATAGCATTGTATGTAAAATGGAAACTTGGCTGGATGAAATTCAGTAACATAAGAAATTCAGTGAGGAACAGAAGGAAGAAAAATAAACCTTTACGAAGACATAATGGTAGCTGGTATTAATAGTTGGCAGCAGGAAAACTTTCTCCATGTATCTTCATTGAGCGAATACAACTGAACAATCAATAATGTTAAAAGAATATATAGGACAACAAAGAGTTGAAAGAAACTTCATGAGTAAAAAAAGTGTTTGTAGGGAATAAAGTTAGGACAGATTTCTCAAAAAATCTAATGACTGTGGATACCTTCTTAAGACATCTTTAAAAATATTTTAAGTTCAGCAGCCTACTCTCGAAATTCCAGAATAACTACTCTCTGGAAGCCTTGACTACAGGAATTTACATTGAATATCATGAAATTTGGGACCGCTGTTTCATTCTTTTTTTTTTTTTAAGTGACTGCTCTGCTGTTTGGAGGAAGCTTTCTAACATATAGCTTTAAATTTTTGATGCCCGTAGCAGGTTCTTTATTATAAAATTATATGCAAGGAAAGGGAAGATTTGTAAATTTAAAACTAAGGAAAAAAAAGTGTAACCAAAATATTCACTGAGGAGAAATATATATTTGATAAATTTTGCATCTAGGACATGAGTGGAAATATAAAACAGCATTAACTATAAAAAAACATGAGGTGAGGCACTTACGAGAAAATTCTTACAATACTTATGGCAGTTATTGAACCATTTTTACATATTTAAATGACTATAAACATAGTTTTTTAAAGAACTACACAAGTCAATTACAGAAAACTGTGAAATCAGTAAGATCAAGTGTATATACCTAGAATTTGAACTCAATACCCTGCATCGTCTGTTTACAGTAGACCTTTATATGTTTACTGATTGTTGCAGAATTTATAAGGTGCAGTATTTTCTAAACCACTAACATTAGTTACCACATATATGCCTGCACTATAGAGGCACTTAAAACACACAGTAACTTAGAAGTCAGCCATGGGAAGTGGACCACATATTTGACAAAATTACTCTTTTGTATCCTGTTCTGGCTATTGGTTAAATCCCACCACCTCACCCTTATAAAGATCAGTAATTCATTAAGTATTTCAAATTATACTGCATGGAAGGCAAATGTTTTATTTGCCCAACATACATTCACATACCCAAAGAAAATATTTCAAAATAGTTTCTAATGTTACAGCTAAATATTTCTAATATTGTAGTACTTTGTAAGTAATTTGAAGAAATCTGCATGCCATTCTATAACTGCCTGTAAGGTTTTTTTTAAGCTTATTTTGTATTAGCTACCTCTTCTTTTGTTTCACTATTTCACAAAATCCTTTTGTGTGTCTGTCAAGCAGCTGTGTTTTGTTCCTTAATCTTCCTCGCCCAGCTCCCCAGGAGAGACTTTACAACGTAAACTGCAAAGTACCATTTTCACAGCAGGAACAACAGTGTTCCTCTTCAAAAAGCTGCATAATAAAAATAGGACTGTAATGAACATGCTAATTCCGGTCACAAGGTGCTACACGATCACTGAAAGTTTACGAAGTTTGGCTTTTCAAAAGTCTTCTCATGCAATATATGTTTGAGATAAACGTCTTTCCAGTGTATGAAGTTCTCACACAGGTGTTTTCTTGCTTTCCCTTGTTTCTATTCACTCCACTTTCAAAAGCCTGTCCTACCAGCAGCCCCCTGGAAACAATCACTGTGACTATACAGCAAACAGTTAAGTCAGATAAACACTGGTATACACCGCTTATACAGCTCCAGCTGGAACATGGCAAAATTCTCCTACTGTGCAGCTAATACCCAGAATACGTACAGTCCTTCCTCCCATTCGGCTAGAAATGAGAGACATCCCACAGCACATTTTCCAACATTATAGCCGTGCCACTCCATTTCTCTAATTTCCATGCCCTCAAAGATAGCTGTCCCAGATGACAGATTACTTCAAAATAGTTCCTTCTCATTTCAGTACTACAGAGTACAGTGAAAATACAGAAATGAGCTTCTATTATCGTTGAATCTATTGCTAGCAGCAGAAACCAAAAATGTAGCACCTTGGATTCACCGTCTCTGTTCTTCTGTTTTGGGGGTTTTTAAACAGTGTGGAAATGTTCTGCACTTCTGAGAGTCTAATAAAAATCATCTCTGTCAATTATCTCAGTCTCAATCTCTGCATGTATCAATTGTGTGGATGGGGAAACACTGTTCAGTAAATATTTCACTTCTTATTTTATGCAGCAATGACTGTTTGACATTAAATCAATCAGTTTCTAAAAAGCATAAAAAGGAATAACTGCCCAAGGCACTTCCCATAGAAATTTTACTTTAATTCTTCCATCCTTCTACAGTGCCCATGCTACAAAGAGGCTATCTGTCAATATTTTTATAATGCACAGTGCTATCAACAATAGTAGAGAAAATTGCGGGCTGAGAAAACAAACTGCCTTCTACTTAAGTGCTTTGTGTAGTCTACCTCTTTACCTCCCACACAGCAAAGAAAACAATGCAAACAGCAGTGATAGCTGGAATGTACTTAGGTATTCAGCTGTACTGGACGTTCTCTGTCCTTGCTTACAACCTGCACTCTTCTGTGCTGCAATCACGCACCTTGTCAGGAGGCAGTTGAAGCCAAGTTTCTTGAGGTCCTTATAGTCTTGGCAGAACTTAATCAAGGAACATTAATCAAAAAATAACTTAAAAAATTAAAAGCAAGATTCCTGACAGCATGGAATTGTTGCTGATTTCTCTACTATAAGGAGGCACTCACTTCCTCCTTCCTGAACAATTTGTATACTTGCATATGACCCCAGATTCTTTGTTCTATAGCTACGAAAAATGTCTGTTATCCACCATTTGCAAGACTGAAAAACAGAGTTAGGTGGCTTTAACAAGAAATAAATGGACAATAAAATGAAAGCTATTCCATCTCTAACGTCTGCAGAGTATGGGAAGATCCTACACTTTCTTGTCTTTCATTGCCTATTGAACACTGATAATTTTGAATTTAAGATTCAAAGCACTGTTCCACTTACATGGGTCTCAACACAAATTTTCAAAACAAAGAGATCCAAAATAAATAGCTTTGAAACCTCTTGTCTGGAGGCAGACTTCAAGACTTCTCCTTACAAGCCTTCAAATTCCCTTCAAATTCAGTATTTTCATGTGCATGAATCTGTCCTGCAAAGCAGCTGCCTCCTTTATATCTAGAGTATCAAAAGCAATTTCCATTTATCATCTCAGACATTCACTCTTGGTCCAGACTGTCACGGTATCCAGCCTAGCAAGTAAAAGTTTAGCCTGGAACGTTTCTTGATTTGCTCTGGTAACAAAGGCCCAATACTCTGCCTCTGCTGAGGCCTTGAAATGTTATCATCTGTAGCTGCCTTTCCTGCCCTTTTTCCTTCTCATACTGTGAAATTTCAACACCCAGAAACTAAAGACTTTATTTGCATTCATAGTTCTTAGAGACCCAAGTACTATAGATTGATCATAGTGTAGGAACCTAAGGAAACAGGGTAAAACTTGGAGTGCATACAATGACTGCAACTATACTGCCACAGATAGAAAAACTGACAAGTCTGGCTCTAAAAATACATATATACTGGGAAAAATGTTGCTGTTCTGTGCTGTGCAAATTACGTGTAGCAGTTAAACTGGGTTTAGTGAAACAAACAAACAAAAAATGAATATAGGTAGCTACTTCAACTCCTGGGAATATCCTGCTTTCACCCTGTGTCCCATATTATAGTCACAGTACTTGTGCGTTTAATTGTGGGTAAACTCCGACTTCCTCACCAGGATGGCCTCTTGCAAGGGGCACAAATACCAAGCTGGGTCTGTGACAGCATCATTATGGAAAGATCTGAAGAACATATGAAAGTTATGTGTGCATATTCTGCAATCCAGAGCCACACACACGCACCAGGGATGAGTAAAGCCTGAGTGGACCACTGATCCAAGTCACTCCACTCTGTTTTGCTTTTGATTATGTCTGTTAATTCCTGTTTACATCTATGATATATTTTTATTCCTACAGCACCTATGCGAGGCACAAAGGCACTGTTTCCCACAAAGGCGCAATTAGATGGATTGCAGACTAGGCTAGTATTGCAGACTGTAAAAGATGAAGACTTTGCAAAGTAGAAGCAAAGTAGAAAGCTTATAACAGAAATACTTATCCTACAGGCTAATGCCCTTAACACTGAACTATCCTTTGTCTTTGAAAGCAATATAGGAAATCATTGTACTTATAGCTCTTTGAAAACTTAACCCTGCCATAATTTCCTTACAATGCCCTATTACTCTGCATGGTCCTTGCTTTCTCGGATGTTACGCGTTTATCTAAATCTGCAGTTCCAGTATGTTCATGAGTTCTCCTATGTTCCCAAGTTCAGGTTAAGTCCATAAATCTATTCCTGGGGCCAAAGCGTATGCCAGCATTTGCAAAAGCCATCTATATTATGGCTGGAAACAACACATAAACATTCATATTTCATATTTTTAATTAGACAATTTTAAATTAAAATTTAAAATGTAAATAGATATAAATTTTAACTTCATAACTGATAATGTAATTTTTTGTTCATTGGGCATTTGCATATGCATATCATTATGCATGGTTTTTAAAAGAGCATCTGATACTAGTGTTTAGCTAAAGTAGCACTGAGCTATTTGAGTAACAAATAGGCAGCATGGCCACATACACCTTACAAGAAATTGATTAAATAATCAACAGGATAAGCAAAGAAACAGTTCACATTTTATAGGAAGTCAGATTTGACACTCAGACAACTCTTTGGCTTTTTTCAACCGCTATGGCCCCTGGAAGAGAGATAAGGGCTGTTGCTTCTTCTCTACAAATCCCAAAATGAGAACTCTGGCTAGTTTAGAACAGTATCTTTCAAAACACATGCATGCACATTTCAAGCCCAGAGAGTCTTGGAAATACATTTCAAGAAACTCTGAAGACAAGGAATATTTCTTCCACTTGAGTTTTCATACTAGTTTTTGCCCCTCCTCGCTTTCCCATCTCCCTTAAATTTACAAAACTTTTAATACAGTATTAAAATGTCATTTTATGTTCATTTTCAACAACTCGGAAGCCGCGCATGAAAAGTGCTTCCATCAGTTAATAACAGGAAAACTTTATCTTTGGGAGTTAAGAACAGGTCCACGGTGCTGTTAAAACCTGAACGTAACTATCAATCTTCCCATTTTCATTGGCTAGACTGGAAAGCATTTTCAAAAGATAACAGAAGGAACAATCAAGGTATCAGAGAGAAGAACTTCAAATATTAAAAAGGTTTGCTTACACCAGACTACCTCTTATGAAAAAAGTATGTTTGTACTTGCTGTTATTATTTATTATATATGTACACAGTGTTATTAGTTGACTCCAACAGTAATGCCAGGACTTTCCGTACTGATTAAAATAGCTAATAAAAGTATAGGAATAAATCTTCTCTTTTTCTTTTTTTGAATAAAAAACCAACTTCAGAGAAAAATGAAAGAAATGTCCTTGTCCTTCTACTTTTGTGGGGATAGAAGGATCAAAAATTATTTAAGTCATACATTTTACGATTTTCTTCTACATTCTGTAAAGCTAACTAATCATCTTCAATTCCTAAAAACAGGCCCATGGCAGTTAATTCTGCAAATCGAGTAATGCCATGTAGTATCACAATACAAGACAGTAATCTTCAGTCATAAAAGCAACCTTGCAAACTGAAGAGTGTGATATTTCATGAAGTGTCTCCAAATCGAGTTTCCATTCATCTCCAGGTGACAGAATGAAACATTCAGGTCATTTGACTACTAGTATTTACTCCTCTGAGTATTATCTAGACAGTAGACTTGGCAGTACATTCATATCCTCACCCCTGAAGGATAGCTGAAAAACCAGATTTGTTCCTGTACTATCTTCAAAAACTTCTTGCCAAGTAAGAATACAATTCAGAGAGCGTATATTTGAAATGAAAGAAGCCCTCGCCTTTCTTATGTGTTATATCTTAGGGGGAAAATCTTGTAGCAGCTTAACCTCATCTAGAAATCATTTATGCAACTTTTCAAGGTCACTGTTAATTGAGTGAATTTCTGTGTAAACGCTGATCACACAAAGCTGAGCTACCCAGGGCAGCACTAAAATGTAAATTAAATGCACTCATAAAACATTGGGTTTTGCTCAATAACTGATACAATAGCCTGTTGTCAATGGCATTCGTTTCATTTATTTCTCACCTCTTTTCAATCACTCTGATCTGTCATATCCTGCATACTCACATTACCATTTCATAGTCAAAAATCAGAAACGTGATATTGAAGTATTATGTGAAAATTTTGTATTTAACAGCAGCAGGACAATAGTAATACTCATTTGAAAAGAACTGTACTTAACTTTCCTGGAGACAAACCTCTCTTTCACAACAACATAGCACTTTCAGCTCTGTGAAGTATATTCATTGTGTTTAGAAAAAGCTTACCACGTAAAACAGTGAGTCTTGTGGACACACTTATTTCGCCAACACTGTTGGAAGCCACACATTCATAAATAGCTTCATCTCGTGGTGTGCGCAGTGGTTGTATTCTGAGAACTGATCCAGATCCATCATCAAACTCTATTACCTATAGAAGGAAACAAAAGCTGTCACAGATGTTGTTAAAAAAGCCTGTCCCTCAGCTAACCTGTTCATGAACAGTGACCTGTTGGTATTCATGCCATCAAAGCCAATTAAATACACGTACCAGGTCAAATTCCACACAGATGGGAAAATGTTTAAGTGGCAATGCCTTGTAACATACACTGCTGTTCAACGAGTATTCAGTGGCTGCTCTAAGACAATTTCAAGAAAAGACAGGATGAAAAACAAACAAAAAAAAACCCCAGTTAACAAGCGCTGTAACAAAGGATTCTGTAACTTAATGCTCTTTTATCCAAAGTTCACCTCCAATCTCTCTCCATTCTCTTAGCTTAACTACTCTACCTTCAAATGCCAGTTATGTTCATTTTAATTGCTGCAGGCTATATTTCCACTCTACTTGCAGAGTGCAGGTCACTCATTCTTTTACCTCCAAAGTGAAAAAGAGTCAACAATTTCTGAACAAGACAGGACTACTCAGTTTAGCTATGCATTTAACCCACAGAACGTAAGTAAATAAATTTATCCAGCAATATATTAGAAAAGCTACGACCACTGGTCTTAGCACAAACAAAAGAATAATTAGAATTCTTCATAAATTGACTTTAATGATGGAACAGAAAACTTCACAATCTCAAAGCACACAGACTAATGATTTGTAGATAACAAATGAAAGCAAGGGATCCAAATAATCACAATCATTAAATTTAAAAAAGAATAATTGTTATTGTTTAAATCTGAATGCTGAATAATCCTAGCTGGATGGCCAATAAAAACAACTGCAGCAGATTGGGTTGCACAAATATTGCAGAGATTAAGTTTCAAGTCTCATGTCTTCAAAATACATATCATAACATGGATTTACTTTTCCTGTGATGAGTTCTCCCCTTTCCTGCACATCACAGATAGTTAATTCCTCCCACTCCCCCACCTACTGAATAAGACTTTTTTTTGTAAAAAATCACTTTTTTTTGACTAAAACCTGCCTCATGCCACAGGGCAGAATGGTGCAATTTTTTAAACGTGATTTTTTCCCCTTCTCTGTTTCTTTTTAAGTTCCTCCAAGAAAGACTTCTTAGTAACTTACAGTAGATTTTTCTAATTCATATTATCTAAATTGCTTTGAAGCAAGAAGAGAAAAAAGAATCCTCCTGTACCACTTTCATTCATAGTATACTCTTGCAACATAAATAAAAGATGAGAAACTAACAGTGAATTCCAGTGACGTCTTCTTGTAGCCTTTAACGTCAGAAACAAAGTATAGCT
>Ga0181612_136195_pt1 | contig 12336 bp, 12 predicted proteins | sample HoacroProtozoa21_FD_119630 | JGI IMG/M metagenome (GOLD analysis project Ga0181612, IMG submission 119630) | Hoatzin crop microbial communities from Cojedes, Venezuel. Combined Assembly of Gp0051906, Gp0051904, Gp0051908 | reverse complement strand
CCCCACAAAACCAACAAAAGCCCAGGTGGGCAGTTTGCTTAAAGTCGTCCCAAAAAACAGCGTGGAAAAAAAAAAACCCCGGAAGGCCTTTTAAAATGTTTTTCCCCCCCCCCCCCACGTTCCCACTCTCCATTCTAAACCGGGATGCTGGCTGACAGCAGCGCAGCAATGCGTGCTTTGCAGCAGCTTTATCACCTTCAGATTTGCCTATGGATAGCACGGACAGCATCCAGCAACCAAGAGCCGGACACATCATTTCTTTTTCTGATAATGTTTTTCCATAGGACTGGGCCGTATGTCTGTTGTAGCCCAGCAGCCAGGCTGCGCATCAGCTAGGTAAATGGTAAGGGTGGAGATCTTGAAGTGGAGGAGGCCAGGAATAATATTTTTAAATGCGGCCCCAGGCAGGCAAAGGATGATTCCAGGCTGGATTGTTATATGATAGTAATCTTAGAAGATGGATCGTGTCTTTTATTTTTGCAAGTGCAACATTGCTGCAACGCAGATAAACAAAAGAGCTAATGGTGATGTTTTTATAAGCACAATCGCATTTTGTCTTGGGTTGGTCTTCATGGGGCGCACACAATGCCCAGATGCAGGCTGCTTGCTGTCGTGTGAGTTGTGTGAACACTTGTGTTGGTATCGTATGAGAGAAAAAGGCTTATTCCTTTGGGTGATGGTTTATTGGAAATCTCATTATACACCTTGCTAAGACAAACTGCTGCACCACAAAAATTCCAAATGCTGGTAGTTTATCCTTTTTTATTTCCCAGTGGAATATCGTAGACTATCAACTGCATTTATTGAAGTCCTACTGAAATGCAAGAGTAAGCAGTCAAAGGACGCTTACTGGGCTTGCATAATGTCATACGCTGTAAAGCTACACAACTCCCCTTCTGTGCTGCAGACTCCTGCTGCGAGAGGGTCCTTGAAAACCCCGCAGCCTCTCCGTGTCCTTTCCTTGCAGTGATCTGTCACTGAGTGCAAACCATATGTGCTTCCTCTTCCTGCCTGCCCGGTATTGTCCATCAGAGGAAGGGATACGCGGAGAATGGAGGAAGCGCTCTCAGTCCCTTAGGAAAGGTTTGCATTGAGTCGCAGCGTGGGCCAGGCAGTGGGCTTGAGGACGCCGAGTTCTTTGGTGGCCTTTCTGCTTACATTGGTGTTTTTAGCCCAGCATCAATCTGTCCTGAAAGAGCATCAATCTGTCCTGAAAGCACTATGCTGTGCTCAGTCAGGTGTCTCGTGATTGCCTGGTCTGCAGCAAGCTGAAGGTTTAAACTTCTCTGCTTGGGAACCAGGTCTAAGCCTGAGCCTAGATGAAAGTCTGAATGTGAATTTTGTTGCTGAAGAGTGAGTCTGTGGTTTACAGCCAGAGCAGAAATTGTTTGTCTTTGATGCCAGACAGTAAGAGAAACTCTAATCAGAAGCGTAGTATATGAACTGGGAACCTTTTCTCTGATTAGAAGTGGCTTTGGGCGAAGCCCGAGGAAACCGAAAAGCGCACGACATGCAATTCTGTCACAAGCCACCAAGAATTCCTGGCTAGCCAGTGGGCAAAGCAAGGAACCGCCCTCAGCAAGATAAATCAACTTCATCAGAGCTCGTGTTACCACTTGCTGAAGACAGCGGGCTGTGCGTGAAGGTCGTTCTGGGGTGCCTGCTCAGCTGCCTTCCCCGCAGGGGCACAGCCCTCAGGACACCAAAGCCAGCTCCATGGTTCATCCCCAGATCATCCCATTCCCTGCATCTTCTCTCTTGCTGGAATTCTCCTAGTGCATGTTTGAGACAAACAGCTGGGGAAGATTCCTTGTCGGAGTAATCGGCAAACAGTAACTGAGAGTGTACTTATTTCCCTCTTTTTGTATTTTCGGAACGTGCAGGGGCTGTCACTGAATGTCTCAGGCGAGGGGAGAGGGCCCATTTCTTCAACATTGGATGCATTTACTTCAGTTCTCACCTGCAATCTTGAGGGTCTGAGTTCTTGTACTCAGATTTCCTCAATCCTTTTTTAGCCAGGGAGCCTGGCTGAAGTGTTTCTTTTCCTTTAAACAACATGTCAGAGCACACATAGCCAAATCCACCAGGGTAATTTCATGTGAGTTTGACTCAATGCAACATGGAATGTCCCAAAGCGCATAAAAATTGACTGAAATAATTCAGTGTGGGGTGAGTAACTGAGTCCAGTGTGAAAGGAGCTACTTCACTTTTTTATCCGCCCCCAGAATCAACAGGAGATGAGAATCTCTACCTGTTGAAATGCGAGGGGGAGCTTTCCTTGGGCAGCTGATGGTTAAAAGGCCAGCTGCATTATCCAGATCTACCTCATGCCCAATGCTCCCAGCCCTCAGGACACCTTCACAGGGACCTTTTCAGAGCTTCGGTCTATCACATTTGAAAGGTTCTCCTCTTCCTTTAGGAGTCTGTTCAACACTTGTCATTAAATGGGCAGAAGTTTTTACGTCTTTGGCATTTTTAGACCTCCTAAATGTTGCTTAAATCATAGCACTTCTGCCAGAAATTCAGCCTGGAAATTTTAAGTCTTTTACCAAAATGACTTGCAAAGCCATAGCTGAACCTGCTGCCGTCTTGGTCTCCCTGGGTGGGAGTTAGCTGTGATGGGCATCCTTCCCTCACGTAGGTTCCACCCCAAACCAGCTTTCCTCCCTTTTGAGGACTGAATGCTGTCCTGGGGTGATACGCTGAGAGAAAGCACGCTGCTGGATATCAACGTACGTAAAACCTGACGGGCCAACTCTGTGTTGTTTCAGTAGGACCTCTGTGGACTTTCACCCTGGAGCTGCTGGCTGCTTTTGTGGAGCTCAGTGCTACCTCCCTGCATTTCGTCTGCTCGATCCCACCTCTCACAAAATTTCTGCTGCCGATCATCTCCTGCCAGATGCCCTTCCTGGCTGCCCTGTTCCAAAACCTTGCTCCCCATTGCCAAATAATCTGCCTGTTCTGACCTGCCCGACGTCCACCTCTCCCATTCCTCTTCCCCGCGCAGCCTCAGTGCATTCTTCTGATGCTGCAGCTCCACTCCGATCTCCCCCGTCTCTCTTTTTCTGCTGGGATGCAGAGAGTGACAGGAGCAGTAGTGCTGCGTGCCGCCTGCGCCGTTAGACAGAAGGGAAAGATAAATATTGCTATTGCATGTTCACTCCGCTCCTTCTGTGCGCACGGGTTATTTCCTGTGAGGTTTCGCGCAGATGTTGGAATCGGAGCTCTTGCTTTTGAAAAAAACAAACAAACCCCAGCTTTGAAGCGCAGAGAAAGATATCACGTGGGCTTCGGGAAAAGGCTAAAAAAGAGGAAAAAAAAAAAAAAAAAGGGCAGCCAGATGTGGGGCCTGCTGCATCCCTTGCCCATGCCCTTCAAATAACCAACCCAGCGCGTTTTGTTTGGACTGGGGTGCGGGGAGGTGTCCTTGCTGTGACAGCAGCGAACGCAGGAGGGATTACGGGCTGGCAGTGACTCGGGGATGTGTGTGTGTCTCTCTGTGTGTCTGTCTGTGTGTGTCTGTGTGTGTCTGTCTGTCTGTCTGTGTGTCTGTGTGTGTGTGAGAATGTCACTGCCCTCTGCTGATAGACGCCGGCAGGCACAGACGTGTCTTTAGGGATTTTTCAGGGTTTTTTTCCAGCTGAAGGCATAAGGGATAGACACTGTCCCTGAGTGAAGGTGTCCCCTCAACACCACCCGGTCTCATCTGTCACCTTTCAATATCCAAAGCGCGAGTCAGCCCTGAGCTTCCCTCGTCCCGTGTCCCCTGTGTCCCATCCCCGGCGGGATCGCCCTGGCACGTCCCTTCTTGGCCCCAGAAGCCAGCCAGACCTTCTGGCTGTGCGCGGTTCCCCGTGGGGCTTGTCTCAGCATGATGATCCACAGTCCCTGGCTGCCAGAAACGCCTCCCCCGGCTCCCTTTCCCTTACTCCTTGCATCCCTCTTGGAAACCACCGCACATGAAACATTCTTGGGTTTCCTGTCTTTCACTGCTCGGGCTTTGGCCTGTCCTTCCCTCTCCTGCTCTGCGTGGCTGGAAGGACAGGGACATCTCAGCTACAGCCTCCCCATCCCCACCACCCCTGTCACAGGGCAGCTTCTTCCTTCTGACTCCTGCTCTGAATTCTTCCTCTACATCCATCTCACCCAGGAAAGTCCCGTTTTGGGTGACTCTTTCCAAAACAAGGTTGTGTTGCAATCGTTTTCAGTTTCTTTTTACTTGAGCTAGCACAGCTGCTTGCCATGTCGGGGACCAGGTTGCCAGAGCCGACGATCGCCCCATGAGCAAGGTGCAACTCTGGCAACCCAGGAGGGATGTGCGGCGTCCCGGGATGGAGTCGTCCGCTCCTGTCCACAGCCGGATGCCAACTCTCACCCATTACACAATGTTAATTTACTCTTTGCTACAGCCGAATCACTTTACAGCTGGAAAGGAAGGTCTGGAAGTATTTACTTGACTATTCCAGTGCCGTTCCTTGGGGTGTTTTCACATCAAATCCCTCCTCTCTCTGCCTTTGGTCGGTATTCCCCTAACCAGATCGTTTAAAATGCTCAAGGAGAATGCACGAGGGAAAAAAGGAATGTGCACAAGTATTTACTGAATATGAATGTAAAGTTCAGTGTTTCTTTGCAACATTTGAAATGCATGGTACACTTGGTTACAGAAATATCAGCTTGGGCAAGAGAGATAATGTCATCTGCCCTACCTGCCAGCCCCCCAGTTCAAACCCTTCTGTGCAAACATCTAATATTTACATGTTGTGATGCACGCTGGGGGACGAGTTCCTGAAGAAACCCACAAATAACTTCTGAATGACGACCAAAATGAGAAAATTGGGATTGGTTCACAGGCAATTCATGAATAGAAAAAGAGATGAAATTAGCTGAATGAACTGTTCATTACGCATTATTCAGCCAGCTGTACTAATTAGTGCCTTAAGGACTGTTCCTGTTCCCACTGCAGCCAACTCCAGAACTCCCTTTTGATTTCAGTGGGAGCAGGACAGAGCCCTCAGAGAATGGGCCTGGTGCCTGCTTCCTCTGCAATGCCTTTTTTTTTTTTTTTTCTTTTACTAGTGCTTATTGATTCCAACTTTTTGTGTCTTCTCTTAAAAGGGCTACTTCTAAAATGTCCTGTGTGATGATCAGTTAATCGCAGGAAAAGAAACATACCGTCAGTCCTAGAGGGTGTGTCTTCTGTCCGGTGTGTTCTCTGAAGGGGAAGGTTTTTCATATGTCTTCTTTTGCTTTGCTTTTGTCCAGGCTAGGTGGTACTGAGGAGCACAGAAGCTCGAAAGCCCTTTGGAAAACGTGAGTTGATCCGGAAATGTCACTAGGGCAGAAGGTGCAGGACTTCAGTGTTTTTACTCTTAGCCCAGAACTTGCAGCTGGGCATTTAATTTTTATTTTTCTGTGTAAGGATAATGTTTGTGATGTTTCTTTCCCACCAAAAAGTTCCTAAAGCACAGTTTTGCTCTGAATGTGGCAATGTTAGAAAAAGACATCAGTCCAAACTGGTACATGTGCCTTTGTCAGAGCTGCCTCAGGTAAGACTCGCCTCAACAGCAGACGACTTTGTCCTGCTTTCAGATTTGTAACACGCGATACTGTCTGCATCAGCCTCTCCCATTGACCGCTCGTGTCACTGACCAGAATAACACGCTTTATGCCGTGCTTTTCTTACCATGGGCAAGCCAACACCTTCAGGGATGCAAAACCCGATTCTGGTGTTGCTCATGGGAGACTGCAACGTCGTTCTGCTTCCTTTTTGACTCTGGGTTGCAAAGCCAATTCATTTGGAGCGGCCCAGCTGTGGACCGTCACCCACATAACCTGTCCGGCTGGTGGTGAGGCCAGGGAGAACCTAGACTGACGTCCAGATGCCAGGCTGGACTTGAAGGGATCACATTTAAACAAACTACCCCAGTCTTGCTGCAGAGCCCTGCTGTCCCCCCAGCCCAAAGCAGGGGTGTCTCCGCTGGGGACTGTGTAGAGAGTTGCTGGCCAGATAACAGCTTCCCATTTACATGCCACCACATGCAAGTTTTGCCTGGGTTTTGCCCAAGTCTACCCACGTCGTTCCAGACATCTTTTTTCTCCCAGTTCTTTTGATCCCTTGGCGAGGAGGTGCATTGCTGCAGCTCCGTGGTGCTGCTGGTGGGTCTCTGCCCCAGCCTGACCCAGCCAAGGTGGAGCTGCTGGGGGGTTCCCCTCCCAGCAATTCAGTGAGATTGCCTGCTGGGGAGAGAGGAGAGGATGTCCCACCAGCTCAGCCTGGAGGAATCTCCACAGCCCCACTCTTTGGGCTGCTCTCCACAGACTGCCTAAAATGGATATAAAGGAGCCTTGGAGTGGAATTTATTTTCTTCCTAAGACCGTCCTTAAAATAACAAACACCAGAAAACTGGTGACATGCGGTACATCTGTTTGAATAATGTGGACCTTCTGTCTCTAATAGAGGAAACTCCAAATAACTCTTTGATTTGTGTTTCCTTTCTTCTCCTTCCTCATCTCCTCCTCCTCACTACTGTATACAAATCTGTTCTGCAAGCTCAAAACCACCAGTTCTCTCTCCCCTGACTGGCTTGTTTTTATGCCATGTGACAGTTATTTAATTTCCTCTTTGCTTCTAACACAGCTAATATTTATCTTTCCTTATGGGATTGCGTCTTTGTTTATATGCTGATGCCAAGGGGTAAGGACAGCGCTGCTTTGGATCCAGCAGCCCAATTTCCTGCCCTCTGACTGCGTCTCGTGGAATAGCATCTTCCCTCGCGGGCGGTCCCGCAGCAGCCAACGGTCCCAGTTCAGAAAAGCAATTAGGATTAAAATATGTGTTTAAAGTTAGCACACGTAGAAGTCCTTCTCTAAATAGGGACGCTCTCTACAGCGGAGTCAGTGGAGTCACTGGTATGGCGGGCAAGGTTCAATATGCGTAAGGCTGTTAAAATCTGGCCCAGCTCTAGCTGCTTAATTGCTTCCCCAGAAAGAGCAAGGCTGTGAGAACAATGGCTAATGGCCATTTCTCCTTCTTTTTTTAAGACGACCATTTAAACACAGAGTTTAAACATATGTAAGACGGAGATTGCAAGGCACCGTTTCCAACAATTCAACTGCGATCAATACGGCCCTTCGAAAAGGCAGGATCTTCCCAGGCGGCCGGGTTTGTCGGTTCTCCTTTGTTCAAAGCTCTAAACCGACCTGGGAACCATCTTTTCCTCATTATATTTGTTTCCTTTCAGCACTGGTCCCTTCGTTTCATTACCACATGCAATTTTTTAAAGCCCTCACAGCTAATATCACAACTATAGATCTAGGGTTTATTTATAGCCCTAAAATCCGCCGAGAGCTGTGTGTCTTGTTGCTGTGGAAACTGGGATTCTAAAAGTAAAAGGATTTTCAAGGGATTTTAGAAGCGACCTGCTGAATTTGAGTACTCGCTTTCACCTCCAGAGGTCTGTGTTCAACTGTGCTTTAAACTTCTGGGTAAAATCCACCCCACGGTCTCCGCCAGCCCTCGGGGGATACTGGTCCTCTGGGCTTTCTTAGGATCTGGCACTTGGCAGTCTGTTTTTTTCTCCCTGTTGTGAGACAAAAGATGTGCAGGTAGCTGTGGGGGTGTGAAACTCGGTGTCGGCAATGGCATATCTGCCAGGCTCGGGGCAGTTTGCTTTTTTCTTTCACTTTCGTTGGTTTTGGGAGCCTTTTGCCAAGGGAAATACCACCTTACACGCTGCTAAGTTTGCAAACCTGCGTGCTGCAATAAATTCCAAAGCTTTGACACTAGCATGGATTGGTGTTTCCTGGAAATTAGATTTTACTCTATTAAACAGTTATTTAAGTGATTTTATTTATCTCTGGGTAGAGGTGCAAAGGACTAGGGCGTGATTGATGGGCTGGATCCTGCTTATACTCTGCATCCTCTCTTGGCAGGTCAGCAGCGGGCAGACTCACGCTTGTCAGAAATGCCATGCTTTACCTGGGGCAGAGATCTCGCCAAGCCACCCAGTCAGTCCTTCCCCATGGTCCATCGAGGGATCCTCAGACCGAAGCCAAGCTCCTGCATGAGATACCGAAAGCGGGCAGCCTGACCCCCGTCCGCCCGGCCGTGGGCTGTGCGAGGCTGCCGGCTCATCGCAGCAACGCTGGGCTTGCCACCACCCAGGCTTCTTCTGTACCTCTCAATGCCAGGTGTCCCCCACCACCCGGGGACAGATCTTTCGAGAGCTCTGCCAAAGGGCTGCGTGCAGGACTTCTCTGGCTATGGGTGTCACTTTCTAGCAAGAGCTAAGCTTTCAAAAAATCCTTATAATTCAACCATTCTGTTTATGAACCAGCTCCAGAGCCCAGTCTAACCTGAGCAGGTATTTGAGACGCTTCCAGGCTGCCGAACTTGGAAAAATAAGCTGGAAAATGCCACCCTATCGATGCGGCCGAGGGAGAGGAGGGGGAAAGGGAAGGACGGGCCATGTAACACAGCTAGCCCACTAGCATGTGTCTTAAATTCACAAACAAGGCACAAATGTCAGAGCTGATTAGCTATTGCCTTGCATTTCCATAAGTAAAGCAGCAATCCCGGTGTGCGCTGGCTTCCAGGGCTCGGGGCGCCAGCACCAGGCAGCCTCTCCATCCCCAGGGCAGCCTTGGCATTTGTTCAGCACGTTCTCCGGGTCCGTGCTGGCACGGGGTGTATCGTGCCTGGCTAGAAGTTATTACTGTGATATTAGATTAAAAATAGAAATGCAAGAGCCAAGCCTCACCGACCGAGGGAATGGTAATTCATGACTTCTCTTTCCCATTAGAGGGTGCCAGGGACCTACTGTTGCTGCAGACCCCAGAAATCATGGAAAACGTGACTTGGTCCTGTACATTTTGGGACGAGGCAAATCTGTGCCCATTTTGAGCACCCAATCCTTGTACTGCCCAGCCAGGCCAGCTAAAGTAACTTGACTGCCATGCTGAAATGCGGACAGGGAAGGGTTGGTGTGGCAGCTGTAACTCAAAAGGACATGGGCAGGTGACAGCCTGCAGCAACGTGAAGGAGATGAAGCCCTCCTCGCACTGCTGTGTGCGGACAGGAGCATCAGCTGGGGATGGGAGAGCTCTCTGCTGGGCTTCATGCGATGCTGATGAGACGTGGGTGAAGTCCAGCGTTCCCCGCTTTAGATTGCCCCTGCATAGGATGGGTTTGCAAAAAGCTGGCTTTGCTCAGCCTGGAAACAGGGGTTGTTAGGCTCAAAACACAGACCTGCAGGGTTGCAGCATCCTTTCAGATGCTTGTAAGAAAAAGGGGTGACTGATACTCGTCGGGGTGGCCCCTGCGTCATCAGTCCCTCCTCAGAGAGGCGAAATCTTCCTGCAGCGCTTCCCAGCCCTCCAACCGTGAAGTGTCATGGTTCTCTCCGGGATCTCACCTGCGGGGTGGGTGTTCTGTGGGGCAGAGATATGTTCTGAAGAAGTGAATGTGGAGAGCATGGGATCTCCCCACTGCTGAGGGATTCTGGGCACTGCTTGAATGTAAATAGGAAATCATCATTAAAAAAAAACAAGTATTTACCACAATAAGTGAAAGAACAAGTGGTAGCTCTAGTGGGTGTTGCTTTGGGAAAAATAGTTTGTATGTGTGTTGCTTGTTGTGCTCTGGGTCTAGCGATGAGACAGACAGTAAAGGATGGGGCCCCCTTCTAATCTGAATCTGCCAAAAGTCACCCGAACTCAGCTACAACACCAGCCACCTAATTATCAAATAGATCAGCCTGAGGTCTCTGCTGTATGCAGACACCCAGCTGAATTTGAACCCTTCCTTGGTTGGAGGGCTGTGCACAGGTCTCCAGCTCTCGAAATGCAAGCGCGTTTGACCACTGAAAGGACCGACGGGACTTGGTCTCCACTTCTCAGCGCAGGTGTTGCTAAATTATTGGCAACAATCATCTACAGCGTTAAAAAATGGCAATCCAAAGAAATTAGGAGATCAGTCTTAGCAGCACGAGATTAAAAAAATAAGTCGAATTTTTAAAAAGGGAAAGTAACCCGGTCCTCCCAATGTAGGCTTTTGGAAAGAAATGCAGACTTTGGGAGAGTGCATGGCAGAGCTGGCTGAAAGGCTCTTTTTTGGGTTTGAACCTTTGGAAAAGCAATTCCAAGACCTATAGCCTTGTGGAAGAAGTGCTAGTGAAAATATTCAGGTCAGTCGGTCACTCCCAGCAGCGTGGAGATCCCAGCCACTGACAGAAAGAGCTCCAGTGGCCACCCATGGGGCATCGGTTCCTCTTATGGTGCAGCTGCAGGGGGGCACACTGCTGCTAACACATGGAAAGAGCAAGGTGAAGCCTTGGACTAGGAGATATCTTCGTCCTTGACCTGCTTCTGCAGTGATTCATGGTGCGATGCTGGGCAGATCTGCCCCCATGACTCGCCTTCCCCATCTGCCTCCCCAGCACAGTGCTCTTCTGGAGCACGTGGCTTTCTGGTGGACAAGTCAGCTCGCGGGTGTGAAGCTTTCTGGGGTCGGTGGCTGGAAAGCGATAGGTAATAGCGGTGAGGGGAAGGGAAAGGTAATGTGTCTAGATCCCAAAGCCCAGCGCTTCTTGGCTCTGCGTCACACGCTGACAGCTTTTCCTGTGGACTCCAGCCAACGTGGCTCAGGGTTTGGAGCCGTCTGCTCCTGTCCCGGCCACAGTGGGTGATTCAGAGCAGATGGGATGAAGGGCCGACCCCGAGCCCCACCAGCAAGACTGATCTGTGCTTTCCTGCCTGGGATTTCAGTCTAAAGCAGGAGCAGCAGTGTCTTGACCAGGTGGGTGAGGGCTATGTCAGCAGCCAGCACACAGCCTGTTTTTTTCCCTGTCTCTGGGAGGAAGCTGGTCCTTCTGGACCCAAAAGTTAGCATCATGTGCCGGCAATTATTTCTAGCTGACAGATGAAAAAACAGGGCTGGTAAAAGAGCAAGTGGCTTGTCCGAGACAGCAGTTTTGCAATAAAAACATGCTTGGCTGAGTGCTGGTGTTTGCTGAGGCCATGCTTTTGGTCACGGTGGTTTCCCTGGTGTCGCAAGGATGGAAACTGGTGTTCACACACAGTCCATGTGGAGCTCGGGCGCGTCTCCATAGGCAGCCCATCTCCGGCTGCTCCCTTGCTGCCGTGGCCAAGGGGCAAGAAGAAACCCCGCACCCAAGTCTCCAGTCCCTCTCATACCTCTGCAGCACTCTGATATCATGGGACGGGAATAGCAGATTGCCGGGCTGCAGTCACAGCCTCATGGAAAGAGCCACTGAAAGATGGTGTCATCTTACATTGCTGGAGCAATGTCCTTCTTCCCAAAACGATCCCGAAGCATTTCGTGGAGTAACTATAAACCAGGGCATGGGGTGGGACTCACGGCCCAGAGCGGCACAGCTCAGCAGTTTAGGATAGGAAGAGAAAATACTCAGGACATCGGACGGCATCGGCGGGAGCGCAGACCGGCAGAGTGTACAGTACGGCAACTGGCAAACCTGGGGCTTGGCCAAGAAAATAAACATAGGAAATACTTGAGACTGATGAAAACCATGGGCAGGCTGCTCTTGTTTAAAGAGGTCTTTTTGGGACACCGGAACAGCTGCCTGTTGCAGACGGAACGAGATCCCAGCCCTGTTCAAACTTGTGGTGAAACCTTCATTGACTTCAGCTGGGACAGGATTTCATTTCAGGTGGTTCTGGTTTTTCCCTGCATATGATTTTCCTTACTTAGGACACATCCCTCTGCCACCCTCTGCCCAGCAGGGACAGGAGGCTGTTGCAGTTTTGGAAGTTTGTACGCAGGTTTAGGGACGGATCCTGTAGAGGGCTGAGTGCTGCCAGCATGCCCGGAGGAGCAAAGGATGCTCTGCAGCACTCCAGAGCTACGTGCAAAGAACGTAGGATCAATCCATCCAGAGCTGAAGATCAAAACTGAGTGCTCTGCAGCTCTGGTAATCAGTTGGGTGCCTGCATGTGGCTTGAAAGCCAGTTTCTTCCAAATTTTCACTTTCACCAAATAACCTGGAGGCTTTTCACTCCAGAGTTTGGCTTGGGCCCCTTACGTTAAAAATTCAGACCCCTGTATGTTCTTCAGTTGCCTAATGAAGATGGCAGGCCCTGGGGGATTCAAGATAAGTGAGAAATTGAAGCAGGTATTCATTTGGCACTGACCTTCAGTCTGGGACCTTCTGCAGAATTAACCATCCCAGATTCACAGGCTCTCGAAAACCCTGGTGACTAATGATGAAGGAAGTTTGGGGGGAAAGGTCAAGTAATACTGGTAAATACAAGCAGAGGGTAAAGCAGGAGCGTGGGGTGGTTGTGAGAAGAAGAAGGTTT
>Ga0181612_116879_pt1 | contig 12336 bp, 9 predicted proteins | sample HoacroProtozoa21_FD_119630 | JGI IMG/M metagenome (GOLD analysis project Ga0181612, IMG submission 119630) | Hoatzin crop microbial communities from Cojedes, Venezuel. Combined Assembly of Gp0051906, Gp0051904, Gp0051908 | reverse complement strand
TGTTTTAAATATAGTTTTTCAAATGGCTGTGTAAAAGCAAGATTAATATACATAAAATGATAATCAGAAATACAAACACAAAAATTAGAAATATAAGTAAAAAAAAAGAAACAGATAAAGAAAATGAAGTGCTTTGAATCCATTTAAGATTTGTAGTGCACACAAAGTATTTCCAGTCGCATGACTCTTGGGTTACACTTTTTTCCCCCGCACAAATGAAACAACAACAAATATGCCCTTTCAGACCACTGCCTCACCAACTGGTTAGCAGGTGGGTGCAGTGATTCTGTCTCTCCTACTCAAGTTTTGAAAACTTTCCATCCGCTTTATATCTGTATGAAATGCTCACAAATGTGAAGTAATACACAGTGGACTGAAAAATAATAAGCTCAAGAAGAAAAATAATGAATCTGATCAAAACTGCAAGAACTATGAACTCACTTCCACCCTAAAGATATCCAAATGACCTAAGGACTCTGTTATAAAAATGAACGTAACGCTCAGAAAACAGGAAAGAACAGCAAGACATAAATCAAATAAAAACATCATGAGGTTGTGCTTTAGAAAACTGCATGCCTTGTACAACTTTTTGTGTACTGAGCTCTGTTCCTACAGCCCTTTACAGAGCCAGATAACTCCGGGCAGCCTAAAGGACACAAAACACCCAGGTGCCCATAACCAGCGCTGGCCTTGTTAGCAAGAGCACAAAGTGGTCACCTGATTAAAAAGTGAATTTTGACAGGTAAGAAAGAAATCAGCCATACTCTCTGCTTTACAAGGAACGGGAAAGGAATTTTCACATGAATTAGAGATGAAGAACAACAAACACCAGGAAAGGTATAATGAAACGTTTACTGTTCTGAGGTTACAAAAAGCTTTTGTCAATGTAAGGTTCACAAGCACTTCGAATAGTCTGCAAAGAGACGATCAGTAAGGATAAAAACATCCCCTTGGGTATCATGAAAATATTAGATGCCATGGAGTGGCCAGATGGGAAAGAACACTGAAAAAGAAATACAGCATTGAAGGCTTTGACTCCTCTCCTGTATTCCTAGGAGGTATTAGTATAAAACGTGCCTGGGCTCTGGCCTGGAATCAGATGCACAGTCAAGCACATCCTTCAGTTGAAGTCAGTCAACAGCAACATACCAGAGGACAGCGATATCCTATGCACCTCCAGCAATGTGCTTTTAAACATGATACAATAACGCTGTGACTGTTTTAAACAAACATCAGCTCTAAAATCTGTACGCAGAGACAGGCTTTGCATCTGCAACAGACATCGTCAGGGTAAACATTTTTCCTGACCAAGTGCATTCTAAACACCCACCAGCATATGGTGGGCATAAAGCTTTAGCATTCTTCCAGTAGCAGCACTGACATGGGTAAAAGAGAGCTGGGACCTCTGTAATTTAGATTAATTGCTTATTATGGGTACGGGAGAAGTGCTGCGGGAGTACTACAGCCTCAAATAACAACTGAGCGAAACCGTTTGTACCGACGTAATCCCCCAAGCCCTCGCAGAGTGCTTCAGCTCTGCAGCGAGATGCCTGTCCCTCTCCGGCTGCTGACAGCACAGGGATCCCGGCAGGGATCCGACCGCGGGTCTCCTTCTCCAGGAGCTGCCGTGACTCACCGCCCTTTGGGATCCGTTACATATTTCTGCACTTAATGAAACAGTAACACCCAAACCCATTTCAAGTTCGGCTTCTCACTCTTCGTCAGTCTGTCAGGAGGTGATGGTGGATGGACCTCCAGCGCTCAGTCCCCGGCCAGGAGCAGGGCCAGCTGCCGCTCCAGTAGGAGTGCACGTCGCCTGCCAGCAGTGCCTCTGTGCAGGGCATGGAGGGGCTGCGGAGCTGGCTGCAGCTTTTCAGACAGGTCTCAGGTTCAAGATTAGTCAGCTTTGGCAGAGGTTACATGGGGGTGATCACGGATTTCCAAATCTGCATAGGACTGCCCAGCACCCCTTGTGTCATCCCTAATTCTTGGGCATACTCAAGTTTAAGGATAGCCTGGGTTGGTCTGCAGACAACAACAGGGGGTGAGTGAGATGGAGAGACCACGGGTCACACATTACCCAAACTGCAACAAATACCTTCGCAGAGGCGAAGGGCCTGGGGTCACCCATGCCGGTGTGCCCACCACCTGGGCCTCATAGCCTCCATCTGTCACGAGAAAGGGAGAGGCTGCGGAGAGGGAGAGATACTGCGCTGCCTGGGAACGCAGAGGCTGCAAGGATGCAGCAGTGGAAGGGTAATTGGGAAAGAGGGAATAAAAATCACCTTTGACATTCCCCTCCTCAGAAGCATGCTCCACATCAAAGCCAAAGCAGCAGCCTGCTGTGAGGAGCGTCTCGCTGAGAGCTCACCTAACGCAGCTGTGAGAAGTCCCTTACCGTGTTAGCAGCAGCTTCCTTCCTTCTCCACTCTGTGCCATGGGCAGAGAGCACGGCACCGTGGTGTGGACGCACAGTCTCTGCTGCCCGTGCCAGTAAAGCATATACTGAAATATGAGCAAAGGCAGCAAGAGAGAGGCGGGAGGGAGAAGCACTGCACTGCAGTCCTCTGCGCAGAACCCGGCAGGGGCAAGCAGTACTCGGGCTGAATTTGGTCTCCTTTAGAGGATACCAGCTTTTACTGGCTATGAACAGGTAAACTGGAAACGATGGGTCAACACCGTTTTCAGCTTTGCTGTGGTTCAATCCCCTAACTGGAAGGACAGCAAACAGGGAACATGTTGCTTCTGTTTGGAATGCAAAACATGCAGCGCTGGTTTCTGCAATCAAATCCCCAAACTAAAACTTGATGGTCATGATTCCCAACTCACCCATTGAGCAGATTTCTGCAGTATATCCCCACAAAATAATTATTTGCAGCAATCATTTCCCAAACAGGGGTGCAAGACGTTTAGAAGAAATGTGCTTAACTGAAAAAATAATGTTTAAACAGCCTGGGATTTTTTCTAACAATTCTGTTTTGGTTTTTTTTGCTTTTGTAAGCACGTTGGTCTACTATGTGTTAAATGCTAATCAATTAAATTATTGAAACATAATTACCATGCAAGCAGTCTTCTCTGATTATATTTGTTTTACATTTACTGTATTTTATTTTTAAAAGCAAAGTCCATTACTATGGCTGCCTTCCTCCATCCATCTCTGCTTTCTTTTTCGCATGTCTGGAGTGGTAGCAGGAGGTAATTTGGATGACCAGTCTCTAGCTCAGGATGCCACAGAATGCCAGGGGCCAGGAAAAAGCGGGCAAGGCCCATGCCACCTGCACAGCAGGCTGCAGCGTCAATGCGTTTCTTCCCACTGCCTGTTCTCCATTTCCCTTCTGTGTCTTCCTACTCGATTGCCATGGCAAGAAGTATGCTGCATTACAAGTAAGGGTCTGAGAGGAACGTTTTGCTGTGTTCCTTTCTGAAACTTGCCTCGTGTCAGACTCTGGTCTCTGGCCCACTGAAACAGCCTCCAAGACCTGGGTCTGAAGCAGCAGAGGAGCAGAGCACATTTCTCCCTGACTCTGCCTGCTTTGCAGAGAGAGGACTTTGCAATAGCATTAATGCTAAAAGTAATTTTATATCTTTTATATCACTTCAGTAAGAGTACATTTTGTGCATTATATAAACCAATTCACTTAAATCCTACTTAACCAAAGCTCTTCTTTCACCACATCCTCATTATGCCCTTAGGTGTCAACACACTCTTCTGTTACTCTCTCGCAATGAGATAATTGTTATCTCATCACAGTTATGTCCCTGAGTGTGTTGAATAACCAGGATTATAAATTAATGTTTTTAATGCAATTAGGAACATCGCACAGGTTGGAAATGAACTCCTGGTTAAGGCATTGATCTAATAGGGAATGTAAGTGCATTTTTAAGTTTGAGTGTCATATGGAAAGCAAAATGAATATTCATAGGATTAAAGTTAAGGTGACTCGTCAGAGCAGAGCACAAGACTGCAGGATATGTATTCGTACCCATTTCAGAAAGATATTTAGGAACATGGCTAACCATAACCTATGAAACACTTAAAATGCCCCAGAAGGTCAGAAGGAAAAGGAAGATCATGTGACGGCCAAATCTGCCATCTGTGTTTTTCTCACAAACCTCTGCTCAATCTTACAAAGGGTTTCACAACCATAGCATAACAGCTTTTCACAATTTGAATAAATAATAGCAAATCATTAACAAAAAAACAACAGCAATAATAAAAATAATAATAATATTAAATTATTCTCCCGAAGGGATAGCCAGGAACCTTTCTCTCACCTTCAAGATTGCAGACAGCTACGGTTAAAAGTTGAAGCAGTGGGTGAACAAAGTAAACAAATTCTAATTATGGAAGATGAAGAAATCACAGACATTTATCTATGTGCAATGTAAGATCTAATATGTCACCTTGCCGCCGCATTGGTGATTATTTTCAGACTGCTGGGATTACGGATCAGTTTATCCAGGATGCTGACAATCTGCTCAAACTTGGGTCTGTTGTTTCTGTCTTTCTGCCAACAGTCCAGCATCAGCTGATACAAGGCAGCTGGGCAGTCCATAGGAGGTGGCAAGCGGTACCCTTCATCAACAGCCTTAATCACCTGCACAAGGATAAAAGTTTTTGAAAACTTAAAGGCACTTCAATGAACTTGTTTTTATCAGTCCTGTGAACCACACTAACATGGACATTCTGTGTTTAAACAAATGTGTTTATTCACTAATTGTCTTGTCCTGCAATGCCTCTGGTTTATCTGCAAAGTAGACCAGGCAGTAAATTAGGCATACAGAAAGGGGAGTTAAGATATACAGCATGTGACTTTGAGGAAGGTGAGAGTCTAGAAAGGATCTGCAAAATTGACACTTCATTGAACTAAATACATAAACAAAAGCTAGTTAGTAAGTTGCTTGCTTAACCATGCCAAACTTCAAAAGGTCTTGAATACCTCTTATCTGATTGTCCTTAGCAACACAGGCTTTCCACACTCTCCAGTGGGCTCTGCACTTGGCAGAAAACCAACCTACCCTCTCTCACGGGACATCCTCAACGGATAGACAGTCTTCTGGACGATCTCACAGGGTTAGAAAATATTTTTAAAACTTACCACAAGGATAACTGTACACTTCCTACTAGGCAGTGCAGGCCCAATTCTTTTATCATTTGTCTAAATTGACAAAATTTGTCTACATTGTCTACATTTGTCTAGATTGACAAAAAAAAAAGTCCCCAGAACTTACACTATTGTGAAGCTTTTAATACAAACTTTTTATTAGAGTATAACACCTCTTGATCAGTCCTGCAGTATCTATTGTACTGTGAATAAAAAACCAATGTATTCTAAGTAGAAAATGATAAAGCCATATTCTGTTAATCTTTCCTTTTTATCTGTGTTTGTTAATCCAAAAGCAGGAAACACTATTTTGAGTCAGAACAGGGATAGGAAAACAGTCCACAGTTTAAGCATCTATGAAGCAGAGGCACATAAATAAGTTAATTCTTCTGTTTCTCATTTTAATGTGATATTACTAAAGGCATTCCACTAATACATCAGCGTACATAATGCGATTCATTAATTTCCACAAACAATAGAAAAAACCTTCATGACTAATTAACAGAAATACATAGTTTTCTGCAGAGACTTGGGTTCCAGAAGTACTCATTTGAAAGGAAGTTTTCTTCTCTTTTTCCTTGTTTAACATGAAGTAGCATAGAGAATGTCTGACTACAACTATGTTACTGACTTTTCTTAATTTAGTACCAGTAACGACATAAACCAACCCCTTGGAAAATCTATTTGTGTTAGTGGCTGTACTTCAGAAAATTCGGTTCATAAGTAACTGCTGTGGAAATCTAGAATTCATAAGACAACAGAAGAACAGCCCTGAATAGATATAATAAAAATCTTATTTGGGGAAATGTTCTGCTTCTTACAAAAATACTGGGAGAGATCCATTAATCATTTAGATTGCAGGCTTGGATAGTTTACTAATGTTGCAAAGAAACCTGTACTGGAACTCTTCTAATCAGATAACTCTCCTTCTCCACTTTATCCATTGATTACTTCCAGAAGTGTTTTGCTTTCATTAAACTCTCAGTAGAAACGCTTTGCTTCTCTTTTTCACAAGCTCCAAGAGCAATTTGTTCTTGTATTTGACATTTACAGAAAACTTCTACAGAATATTATACAAGTGGAACCAAAGGGGATCAACAGAAATTTAGGAGGGTTTTCTAACAATAAGCTAAGGAATGTAAAAGGCAATGACCTCATTGCAGTGGAATTGTTCGAATCATCCTACAGAAAACCACCAGTGTGATAAGATTCTCTAATACGGTCCTTCAGAGGTCCAAAATATCCTGCTATAAAGATGCTGGCTTTTTTTTAAGTTCATTAGAGCTTTTACTTGACCAGGGAGCTTTGGAGATTTTAACTGCTACATCTCATTCAATGTCAACGTCAAAAACTCAGAGCCACCTGGCTTCATTATGCTTCGCTTCCTTTCACAGCTTGATTCCCTATTTGAGAACAGAACTCTGATAACAATATACTCACATCCTGGTTGGACATCTCCCAGTACGGTCTTTCTCCATAAGACATCACTTCCCAGAGGACAATCCCATAGCTCCACGCGTCACTGGCTGATGTGAACTTCCGATATGCAATGGCTTCTGGTGATGTCCATCGGATAGGAATCTTGCCTCCCTAGGAGCAAAACAAAATAAAACAGTCCATTTGACTGTAATACAATGAATATAATTTTGCATGATTGATTATTTTATCTCTGAGATTCTCCATTATCATTACATTGGTGTAAAAAACAACGTAAGGTGGAAAATGCTGTTGCCATTTGTCATGAAAACATCTTGTACACTATACAGAGTAAAATACGTTACAGTGCAAAATTTACTCAAACTATAGATATATATAGTATATATACTGTATGTATGTACATATATACACATATATGCACACATATATTTATGTGTAGCATAATATGCACAGATAATAATAAACGCTAAGTTAATTATGGTTGATTTTCAGTTATAAAGTGTTTGGAAACTGGCAACACAGTCATACAGTATTAAGGATGAACAATCTAGTACCAGGCCCTTGCTTGCACTCCAGATCCCTTTGCACAGCACGAGGGGGCTGGATTTGGCTATTTGTAAGGCATTTCAAGTGAATTCCCTCTTGGTTTGGAACCTGCACGGTTTCACCATGTTTTCACCTCATGTTTTCTTTGACATTGAAGGAAAATGAGGGGCCACGATGTTGCTCTGCTTTACTAACGCCAAGCCTCCAACTGCACAAGGCAGTGACAGCGACCATATGCACAAATTTCCCTTTCCAAAGCTGTCAGAGACAGCCATGGAAAGACAGATTCAGACGGGGTCATCGGTGCAGAGGGGAGAGTGCAAAAATGTCATCTGGGGAAGCGGTCTTAAACGTTTTTTACTGTCACAAGAGAAATAAGTCATCATTAAACTTGAAAAGAATTAATGCTACCATTACAGTTAATACTGTAGTTAAGGGAGCACCTCTCTCTGATTATGGCCACCATTTGGTGCCATAAGTCAAATTAGTAAAATACACCCAGGCAGCCTCAGGCTGAGTTTCTGCAAGATGAGAATTAGTGCAAAGAGACAATTTCCAATGCTGCCAGCTTTGGTAGAGGTTCTTAAGACTCCGATTTGTGAGTCACATATGAGAAAAGTAAGTCCTAAAAGACAGGGGTGAAAAACTTGTTACTCCAGCTAATTCTGGAACGAATACATTTAAATAGAGAAAACCATGACAGTTTAACGTCTTTTCCAGTTCTGGGGACGCAAAACATATACAGGGATATATTCTGAAGATTTCACACTAGACTAGCTATTTGAGGTACCTCTGCAACCCCCATTCTGCTACAGTCTGATCATACACCTATCCTCACAATAACCTGTGTGGGAAAGGAGTGCTCTTATTTCCACTGACTAACCAGCAAGAAATAAAATGTAAAGACATTAATATTTTGCCTACACTTCCATAAAGTGTACTTGTATTGAGGGTAGCCATATGCCCACCAGCTTTTGATTAACTAGCTTGGTTAACAATAGAAATGAGGACATTAGTGTTAATGAGAAACCTAAATACGGCCTAAATACACTGGAGCCTAAGTATCTGCAATTTCATGGCTAATATTGCACAAATTAGATTAAATATAAGCAACACAGGCAGGCCTGACTCAGGCTACAATTTAGACCTCCAAAATGTCCCTGGGTATGTCTTAGAGGCTTGGCAAAGGTCAGAGCGAGAGTCTATCTTGGCACAGAGTTTTCACAGATTCCATCCTATTTATCAGACTCCCTACCTTAACCAAAATACAAACCTTCATTTCACATACAACCCTTAAAATTAGGTAAATGCCAGATTTCGACTTTACTTGTGGATCAACAAATAGGACATAGGAAATAAATAGCAGTATCCGAAACCACTGGTTCATCCCAACAGACAGACTAGAGACTCTGATGTCGCTCTCTTTCAAGCTTGGAAATCTGTAAGATGATATCCTTTTGTCAGAAAAAGTACATCATATTTTCTGTTCATTTTAAGTTTATGAATAATTCCCAGTTCTGCTCCATAATGGTACCGAGAACATGAAAATGATATTGGTTTTTCTCAAATTCTATTGATAAGCAATATTATATCCACTTTAGAGATGTCCAGGGTCCCTCAGTGAGTCCAAGGGACAGCCAAGAAACAAGGCAAGCTCTCCTATGTTCTAGTGTTCTCACAACAAATCCACTTACACTTTTAGATGTGGGGACGATAAAGAAGTCAATCCTACTTTCTCAACTTTATTTCTGTGCTTACTACCAGAGTGAACTTTCATTTCCAACAAAGAATGTCAATGCTGGGGAAAGCTACGATGTCCTAAATTTACACAAACCCCCCACCCCTGAACAGAAAGAGCTTCCAAATCAAACATCTCCCACTTGTCCCAAGGCCCAGAAGCTGCCCACAGAACGGAGCGGACTTGGAGCAGGGCTGCATGGCCAAGGTGCCCGAGCACTGCCCGCACAGAGGGGCGGGCACAGGACACCCAGGCCATGGACGCCAGCCCTCCCAGCACAGACCTGCCCACGAGGGCGCTCGCCCACCCCAGCCCATCTCAACTGCCAGGACAAAACTGCCTCTGCGCTACTCAAGACATCAACTGGAAAGGACTTTTACAGGTCAAACCCAACCCTGTGGGACGCATGTGGAAAGGAACGTGCAGCTCGTGGGGATGCTGGAGCCCAGGCGCGAGGGGCCACTGCCATGCCCCTCAACTGGCAGGGTCTTCTGAGCTCTGTCCTCCTGCCAGCGCTCCCACAGGCGAGCGTGCTCAGCAGGGACCAAGCCAGACAAACGCTGGCGTTCAGTTCGACACGAAATGTCTCGAATTCCTGGCCAGGTGGAGACGTAGAAGAGGGAACTGCGGATCATTGCTGCTTCTGGCGGTAGCGCTGCCACCTCAGACGAGCCCCAAGCCTCCCCTCACCTCTGCCGATCCCTGCCCTCACGCCCGGAGGCTCCAGCGCTGCCAGGGAAGAGACACAGAGACCGTGCCATCTCATCGAAGGCAGCCGAGACACGGAGCTGGGTGTCCTCCCCAGCAGGCTCGTGGTGATGGAGCCAGGCTGGGCCTGGTTCTCCAACAACTGCTTCACCTACATTTTGAAGAGAGGGATGGCGGAAGGCACACCTACCATGTGCCACATAAGAAAGCCCTCGAGGCAGGGAGTAATTATGTTGTTTGTCTTGTATCAGCGTAATGGCTAGTTCTGTGAAACACAGAAGTATCATTCTGGAGTTTTCAGAATACTACTCTCTAAAAAATCTGATTTCCATGGGTGGCTTCAGGCTCACTTTTTTAATTTCATGTTAAGATATGAAAATGGAGCCCTTCTTGTTGAACCCTAGAGAAATAATTGCCAGATGTCCCACAGAAAAATGCTAGAATGTGAGCACTTCAGGCAAGGGCAGGAAATATCATATTTGATAGAAGGTCTTTACCTTCATAATCTTATGGAAAAAGTCATTTATACAATTGGAGAAACACATTTATACAAAATTACATTAATTAGTCTCCTAACATTTTAGGACTGCTTTATTGGACGGTAAGGTAGATTATAAAACTCCGTGAAACAAAGTTGTTCTTGCTTTGTTCTGGTGAACAATGAAGGTATGTAGTACTTGATTTCATTATGGGGAAATGAATTTTCTTTGCTAAGTCTCATCTGTAACTCTATACAAGCCTACAGATAGATGTATCATTACCACAAGCAAGAGTAAAATAAGGAGAGTGTTAAAACCTGGTTAAAAATAGAAATGAACTGTCACTGAATAGAGTCTAAAACTATAATTTTGCTATTCTGCTCCTCAATATGTCATAAAATGGCAATCTTCTCTTTGTATTTAAAAGGGGACTTTGTTGACTTGTTTTTTGAAAAATTTAAGAGCAAGAACAGCAAAAAACCAAATTCTGGTAAATATTTTTTAGACAAAATAGCATTTTAACACAAAACCAATTCCCCCCTCCAAGTATTATGCAACACTCACATTTTAGCAGATGTCCAGATATCAATATATGCAGAAAATCTGAAATGTTGTATCAAACTAAACACATGGTTTTCTATTTCTATTACCTTTGAAAATTATAAGGCTTGAAGTCTATTTTTAAATTCCAAACCCATGATCATTCAGCATTAGAAAATCCCTTTTCCACTTCTCTCCACTATTTTTAAGAAATGCACATTTCATTTGAACACATATCACTTCTTCAAATTTTCTGCTTTGACAGAAATCAGGATACTTGTTGCAATATCCTTTGCCAGGATCAAAGACATTTCACAGAATTTACCTTTGCAGAAATTAAACCAAACACTTTCTCCTAGACCACAGAGTTAGAGCTGGGAAAACTATGCTCCCTTACTTGTTTATTTACTTGTCTCTTGTTTTTTATCCCCTTTCCCCAGTCTCCCATTATTTAAAATTAGTATAATGACACCTGCTCTGCAAACTGCTGTGATTTAAGTGCTAAGAAATTCTACCTGTTTGGGATCTTTTTTCTAACTATGTATTGTAGGTCCATTAGGCTTTCATGCAATTTAATCTTCTTTATCTGCTATCTCTGTTGCTTATCCTCCACTGGAAAATCTGAAACTCTAATATTATTGGCTGGTATTACTGGGGTCCTACCCTTCAAAATTAGTAGTATTGGGACTGGACACGTAAGACAAACTTGCTGAATGAAAAATCATTACAGATATGCCTAGGAAAAAGGTTTGCACAAATCTATTTGATACAGGCTTATAAAGAGAAATCTACCTATGCATGCATCACTAGCTATTGGTAACACATTTACCAATTATTTTTTGAAGATAAATACAGGTTTTATGTATTTTTGTCATGGTCTCCCTTTAAGGGCACGCTCATCATGAAGCCAAATAAGCTGCCTGAATTTGAGTAGAAAGAAAGCATTGGTATTAGAAATTCTAGGAGTTTGTTACTGCAGCTCAAAATCCCAGGCAGTCCAAGTGAGATAACCTCTCTCAGGGTTTGAAATCAGTGAGCCAGCAGTAGCTGAAGGTTTTATCTGCTCTAGATGGAGCTGTGATTCCTACAGTATCTGACCATTCAGCATAATTCACCTAAAGTCAATGAAGTCCTCAATTTATTTCTGGTGCATCTGGCACTCTGGCACAAGGCAGCTGTTTCCAGGCCTTCACAACCCATTCCAATATTCTGATTTATAATCTGTTACAGAGTGACTGCCACAGGCACCTAAGCCACAGGCCTGGGGAGAGGAGAATCAAGAAAAATGAATTCTAACAGAATTATTAGAAGAAATTTGCAGGAAAACCTGAAAGTAAAAGCCTGACATTAATTCATTACACGAGGACTTAGGCTAGTTCAGGAGATATCTTACTGGTACAGAGCAAGCTGGTTTCCTGTGAATGAGATGAGCCTGACTTACCCTTGTAAGCACCTGAAAATCACCTGATGCTACTTGTTCATCCCTTACTAATGAATATTTTATGTTGACATTATCTCCTTTTCGAGTGGTAAACAATAGCAGAGCACTGCTTCTCTCCCTCATGCTTATCAGGCAAGGGAATTTTTGTGTTGTTTTTTTTATCACACCCTTCACAGAATTACAGAGTCACAGAATGGCAGGGGTTGGAAGGGACCTCTGTGGGTCATCTAGTCCAACCCCCCTGCCAAAGCAGGGTCACCTACAGCAGGCTGCAGAGGACCTTGTCCAGGCGGGTCTTGAATATCTCCAGAGAAGGAGACTCCACAACCTCCCTGGGCAGCC
>Ga0181612_157827_pt1 | contig 12337 bp, 5 predicted proteins | sample HoacroProtozoa21_FD_119630 | JGI IMG/M metagenome (GOLD analysis project Ga0181612, IMG submission 119630) | Hoatzin crop microbial communities from Cojedes, Venezuel. Combined Assembly of Gp0051906, Gp0051904, Gp0051908 | reverse complement strand
ATATACTGCCAGTTGCTTTCCTCCCATAGGCACATCAGCTGAGGCTTCGTTTTCAACACACTGGTTCCCAGTCCTGACAAAGTAGTAGCTCTGTCAGTGCAGGAGCGTTAATCTGTCTGACAGTTCTCATGCAGGACAGTTGGCGTGTCTGAATTTTGCATCAGCATGACCTAGAATAAAATACAAAAAATGGGCAAATGTCTGACAGAACGGAATTAATTGAGATGGAGTTTGCAATCTGTTTTCCTTGAAAAAAGAGTTTTTACCACTGCAAATAGTAAAGTATGATTTTTTTTTTTTAATAAGTAACTAATGAACTTGCATATGGTATCCCTGTAAAACTTCCATTATAATGATCACTCTTAATATTAAGCAGGTCATGCACCTCCCATCAGCCCCATAGTAATTGAGGAGATGCTTTTTTAGTGTCTCTGTGCAAAGTGAAAAGAAGATTTACCACTTTGTTCTATTTAAAATGGAAGTTATTACATCCTCACAACAAGATTTATAGTCAACACTTTGGAAGGATGAGCATTATATAGAGTGAAAAAGTAATTAAGAGGACCCTCAGCTTCTTTCCCTGAGTTGTATTTCCACGCTTCTATTGTAAACTCAAAGCAATACTCTTTCCATCTTTCATGTTGATACTGTATTTTTTCTGACATTTAAAGTATACTGGGTTCACTGGAGAAAAAGAAAAAAAGGAATAAGAAATATCTGAGTGTTCATTTAAAAAAACAGAGTGAAAAATTATCCCAGTGCAGAGGAGGGTATTGTAAGAGACCAATATGACTGTACCAGCTGCTTTTCAGAGGAAATGTTGACACAGATGCTCTCAGTATGTCAGTTTTCCACTCGTGCTCTGAGCTAGGAAAGAGTAAGTCAGCTCCAACCTGGAAATCAAGCTATTCTGCTATCTGGTGTGAAATGCACAAATGCCAAACTAATACTGGCTTGTGTTCAGTCTGTCTGGGGGGCAGGGGGCAGAGTGAGAGTAGACTGTCAGCTCATGGATGTGGCCGTGGAGATGTGCCCTAAGCATGGAAGTTGGATTGGAGTCATGCAACAGTGAAAATAAGAATGCACAACTAGGAGTACTCCGGAGCAGCGAAAGCTGGCAGGGAGAAAGTCAGAAAGGCCAAGACTAAAGAGAATCTAAAAAACCAACCAACCACGCAAAGAAAAAAAAACTCTAAAGAGATTCTATTATTATACTTAAAGTAAGCAGGAAAAGGAAGGCAAATGCAAGCCCAAGTATGTACTACAAAAAGAACTAGTGACAAAAAGACTGGAACATTCAATCCTGTTTTCATGTAAGTCATCACAACAAATATTGGTTATATATATAATGAAAATGTGGTTAATGAGGAGACAGAAATTGTGCAGGTCTATATACAAAATAGTAGAGAATGGTGAAGTTGAAGCCAGCGGGGACAGGACCAAGAAGTTCACCCTAAGGCACCTGAGAAAAGGAAACATGGTATCTATTTGTGTAAATGGACTCGGGTAAATTTGCAGCTGGTCATCTTAACTCTGACTCCCGGGAGTGTTCTGTACCAAATTATTACCCAGTTGGTTGATATGTAGCTTCAGGATAGTAAAGCAGTAAAGCTAAACCCAGTCAAGGTGGCTCTATGGATGTTAGATAACATGAAGTCAATTTATCACCCTCCCCTCTTTTTCCCCTTTGATTACTGGTCTTGTAATCCTGTCTCTAAAAATAAATGAATAAATAGATGAATAAAGAGTATTAAAAGATACGGGGAAAAAGACAGTGATAAATGGTCATTTTAGCAAAGGGGTAAAGTCACTAGAAGTGTCCAATGAGCATATGTTCTGCGAATTATGTTTGTTCAACGTATTTAGAACTGAGCTAAAAATGAAGTTGAGGAGTAAAGTAAAAATATTTACAACTGAAAAAAAGAAAAGGTCCAGATAGTCCAATGCAAAACTGCTTAGGAAGAGTTGCAGAACTATTTTTCAATACTGAAGAACTAGATGATAAAATGGCAGATGAAATCCAGTGTTGATAGATGCAAATTAATGATCCCAGAAAAAAAAAAACTTCTAATGCATATACCACAACAAGTTCTGCATTAGCTATTCCCGTTCAGAAGGGAGGTCTTTAAGGTCACTGAGAGTAGTTCACTGCAAATATCATCTGTGTGCTCAGCCACACTGAAAAGGCAAATAGACTCATAAATATTGTTAGGGGAAAAAAGGATAACAAAATAGGAAACATCTTTATGCTATCTATAAGTCTAGGCTTTGTTTGCACATTGAATAAAGTCTGTAGTTCTGGTTGCTCCTTGAAAAAGGACATAAGGAAAGCAAATACAGAGAAGGGTAGCAAAGATAATGAGAGGTAGGGAAAGACTTCCATGTACAGATCTAATTAGGCCCACCGTTATGACTTGTAGAGGGAATGCAACTGGGATACACTGAATGAAAAAGGCACATAAGGAATTTCTCTTCACTAATTCTCATTGTACTCGGTGCTAAGCACTGCTGTATTCAGTTATGGTTTTCTCTTCCTTTAGTTGGAAATGAGTATGGGTATAATCTCTATGAATGTACATGCCTTGGTCCGCAAAAATATCCCTCATTTAAGCATCATTACATTTGGGTAGGATTATAATTTTTAAAATATATCTTTTATGGCAGTTATTGAACATGTTTATTAAAAGTGAGCTCTGCACTACGTGAATTTAGACATTTTAACAGTGCTCTTAGTGCTCCTCAGTCATGACTCACATCACTATGCATGAATCTCATTGTGGTCGATGTTATGGCTTTAGTATGATCACATCATCCCTCGAATGAGGACTGAGTCCAAAAGGAAGAGAGATTAGATTATTTGTGAGATCTACTCTGTTGAATGTCTCTTTATCCTTACCTGTAAGTTCTGTTTTTCTTTTTTTCCTGAAATTAGATTTTTTTTTTTTTTTTTTTTTTGCAATAGTACTGAATATGCATTATTTTGGTATCAGGCACCATAGCGATTAGAAAAGGAAAGGCTGATGTACCGCAGGAACAGAATAAAATGTTTCTCACAGGTTAAATAATTATCTGAATTATTAAAGGGGATTTAATAATCTAAATACGTTTTACAAGGGATGAGGATAATTGTTCTTGCTTCATCTTCTGGGCTAATAGTGACTGATTGCAGTTCTGTGGTTTACGGTTTAGTCTGCTGTAATGATGCTGTTAATAAAATATTTTTGCTCACAATATGAGCAGCCTTGCAAAACCTTCTGCATTCCCCACTGATTCCCCATCTTTGCTCACTGAATATAGCAGTCATCTGAGAACTGCAGATCGCACAGATCTGTCCATGAGCCTGTTTCAGTGTCTATTACACCACACTGGAAAGGTGTCAGACTCCACCATTAATGCAACAAAGGCACTGAATATGTCAAGGTTCTCTGCCTCGCTGTAGGTATTCAGCCTCTTTTCCCCTGAAAAAAATTTGTGCTAAACTTCTGTGAACTTAATTTTTGGCAGAACAGCTCCATGCTCTATTCCTTGAATAAGGATAGGAAAACAGGTGAAATGGGTACAACAAACCTCTAGCAGCTGATTAATTTCTTTTCACCTTTTCAATAATAGATATATAAACTGTGATCATATCTCTTTATTCTTTCCCTTTAGCTTTGTTTCTGTGACATTTAGGTTAATTACTCTTAATCAGCCAGTGTGCAAAATTCTTTGATTCACACTTTTTTTCCATTTAACAGAGCAACAAGTCCTGTGCAAAGCCAGGTGAAAGGAAAAAGGAAGTAGGTTTTTCAATTACAAAGACACGGATTCCAATGGAATTTGAGCATACAGCCTCCAATGGCAAAGCTAGGCAGCGAGTCCGAGGGACTGAACCATCTCTAAGGCAGGCAGCTGCAATGGAGAGTTGTTGGGATTAATCACGAGAGGTGGTCCTTCTGCTTCACATGTCACAGGAGCCTACTGACATTGGAGACCTGGATGACAGATCTTAGAACAGGCATAATCACAGAATAATAGGGGTTGGAAGGGACCTCCCAGTTCACAAAAGGTTGTCTCCTGTCATGAAAAATTTGTCAGAAAAAATCAGACTTTGTCCTAGACACTGCTTTTAATCAGCTTAATCAGCTGTATGTGATTATGCGTCACTTTATTTTAAACCCAAATTAACCTCTGTTACGGTGTCTCTGCTTAGTTTCTGTAAATTAACGACAAGATATGACTTTTTGTGGCTGAGGTTACATTAGAAAAGTACATACATGCAAAAAATAATACCCAAGAAAATGGTTATGCTTCTTTTGCTGTTATGTTCCTGGTGACTTTTTCAAAGAATAAACAGTCCTGCGTATTTTCTGTCGCCTTTGGTTGAAGCAGTTGCCACTCTGTGTACTGCTGTATATTTTTTTATATGTTTCCCTCCCCTTACTGCGTCTTCCCCTGAGCCTCCCCCTAAAGAAAATCATGCATAGGAAACACATCCCACCAGCACACCTTTGTCCCCTTTCCACTGTGACTGGTGGGCACTGCGGGTGAAGCCAAAGCCAGGATCTTGCAGAGTTGGCAACATTTATTCAGTACTGTTCCTTCCCAGTACTGGCGTGCTGTTTGCTCCAAGTCTCCCCCTGCCCCTTCTTTATCTCACCTTGACTCCAAATGTGGCCTTCTTTCATCTTCTCCCTCAACTTGCCTCCCTACCACTTTCACTTGAGTGTTCCCTCTTCCTGTCACTTTTCAATTGGCTAATTTCCTTCAAATTTAACTGCCATTTGCAGCCTTCTGTTGACCTGTGCTTTCCATCCCTTGAATCCTGCAGTTTGTCTGGTTAAGTTGATGAGTATCCTGTCCCTCTAAAGCAAGTGCAGCAAGGTGAGTTCAGGGGCTGATAGTCATCTGGTGAAAGGAAGTGCTGTAGTTCACAGGCAGGTTCTAAATCTAGCGCTGATCTCCATGGGCATGGGGTCTGGGCATGGCTTAGATGAGACACTGTATGGGAATAGACCACATTGTGTTCTTCTACCATTTATCTCTTTGAAACAGTGTGGTTGTTTCTTGCTATAATAGTTATTCCTAGTGCTGACTTCAGTTTTGAAATGGCTGTTTCAATTGTGACCAATTCTTGTCACCCTATTGCATACAGAGCTGTTTCTTTTTACCCCAGCGTTCAGTTCAGCACGTAGACTGCAGTTAGAATTGTTCCATCTGTTATTTGTTCCATGGATGTCAAAAGAAAGAGGCCTAGTATGGAAATGGACAAATAAAAATCTTGTACTGTTGCTGTTTGGAGTAAACTGAGGTAGACATTGGCAATATATGTTAAGAGTTTTTGCTTTGACCTTGTAAAGTAAGTAGGGGAAAATGCACTTGAAAGTTAGAAAGCAGACTAGGAGAGAATGGAATACAAATAGATTTATGGAATTGTCACTGAGTGAAGATGGAAGACAAAGTGCTATTACAATTGCTGTTCTCAAGATGAAACCTATTAGGCAGTGCGAGTACTGTGCTGGCCATAGCAGCAAGGTGATGGTGTCAGGACAGAGTTGGTAGCAGCACCAGCTTGTAATTTGAAACCCAGAAGCACTGAAGAAGATAATTTACCCATGCTTGTGTGCACTTAAGAACTGGTTAAGCATGCAGGTGGGTAAATTAATCCTTATATTGGTATTAAGGCTTAATGAATCCAGCTATTTCTATTTAATCAGTTATAATGGGGCTTTCTTAGTATCCCTATATTGCAACTGGTTTGCAGCTTCACCTCATAGACCTGTGGCTCTATGGTGAAAGGTAGACTAGTTTACAGCACAGCAGTAACTCTTGAACCATCCCTTGAAGTCTCATTGTGAGAGTGCAGAACTCCATCAGCTGTAATTCCCAAGAATGATTGTAGTGATATTACGGATAGTGTCATTACCCGTGAATAGCAGTCTTGAATCTAGAGAGCCCCAAAACTTTGGTTTCATTCCATTAGGAAATCTTTAAGAAGTGCACTAGTTACTGATTTAAACAATCTGTTTTCTATGATCGTATCAGTAAACAGAAGAAATCCTGAATCTGCTGCTGATCACTGGAATCTACCAGCATCCAAATTTTAATTAAATTTCTGAGCGGTAGCTCTTCAGCTTGTGTGAAAAGTCAAAGTATTAAAGACAAATTCCCTTAGCTGCAGGTCTCTCAAGACTCTTTTCAAGCTCTAGCTGTGAAAAATAAAAAAAAAAGTTGCGGGAAGGGAAATATGAGTTGGCTACTATTGCTTCCCATCTTTGAGGGAGATTTATCTGTACCACTAGTGACATGAGGTAGTAAATGCATTTAAATTTCACTGTGTGTTATACTCCCTTTGCACTGAAGTAAACAACTGCACAGAGATGGCAGACAGACAAGAATCTATATGCTGAGCTTTGTCACGGTTCATGTAAGACATTTCAGATCTGCTCTTTCCTTGAGCCGTAAGACCTTCCTACTTGCCACCTGGAGAACCTGGCCAGCGAGATCATGCAGAGACTCCTAGGTTTGGTTCTGGAAACACAGGGGAGAGCCCCTCCGGAACAGCGGAAGATGTAGGGCTGCAGTGGTGCAGTGAGACCTTTCCGCAGGAGACAGATGTTAGCCAGGAGAAGACTCAAAGGAAGCTAGCAATGGCAGGAGATTTGTCTGTTTGCAGGAGAAAGCAAGAAAGGGAGGCATGGAGACAATGCAGCTTTGCAATTGCCCTTTCCACTGAGATTTGTTTAATGATTGAAGCCTCATCTCTTTGCTGTACTGACAGAATGGGATTAAGCACAAAGTGGGTGGAAAGGGAGGAGGAAAGCGTACTGAGTAGATTTTAACCAGGCCAGCTTCAAAGTTTGGGACAGCAAGCAGCTGTAAGTCCACATATACAAGCATTAAGAATTTCATTTATAATATTGATAGATGGCATTTTTTTTCTGATGAGTTTTGCTACTGAAGTAAGAAATTACATTAAAGTCATTTAATAGCATGTCAGTGATAGCACATATTGTAACATCTGAGTGTTGATGTCATGTGTGTTACTGCAGGCAGGGAGTCATTAAATTACCCGAGAAAGTGAGAGCTGTATAAATGCGCTCACTTGTAGTAAAGGACTAATTGTTTCTAAACGTTTTGATTATACAGACACAGAATACATTTTCTGGTATGCTCCCTTTGTAATAAAAGTGATGCTTCAGAACAGTAATGAAAAATCAAAGACAAAAGCATATCCAGAGTCTGGTTGTGCCTGCCCATTCTGTCACACCAAAGCCTCCCTGCAAGAAGCAGGCGGGATGGCTGGGGAAGAGACTGTGCAAAGCAGCAGGCTGGGCCAATTTGTACCTTTCTGTAAACACTGAGGTAGTGCAGGAGAAGTGGGAACTTGTTGTGAACCTCCATTCAGTGGCATCTACCCTGGGTATTGGAGGGAAATAGAATGGTAACAGTTCATTTTCAGTAGAAACTGAGGAATTAAGGTTACAGTCGGCTCCCTGCCAACAGCTGCTGAGTGTGAGGGGGAACTATTTTATGAGGTGATGCTGTGAAGTTTTCGTAGTGATGTTGGCATGACTCTGAACCAGCGGGTGCTGAGATTTGTAGGATTTGTTACATGTTATTCATCAAACAAAAATTGCAATCAAACAAGTCAAGCACTCCTGAAGAAATGTGGGACTCCACTCAGCTGAAGTAAGATAAAATCCACAGGAATTCAACACTCCTCACTGGGATGTCAAATCTGAAAGAAAACTGCATGAAGTGTAAGATTAGATCATTAGATTCAGATGGGAGTTATGATATAATGAAAGCACTTATGTCCTTTCGTACAACAGAAGCAACAGGCATGAAAGAGACCCTATGTCTTCCATGATGACGAGCGTAAAAGACAGGGTGAATTGTACAGTTTAGCAGATGAGATGTTCATAGAGACAGTCAAGGCTCGTGAACCTTGCAATTTATTGCTGGAAGGGCCAAGTGGATTTCCCTGCATGGAAGAGAGGAGATACAGTGCACTTGGCTAGTTATTGACTGAATTTTCAGTGATATTTTTGTTGTTCTTGTTCATTTGCTTGATGTCACTGTCAACTTTGTCAGTTGCTGTAAAAATATTTTTAACTGAAGAGCTGAACATCAGTGAGGTAGCGTCTGCGCTTCTGATGTTATAAACTGTAAATATTTCCTTCCTCCCTCTAGGAAGGAAAATGGAAATAAAGTGCTGAATTTATATGGAGAGGTCATAAGTAGAAACTGAGGAAAATGAATTATGAAAGAAAGTGGTTTTTTCTCTAAACTTCTAAAAATGTTTTTTCTATTTAGTCTGTAAAAATTCTATGAATACAAACTATTTTTAGACTTTAAAAATATTTTGACAATATTTCTAATTGCTGAACAGTTTACAAACACTTTAAAGCTGTCCTTGATTTTTTTTTTTTTTTCAAATCAGCAGTGTGAAGGCCGATACTTTTTTCTGGAAGGTAAGAAAGAGGAGAACAATTTCCATCAAAGGTACAGCCTATTTGCTGTAAGGCTGAGAGAGAAAATATCTGCAAGCTGTCTCACTTTTTAATAATCATTCAGAAAGACAGGACAGAGATTTTTAAGGCCAAGGATAAACATTTGGAGAAACTTCAATGGAGTAAAATTATGAACGCCTGATTGGGGTTAGTGTATGAACAATTCAGTAGCAGAATTTTCCATCACATGCTCTGGGCAGAGGCTGTACCTTAATTTTTGTTGGATGTGCCTAAAACATACGTCTTCTATGTTTGTAGGTGATCTTTAGTCTCCTACAAGAGAAAGTCAAGCTATTTACCTCCTGATGGAGAGATTCCTGAAACCTTAACTAGGCAACACAAACTGCTTCTTCTAATGCAGATCAATTCCATACCAGGGAGGACAAAGTTCTAAGTCTTCTGTCCAACGCACACTGTGATTGAATAGATCAGATGTGGTTCAGGGAATTGTGAGCTTGAATTTGATTTTGTTTTTGTGATATGACAGGCAACTTGGCAAGTCTGTTATTTTGGTTTGTTTTTTTTCCTCACTAGAAAAGTAGCGTTAATGGTCCTGCTGCTATCTGCATCCTAGTGAAGTAGCTCAGTTTGTGGATCAGTATCTACCGGTGGATTATATGATCAGCCCACGGGCAAGTATTTTGTATGGCCCATCGCTGAGGCCTTCTTGGTGCATTTGGGCTAGTTATATGCAATCAGGCTTTCCTTTGAGGACTATTTTAAATATGTATATTCCCTTCACAGTATACTAGTATAATTTATGGTAATTTCCTCTGCCTTTGCCAACTTTGTTAGACGTTTTCCAGCAGAGAAGTATTAGAAAAGGACTCTGAAGCGGTGGCGTAGCTTTGTTTTCTGAGCTGGTGGTTGAAATAACTAACTGTTTAAAAACGCATGTCAGGTCAAAATCAAAGGACAGCCTTCTGGATTATGGGGGAGCTCTACAGTCTGCCAGGAAGAATGTATGACGAATGCAGTGTGATTCTTATGTCTTTCAGTTGGTGTGATGTTATTCTGTCTGACATTATCCTATTAGGTACGTGATGTGAAATGGCATAATGTTGCATGCGATAAAACCATGTTGGATTAAAAGATAAAGCAGCAGTGACAAAGCCAAACAGGCTAACATTAGCTTTCTTGCAAGCCAACAAATAAAAAAACCCAGTTTTCTAAACTAAGTATGGATCTTTCTGTTCATCTGAAGTTAATATAATTTCATGCAGGCTTAGCTTTTTGCCTTTACACGTACCTTCACACCCACACACAGTTTATTTCTGGTTCTGCCTATGAATTCTTAATGTTTAAGGTTTAATAGGAAATGCATTGGCTGAGTCAATTAGTGCTGCAGCTACTACTTGTTTCAGCCCCACTGTAACAGTTATAAAGGAAAAAAGAAGGTGTCATAACCTTCACAGCTGTCTCCTATATCAGTCTGCTATATCTGATGTAAAACCATGAATAAAACAGAAGTGCAGGTTCAGCTGCTTTGCCAACCCTCCAGTGTCTTAACAAAACATGCTTGAGTCTGATATTACTTCTTTAAAAACACAAGATTCTTCTGCCTTCCAGCCCTTCTCTGGGCCATTGTAGCAATCAGCATGTCCAGACCCTGTGTCAGTCCATCATCCCTAAATGGAGCAGTTCTGTGAATTGAACTTGTACGTAATTATCACTTGCATTAGGGGAAGCAGAATCTTGACCTGAGGTTTTGGAGTGCAGGTGCTGAACTTCCCAAGGATTTTTCCATATGTAATCTGACAGGTTCCAGCTATTTGCAGCTTTCAGGATGAACTGCTTAGGAAATGATCTTTTATCAGTTAATGCCACAGGCAGAGCACATTTTTTTTTACAGTGTGTGTGTATTTTACTGAGTTGTTTCTCAGGGTATCGTTTGCAGGTGTCATGTAATTAAAGTTTTGTCTAGCCTGAGGTTCTTATTAATAGTGCTTCTCCCATTCAGACTATCTCAGGGTACTTAGATGGTGGAGTGATTATATAGGCAATTAACTCAGTCATTACATGTTCAGCAATCCTTCACACACAGCTCTGTACATTACAACCTGAATTTTATAGAAAAATCTAATATTAGTCTAGACACCAGGGCCATTTGGTCCTCCTTTAGAAGAAGCCTTGTGGGACCTTTAAACTTCTACTTAGAGGCAGGCAAAGGGTCTAGCTTTATGATCGCCATTAACAGAGAACAGCAGTTGGACTTTCCTAAGTGTTACATGCTGCAGCGTCAGCAGATGGTTGTAAAAACATGTTGTGTTCCCCTTAAAAGCCCGTGACCTCCTTCACGAAAAGGAAGAAAGTACATCCGTGAGCAGGGCTGAGACAATTTGTTTTAGTTTGTAATTGTACTGGAACTGTGCGGTTGGCTCTCTTGGATAGCATATAGCTCCAGATGTCCTGAAAGTCCTTTGCTGTTCCTTGATGAGGAGTATTCATCTGCGATTATGTGATTTTTGGGCCCAGCATTTTGGCCAATAAATTAATGCTCATCAGTCACACAGGGTAGATAATGATGCATTCCCATAGGAAGACTGCTGTAAGAGGAACTTTCACAGAAAGGCAGTCTTGAATTATTAGGAACAACTGCAAGGAGCTTGTTTGTGTGTTTTGCTTTCTGTTTTAAAAATGGCATAAGTGTGATAAGTGCTTTCAGTCTTTAAGAGTGCAGAGTAAGGCAAAGTGCGAGACCTTACTGGCTTTTAGGGTAGGATGCTGATGTCCTGTTTGCCAGAACATGCAATTTAGCCTCTTACTGAACGAACAGGACTGCATTGTGTCCTTGCTTGTCTTCTCTGTGACAGAGAATGGAGCACTAGGAAAGGGACAAAATAACTCTGTTCTCAAGAGGAGGACATTCCTGGAAGGAAAGCAGGTTCTCGCTTGTGGATGAAATTAATTATTAAAGATGTTTCAGGAGCAAATAATTCCAGACCAGGAAAAAAAGTCAAAACCAAAAATAGTGTTTGTCTGCCCAAGAAGGAATAAGCTCCAGTTTCTTCTTTTGTAATTTAAGATCTGCTAATTTACTGTTATAAAATATAAGGACAGAAGACTAATGAGACATGAACACAAACTTGGATTTTATAAACTCAAAATCTGAAAGCAAGTTTTAACAACAGAATAAATACTGATCAAAAATGTTTTGAGACTGACTGAGAAACATATATAAATAGTAGTAGAAAATGCCCTGGATTAGAACCTTGTAAAAGGAAGATCATATCCAGAAAACTGGTGGAGTTCTCTAAGGGAACAGGACAAAGCATAAAATGGGTTGAAAAGAGCGAATGTGAATTTACCTGGAGCTCTGAAAGTTTCTGTTATAGGAACAAGCATAATTTCACAGTTACCAAGTTTCTGACCTAGAAACTGAAACATCTGAATAGTCAAATTGCTACAGTAGGAAAGGTGAGGACTGGAAGCAGCGAGAGATGGAGAGAAAGAACAAGCTGGGCAGCTCCTCAGTAGTGGACAAGTTGCTTCATTTTTTTTAGAGAAGGTGTGTAAAAGTCATCATAACTGTGTATGTTAAAGGGGTATTTACAGCTGTTGTAAACACCCACTGGACCCAGCTAAGATGATTTTCTATTGCATGTCGATAAGCGGTTTGAAGACTTGATAGTATTTCTGGCTGGGGGAAGCCAGAGGCTGACTGCTTGGCAGCAGCAGGAGCCACAGGGCAAAATATATCTGCAGTTCTTTGTGGTTGTCAAAAAAAATGTGATTTCCCTACAATTCATTTACAGCTTTGTTGCATTCGTTCATACTCTGTGCTTTGTGGCACCTGATCTGCTTTGTGGCTCCTCTCAGATGTAGGAAGAATTTTTTTTTTT
>Ga0181612_157464_pt1 | contig 12337 bp, 9 predicted proteins | sample HoacroProtozoa21_FD_119630 | JGI IMG/M metagenome (GOLD analysis project Ga0181612, IMG submission 119630) | Hoatzin crop microbial communities from Cojedes, Venezuel. Combined Assembly of Gp0051906, Gp0051904, Gp0051908 | reverse complement strand
TCGCAAATTTGGATAATTTGCTCACGCTCGACAATCAAAAACTTGTTTTCATTGTACTCGCTTAATCGCAAATTTGGATAATTTGCTCACGCTCGACAATCAAAAACTTGTTTTCATTGTACTCGCTTAATCGCAAATTTATGTATCTTTGTGCGCTTTTTCCCTCCCCGTTTGCTGAGGGGATACGCCAAGTGTGATGACTAAATTAATGATGCGCATACACGACTTGCTATGGCGGCACCGCTGGCTGGCTGCCGCAGGTTTGCTATTGCTGGTTGGCGTGTGCGTTTGGTTGGCATCACGCATGGTGTATGAGGAAGATATTGCCCGCTTTTTGCCCCGCAATGCCGAGAACGAGCGCTATGCCGAAGTCTATCAAGATATTGCCAATCAAAATCGGGTTGCAATAGTGTTCGCCCCTGCCGACACGACGGTGGCTACTGCCGACCCCGACTCGCTGCTGGCTGCAATGGATGTGCTAGCCGACGAACTGGCTATGGCAGACACTGCTGGCATGGTCAGTGACCTGCAAACCCGCGCGGGCACTGATGCTGCCCAGACTGTGGCACAGTGGGTGATGGCGAATTACCCCTATTTTTTGACCGCTGCCGACTATGCCCGTGCCGACTCGCTGCTGGCTGAGCCTGATGCGGTGGAAAACAGGCTGGCAGCCGTCAAGCAACAGCTGATGCTGCCCACGGCATCGCTGGTGGCGCAGACCCTGCCCAGTGACCCACTAGGGCTGTTCACACCAGTGCTGCAAGCGTTGCGTGGCATGGGTGGGCAGAATGGCTTTCAGCTGATAGACGGGGCTGTGTTCACCGCCGATGGGCAGCGGTCGCTAGCTTGGTTCACCGCTGGTGGCAGCGTGAGCGAGTCGTCACAGAATGCGCGTCTGGCGGCTCTGCTCGACACGGCGATGGCACGTACGCAGCGCATGATGCCGTCGGTGCGCGTGACGGCTGTGGGGGCACCCCTGATTGCGGTGACCAATGCGAACCAAATCAAGCATGACAGCCTGTTGGCGATGTGCGTGGCGGTTACCTTAATCATTCTGTTGCTGGCATGGCATTACCGGCGCGTGAGCGACCTGCTGTGGATAGCGGTGTCGCTAGCATTTGGTTGGCTGATGGCGATTGCCGGCATGGCGATACTCAAGGATAGCGTGTCGGTGATTGTGCTGGGCATTGGCTCGGTAATCATTGGCATTAGCGCTAACTATCCATTACATTTTCTGGACCACTTGCGCGAGGTTCCCGACAGGCGTGAGGCACTGCGTGAGATGGTGGCACCGCTGCTCATTGGCAACATCACCACAGTGGCTGCATTTTTGTGCCTGGTGTGGCTCGATGCCGAAGCCATGCGCGACCTAGGCGCATTTGGCTCGCTGATGCTGGTGGGCACCATCATGTTTGTGCTGGTGTTCTTGCCCCTGTGGGTGCGCGTGCGCCGCTCGGCAGCCCGCCCGTCGGTGCTGCCCCTGCGCTCGTTCAACCTCACGACCCGTCGCCAGCGTCGCATCTTCGTTGTGGTGGTGTCGGTGTTGACGTTGCTGCTGGGCTGGTTAAGTCTTAAAACGTCGTTTGACGATGATATCCGCCACATCAACTATATGACCGACCAGCAGCGTGCCGACTTGTCGCTGTTGTCGTCGGCTGGTGCAGGTGGCGATGACGTGCAGCTCTATGCAGTGGCGAGTGGCAGTTCGCTCGACGAGGCTCTTGCCGTGAACGAGCAATTGCAGACCGTGCTCGACACCTTGCCCGTGCGGGGCGTGTCGCGCTTTTTGCCCACCATGCCGCAGCAACGCCGGCGGCTGTCGCTGTGGGAGGACTTCTGGGCACGGCATGGCGAGAGCGTGTCGTCGCAGCTGCGTGCCGAGGGTGCGCGTCAAGGCTTTTCGCCTGATGCCTTTGAGCCATTTTTGACGATGATATCCACCAAGCCGTCGCCACAGCCTGCCGACTATTTCTCGCCCCTGGCAGAAGCCCTAGGCGGCAGCTATGTGATTGGCGACTCGCTGGAGACACGGGTGGTGAGCTATGTGACCTTGCCGCAGGGGGCTGACGAGGAGGTTGTGAAGTCGCGCCTGCGCGAGCGATTGCCGGCAGGGGCGATGCTGTTCAGCACACGCGACATCGGCAACCAACTGGTGCAGACGCTTAACGATAGTTTTAACTACATCGGCTTTGTTTGCGGCTTTGTGGTGTTCTTCTTCCTGTGGATATCGTTTTACCGTCTGGAGTTGAGTCTGGTGTCGTTTTTGCCGTTGGCTGTTGGCTGGATTTGGATTTTGGGCATCATGCAGCTGTTTGGGCTGCAATTCAACATTGTGAACATCATTCTTGCCACGTTTATCTTTGGCCAGGGCGACGACTACACGATATTTATTACCGAGGGCTTGGTCTATGAGTATGCCTATGGCAAGCGTCGGCTAGACAGCTATAAGCGCAGCGTGGTGCTGTCGGCTGTCATCATGTTCATTGGCATCGGGGCACTCATCTTGTCACGGCATCCCGCATTGCGCTCGCTGGCACTGGTGACCATCGTTGGCATGGCGACGGTGGTGTTTATGGCATATTACCTGCCCCCGCTGGTCTTCAGGTGGATCACGCGCGACGGGCACGACCGTGTGCGCGAGGTGCCGCAGACGCTGGCTAGGCTGGGACGCTCGTTGTGGGGCATCACTTACTTTGTGTTCATGAGCACCTGTGTGCTCAAGCCCTACACCTGGCTGTTCTTTAAAATCAAGGGTGACAATGAGCGCACGCGCGATGCCTATCACGGCTTGTTGCAAAACATTGCCAAGTGGGTGTCGCGTCATGTGCCAGGCATGAAATTTACCTTGGACAACAGTGTGGGCGAGACATTTGAGCGGCCTGCTGTGCTGGTCAGCAACCACCAGTCGCACCTCGACTTGATGTGCTTGATGATGCTCACCGACAAGATGGTGTTTTTCACCAACGACTGGACGTGGAACAACGCTTTTTATGGCTCGGTGATTCGTCGGGCAGAGTTCTTGCCCGCAACGGGCGGCATCGAGGAGAATTTACCGAAAATCAAGGAGCTCTATCGCCGTGGTTACACCATAGCCATTTTCCCAGAGGGGACCCGCAGCGACGAGCACCAGATTTTGCGTTTCCACAAGGGTCCGTTCTACCTGGCTGAGCAGCTAGGCGCCGACATCTTGCCGGTGGTGCTGCATGGTGTGGGGCATGTGCTGCCCAAGCGCGACTTCATGTTGCGCAAGGGTAGTGCCTACGTCAAGGTGTTGCCGCGCATTATGCCTGGCGACACAGCCTATGGCTCGGACTATCGCCAGCGGGCTCGTCTGGTCAGGCAATATTTCACGGCTCAATATGCGGCATTGCGTGAGCAGCTTGAAGATGCTGACTACTGCGCCACGTTTGTGCGTTACCAATATATGTACAAGGGTGCTGAGGTCGAACGCCGTTGCCGGCGCAACCTGAAGCACAACCATAACTATGCCTCGGTGGTTAACGACCCTGCCAACCGCTCACTGGCGACGCTGCTAGTTGACAACTGTGGTCAGGGCGAGCTGCCCTACATCTTCGCCTTGGCGCACCCCGCCACGCAAGTTTTTGCCCGACCTGCCGATGCCGACGACCATGCCCTGCTCACCGCCATGGCAAACTTGCCCGACAATCTGCACATTGTGGCTGTGGATGCTACCCCGCCCGCGTGCGACAAGGTTATCACGTTGCCGCTATGATGTCTGGTTTGAGCTGTCAACATTTTGCAGCCGCACATGGTGTGACGTGTCACAGAAAAGCATTAACTTTGCAGCCATATGATATATCCTGCTAATTTTGAGGCTAAGATAGGCTTTGAAGCTGTTCGGAGCGAGGTCGAGCGGCATTGCGTGAGCACCCTGGGGGCGGCTTGTGTTGCCGAGATTCGCTTTTCGACCGACGTGCGCCAAGTGCGGCAGTGGCTCGAAGAGGTGAACGAGTTTATGGACATTGTGCGCAGTGGGCGCGAGTTCCCGCTCGATGGCTACTACGACCTGCGCAGCGTGCTCAAGCAGGTGGCTACGCCAGGCACCTATCTGTCCACCGAGCGCTTGCACGACTTGCAGCGCATGTTGTGGGCTGTGGGACGGGTGCAGCGTTTTTTTAGTGTCGGTGGTGGCAACGACGAGGAGGGCAATCGTCCCTATCCGCGCTTGAGGGCACTCACCCAGCACTTGCAGGCATTGCCCACCGTGTCGGCAGCCATAGCCGCTGTGCTCGACAAGGATGGCAACATGCTCGACAACGCCTCGCCACTGCTCAGCGAGTTGCGGCAGCGTTTGGCACGGGCTACAACCTCCGTCGGTGGCACGCTGCGCCACGTCATTGACCAGGGCAGGCGCGACGGGGTGCTTGATGCCGATGTGCAACCCACCCTGCGCGACGGCAGGTTGGTGATACCAGTGCCATCGGCGGGCAAGCGCAAGCTGCGCGGCATCGTCCACGACGAGAGTGCCTCGGGCAAGACGGTGTTTATCGAGCCCGAAGCCGTTGTTGAGGCCAATAACCGTATCCGTGAGACCGAGGCGCAGATAGCTCGTGAGATTATCCGCATCCTTGTTGAGGTCACCAATCAGGTGCGGCCACACCTCGACGACTTGCAGGCGGCAATGGACACGCTGGGCAGCCTCGACTATGTTCGCGCCAAAGCCCTGTTTGCCCTCGATGTTGAGGCACAGATGCCCCACGTCGATGACTCGCCCGTGCTCGAGTGCTATGGGGCGGTGCATCCCACGCTGCTGCTGGCGTTGCGCGAGCAGGGCAGGCAAGTGGTGCCGCTCGACATCACGCTCGACAGCCAGCAGCGCATTCTGGTGGTCTCGGGTCCCAATGCGGGCGGCAAGTCGGTGTGCCTCAAGACGGTGGGCATTGTCCAATACATGATGCAGTGTGGCATCATGCCCACCGTGCGCGACAACTCCCACCTAGGCATCTTCGAAGACATCTTGATGGACATCGGCGACCAGCAGAGCATCGAGAACGACTTGAGTACCTATAGCAGCCACTTGCAGAACATGAAGCTGTTTTTGTCAAGGGGCGGCAAGCGATCGCTCATCTTGATTGACGAGATGGGTAGCGGCACCGAGCCGCTGATGGGCGGTGCCATCGCACAAGCCATACTCGAGCAGCTCAACCAGCATCAGGTGATGGGCGTGGTCACCACACACTACCAAAACCTCAAGCAGCTTGCCGATGAGACCGACGGCCTCGTCAACGGGGCGATGCTCTATGACCGCCAGCACCTCACACCGCTGTTCCAGCTCTCGATGGGCTATCCTGGCAGCTCGTTTGCCATCGAGATTGCACGGCAGACGGGTCTGCCCGCTCACGTCATCGACAAGGCGAGCGAGATTGTAGGCAGCGACTACGTCAACATCGACAAGTTTTTGCTCGACATTGTGCGCGACCGCCGCTATTGGGAAAACAAGCGGCGCGACATCCGCAGCAAGGAGAAACGCCTTGACAGCCTGGTTGCCGACTATGAGCAGCGTCTGGGGCAAATCGGCAGCGAGTATAGGCAGATTGTGCAACAAGCCAAAGACGAGGCTCACGACATCTTGCAGCGCAGCAACGCCCAAATTGAACATACCATTCAAGACATACGCCGCACGCAAGCCGAGAAGCAGCGCACCAAGCAAGTGCGTCAGCAGCTGCAAGAGTTCAAGCAACGGCTCGAACAGGGCGAGGTCGCTGACCCCCAACGCCTGCGCCAGCTGCAACCGCGGCGGCAGCCACGGCGCAAGCCTGCTACTGCGGGGACGCAGCAGCCTGCCAACACGCCACCACCCCTGCGGCAGGGCGACCAGGTGGTCCTCAAGGGCACCAACACGGTGGGTACCCTCATCAGCATCGATGAAAAGTATGCCCTCGTTGCCTTTGGCAACATCAAGACCCGTGTGGGGGCAGGCGATGTGCAGCGGGCGAACCGTCAGCACACCCGCGGGCAGCGGGCAGATGTGTTGTCGCGAGCCACCAGCGATGCCATACGCGAGCGGCAGCTGCGCTTCAAGCCCGACATCGATGTCAGGGGCATGCGTGCCGACGAGGCATTGCAAGCCATCACCTATTTTCTTGACGATGCCATCCAGTTTAATGCCCAGCGCGTTCGCATCTTGCACGGCACGGGCACTGGTGCCCTGCGCCAAGCCATCAGGCAATATCTGCCCACCGTGGCAGGTGTCGCACGCTTTCACGACGAGCACGTGCAGATGGGCGGGGCAGGCATTACCGTCGTCGAGCTGCAATAACCAGCAACCCCACACCACACCCCATAGCGCAGGGGATAAGTGAAAAAATCATTAAGTCTGATACTGATTGTGGTAGCGGTGTGTTGCCCTTAGTGTCTGCCACGTCTATCCTCCCCCCCCCACCACATGGTGGTAGGCGGTTAAATCGTTTTATATCGCTGACCTTGCTGCTGCTGACCTTGCTGCTGCTCCACCCATTGTGCGGCAAGAGCGACAATTTGTGCGGGGTCGTCGCAATCGGCGGTGAGCCGCTCAAGCGGACACCAGCCTGTGCCGGCACGGTTGATGATGTGGTGTGCGAGGGTGCCATAGCCGACGGCAATACCAGCGCGTTGCAGCAGTTGCAGGGCAGGCTGGCTGATGACATCTGCCCAAACGGCTTTCACGCCACCCACTATCATGCAGGCTGCGGCAGCCTTACCCACCGCCTTGTCGGCAACGGTGGCACCGCGCAGGGGTTGGTCACCGCCGCCATGGTGGTACCGCACCAGGTGCAGCAAATCAGCCACGCCGCGCTGGTGATAGCAGCGGACGTCGCCCTGGGCGGTAGCGACCACCAGGGTGACACTCTGGTTGGCATGAAGCTGGCATTTGACGTGATTGATCATAACAGTGGCAAAGTTACAACTATTTTGCGGCAACGGTGTGTGGCATGGCAATTTTTTTGTGACAAGCTTCCGGGTGGGCAGAAAAAACAGGGTGTTGCCTGCGGGTGTTAGCGGCAAAATGACTATCTTTGCGCATTGTTATGTGACTATTGAAATTGATAGGAATTTATTTGTTATTGAATGTTGTGGTTTTTAGGTGATTAAATCTTAAAAAGTGCAAAAAGGTTTCAGAAAAATTGCAGTTGGTATTGCATTGGTGGTGCAAAATGCTTAACTTTGCACCACGGTTGTGAAAGAGTTGCACCACCGACGAACATCAATAATGCACCACAAAACTATAACAACATGAGCAACAGTGACATCAACCCTCGCGTGACGCTGGAGACGCGCACGAACAAGGGACAAGACGAAGAAATGAGGTTGCGCTTCCGCGTGCGTTGCGGCAGGGACTTCCAAGTGTACTACAAAAGCGGCTTGCGTGCGCTGGTGGGTGACGTGAGACGGTATAACGCTGACGGGACTGTGCGGAGCGGCTTGCGCATACTGCCGCCGCAACAGTTGACAGACGATATTGCGGAGGTGATTGCACGGCTGAAAAAGGCGGCTATCACGGCGGTGGAGCGCGGCATCACGTCAAGTGACGAGTTCCAAGACCTGATGCTTGACAAGGCGGTGACAGGCGAGAAATGCACCTTGTTACAGGACTTTGCGGACTACATCAAGGAGCGCAGCACAGACGATGCCAAAAGGCGCATCGCTGACAGTAGCGTGCAGTCGTATCAATCGACGCTGAAACTGCTTGATGAATGCTTGACAGGGGCGGGGCTGGCGAGCGTGACAACGCAGGGCTTCACGGCTGACGTGCTGATAGGCTGGCTGAAATTCATGGGCGGCAGGGTGTCGCAGAACTCACGCAGCGTGTACAGTGCGCTGCTTAAAAAGTTCTTCAACGACATGGAGAGCCGCGACGTGGTTACGGTTAACCCCTACAACAAGCGAAAAGACGAAATAAAGGCACTCACCGCACGCGAGAAAACCGATGAGCCGTTTGCCCTGACGCTTGATGAATTGAAGCTCATAGCGGCAACAGACGTGCCGCAACGATTGCAGCACACTAAGGATATATTTCTGATGCAGTGCTATATCGGCTGCCGTGTGCGTGACCTTGAACGCATCACCATGCAAGATGTGAAAACTCATCCCGAAGGCTTTAAATACGTCTCGTATCTGCCGCAAAAAACCGCAAAAAACCGCTTCAAAGTTGAGACACCACTCGTGCCTAGTGCCGTGGCGATGCTTGACGCTGGGGTGGAACTGCCGTTGCGCGTGCCAGCTACCACGGTGCATAATGAAAAGGTCAAGGCGCTGCTTCACCACTGTGGCATCAATCGGACTGTGGAGGTATGGAACAGGGCAACCTGCCGCTATAATGATAGCCCACTGTGGTATGTCGCAACCAGTAAGATATGCAGGCGCACTGCCGAGTCTCTGCTCACCGCCTATCAGGTGAATATGTTCACCAGTGGGCTTCATGCCGTGGGCAGTGACGCTATTAAAAGCTATATCGACATGAGCCTGACGCAACGTTACAGGCTGATGTGCGCGGCATATGGCGAGGTGGCGGAACTAGATAAATAAGCTCACTGATAGTGTGTGGTGCGCTATCATTGATGTTGGCGGCTCATGGGCGGTGGTCTGTGAGCCGCTTTTGTGTTGGGGACTATCAGGACAGTTATTTGCGTGGCATGGGTATTCATCAAGCTGGAACCTCCAACAATCAGGTGACAAATGGGACAATAGCCCCTCATGCCCTCGCGTGCGTGCGCGTGCGCGTAAGTAATTAACGGTAACAGGGTGTGCGGCACTGGGGTGCTGCTGGGGCTTGTGTGTGGCATTACTCTCTGATAGTGCGTAACTTTCTATTGGTTGGGATTGGCGTAAACAGATGGGGAAACATGGGAAACGCTTTAACGCACACCTCGCGCGTGGAACATTCATACTTGTGCCGTGGAACATAGGCTAAAACGCACAGAAATAAGCTCTGCTTGCGTTTCTCGCCTGATGTGGTCAACTTATCCACCTGCCACGGTGACGCGCTTACAACGCATTTCTAGCGGTCGTGGATATTCAAGGGTGACGGTGGGGTGAACCTGCCTGACGTGCCTGCCTGACGTGGCGGTGGGGCTGCATCTGTAACAACAGGGCAAGCACGGAAACGGCAAGGCAAAGACCACCTTAAATAAGGAACTCCATATGCCTATCTCGTTCTATTCTCAAAGGCAATGTTAACGCTCACGGCTGGAAATATCAAGGGGCAAGAAATATGGTGGTAAGGTAGTACCTAACAGGGTGGTCAAGCCTGATACAATAAAAAATCCAATGGGCAAATGTGAACGAATGTGAATGAAAAGGGCTGCATAACCTCACGGTCGGCAGTCCCTCGCAGACAACATATTAAGTCCTGATGTCAGGGCGGTGTCTCCCTGATGCGGTTATAGGCATCAAAGTAATCGGCAATCACGTCCGCAATATCGTCACCCTGATGCTGGGCGTGCTGCTCCATATATGATGAAACCCTGATGCTATGGCAGATGTGGCGCAGGTCTCTCGCCTTGTCGCTCCACTCCTGATACTTGCCGTTGTCGGGGCATAGCACCACGTCACGGCCTTTCAATGGGGCGCAGATGGTGGCACTCAAATTTCCGCAACCGCCACAAGCAACGCAGATTTTATCAGGGAACACGCTGCTGCATATAACGGCACTCTTTTCGCTCTCCAAAACTAGCACAGGCTTCTGCTTGTCACTTGATAACAGGTGTTCACCAAAAAGGCACTGCCTTAGGTGGTAGTCTTGCAGCTTCATCACCGTGTGCGCCCATGTGACGTGATTAAACGGCTGCTTCACGCGCTTGCCAGTGCTGGGGTTGTAAAGCATCACCTTGCCAGTGTGTATGCGGCCTGCCGTATCTACTTGCCAAAATACTGTTGCGCCTTGCCAGAGGTGTGACGTGCCGAGGTAATAACGGCTGATGGCTTCATTGGCCATAGTGTTGCCCATGAGCCGACGTAACCACGTCACGAAGTGGTTGGTCTCATAGCTGGATAGTGACCGCTTGAACACGTCAGGGCTGATGTAACTTGCCCTCTCCAACGGCGGCAACGGTCGGCGCGGCTTGCGCCGTGGCTGCTCGTCAATGGTCATGCCGTTGTCCTGAAAGTACTGGCGCGGCGGATAATGGTATGCGCATTTATCCTGACGGTCGCACTTGCCAACCGTCTCATCAAGAATTTCACCCGATGCGTCAATGTACGGTACAAAGGTTTTCTTGCCGCACTGGGGGCAAATGAATTTGCCGCGCTTGGCTAAGCTATAACTATAATTCTTCATTGTCTTGTCTGTTAGTGTTCAATTATGTTCAGGGTGTTCAGAATGTTCAGTGACTGAACACTTGAACAGTTGAACGCAGTTGAACAGTTTAATACATTGATAATCATTATATTGATTGCTTAGTGTTCAGTGTTCAATGTATTGAACACACTGAACACTCCTGAACACTTGAACGGTTTTTTAGTTGTTGATGTAACTGTTGACTGTCCCCACTGATACACCCAACTCGGCCGCAATGGCGCGTTGTGACTTGCCTGCTGCCGCCATTTCTTTTGCGGCTTCTCGGCGGCTATCGCGGTCGGTGTCAGTGGTTGCAAGCTGGTTGCCCTCGGTGTCGTACCCCACAAAATCAAAACCTAAGAAATTGCCATGCTTCACCACCTCGCAGGTAATCACATTGTCAGCATGATACATTGGCTCGCAATTGCGCTGCTTGATTTGCTTGATATACCTTGATGTCGGTGTCAGCCCTCGCCCGATGGCGAAGGCACTATCACAGAAATTGAGCAACATTTTACTGCCTGACAAGTCGTTTTGGGTAATTGGCTGGAACCTCGGCCGCTTGGGTGTGTGGCCGAGTACAAGCACGCTCAACTGATAGGTCTCTTTGAGCCGCTTCAATGCCCTCATCAAGGGCGCGGCGGTCTTGGCCTTATCATTCTCATTCTTCAAGAACGTTATGTTATCCACGACCACAACGCTCGCCCCTGTTTCCTCAACGGCGGCGGCGATTGACTGCAATAAAATAGCTTCAAACTCGCCCTCATCGTCAAGGTCGATGTCTTGCGACAACTCGACCCGATGAAAGTTAGGCGAAAAGTGGTAGGGGTTGCCGTTAGTGTCCCGATACCTGACCGCGAACTGTATAGCCGATAATTCGAAGTCAAGGTACAGGCTCACCCTCGGCGGTGCTTCAAGCCTAAAACCCCTGATGGCTTGACCGCTTGCGACGCTCTCGCAGATTTGCACCGCCAAAGCGGACTTGCCCATATTACTATCGCTGAACAAGATACACAACTCGCCCTCGAACCAAAGGCAATCGAAAAGCATCTGAGGCACAGGCTTGTCGGCAGTCTCCTGCATCCACTGGGCTGCCTGCTTGACCACCAACAACCCGATGTTGCTGGGGGGTGTCGGGTTATCAATCAGGCTGAAATCGAAAGCGGGTGTGAATGGCTGATGCTCGCCCCTCGGCTGCTCATCGCTGCCCTCGTCGGTGTCTTGCTCACCATTTGCCCACCGCTCGAACTTGCGCTTGATGCGCATAGCGTCAGGGTCGGTTTCGCCACTAACAATGTCGAAAGTAATTTTCTCCTGATTTTCTTGCGTAAGTCGCTGAAATGCATTATCTTTGCATTGGTCTTGGGGCGCGGCAATTGTCGCGCTTTTGTTGTCTAACATGTGTGTGTCTCCTTTCTGTTAATGTCGTTATAACTATAATGATACGTGATAGGTACTGGGCGCGGCTCTCCGCCGTTCACAGAGTAGAGCCTACACACGTTGCTAGCGTCGCGGCACATCCGCACGTTGAAGTCCCATTGGGGGTAGCTGATTGTCTGTCTCATCGGCTGGTGCCCTCCTTAGCAATCTTATTCACATCGCACTCTCGGTAGCGCACCGCACCGCCGAACTTAATCGGCTTCAACAGATTCTTTTTTGCGTACCGCCATAAGGTTTGGCTAGAACAACTAAGTCTAGCGCATACCTCTGCCCTCGTGAGGAGTCTCCCCTCCTCCTGCTCGTTGGTGCTTTTCATGCTCTGAATAACTTTTGCGGCGATGATTTCCGCCAATTCCTGAATGTTTATTTTTTCCATATCGAAAAATATTTTTGGTTGTGTTTTGGTTATTACATGAATAATCGTGGCAAAGGTAAGGCTAGAAAAAAATATCATTGTTCCAACTTTCCACATTCTGTTATTCAGTGAATAACTTTTTTTCACTACCTTTGCGGCGGATATGCACTGATGCCACCGAAAAAAAGGCTTGAATGTCGTTTGGTGGTGCAACCGTGGTGTATTTTAGTGTTTAACTGCTTGATAATCAAGCAAAGTTACTTAAC
>Ga0181612_148484_pt1 | contig 12337 bp, 7 predicted proteins | sample HoacroProtozoa21_FD_119630 | JGI IMG/M metagenome (GOLD analysis project Ga0181612, IMG submission 119630) | Hoatzin crop microbial communities from Cojedes, Venezuel. Combined Assembly of Gp0051906, Gp0051904, Gp0051908 | reverse complement strand
TGATTGCATTTGGGGTCAAGTTGTACCATCTGGAGGAGTTCACAGTTTCATACCAATTTCCAACGTAAATTTGGTATTATTTAAATATTTTCTGCTTTGTCTACTTCTCCGCTCTTTTTGCCTTCCTCCTGGCCTTTGCACATGAACATGAAATGTAGTGAGCAGGTACAGCAATCTGTGGACTTACGGGAATAAGTGTATAGATGTCTCAGCCTGATGCCTCTGAGTTCAGTACACGTGCGGGAATGGAGACATCACAGAATTGTGGTGACAAGAAGTCCTATCTGAACGAGGTCTTTTCTTTCACTGCTGTTACTTTAGAAGAAAGTGTCCACAGCGCATGGGAAGAGCGTGCAGCAACTGTGCAGACGATGTTTTCTTCCTGTGGAAGCCACTCTGTGCATATGCACACACGTGTACGTGTTCATGCATGGAGAAGACAGTGCTCATGTTACTGCCCTCCTCTCCTCTCCACACACAGAATTAGAGTAAGGCTAAATTCTACACTCGCACAAGGGAACTTGGGAATGTTTCTCAATTTAGTAAAATAAACATACATAGCTTTAGAACTTAGGCAGACTCTTTGAGTAGTCAAGTATATATGTAACTATTTGCAGGATCAAAAGATAGGTACAGTACAGAAAATGAAAGGGAAAATAAAAGTATCTGTTAGCTTGCCATGTTAGGCTATATAATCACAGAATCACAGAATCATAGACTAGTTAAAGCTGGAAGGAGCCTTTAAAGGTCATCTAGCCCAACTCCCCTGCAATGAGCAAGGACATCTCCAATTAGATCAGGTTGTTCAGAGCCCTATCCACGTAACAGGCTAGTAACATATTTTATCATGTTAGAGGTATGTAATTTTCCTGTGCCAACACTTCAGCTACACTCTTCCAGGAGGCTATATATTTAGCACTGATTTGAAATTGTAAAGTGACAAAAGACTTTCATTTAACACATTAGATGTTCTTGATAAGTACTTAAAAAAAAAGAACCAATCAGTGTGTTGAAACTAATAAGCTACAACATCTAATAATATTCAATCACCATTTAGCAGATAAATAAAGAAGATGAAAGTTTCTCCATTTTCACTATACATCACCTCTAGCTTAATTTTGCCGCTTCAGCAGCTCTCTGAAAAAGATATGTCTTGCAGCATACCCTCAAGAGCATTAGATCTGTGCTATTTCAGATTAAGGAGACTTCACTGAGAAAGCACTGCCAAGACTGCTTTCTCTTTTATATCTAGAAAGACCCATCTTGAGTGACATCTGACATGTTGTGGTTGAAGAGGACCTGTAAGAGAAATATGCCTGAGAAGACAGTAATGACTTTACAGATCAGTTCAGAAAGTGCATGCCTTGCCTTTCAGTCTTCAAGCTCTCCTCTGGATTTTCATCAGCTAGGACAAGTGATTAAATTAGTCTTTATTGTTGTTTGACTTTATGCCCAGACAAGGTGTATACCCCTTCATTCTCTCTAAGCTGTTTGCATCACTCCAATTCTCTTCTGTTCTCTTCTTCACTGGCTCTTAGTCTGTTCTCTTCCTCAGAAAAGACACTTAACAACCACAGTAATTAAGAATAATCTTATTGCTTTATTAAAAGGGGGCTGCAGCAGCGTTCCTTGCCATGACACAGTGCACCAGAAGGCACTATACTTAAAAATCAAATGCTAATTGTTGTTACAGATGGGATTAGTCTGATCAAATATAGATACCTAAATGGTAGATGTCTACATCTGAAGCAGTCACACACCAAAGAGAAGAAACAGACATTTTAGGCCATGGTTTATCTGACCTATTTCAATCATCTACGTTACAAGCTTAGTCATGTCCTAAAGAGTCTTTGATTCTTGTCTTTGACAATAAAGAGAGACTATAGTGTGCAGCTCACATGCAGGCACGTGCACATCTAAAGGTAGGTAGAGTAAATCCTGTGCTGGTGATTGAGTGGGTCAGAGCATCCTGTAAAGTCAGATGGTGCTTTTGTGCCTCTCTGTGTGATGATTGTGCTGCATGCCTTTATCCCAAGAAGGTAGAAGGTGCTGCCTTTTGCCTTCTTAGAGGCAATTAAGTTAATGGGTAATTGTGTCTTCAAAACTTGAAATTCACTTGAACAAAACATTCTTTTAAATTAAGTGAATTTTAAGTTAAGCAAACTTTCAAAGCACAGTGGGTTCATGTTTCTACAGACACAGTATTTGTAAAGTAGCGGTGCAGATTATCTTTTTAAAACTTCAGAGTTTCAGAGTTGCTTCATTAGTACTTACGCACAGAGGTTATCTTCGTAGTCAGAAAAGGAAAAATGTAAGACAAAACATTCAAATTAGGATGTCTTAGAGCATTGAAGCAAAATTTAACAAAATTCATCTATGAATGTTTATGAAGACTTATGCTACAAGGTCTGATTTGTAGAAGTGCTGCTGAACAAATGTTTAAAGCAGTTCTTCATTATTTATAGGCACCCGAGTTTGAAAATGGGATCTGGTTTGCTGTTTTGATTTATATAGGTACATCTCATTGGGATCATTCGTGTGTCAATTACACAGTTGTGTAGTTTTTGCTTTTCCGAAACTTAACCTGTGTGAAACTTAAATTGTGTAGGAAATATTTTGAGCAACAAAATCTTCATCAGAACTCTGGATCAACAAATGCATGGTAATTCTGCATATATGCATGACTTAAATGTGCATTTTCTTGTTTGTGTTGTACTAGGAAAATGGAACAAGGTATAAATAACTCTAGTTAAAATCACACAGACTACTGGGGTCATGGGAATTTTCATAAGGTTTGTACTATTTCTCTAACGGAAGGTAAATCCCATTTGGATAGTCTTCACTGGAAGAAAATGGACTTAATCATCCGTTTATGGAACTGAATATTATAGTCAGAGGTTTCATAAGTAAACATATTAAAATAGTTAACTACATCAGTGAGTTAAGTAAATATGATTAGTCTATAATATTGCTTTGATATTCAGGACAATACTTGTACATAGTGCTACCTTCTAACATAATAACCTGGTTAATACGTGACATTAACTTTCCTGGTTAGTTATTTTTATAATTCAAAAACTATTTTAGATACTGGTTAAATATGGTAAATGTTTAACTGAATTGAGTGTGCACCTGTATATAGATCTAAAGTTCTTTCAGTGGTTATGATTCTCCAACTGCATGCGTAGAGTGGAGCTCCTCTGAGAGCAGTAAGGTTTTGACTGGACACAGCCGTAAGAACTTTGGTTGTTTTTAGAATTTCACTCTTCCCTATGTGCTAGTATCAAAGAAAGGACTAATACACTGGCTTACTTTTTTTTCTTTTTTTTCCCTTGTGATGATATATTTAATTTTGTTTCATTAAATTTATTAGTCAAAAACATGTACAGAAAAAATATTATTATACGCTTTGTGGATCCCTATCCCTTCCCCCATAACCATCTTCAAAGTGTAGAATCATACGGATCTCAGCAAAGTGTCTTCCACTTTGCAGACCTTTTCAGTCACCAAACATAGGCTGTTATACCTTACTAATGGCATTCCCATACCAGTGGAATAATTATGCAAGGTAGATAAAATCAAGCATAGGAAGCAATATTAAAGCAAAGAATTATCTCGATTTAGTGATTAAAAGAAAGGAAAATAGCTATGAAACTGTCCCTATTGAGTGAACCAACACTGTTTTCTGCTTGATTGCTTTAAATACCCTAAATATTTTTGTATACAACAAAAATACAGATTAATACAGATAGCTGTGAGTTTGGGATTGTGAGAAATGAAGAAAGATTTGTGCTTAAGTATAAATGAATTTTGTGAAATAAAACACTTTTTGATGCTTGAAAGAGAGGAAAAGAGAGAAATTACGTAAACCCAACTGATTTACATTGTATGTTAGTATTTTCAAAGGAGGCCACTGTTGGCTAGATACAAAACTACACAGAATAATTTAAAATAATATTTTCTTAAGGTCAACCTGCTGCTCTAAGGTCTAACACACTAAAACAATCCAAATTTTGTAGGTTTGGTTTCTTTCAAATTAGACCTTCTTACCAATTAATTTTTAATTTATGAAGTTCTAGCAATCTTATCACTTACAAAACAAGGTAATTATAAAGCTTGTTAGTCAAATCAATGTCACTTATAATACTGCACTTTTAAAAACATTACAGAAAATTCCACAAATCTAAGAATTTACCTTAATTGCGAATAAATTTGGGAAACGATGTGTTACAAAAGGCACATTATTCACTTTTGTGAAAAGTACCTCTACCTTTATGTAACTGGAGGAAATATAAGTTGTTTTACAGAATGGATCCCCATTCTTTGATTTGGGCAAAGAAAAGCTTGGTTGGTAGGAAGAGAGCTTTTGACTCATCTTTTGAAGTTCTTCTCTAATTAGTTCTCTGAAATGTGTATAAATTAAAAAATGTAGAAACTCCTCTAAGAGTAAAACCATCTTTCTTCTCCCTTGTTGTCTTTCACTGTTAGAAGTTACAACACTAATGCAATGACAGTACTAATATAACAGTACTAAAACCTTCAATTTTTTACCTGTAGGGGATGCTGAAATGAATTTTAAACCAACTGTGAGTTACAGGAGCAACATATAATGTTCCTTTGCCTCAGAAAGTGAGACCTTCATAATTGTTCTGTCTCACTACATAAGATTTACATTTAAAAAATAAGTAAAAGCCTTGACATCATGACATGCATCACCTGGTGTTATTAGGGACAAAGTCTTTCACAAACATTCATTTCCAGGACAGCAATGACAGAAGCTGCAACCTTTGCAAGTTTCTCTCTGTACAGAAACAGATTTACTGTGAGAGTTTCAGTGGGCTAAAATCTCCAGTAGCCTTGCACACAGAAGCACAGGTAGTCCAGGTCGTGCATCACTCTTCAGCACCATACATCAATGTCTTACATACCTGACTTGTCTGTCTACTTGCAGAGAGAGCGAGCTCAACATTCATCGACTTAAGTCTTGGAATAGTTTCCTAGAGACAACTCAGTAAAAGAATAGTTCTAGTTTGTAGGTATGTGATGTGGACACTTCTCCTGCAACAAGTTATCTGAAGCCATCAGCAGGTTCTATGTAAGTCACTGTATGTCTTCCATAAAGTAACAGATCATAGGTCATGAAGATGGTGTGATGAGGTAAGAACAGCATTCATCTCTATCAGCTTATAATAAAAACTCATCTTGCAAGCAGTCAGTTTTCAGTACTGCAATTCCAAGTAACTTCAAAAGAAGTGAATGCAAAAATAAATGTGGATTTCCATCTTGCCTCAAGATGAGCATGATGGCATGCCATTTACAGTAGGATGTATTTCTGAATACTATTTCGAAAGAGCAAAAAATTTTTACTTTGGACAACGTACAGTAAATGCAGCAAAGAATAGATGTCTGTAACTTGTTATCAGCAGAAAACTATGGGTATTTTTTATTCTATAATAAAGAAAATACTTCAGTCTGCTCATGGTTATTCTACTGCACCTGTCTCTAATGCCACACTCTAAAGCTCTGGTTGATGGTATAGTAAGTTCTTGAGGAATAAGGCGAGACATTTATTCTGGTTCATCTATCAGGATGAGAAAAAACAATTTTCTGTCAAGAAGACAGAGCTAGTAGTGTGGAAGAAAAATGTCTAAACATGTACTATGGCTCTGTGACAGCAGAAAGTGAAAGAGACATCAAAACACAGGGACATGCATATCGTACGCCGCACTACATAGATGTCGTGTCCGAAAGCACTTGGTTTCAGTGTCTGCTAAAATAAAGGAAGCAGCACGACAAAGACGCATGTACTACAGTGTGATGGAGAACAGGACCATGTCTAATATTCCAATGAAAATTTAATAAAAATCCCTCTTTAACTTAATCAAAAAGTACCTTCACAATAATGTCATTTGCAAGTGATAATTTCCTCTCTGATCTAATTATTCTTAACTATTGAGCAATTCATTCTGTTTGCATTTCAGCTACTGGACTTCTCCCTTACCCGAGTACTGAAGGGAATATTATTGATATCACAGCAAGTGGCACTCTTTCCTTCATATTTGTTCTGAATTCATCTCTTCAGGCACAGAAGGCATGAAATAATTGACAGTACTATATTTAATGAGATCTGTGAAAAAGTGACCATAATAAGGTCTGCTGGCCGAAAACCAACTTGAGAGTCTCTCAGTCTTCTTACTGTCCCAGTACCTGCCTAGGATGCTGCTGAAGTAATTTTCAGGTGCATAGCAAAGTGCTTTAAGACGAGAGCAAGCCCAGCTAGGAAGTGGGCCACAGGCACAAACTGCCTCCCTTTTCTTTTGTGAGAAAGTATCATGAGCTTGTGTTGCTATTTCTTGGAACAGAGGTGAGCGAGGGCAAAGCAGGAAGTAGAGGTCCCACCTTGTAAGGAACTAAAGAAGTAACCTTTGAGGTGTCTTTGATGCAAGCAAGACTAGGAAGTATCTAAAAGGTGTCTTGGTAGAATGAGAGTCTCTGCATTGGGGATTTGGAGAGCTGTCATCTCATAATTTACCATCTAAAGCTAAAATTAATGGCAGAGTAAAGCCAAGTTTTTCCTCAGTGCACCAGTGCTGTTTTTACTTCTTTTCTTCCACCTGGATGAAAAACGCTTAAGGCCAGAAATGCTTGTGCTGCACATTTAAATAGAGTAATGCCTGTCTATCCTACACCCTGAAATGCTGAAGACTTGGTCCTTTAACTCACTATATGGAGTTTGTTGTGTAATTGATACAAAACTTTCTATCTTGCCATGGCAAATTCAGCTCACTCCAGGGACAGGAATAATTCCTACCATACCATGACAAGGCAAGTAAGGCCCACAGAAAGTAGGATAAATGTTGTTTCAGATCTAGGAGCTTCTGTTTTGTTTGATATGTACAGGGATTTTGTGATATGTACAAGGATTTTGTGACAGGTACACACCTTGTTATTTAATTACATGAAAACTAGATTGAACCTTTAATTTTTTGTTGTCCTAAAGATATGTCTATGTCCATAGGAGGTTAAATGTGTGTTGGTCATCTAAGAATCCATGATTTACAAATGTGAGGCATCTGATACCATTACCAGACAGATTATATTTGCAGAATTTATTTTAACAGTTTCTGCTTTTGTATTTCCCATAATTACCTTTATAGAATATGACAAATTATTTAAATTAAGCATCAAAATTTAAGATTATACATAGCTAGAGTGAGGTAACAGATTAAATAGCTAGTCCAAGAACCGTTGTAAGGCATTACCTTTTCTACCAAGGCCTTCTGCATTTGTTGTGCCTTCTCCAAGAATTAACAAATTTAACTGTATTTTCTTCCTCCTACCTGATAAATATATTGTCTAGAAAGGAGAGAAGAAATGAATTAAATTGACAGTTATGACCCTATTCTGTGGTAATGGTGTTGAGTTTTTATTAAGTGAGTCTAGGCCTCTATCTGGTATGCTCTGAAGTTCCTTTTTGTATAGACATTTTTTTCAGTTGTCAAAAGAACTTTGTAATTTTGTTTGCTTTGAAAAAGATTAGTTTATTAAAATCATAATGTTTATGTTAGCCCAGAGTTTCTACAGTCTATCAAAATCTTCACTCTCTCAGTACAAGTATTTTGCAGCAGAGAAAGGCAATATGACAGCACATAAAAAATAAAATGAGAAAAATGACGTTTCTAATGAATGGGTTGACTTTGCAAGCAGCCACTGAAATAATTTGCTTCAGAATTAATCCACATTTAAAGTTGTTTATTATAGAGAATTTGCTTTAATTTTGTTTGTGAGTCTAGTTGCCTGCAGAGATGGCAATCTTGCTAAGAAAGTTCAAAAATCAGAGGAACTTGGCTTCTGTGTATGTACTTTGACACTTATTGTAAAATAAAAATAATGTAATTCAGCCAAAGTTGTTCAAACTGTGCTTTTTGGTCCATGCAGAGTGCAAAGATCAAGAGTCACTAACTCTCATGAAGCTAAAAGCTTCTGTATCAGTGGACTTTCAGCTCCTGAAATCCAAGTCATTCAGCCTTAGCAGCCAGTAGGAAGAGACTTTGCTTTAGGGAGCTTCCCTCTGGACATGGGGCTGAGGAGGCAGCAGTGCTTGCAGCCCCAAGAGCTACTGGTCAGCACTGTGGTGGGCCATGCATGTGTACAGGGGGAAAAGTTCCTCGGCCAGGGATCCATCTCCTACTTCCTCTCAGGCAGCATCTTTTGCTCCCAACTATGGTGGAGTTTTGGGGTTCCAATTCCTGGGGGTCTGCTTGCTCTTTTTTTTTTTTTTTTTTTTTCCAGTGAGAAGGATGGTGGAATGGATGATCTTCATGTGACCTATTCTACCATGGTGACTGAAAGTTTGCTCGGCACATTTACATAGTCCCTAAGGCTGGACTAAAAAAAATGAGAACGAGTCATTGACTGAGTGATTAGGACTGTTAAATGCAGCAGTGTGTACCACCTCCTTGGATTTATATTTGTTCTTTCAGTGCAAAATGGTGTACTTCAGATGAGTGATTTTGGGAAGGTGAGAACAGAACCTTCATTAAATGCACTGACCAGTGTGCTGCTGGGCAACAGTGGAGACTTATACTCTGTTCCCTTGCTGTTTTTTAAAATTGTGCCTTTGCCTAGATGTCTTTGTCTTGTATAGTCAATGGAGATGGAGAGGGGTGGATGGCCCTGAAAGGCGATTTATGTCAACATTCAACTTCTCTCCTTCTATTGGTGACAGGGGTATTTGGATGACTTCATTAGACTGGACATGTGAACTTCAGTTGGAAAGTTAGCAGAGACCATTTTCCCACTAAATGATAGCAATCTAGAGAAAATACTTGTTTTATCTTAAAAGTGGATAGGTATAATTCAATATAGTTCTGAATTGAACTTCCTGAGGATTAAAATGACAGGAATGATAAGAGGCAAGGGTTCCTCATAAAATGGGAAATACTGCACTGCGATACGGAGAATAGCTAAGAGAACTGGCCAAGTAAATAGCTAATACGTGGAATGAGATGAATCAAGTCATATGGAACCTTACAGAAGAAAAAACTTAAAATGCAATAATATTGGAAGAGATAAAATGTTTGTGCATTTATGTGGATGATTGTATTTAAAAAAATAGCAGAGGCTGTAATGAGCAGTAATTTCAATCAGAGCTTCAAAAGCAGTACTTGAGTTGCTGAATAGCAGTACTAAATATGGTAAACAGCAGAAGAGCCATCTCCTCTACTGTAAAATTGAAAAGGTTCATTGAAGCTAAAGATGCTATGATGACTTACATCAGCTGAAGAGCTGCCCCATGAAGTTTATCAGCTCCATATTGAAATATAAATTGGAAGGCATGTATAATAATGACTTCAGCTGCTTCCTGTCAGACAATGTTTAAACCTGCATGCTGTATCTAGGGGCTGCCTCATCCAGCAGGGTCCAAGAAGGAAGCCAGGCTGGGGAGGGGAGGCAAAGCAGAAAAAACAGAATTTTTCTGCTTTAGAGACAGAAGGAAAGGCTAACTCTTACTTGTTCTGTGCAGCACAGGTTTAAGGATGCTGCAGTGTGGGCTTTGATTGTACATTAACACATCTCAGATAATCTTCAGACAAATAGTAAAAGCCAAGGATGCAGACATTAGCATCAGGTTTGCCTAAACCACTTAACAATCATGTTACAGCACTCTGAGCAAGCTGCAAGCTTGAAAGCAGGGAGTGACAATAATCAGGCATCATTGTCACAGAGGCAGATGCCCGTCTGGAAAGATACCACAGAAAGAATCAGACAAAGCCTTTGCAGCTTGGCCAGTGTAAAAAGATATTGGTGGTTTGTGGCTACAACCAATGACAAAATTAGTTACTTTTTGCATTACTTCATGAGGATTCTTCTCCTTTGGGGAAAAGGGACTGTGTTCATGAATATCTCTTCACTAAGGATGAGGAGACATTCACTTTTACTTCGGTTCTTACCACCTGCATGTCTCTTTTCTGTTTTCAGTTCTATCATTGACAGTTAGTTACACTTTGTGGCCTTATATATATATATCTGTATACACATAGATGTATACACTCTTGTATATACAAGAAGTATATGTATATTTCTCTACCTATGTTGCAGGGATCCAGTTTTCACAGAAAGCAATTGTTAAGTGGACCTGTTGAAGTCCTTAAAGAGATAACATTAAGGAAATAAATAAAAAACAATCATAAACCACTGACCTGATTAGGGTAATGGCTTTATTTTAAGAGAACCATCAAACAAGAATAATAACACTTGGTAACATGTACCCTTTATGTAGTTAGTTCCTCACTAATCATGGAAAGTATTGCATCAGTTTGACTTAGAATTTTCTTTTTTTTCTAAGCACAAATTAATTGTGTAATATATGCAGGCAAAAAAAAACATCACTACAATGAAAAGAACACCTGTTCAGATCCTCTACAATTAACACAACAGAAAGCTTTTAAAAATAACTTCAGGTACAGACTTAAACAAAGTATAAAATGGAGAACGTCTTTTATATTATTAAGATGTTTCTATAGCTATTGTCCTTAAACCTGCCTGTGGGTGCAATGAGATGCTTGATAATTTGAACAGATTTATTCAGGACATTCTTTATGGAGACAATACTACAGATTCCCTGGAGTGAACCAAGGACAAACAACACTGCAAATCTGTGGCACCATGTGGACATAGTGATTTCCGTACAAAGGAAATAGACTCACCCAACTCTGACTGCAAGTTCTGAACTGGCATGGGACTGGTGTCTCTTCTGAATGGTGTCATCTTAATGTCTGTGAAAGACTTGGAAGAAAAGAGAAATGTCATATCAATTCCTGCCTATCCAAATAATAAAAAGAATTTTAGGAGCCGGGAGAGAATCCTGGAGGCAAGCAGTTGAGAGAAGTGTGATCTTGCCATTCAGAATGTCGTTTTTTCTTTTTGTTTCTTTTTTTTCCCACCAAGTATTGAACACCTCAGCTGCAGCTGCTGCTCTCTTCCCTATCTGCACGCACACATTAACCTTAAGTTTTGTGTCCATTTAGGGCAGAGCTGTTTACAGTGCAGTCATACACGGATATGCTGCACAATATAGGTGTTCCAAGAAAGGGAATAAGGCACATAAATATGGCTCTGAGTTTCTGAAGGTGAACTAACTAATTCTGGGGATAGTAAAGGATGTTTCTGTTAACAAATGAAAGAATATGGCTTCATTTCAGTACTTATTCATATTGATCTAATGGAAAACAGATGGCCTATTTATGGAAGTTCAGTATTAAAGGACATTTTCACCCTTACGATGTTCCCACTAATGGGTAAAATGAACCACTTCTGTTATCTTAGAGAGCTGTCAGCTGCATTAGATACTACATATGCTTGATTAACTCTCACTGTATTTGCACCTTATAATGTAATATGGCCTCAAATGAAACATACGTAGATGGCATTCTAACTTTGAGTACTCCTGCTGGAAGAAACATTATCATTTTTGCTCTTTTGCTACAGAGAAAATCTGAATAGACTAATTCCTTTTTTAAATCTATAAGCTTCTTTTTTTCTTTAGTCATATCAATCCATAAAGTTGCATTAAACATGTATTTTTAAGGCAAAATGCATGATACCATTATCCATACAGATAATATGACTAATGATACAGTGGTTTCAGTGTAGTAAGTGCTATATTGTCCATAAAGCAATGCAAAATGCACTATGAAAGAATGTGAGATCTCATTTCCAATTTCAGATATGCTGAACAACTGGACCATCACTTTAAAAAAAGCTGTGTGCATGAATTTTATCACTTATTCTTTTAGCATTGTACAATAGATACAAAATGTATTGAACTGTTTTAGTAACTATAGTGATATATTTTTTATTCTTTTATTAAGAATTACTTAAGCAGAGTTGAAAATAAAAATATTTTTCTGCGTTTCAAAAGCAGTGGTCTTTATTGGCCTTTTAGAAAACATAAGACCCAGGCTTTTTTGTATCTCTTCCTTCTTCTACTTCTCGCTCACTTGTAGACTTAAAAGCTTAACTTTATACAGTATATATAGTTCCACGAGTCAAATAGACTAATAATATTTTATAAAGATAAACATGGAAGTGAATTTTTTGGAAGATTTAGAGCATAGTAGTCTTCCGAAGAAAAATCAAAGAAAACCCCCTGTCATTCAGAGCCACGTGTCTTTGTAAATCTTTTCTATCCCATTGCCATTTCTAATTTGATTTCTGTCAAATGTCTTTTGTTTTACTTAGATGGTTAACACCTCTATGAATTATATTTGTATATTTCTTCCATGCATTTTTCACAGAATTCAATTTTAGCTGGGATATTTTCAAGCCTCTTTTT
>Ga0181612_116461_pt1 | contig 12337 bp, 5 predicted proteins | sample HoacroProtozoa21_FD_119630 | JGI IMG/M metagenome (GOLD analysis project Ga0181612, IMG submission 119630) | Hoatzin crop microbial communities from Cojedes, Venezuel. Combined Assembly of Gp0051906, Gp0051904, Gp0051908 | reverse complement strand
ACCCTCGAGCCTTTCATCATATTTGCTCTCACCTGTCCAGCTTTAGGAGGGGGAGTCATAGAGCGGCTTTGGTGGGCACCTGGCATTTATTCAGACTAAACCATAACAGATCACGAGTTTATTTTTGCCTTTTCATGCTTTGCCAGTGCTCTGAAATTAAACTGTGTGTTAATTTATCATCATCCCTTTGTTAGCAACAGATGTCACAGTCTTGCTGGAATCTGGTGCAGACAATTTGTTTTTCACTCTGCATACATGGGTTTTCACCATTGGTATTTACCAAGAAGATATGTCTATCTGCTCTTTCCATAATGTCAAAGCTGACAAAAAAATCATGGCGAGAATTTAGAGAGACAGATTCCCTTAGTATATGCCACAGTTCCTTCAAAGAATTGTTGTACCCGAAGCTAACAAAACCCAGACGTCCTTCACAGACTGAGCAGTCATATGCTGTTGGGTTGTCACAGGGTGGCTCTGCAGCCTGGCACAAGATCGGAGACCTTTTCCTGTCTGGCCAGTGGTAAAACAGCTTACGGATCACACTTTCTGGTACCTTAAGTTCATGTGTTACTACAGCTGTGCAGGACATGTTTTACAAAATGTTGGAGGAGGCAAATTTTCTTCTGCTATTAAAATTACTATCAGAATGGAAAATTTCTAGAGGAACTGGTAGATTTTTCACCAATGATTTAGGGAATTTAACAGGAAAGATTTTTAACATGTCTTTTCTGATCTTGCACAGAGGAGGAGACCTAGATTCAGTCTTGCTCTGTCTGGCCTAACTCACTATAGCTTGTCCCCCCAGCACTTGCTTAAGAAGGAGGATGCCTCGTTCAAAATCCCTGATCTGTGCTACCCATTCCCAAGCAGATTTCTCCTGTGTGCATGCACGTGTTCTGTGTTTTGCTTTCTTTCTTTCATTAAAAATGTCACAATTCTTTAATTCTAGATGGGAATTTCACTTCTTCCTTCTGTCTTTCCCAATTTTTCTGTGAAACGGAAATTTTATCTTTCAACCAGCTTTATTAATTTTGAAAAATGTTTTAATTTAAGTTAATCTTGTCAGCTTTGAATTTGTGTACCATCACTTTTGCAACGGCTTCAGAACATAAAGCACTGTGTTGCATTGTATGAGACAATTGTCTGCAGCAGGCAGCAGAGGCTCATGGCAGGATGTCAGGGCAGGAGTAACAGAAGAGGAAATGAGCGGCTGTGAGGTCTGGAAAAGAACATCATGCTGCTAAGGAAAACAAGCGGGAGAAATGCTGCTGCTGGGAAGGAAGGAAGTATGGAAGGAAGGAAAGAAGGAAAAAGAGAGGTTTAATTTCTCAAGACAGAAAAGGATTTCAAAACAAATAATAAATAACGATTCCCGCCTGAGTCAAGTATACACCAAAGTTATGAGAGTTTTATCTGGGATTTTCGTTTAAAATCTTATAAAACCTAGATAGTTTATACTGTTTGGATCCTTATTTTACCTAGATTTAAAATAGTCCAAAATTTGAAGTTGTTTGATTCTGGTCAAACTTTTCTTTGGTATTTTTTTTTTAAAGTTGTTTGACCAGAGCCCATTTATCCTAAGTCAAACCTCATTAATATGTTCCACATAAACCTTTTCTAAAAATAGATACAAATGTGCTGTGGAAAGTACTTATACAGTAAACCTGCCTATAGTGATACACGATGCAAAGTGTAGCAGAATGAAATTCCAGATCTCTCATACTGCACATTTATGAGCTGTAATCATGATTCAAATGTCGATTTGTAGACTACATCTATTGTGGAACAAAACAAATTGCTGTCGTCTTACTTTTCAAAAAAAGACTAATGTTTCCATAACGTTGCAGGAAACACCTACACAAAACTGACTCCATTTTGTTACTTCTACTTCTTTCTGTTTCTGGGAAATGCCCTTTTTGTGAGACAGCTGGCTGGAATTTCTTGGCTATAAGGGAGTCCTAATAAGAAAAAAACAGTTTCTCAGAGGAATGATGTAAGTGGAAGGTGAGAGCACATACTTGTCTTATGCAACATGCCTGTACATGCTGTTTTAAAAAAAATACTTATGTTATAAATTAACGCTGCTGGGAACAATATCCCAGCCATTCATGAGTTGCATTCACGTCTGATTCAATATGACTGCTTTAAGCACGTTGGAATAGTATTGCTTTGAAAATGAACTTGCAACTCACCGAGGGGGGGGAAAAAATATTAGAGCCATTTAGAGAGTTCTTAAGTTTTAAACTGCTGCCCTTTTCTTGTGAACGACTAGCCCATCTTCTTCTCTGCTTGACTTTGTTACGTATTGTAAATCTCCACACAGAATGAAGGCTTGTGAGAAGACAACTGCTTTTTCTTGTCTATCTGCCCATAAGGGGTAGTCCCAGATTCTTACAACTTGGAAATTTTGGCATTAACCAGAAGAAAAATAAAAGACCCTTGCCCAAGCAAAGGAGAAGAAATAAACAAACACAACTATCTTGATCCTAATAGGTGAACACATCCGAAATGTCCAATGAAAATAGTTGTTGATCCTTTTGTACCAAGTAAAAATGGGGGAATGAGGAAGAAAGTGGTGGAGGCTCCTTGTAGGATTGTCCCATAGTAATGGGTAGGACAGGGCAGCATAGAGAACATGATTATGCAGAGGAACAAGTATTTTACTTCTCTGACAAGATGCTAATAAATGTCTATCTCTGTTTGTCTATATAGGTGAATATATATGTATGCCTATATATGTATATATCCATGTGTGTGTAGAGAGAGAATTTTCCACAAAGCAAACATTTCCTGGTCATCTTTAGTGACACCTTTAGGCCACAAACCTTTTGCCTTCTGCTGTGCTGTTTACTCTGGGAAAATTGGTTTGGGTGTTTGCAGTGCCCAGCACTGAAAAGACTGGGCATGGCAAATCTTTCTGGGTCATGCCAAGGAGAACAGGCATCTGTGATCTGATCTTAAGCAGTTAAAGCAGGATTCTGCATGTGGAGGGGCTCTCCAGAATATGAACACAGTGTCTGGAGGGTTTGATATAGAAGACTCAATGTAAAGAAGTAAATAAGAAATCCATCCTTGAGCTCAGATATCACAGACTGAGATGAGAACATTATAATAAATAACCTGATGACACTAGACTGGTTGTAAGATTCATTGGCTGAAGTTCAGCATGGAGCTCAAGCTGTACATTTACAAGGCCTAAAATTTGTCTTGCAGTGTATCTTGTGTCCGACAGCAAAGTTTTCCTGTTGTAATACTTAAGGGAACACACACCACAGAGATTTCTTTCTTGTCTCATGACTTCACAGCTAGGGAAACAAGCCTTTCACAGACCTGTCCCTCTGGAAAAAGAAGCCAGAAAAATGATGTGGCAATGCCATCATGGTTGGTAAGCAGGTTACCAGTAAGCAAATCTCTCATCTCTGCTAATAGATCTGTAAGACCTCATCTACTATAAACTGTCATTACTCTGCTGACATAGATGGCATTGTGAACGTTCACTCCAGCTGAAGATCTAACCTGTGTGGTTATTGCTATCACTTTTTATGCCTCTTCATCCAGTTGTTTGCTTGGTGTGCTGTTTGCCCTGGTCTAGCAGGTAGGACTTGGAGCATGGCTTTGCAGATATGGCCATGCTGTCTGTGTCATACTGATGACAGGAGGCTTTGGTGATAATCCATGTGCAAAAGCTGTGCAAGCGTAGGGACAGGCTTTGCCTCCACAAGCTTATAATCTAAGCAGAAGACAAATATACTGTAGAATATAATGTAGAACATAGCTTGCTATAGCAAAAGACTGCTAGAGAAGGAGATGAGAAGTATATGCAGACTGGAGACGAAACCTAGTGACATATACTGCAATATTTGTGTCTTCCTACTTGTTTAAGGATCAGGTCCCACCTTTGACTTATGAAGTCTTCACAGCTGCTTTTTCTAAAAATTCTCAGGGGACCTGATGAACACTCCCAGTTTACTGGCCTGCCCACATCTGCAGTTTGCCCTTCACATCAGGAAAGTGGCTTGGGTTACTGCTTTGCTCCATGTGTGTGGGCAGGGGGCTCACATCACCCTTCCGGAGGTGAACCTGGTGCCCTTCTTTTGTACCCTGCGACACTTCAGAGCAGCATTCTTTCAGTCAGTCAGACAGCTGATAGGAAATCACATAGCCGTGGCAAAGAGACAGAGCACCTCCAGAGACACAGGGGTACAAGTACCAGAAAGTATGCCTGCAGCATACTCCCTTCTGCCAAAGTAGGAACACTACAGAAGGAAAATCAGCTATGGCCACTTCTGCCTTTGGGCACGCATGTATAAATCCTGTTAATATCAAAAAGACCTGGATCTCTAACCATAGTTCACTCTCTTTTTTTGGTGAGTTTATCTGTAATCTCAGATAACGTGAGTGGGAGAAATGGATTTCTGCATTTTGACAGCTCCATTCTCTTCAAATTAGCTATAGTCTGAAGTCTGCCATAGTTTGCAGCTCTATCACCATGCTGGCATACTTTAGTGTGCAAAGCTCAGCACTAGTGGATCTGCAAACCGGAATGATGAGATTTGTGTGCAGGGATCACAAAAACCAGCCCAATCTTGCTGAATTGAGTTAAGAAGTTAACATATAGGGGAAGTAAATACAGAACAGCAACAGAAGTAAGTCACATCCACCACTCCAGGCAACATCAAGAGACCTGAAGCATTTTGCTGAAGTTTGATACAGCAGCTTTGCCACAATGAATGCTTTAGACTTCCTTATCATCAGACTGAAGATAGCATGCTTTCAGCAGGCAACTTTGGTCCTTGTGTTGTTTCTGGTCTATATCCCATTTGCTCCTGTTCTCCAATATTTAACTCCTTAGTGGGGGTTGGACCATGACCAGGGTCCCTCAGCCCCAGAACACTAGCATTACTTCTAAGCAAATGATGTATCACCATTGTGGCGATCACTAGAGGGTGCAGCTTCATCTGTGTGAAGACAGAAGCCTGCACAGTCCAAATTTAGTGCTGCTGTGGTGTTCTAGTCCTCTCTGCTTTCCCACTGTGGTTGTGGGAAAGCTGCTTCAGAGCCCTCATGGTACAGGGGTGCCCTCTCCTCCCTCCATCCCTGGTCGTGTGTTCTTGTTGAGAGGGGCACGCAGCTGAGGGAAGAGGCTGGTTCAGCCATCGCTCTGCCAGCCACTGGGTTTGTGAGTCAGCACCCAAAGACCATACTGTGGGGTGTGATTCTTTCGTAGCTGCCCATTCACCCTGAGTTACGCCGGTTATAGAGGATTGGCTAAGCAAAGCTTTTGTCTCCACCTTAAAGGACCATTGTTGTTCACAGCCAGTCAGGGGCATAACTTTTCAGGTTGATATGTGGAAAATTTGAAGTATGCCAAATACAAGGAGGAAGGAAGATAAACCTTTAGATAAGGTAGGGGAAACTCAAATGTATGGAGCACTGAGAGACAGTTTTAAAAAAACATGAGTGGCAATAGAAAAAGGCTGTCTTATGTGCAACTTTTAAAGAAAAGTGGAGGTTTTAGCTGAATGGCATTTATCTGGAGGTTTTTTTTTAACTTTATACTGATTAGCATTGCTAATGAGTTCAGGTGTGCTTTTGCTGTCAATTTGGTTACTGGGAGAGAATTTGTTTTGAAAGCAACTTGGTTGTTGACTTTGCAAACAGTGGGATTTGGGTTTCTAAGAGATTTTTACCCCCTTATTTCCATGAGAAACAGACTATTAAACACTGACCATTCTTAAGCAGTGAATTTTAGGGTCTTCATAATGAATGTGCTAAAATTCTCCCAAATTCCTCTTGTTCTCTGTCTGAAGAAAAGAATTCAAATACATCATAGCTACGAGAATTTTTTAAAGCTGTGTTCCAGTGCAGTGATGAGATGCTTATTTCAGAAAGCTCTCACTCAGTAAGAAAGGCAGTTTTTTTGTTGGATCATTGGTATAAAATGTTCAGGTAACTCTGAGTAACTCAGTTAATCTTGTTCTAGCATGTACAAGGCTCGGTGGAAAATGTGACAAAGATTTTCTGGAGATATCTCTGCTCTGGCTATTTCCAAAGTCTTTATTCACTTAGACACATTTATCTCTTCTCGTTGGGTTTTTACTATCAGCACTGAAACCAAGACAAATATATTTGGAAGTCTATGAATGATCCTGAAGTGCGAAGATACTTCTCTTCATTTTTGTCCTAATGATTGTACATTCTCAGCGAACAGCAGACAAGATAAAAATCATATGACTGATATTACTCAATATCCGGATACTTCAATCTTAGAGACTCTGCTATAAAAGTTGATTTTTTTTTCCTAGCTAACTGTCTTCTAGCTTCTTTAAGAAAATATGTACAGCTGTTCAAGACAAAAATATACTCTTTATCTTCAGAGAAAGCATCTGTAAGACTGCATACAGTGTAGTAAAACGAGGATTCTAATGACAGACTATTTGAACTTTATTGGTTTTATGGCTATTTTGTTATTATTATGCTAAGACGGCTGCTTAGTATAGATACTAAGTAATGGAAAATGAATAGCTAAAAGTACAGCATATATTTCAGCCTTTGGTCTCTTTATTATATGATCCTAATTACAATCCCAGTTCTAAGATTTTCTTTGTTTTTATCAGCATCTTATAAATAATGCTTCTATTGCATTTTTTTACTTGGATACAGATGTTAGAAAGAAACTGATAATGTTGCTTAAAGGTCATCCAAAACTTTTCTTCTTTGTAAAATGTAAGAAATAGCTTTAAAGGTTTAGTCTTTGGCATCCAGTCAGAGCAGACAAGACAGGTTAGTGGTGTCAGGTAAACACACACACACACTTCCTGCCCCACAAAGTTTACAGCCAAAATAATAAACAGAGAAAAAAAGATTTGGAGGCACAGAACAGAATTGCCTCTGTTTTTTCCTTACTATTTTGTAGGTAGTTTCTCAGCTGAAAACAAAGTTATCTGCTTGCACTTTCTTGTTTTTTTGTGAGATGAAAGAATGGGTGCTCACGGTGTGATTAGAGACACGAAAGTCTTCCGGACAGACAAAACCCTTACCCTCCAGTAGCCTGTACAATGGATAGTATTTATCGCAGGTGAAAATCCCTGTGCCTTTCCTATGTTTGGTACTTTGAAATAAAGCTTTTTTCTGTAAATGCTACAGGTCTGCAAAACCTGACAAGTTACAAAATCACATTAGCAATAATTATTTTTCTCCTTCGTGTCCCTGGAGCACTAATAACATCAGGTCTTTTGTCGCTGAACCACAAACGTGAAGAATTAAAGAAGTGGTTCCCAAGAAGCAGCAAACGGCTGAATTTAAATGATGAGAACTTTTCATATTAAAGACAAGTGGAAACACGTACCTTTACAGCAAATTCACCAGTGAGCAGAAACAAATGAGTGAAGTGCAACACGTCTCTGTGAACAGCCAAGCTCCTTCTGTTGTATGAATGCATCTAACTTCTGGTTTTCTGCCCCTCCCCGAACCGAATAGACACATCCTTCTGTTGATGACATCATAATCCTGGATTTTCTCCCATACTGTATATTAAAAGCAACGTTTCTCTACTGTATCCAGTATGAGACTGCTGATATTTGAATGTGGGTGGTAAACAACACAAATCCAGTTAAAATACTGGTGTACCACAGTATGTGTATAAAAAAAGCCATGTGTTTGCATAACAGCTTCCAGAACTGAGCGTAAGCATGCATGCACGCGCGCACAACACACAAGTCTGATCTGGATTTTGGGGGATGGTGAATGAGGTTTTTTTTTTTTTTACTGGTGTTAGACACAATCACAAATTAAACAAGTCAGCTTTTTGGAGGACTTTAAAACAGAAAAGATCAAATATCTCATTTGCAAACTTACATATTTCTCTTTCTTGAGAAGAAATTCACTGTTTATGTTTCTGGAAGACACTGCTCTTCTTCAGCAGAAGTCTCTCAGTACTCAGTCTGCTGAGAACTAATACAGAATCCAAATACCACTTAAAGATTTAAATTGGATCAAAATTTCTTCATGCTTATGGATGAGATCTCTAAGTGAAACAGAATGATACTCTTAGAGCAGAGCAGAGCCTTTTTCCTACTATATTGACTTTTATTCTGGATTTGAGATAATTCACAGAGAAGTAATTTTACACTGTTTGTAAAAGGCATAGCTGTTTTTCCTCCAGTATTTATGCAATTAAATTGAAATCTGAAATGGCAACCATGGTTGCAGAATTCCACATAAAGGATACATCTTCATTGAAGTAATAAGTAAGCAGAGAAAAGAGCAGTCCACTCTGTTTCCCACAGAATACTAGTTCTGAAAGTAAAATATTCAAGAAAACACTTGGAGTTATTCATATTATTTGGGGTCTATATTGAGATCAATGCTATCTGCCAGGGAAAGTACTTGGCTCCCGCTCTCCATTGGTTCTTGATTTATAGTTCTAGGGCAATACTCTCACTTTTCTCAACAGGAATAACTGCTTTGCTTTCCAGTCATTTTCCTTTTCTTTCTCTGAATCTGTCATAACAACTGCTCAGTACATTTTCTTTCTTCATTGCCACTAGTTGAGTTATGCTCTCCTATCAGCAATATCTTCCCCTGGTCTGCCCCTGCTTTCCCTGCCCCAGTTCTAGTCTGATTGTGTAATCTCGAGACTCCAATCTCAAACATCTTCATTCTGCATTTTTCTTTCAGTTCTTTTTAAAAGTCCTTCTGTATCTCAATAAACATTTTAGGACTATCTCTAGATTTTGTTTTTTTGGTTGGACATGGATTTAGTATAAACAACGTAATTTTGCAAATACAGTGCAGCAAAATTCTGCTTCAATTTTAAGGCATCTTTTATGTGTACATAGCAGGGACTCTGCTGGCTCGTTTTTAGTTATGTAAGAAAACCCAGCTATAGCCAGATCTACTCAGTTGCATCTGAGGAATACGGACAACTTCTGGAAGAGCAGATGAGGAGTGCTCTACAACCTTTCCAGGAGACTGAGGCAGGTGTTGCCAGCAGCTAATCAGCCACAGAGACTTGCTGAAAGGGGAATCAAGTGCATGCAATCAACTCAGAAGCTTCAGAGAGGCAAAGCTCTGCAAAGGAGAAATAATCAGTGGTTCAGGGACGTGGGGGAGGAAAAAACATGGGCCAGGTTTCATGTGCAGCTCAGTTACCTGGCCATTTGTAATACTTCAGTCAATACCCTCTTCAAATTTTAGTATCAAGGAGATTAAACGTGAAATCTTCAATATCTTCGCATAAAGCTGGACTAGCTCAAACTCAAGTGGGTGACAGAAATTTCCCCTTTCCTCCCCCATCATTTTCTGCTTTTGGAGAAAACAATTGTCTGGACAGCTGCAAGATGCCACAGCTGAGAGTTATAAACCTGTAATTGTGAAAGCCTTAATCACTTTCAACAGGGTTACATGGGAGCTTTCCTGTTCAGTTAGCATGTCTCTAGGAAACTGAGGGAGAATGTATCTGAATATTAGACTCTGTTAATTCAAAACAACAAACAGTGAGTATAGACTAAATATAGTGGGAGAACTGGTTGCCTTGGTGGTTGTTGAGGAGTGTTACCAGCATGTTCAGGAGAGAAAAATCTTACCTTGCGATTTTACTGATTTATTGCTGACCTTTTCAAAGTGTGTTTTGCTCTTTCCCACCCTACTGGTAAGGCAATGGCTGTCTTTCCATTCCTGGGTTTGGAAGAGTGCAGTAGTCCTTGCCTTTTTGATGAGGACTAACAACTTCAAGTGCTAGTGATTGAGCTGGAGTCCCCATGTGAACAGGTGACTTGCACGAGTGAGAGAAGCTATGCTCAGATGAAAGGCAGCTTGTATGGTCTGTCTGTGTGTACATGCATGCTGGTCAGGCTCATAGAGGGAGTTTTCCTTGCAGCTGAGGCTGTGTATTTGCTTCTCCTACAAAATCAGTGCTTTCCTAATACTCACTGCTTAAAATTAGTGACTGAAGATGTTTGGGTACTTTATGTAGGATGCTGATTGATTCCTTTTTCCTTCCCCTGGACTGAGTCTAATTCTCTTAAATGAATTGTATCTGGACAGTTTTCTGTCAGCTGTGAGATTTTTGTATCATCACTGAGCCTCAGGTGCTTGGCATGTGTTCTGGTTTAAACAACCATCCATTTTGGTTAGTTACATTTTTCTGGAATGAGAACAGGTTTTTGTCTTTTACATGTTTGTGGCCATTCAAAAGAATATACGCTGCATTTATTATAAAACCTTACTTCTCTAAATCATAAAGACATGCTTGTTCCATCCTACAATTAAAGAATTTCAGTACTTTTTCTTATTGTAAGGAGGGGTTGAATCAAGTGGCATCTAGAAGTCGTGTGAGCTACTGCAGAACTGTACGATGGGTTTAGTCCTGAAAGCCTTCTAAGGAGGTAAAGGTTGACTATAGGTGCCCAGAATACCATCAGCGAAGCAAAGACAAAGCTGGTGGAAATATTGGCATCTTACTAGAGGAAAAACCCTTTTGTCTGAAAACAGGATCCTATATACTTGGTACCGTACAGGTACAGACTTAGAATCAGACCTCTTCAGTTCTGTGAAAGTGGTAGCATTCATCTTTGGAAGCAGTGGAGTGGATCTCAAGCTGTCCCTTTGCAAGCATATACAGAAAACCACAGAGAACAATGAATCTCGTGGTGCTCTTTCAGCAGTAAAACTACCTTCAGCTGAATAGCCAGAAGGTGAATCTGCACTGGAGAAGACCAAGAAAAAGACACTAGAATGAACAGAGCAATCAAGGGACCCTGCTTTTCCATACCTTTGATAGGTTTGCTTGTGCTGTAGCAGTCAATGATATTAGAATGAGGATGTCCACATATACGATGTGGAAGTAGTGATTTTTATCAAGGTGTCCAGAAGCGTTGGAGGGAGTACTGCTGTGACTGCAACTCGTGGCCCTGCTTCTTCTCTAGCATTAATCACAGTTTGGCCATACCCCCAAGGAAGTGGTTATTACCTTCACAAGGAGCTGGCAGTCTAATGTTATGTAGGTTTATCCCCACGGTAATGCCTGGCATATCTCTGCTACTGAGTGGCAACTCTATAGCTTTTCATCACACTTACAAACAGGGTTAGGATTGCGTGTTTTTCCTGCTTCCAAAACAGCACTATTTGACCAAGCTTCTCATGAGGGTGCTGCCCCATGCTAGTGCATGGGATTAGTCCTAAGTGCTGCAGGATATTACGGCTCAGGTTGCTCTTTTCTGCTGTTTTGCGTCAAATGTTTTCCCCTCTTTTCCTTGTAGACATTAGGTGGGATTGATTGTAACCACTTAGCACCAGGAAAAAGATTTAAAAAAAAAAAAAACCCACAACAAAAAAACCTCCAAACTGAAATACTGGGTAGTGCACCTATCCTCACAGTTACTGATATTTTCCTGTAAACAGTGTTATAGATGTGCCTCAAATTAAGCTCCTCCACTCAGGAAGGAAACTTGCTGCTTCTACTTGTGAAAATCAGATTCTTTTTCACTCTTATTGGAAGCGCAAAGATTTATGAGTTCCTCTGTATCCTGAGAGAACTTTGCAAAGGATGCACCTGCTGTCTGTATCCAACCCTGCAAGTGCAAAAGTTAGGATATATGTTGTACAAGCTAAGCAAATATTTTTTTTCTAATATCCTTTGGATTGAATACCCCTAAATTTACTGCTGTAGTTCAATACTACTTCATTTTCAGCTAAAGAATAAGCACACTTTTAATCTCCATGCACATTCTCAGTTGCACTGGGCTTTGTGGAAAATTGCCAGTGCATGCTGCTCTCTTCCTGAGCTCCTCAGGCGAAATTTTGCCACTCTGCCCACTTTTTTGGCTCATTTGTACTAGTCCATTAAGTTCTAGTAACAGAGACGTAACAGAAACGTGGGAACCATGGTCTGATTGGTGCACATGTATAGAGTGCAACAACAGCCATTTAAGATGGCTAATTAGAATTGTATTTGTGATAATGGCTGTGATAATAGTACTGGTTATTAGTGCCCCAAATATGAGGGCAGCTGTGGGATCTGCCCTTTGCGAGGAGAAGGAGTAACAGTAAAGCAACATGGCACAGGAGGGGATATCGCAGAATTTGGCAATTTGCTAGGGGAAGGATGAGAAGAGTTGTGTCCCCTACATTTCGTTGTAGCCTGCCTTCCCTGCAGGAGATGATGGGTGCATGAGAGACTTTTTCTCATACGCTTAAATGGCAGTGTGGAGCAAGTCCTGCGCAAACTCAAAACCCCTCTGTCTTCTGTGAAAACATGCCAGAACAAAGACTGCTGTGATTCTAGTTGGGATGCTGCGGTGAATGGATTGTTTGTGTTATTTATTATTTTTATTTT